>Ga0207883_1000113_pt1 | contig 42632 bp, 45 predicted proteins | sample MalvirmetaMSP109_FD_184229 | JGI IMG/M metagenome (GOLD analysis project Ga0207883, IMG submission 184229) | Marine viral communities from the Deep Pacific Ocean - MSP-109 (SPAdes) | ecosystem: Environmental > Aquatic > Marine > Oceanic | place: Pacific Ocean | collected 2011-05-21 | reverse complement strand
AATGCCTGACTCAGCGTGTGTTCAAGTTCTTTACTCAGCATATTGCTATCCGCCTATTGTCGTTGCAGCCATCTCATTCCTGTTCCATGGTGCACTGTAAAGGATGCCCATGTCTTTGGGCATAACTGTTCACTTGTTCCACTTTGGCCTCCGCGATCTCAAATGTAAAGATACCGCATAAAGCCTGTCCTTCTGTGTGCACTTGTAGCATGGTTCGTGTGGCACGTTCACGCCCCATGTCAAACAAGGTTTCCAAAACCTCCACCACAAAGTCCATCGGCGTGTAATCATCGTTCATCATGATCACCCGATATTTGGGTGGCTGTTTTAAATCAGGTTTAGACGGCGCAACCGCAAAATCATGCTCGGCCTGCCAATCTTGATCACGTTTGTCTGCCATCGCAAAAATCAACTCGCTGCTTCAACCATCTGTTTGAGCTCACCGTTTTCATACAGTTCCATAATAATGTCACATCCACCAATTAATTCACCATTGATGTACAGCTGAGGAAAAGTTGGCCAGTCAGCATAACGGTGAAGATTTTCGCGAACTTCCGGATCCGCCAATACATTTACGTAAGCAAATTCTGAGCCACAGGCTGTCAGAGCCTGGGATGAGCGACTGGAAAATCCACATTGTGGGAATTCAGGCGTACCCTTCATGAACAGAATTACCGGGTTTGATTCAATCGCCTGCTTAATACGCTCCATAATATCCATTGTTGTTACCTCTTTATTTGATTAGTTGTAGCAGATGGGGGCACCTGCTGTTAATTCAAGATTACGCCTTTGATTAAGGTCGTTGCAATAGTCCCAACACTCCGTCAAGACCACAGTGATTCAAAGCTGTATCGGCAGCTTCCTGCACTTTGGGTTTAGCATGATAAGCCACGCTCATACCCGCTTCAGCCATCATCAACAGATCATTTGCACCATCACCAATCGCCACTGCCTGCTGCTTTTCTATATTCAGTTCGGCACAGCATTTAATTAAAAAATCGGCTTTGGCCTGTGCACCGCAAATCTCACCGGTTACATTACCTGTGAGATAACCGTTTTCATGTTCCAGTACATTGGCCTGTGTGAATTCAAGATTCAGACGTTTTTTCAGTTTATCAGTAAAAAAAGTAAATCCACCTGAAACCAGTGCGGTTTTTATTCCGGCCTGTTGCACGGTTTTTAACATTAATTCTGCACCAGAATTGAGCATTAAGCGTTCGTTGTAAACCCGATCCAGCATATCCACAGGCAATCCTTCCAGTAACGCTACCCGTTGTTTAAGCGACGTTTCGAAATCAATCTCGCCGCGCATTGCTGCTTCGGTAATCGCTGCCACTTGGGGTTTAAGATCCATAAAGTCGGCAATTTCATCAATACATTCAATGGTAATTAAGGTCGAATCCATGTCCATTACTATCAAACGGCAATCATTTGTTTCAAAGTCTGCGGGAAGGACATTAATATCGACAGCATACTGTTGTCGTAACATCGACAAATCTGCATGCTGGGTATTTTCAATCAATGCATAACTGTCTTGCCATTGACATTGTCCCGATAGTTTTTCAGCAATTTCACCGGCCAGTTCCCGAGTAAGTTGAGGTCCCTGAACAATTATCTGTGTCATGATTTTTCCAGTCTTAAAATGACAAACGGCGAACTGATATACATCAGATCGCCGTGTGCAAAAACAGATTTAGTTATCAATTCAATGATAATTATTTCGCTTCATTTTGGTAACGTGAAACGCTGTCCACAATTTCCTGTTTGGCCGCATCAATTCCTGCCCAGCCTTCAATTTTAACCCATTTGTTCTTTTCCAAATCTTTGTAGTGTTCAAAGAAATGTGAAATCTGATTGAGCAAAAATTCCGGTACGTCATTGATGTCTTTGACATGGTCATACATTTTGTCATGAGGAACCGCAACGACTTTAGCATCTTCGCCCTTTTCATCGGTCATTTTCAGCATACCGACTGGACGACATGCCACCACGCATCCATTAATTAATGGAAATGGCGTCACCACCAATACATCTACCGGGTCACCATCATCAGACAAAGTATTAGGCACATAGCCATAATTTGCCGGATAGAACATGGCGGTATTCATAAAACGATCTACAAACAGCGCGCCAGTCGCTTTATCAACTTCATATTTAACCGGATTGGCATTTGCAGGAATTTCGATAATAACGTTGATATCTTCAGGCAGATTGCTGCCTGGGCCGACTCGGTCAAGGTTCATAAAGCGATTGCTCCAATAAAAAATTAGGGTAAAAAGAAACCTGCCAATTATAAAAGAAACAGCCCAAGCATCAAAGCCGATATCTCTGTCAGGGCTTGTTGATCTTTCATCTACACCACTGCTGGTGGCTATTTTTGTGTCCGACAAGGCGGAAAGCACGCCGTGTAGCCTTCCAACATAAGTGATTGACAAATGAGTCTGGAACTCATTTGAACAGCTTAGCTGGCCGCGTAGCGGTGAAATACAGGGATGTATTTCATACTACGCAGGCGGTCGCAAAAATAGCCCAGCCCTTCGGGTTGTAACTGAAAAGAGGCGGAGATGAAAGATAAACAAGCCCTAACATTATCTACTGAAAAAATAAGCGGCAACACAAATCAGTAATAGCGAAAACAGACGGCGCAACCAAACTGCAGGTAACCGCTTGGCCAGTCGGGCACCAAACTGGGCAAAAATCACACTGGTCAGGATAATGCCAAGAAATGCCTGCCAATGTACGAAGCCAGTTTGCCAGGCAGATTGCTGATTTATTTCATTGGGGGCAAACACAATGAAGCCAATCACTCCGGCAATGGCGATTGGCAAACCACAACATGCAGCAGATCCAATCGCCTGTTGAATGTTAAGACGTGCCATTAGCAGATAAGGGACAATCAATGTTCCTCCACCGATACCGACTAGCGCCGAAAGGGCACCACTAAACAAACCATATAAACTTGAAGGCAATCGGTTTAATAATGCAGGAAATGTTGCCCTGGCATTTGGTAGCCAAATCCGCAATGCCATTAACAAAGCAAAGGTGGCAAAGAATATCTGCAGCTTATCACCGCTGATCAAACTGGCCAACAGAGCTCCGCCAAAACTGCCGATGAGTAATCCCGGAACCAACCGGGTAACCGCCAGCATCGAAATATTTCCCAGTCGCCAGTGCGCGAAGATAGAAGACATTGATGTTACAACAATGGTCATCAGTGAAGTGGCAACCGCCATATGAATAAGATATTGATCCGGCATTCCTTGTTTACTGAAAAGCCATACCAGCACCGGTACAATTACCAGCCCACCGCCGATACCAAATAACCCCGCAAGGGTACCGGCTACCATTCCTGCTGCGGCATAACTTAACCATTCAATCCACATCAGCTTCACATCCATAGGGTATGCTGTTTTTATTCGTTAAGATCATTGCTTTCCAAGCTATATCAACTTTTGAATCCAGGGTACCCGAGACATGACGGGCTTAATTTGATGGATAGTTAATTTGACAGAACACATAGTAACGCACCGCCAGGTCTGGCGAATCGCCGGACCGATGATTATCGCAAACATCTCTACCCCACTGCTAGGAATGGTCGATACAGCGATGGTTGGCCATCTCAGTGCAGCACATTACCTCGGTGCCGTAGCGATTGGCAGCATGATTTTCACCTTTGTTTTCTGGGGGTTTGGCTTTCTCAGAATGGCGACCACTGGCCTGACATCACAGGCTTATGGTGAAAATAGTACCGCAAAAATGCAGGCTGTATTAATGCAATCCATCTGGTTGGCATTGATAATTGCATTGCTATTATTGCTGCTGCAGATTCCGATACGTGATATGGCTTTGCATCTGGTTGACAGCAGTGGTGACGTAGAACATTTTGCTGCCATCTACTTTGATATCAGGATCTTTAGCGCACCAGCGACACTTATCAATTACGCCATACTGGGCTGGCTTATTGGTCGTGAGGCGTCAAAAGCAGCTTTGCTGATGGTGCTGGTAATCAATATTACCAATATTCTGCTGGATGGCTTATTTGTCATGGGCCTGGGAATGGATGTGGATGGCGTTGCACTGGCATCTGTTATCGCTGAATACACCGGTTTGATAATGGGGCTGATATTACTCAATCATTACGGGCTGAGTAAAAGCGGTATTCGATTATCACTCAGTAAGAAAGTGCTGCAACAAAGCCGGCATGGCTTAACTGTTCATGGCAATGTGATGATCAGAACCTTTTTGCTCATCTCCTGCTTCGCTCTGTTCACCACCCAGGGCGCCCGGCAGGGCGATACAGTCTTGGCTGCCAATAGTGTGCTGTTGAACTTTATTACTTTGATGGCCTTTGTACTGGATGGGTTTGCCAATGCAACCGAGGCATTAACCGGCAAGGCCATAGGGCGTAAATCCCCCCCCATGTTAAGAAAAGCACTTAGCTTGACTGCATTCTGGTCAGTATTAATGGCGGCTTTGTTTTCGCTGACGTATCTGCTGTTTGGCGAATGGATTATTCGATTGTTAACCGGTATAGATGAGGTCATTGAATATGCTGGTATCCATCTTGTCTGGGTGATTATCGCGCCGCTGATTGCGGTATGGTCATATTTGCTGGATGGATTGTTCGTTGGAGCAACACGCAGTCGAGAAATGCGTAACACCATGTTGTTTTCAGCATTATGTTGCTATCTGCCAGCTTTTTACCTGCTACAGCCATTTGGCAATCACGGGTTATGGGCCGCTTTGCTCATCTTTCTAGCAGCAAGGGGCCTTTCCCAAAGTCTCTATATAAGCGGGATAATGCGTCTTGCAGATCCGAATTAATGATTTTTTCTGGTTTGTTGATTTCCGGGTACTAAACGGCGATCCCTTCCAGAACGCCTTTTAACATGACTCAAATCAAAACGAATCAACTCTCGTCGATCCAAGCCCTGTCGACGCTGATATCGCCGGCGATCATCATCCCCATCGATCTGACCGTATTCGGGATCCTGAACCCGCTGCTGTTCAGTCTTGCTCATTACAAACATCTCCATTGAGTTCGACAATGGATAATTACGCCGCTCAACGATCAATGTCAACTTAGTTAGGCTCTGAAAGATAAAACAGACCCTAACAGCTAAATATCTGTTTTTTATGGGTAATAGGACAGTCAAACTGCAAACGGCTGGCTTTGAGCTGCAGCCCATCTTGGCTTTTTCTTCCATAACGCGAATCACCGCTGACCGGATGCCCGATTGATGCGCAATGACGGCGAATTTGATGCATACGTCCCGTTTCGATTGAGACATCTAACGTTGTTCGGTTTTTATCAGCATCATAAGTACGTTTCGCAAAATGGCTGACAGCATGTTTGCCATCCAAAGGGGAATTAACTGTCAGTTTTTGCCATTGAACGTCACCATCCACCTCGATCTCATAGTGCTTTTCAATCTTTCGTTGTTGAAACAAGGTAGACAACTGAGCCGCCGCTTTTTGCTGATGGGCAATAATCATCAAACCAAAGGCTTCACGATCCAGACGCTGCACCAGAAAACTCTGTCGCGGTTTATCAAAGGCAAGCTCAGATACCCGCAATAAACTGCAATGATCTCCCCACTCTGTTCCTTGTGCCAGCATTCCGGGTGGTTTGAACCAGACACTGTAACTACCAAAATCTTTTAATAACTCAGGGGCTTCGGGGATCTGGTCCAATAAACGCTTATCGTAATATAGTCGTAACACCTCCCCAGAATTCAGGGTTTTTGTCGCTCGACGCAAACGCTGAGTACGTTTACCTTTTTGCAACCAGACAGCTCCCTTGCTCATCGCCTGCTTAATTTGCTGACGAGAAAGTTCACAGCTTTCAGCCAGCAGATCGATGGCATTTGCTGAGCCTTGCTGCACCGGGATTTTTAATTCAAAACGAACAGTATGATCAGACATTTTATGAAATAGCGCTTTGGCGTAGAATAACGATTTATTTGATTAGGTATCCGTGATGTTTATACCGCAATTAAGTGCTTGCTGTCTTGCTTTAGTCATTGCCATGACAGTTCAGGCGGATGCTTACAAGTGGGTTGATGATGATGGTGAAGTTATCTACTCACAAACCCCACCTGTCGATAAACCCTATGAAAAAATGGGTACCCCACCTCCACCATCGATGAATCCGGAAGCGGCTAAAAAAGAAATCGAGTTGCTGATTGAACAACAGAAAGCAACCGATGAAGCCCGGGAAGAGCAACAACAAACTCAACAGCAGGAAGAACTTGCTGCTGAAGCTTTGGCAGAAAACTGTCGAATTGCCAACTATAATTTGCAGCAATATCAGGACAATCCTGGTCGGCGCATGATGGACTCAGAGGGCAATGTGACCCGCCCTACCGAAGAAGAAAGACAACAGAAAATAAGCACGCTTAAACAGCAAGTTAACCAATTCTGTAAACAGGAGAAGTAACCATGCCTTATTTAAATATTGTAACCAATCAGCCTATTAATGATGAAACAACCTTGCTTAAAGTTGCCAGTAAAACCGTAGCGCAGGCTTCTGGTAAACCGGAAAGTTATGTGATGGTGGCTGTTGAGTCCAAAACGGCGATGTCTTTTGGCGGCAGTACTGAGCCTACCGCTATTCTGGATTATCGTTCGCTTGGTCTACCTAGTGACCGCAAAGCGTTATCCGATGCTTTATGTTCGATGATTGAAGAGCAGATTGGCGTCAGTGGCAGCCGTGTATATATCAGTATGACCGACTCTGAACGACAAAACTGGGGCTGGGATCATAGTACTTTCTAACAAAGTTCAACTGCGCTGATACGGTGTGTCAGCGCAGTTTTTTAATTCAATAATCAGGAATCACCTTTTCCATGCGTACTTCGAAGCTTCTCATTTCCACTTTAAAAGAAACACCTGCAGACGCCGAAATCGTCAGCCATCAGTTAATGTTGCGGGCAGGCCTTATCCGCCGTCTGGCATCCGGTCTGTATACCTGGATGCCGATGGGTTTGCGGGTACTGCGTAAAACCGAAGCAATTGTGCGTGAGGAAATGAATAAAGCCGGAGCCCAGGAGGTATTAATGCCCTCCGTGCAACCAGCGGAGCTGTGGCAAGAAAGCCAGCGCTGGGAAAAGTATGGGCCGGAATTATTACGTATCACCGATCGTCATCAACGTGAGTTCTGCTATGGGCCAACTCATGAAGAGGTCATTACAGATCTGGTACGTCAGGAGATTCGCAGTTACAAACAACTACCAGTGAATTTTTATCAGATTCAGACCAAATTCCGAGATGAAATCCGTCCACGTTTTGGTTTAATGCGCGCTCGTGAGTTTCTGATGAAAGATGCGTATTCCTTCCATGTAGATCAAGCATCTTTGCAGCAAACCTATGATGATATGTATGCAACTTACACGCGCATTTTCCAGCGAATCGGATTGAATTTCCGTGCGGTGCTGGCTGATACCGGCAGTATCGGCGGTAATGCCTCGCATGAATTCCACGTGCTGGCCAGCTCCGGTGAAGATGCGATTGCCTTTAGCAATAGCAGTGATTACGCTGCCAATGTTGAATTGGCTGAAGCAGTCAAACCAGCAGGTGAGCGTCCTGCAGCATCTGCCACCATGCAAACTATTGATACCCCCCATAAACATACTATTGAGGATGTCAGCAACTTTTTAAAAGTAAATGCTTCGCAATGTCTGAAAACATTGCTGGTAGAAGGCGCTGAGAAAAACAGTGTTGTCGCTTTGGTGTTGCGTGGCGATCACGAACTTAATGAAATCAAGGCAGAAAAACATCCGTTAATTGCTGCACCTTTAACCTTTGTCACACCGGAACAGGTACATGAAGCTACTGGCGCCAATATCGGTTCTATTGGTCCGGTCGGCCTGAACATTCCAATGGTAGTCGATCATGCCGCGGCACACATTGCAGATTTTGTCTGTGGTGCCAATGAAGATGAAAAACATCTGACCGGGGTGAACTGGGGCCGCGATTGTCCGGAACCTGAGAGTGCAGATTTACGTAATGTAGTCGCTGGTGATGCCAGCCCTGATGGCCAGGGCACATTGGAAATTGCCCGTGGCATTGAAGTAGGCCATATCTTCCAGCTTGGTGAAAATTACAGTAGCAAACTCAATGCCGTGGTGTTAACCGAAACCGGACAATCCCAGGTCATCACCATGGGTTGTTACGGCATTGGTGTGTCTCGTGTGGTTGCAGCCACTATCGAACAGAACAACGATGAAAATGGCATTATCTGGCCGCAGGCTATCGCACCGTTTGAAGTGGTATTGGTGCCGGTTAACGCACATAAATCACAACGGGTTCGTGATAAAGCCGAAGAAATCTATCAGCAGTTGCTTGCTGCCGGCGTCGATGTGTTGCTTGATGATCGCGGCTTGCGTCCTGGTGTCGCTTTTGCCGATATGGAGCTTATCGGCATTCCACATCGCTTGATTCTGGGTGAACGTGGACTGGATAACGGTGTGATTGAGTATAAAAATCGTGCATCAGGTGAAGCAGATGAATTCGCTTTGGATAGTGTGCTTGAAGCGATTCAACAAAAGCTGGCAACACCATAAATATGACCGTAATTCGCCAACAAGACTTTGTACAAAGCATCGCTGATGCGTTGCAGTTTATTGCCAATTATCATCCCCAGGATTTTATTCAGGCTATGAGCAAAGCCTATGAGCGTGAACAATCTCCCGCGGCCAAAGATGCAATAGCACAGATTTTGGTCAATTCACGGATGTGCGCCGAAAACAACCGGCCGATTTGTCAGGATACCGGCATTGTGAATGTCTTTCTCAAGGTCGGTATGCAGGTGCAATGGCAGACCGATCAAAGCCTGGAAGATATGGTCAATGAAGGTGTGCGTCAGGCTTATCAGCGTCCAGATAATGTACTACGCGCTTCTATTGTCGCCGATCCGATTGGCACTCGTAAAAACACCGGGGATAACACACCAGCAGTGATTTATACCGAACTGGTGCCCGGCAACAAAATAGAAATTGATATTGCCGCCAAAGGGGGTGGCAGCGAAAACAAAGCCAAGTTCGCTATTTTGAATCCGAGTGACAGTCTGGTGGATTGGGTGCTGGAAACCGTTCCCAAAATGGGCGCAGGCTGGTGTCCGCCAGGCATGCTCGGCATTGGCATTGGAGGTACCGCAGAAAAAGCCATGCTGATGGCTAAACAGAGCCTGATGGAAGATATTGATATTCAGGATTTGCTGGAACGTGGCCCACAAACGGCCACTGAAAAGTTGCGGGTTGAGTTATATGAAAAGGTAAATCAACTGGGAATTGGTGCCCAAGGTTTAGGCGGTCTGACGACGGTGTTGGATATCAAGATCAAGGATTATCCGACGCATGCGGCTTCGCTTCCCGTTGCAATGATTCCTAACTGTGCTGCTACCCGTCATGTGCATTTCACGCTGGACGGTTCTGGTCCGGCAACATTCACCCCACCCTCTTTAACCGACTGGCCGGAAATTACCTGGCAGGCTGCAGAAAATACCCGGCGTATCAATCTCGACACAATAACGCATGATGAGATCAAACAATGGCAACCCGGTGATACCTTATTACTCACTGGCCACTTTTTAACTGGTCGTGATGCGGCTCATAAAAAAATTGCTGATTTACTGGATAGTGGTGAATCGTTACCAGAAGGTCTGGATTTCCATAATCGTTTTATTTACTACGTTGGTCCGGTGGATCCAGTTAAAAATGAAATTGTCGGTCCAGCTGGCCCCACCACAGCAACCCGGATGGATAAGTTCACTGAAACCATGCTGGGCAAAACCGGTCTGTTAGGCATGATAGGTAAGGCGGAGCGTGGTGAACAAACTGTCGATTTAATCAAAAAATATCATTCAACCTATTTGATTGCGGTGGGCGGCGCGGCTTATCTGGTATCCAAAGCGATTAAATCTTCACGATTGATAGCTTTTGAAGAGTTAGGTATGGAAGCAATTCGTGAATTCTATGTAGAAAATATGCCAGTTACCGTTGCAGTTGATAGTCGCGGAAACTCGGTACATCAAACGGGTCCTCAGAAATGGCAGCAGAAAATTGCTGGTATCCCCATTAAAACGATAACAACTTAGAGAGAATTATTATGGGCATTGCAATAAGTTTACATTTACTGGCTTCGGTTATCTGGGTAGGCGGATTGTTTTTCGCTTTTATGTTTTTACGCCCCGTTGCTGCCACCTTACTTGAACCCGAACAACGTTTTCCACTCTGGGCAAATGTCTTTAAACGTTTTTTCCCATGGATTTGGGCATCAGTGGTCACCTTATTGATTACCGGCTTCGGTATGCTATTTATGTTGGGAGGTATGGGCGCCGTCGGTATTCATGTGCATATCATGTTGCTACTGGGAATTTTTATGATGTTATTGTTTATGCATGTATTTTTTAACCCGTACCGTAAACTCAAATGGGCTGTAGCAGAACATGATTGGATTGCCTCGGCCAATGAGCTGGATAAAATTCGCAAATTTGTACGAGCAAATCTCATTCTTGGGTTAATAGTTATTGTCATTGGCTCGGCTGGCCGTTATTTTTAGTATCCATGATGCTTAAAGCTTTTTATATTTCACTGCTTTCACTCGTATTGACGGGGGAAGTGCTGGCCAATGATATTAAACAGGTCCGAAATAGCGACGGTGTGGTGGAGTTTAGCAATGCTGATATAGATGTTCGTAAGCCCACATCCATTAACAGCAATAAAACCATCATTTATAAATCACTTTCCAATGATGGTGAAGGTTTCAGTTTTTCTGATAAGAAACCGTTAAATGGTGACTTTGAGGTTCTGGCTTATGAATGTTATGCCTGTAATCCCACCTCAAAGATAAATTGGCATACCATCCGTCTGAATACCGACGATTATGCAGACACGGTCAGAACCATAGCCAAAAAATATAAAATTGATGCCGCTCTGGTCCGTGCAGTAATTCATGCCGAATCGGCTTTTAATGCTAAAGCTTTATCCAAAAAAGGTGCACAAGGTTTGATGCAACTGATGCCTGGTACTGCCAAAGATCTGGGAGTCACCAATGCATTTGATGTGCAACAGAATATTGAGGGTGGCGTAAAGTATTTGGCCGGTTTGCTGAATACTTTCGATGGGGATATCAAACTCGCAACGGCTGCCTATAATGCTGGTCCTGGCGCGGTCAAACGATTTAAGGGTATTCCTCCCTATGCCGAGACAGAAGTATATGTTGAGCGCGTGGGCATCTTGCATCAGCGTTATGGACAGGAAGGCTGAGCCAGACCGTTCTGATTTAACCATAATCGTTTTATTATCAGGGATAGCTTTTGTCTAAATTCACCTTATTTCGAAAACGTCAGTTGTGGTTTCCAACAATTTGGGGTGGTTTATTAATTTTGTTACTGCTGACCATTAGCAGTTTTTTTCTATTGAAACAGCTAGCCGTTATTTTGGCTCCTACCGCACCCGTATCTGATCGAAGCTATCTGGTGGTGGAAGGCTGGCAGGATGAAGAGAGTTTGCTGGCAGCCCTGGCGATATTTAATGCCGAACAATATCAATATTTGATCACCACTGGTGGCCCGAATATTCGTTTCTTAAGCCCCGCCCATGCTACCTATGCTGAACAGGCGGGCGCCTTTATGGAGCAACATGGTCTGGATGCTGAGAAGCTGATTGTGATTCCTGCGCCGGAATCCGCACAGGAACGTACCTATCTCAGCGCGGTAATGGTGCGAGACTGGCTGGCGTTGAATGAGGCTGATTTAAAAGGGTTAAATGTCCATACCAGTAATGTACATGCCAGACGGACTCGCAGTTTATATCGTCAAGCATTTCCCTCTGTCGAAATAGGTATATATGCGGCGTCGCCACAAAGTTTTGAACTCAATAAATGGTGGCAGACCAGTGATGGTACAAAATCAGTAATTACGGAATTGATTGGAAATTTTTGGGTAGCGTGTTGTTTTCAACCGGGTGAGCCCGGTTCACATTATGAAAAATGGGCTGTTGAAAAAAACGGCCAAGCGTCAGATCCCAGGTAAACTGAGCGTCAACGTACCATCACGCTGTGTCATCTCCAGATGCTTCATAAAACTCATACCAAGCAACACAATATCGTCTGACATATGAGGGTTAATATGCGCCTGAATATGCTGTAATTTGATGGCTCCCAACTGCACGGTATCTAATTCGGTGGAATACACGGGAACCACGCCATTTGCCGTATTGACCATCGCCTGTCGGCCCTGCTTCAGACCCGCCTCTCTGGCAATTCCTGCCGGCACACTGATATTGGTTGCCCCGGTATCCAACAAAAAGGTCACTTCATGTCCATTGATAAATCCCGGAGCAACATAGTGTCCTGCCTGATTTCGCAATAACACCACATCTGTACCCAGACCTGCCTCCATCTCCACCAGATGCCGGTTAGGATTATATTTCTGTTCAATAAAGCCATTAAAAAATAAGGTCAGCGAGCCCATTAATAATAACCAGAAAATAATGGTAAATGCTTTTGACGAGCCTTGTTGATGTGCTGGATTCATTTTCATTTAAGTTAATTCAGTTAAGGTAAAACCAATTCAATATAACCGCGGTCAGAGAATCACATTATGCGGGCAAGCCACTTAAATTACATCCAAACCTGGAGACATTAGCAAATGAACACACGTAGTCTGATGGATAAACTTCTACAATCTGGTCAGCAATTTCTGGACAACCAAAGTAATGGTTCCAAGAGTGGTGACAATAAAATTGGTCAGTTTTTAACTGGCGCTGGTGGTGGCGCTTTGGCCGGAACAGCGGTAGGTCTTTTGCTAGGCAATAAAAAAGCACGCAAAATGGGTGGCAGTGTATTGAAATATGGCGGTGTGGCGGCATTGGGTGCTGTTGCATTTAAAGCTTACCAGAGCTGGCAACAAAACAATCAACAAACAGCATCTCAAGCCATACCACAAACCATAGACCGCTTACCCGCCCCAGAAGCTGAATTGCATAGCCAGGCAATATTACAAGCCATGATTGGTGCAGCCAAAGCTGATGGGCATATTAATGATCAGGAACGTTTGTTAATTGATCAGCAAGTTGCCCAAATCACAGATGATCCTGAACTACAACATTGGATAGATTCTGAGTTAAAAAAACCGGTTAACCCTGCTGAAATTGCCAAATTAGCGTCTACGCAGGAAATGGCCGCTGAAATGTATCTAGCCAGTTTGATTATGATAGATGAAGATAGTTTTATGGAAAAAGCCTACCTGGATGAGCTTGCACGTCAGCTTAAACTTGATGGGTCTTTAAAGGCCGAAATCCACCAGGCTAAAAATAACGCTGTCGCATGATATGCTAGCCGCATGTCATTTATACCCTCCCTGTTCATTGTGTTGCTGGGCACAAGTTATGCCCAGTCAACACCATTTTTTGATCCTGTTTCAGCAGAAATGGTACAACCTCCACTGACCAGTGGAAGTTGTACAAACTGCTATTTATCAGATCAGGCTAAATGGTATTTCGACAAAGAGATTATTGCTTCCCTACCAACGCCAGATTCTGCATCAGTCACCCTCCCCAAATGGTTGGAAAAAAAAACTGAAATTAATGACAACATCCCTATATGGATTGCTTCCCCTACTTTAATTGAGTCAGCCAGACTCAATAAATCAGGCAAATCACTTATTCTGGATGACGGCACACAAGTCAATTTTGAAACAATAGCTAAAATTCCACAAAATCAGTCATTCTGGAATCAAAATACTACCGAGTTTTTTAAAAAACGTGATATCCGTTTACGCGGCAAAATGACTGATGATGCATTTATCGCGCGCACCGTCTGGCCCCTGGATTTTGCAATTAACAATTATCAGTTATTGCCACTCAGCGAAGATGAAGATTTGCAAACTCTGGTTCAGGCTGATGATGGCGGCGTACAACAACCACATCAAAGTCGGCTGTTGTGGGAGCGAATACCCGGCTCTGCCATGAAGGCTGCTGGTAAACCGGTTTTAGGCTTGATGCTTAATGGTGCTCAGGGAGATGATCATGAAGCTCTGGCAGGACATTTTACAATAGTGACTGGCCAGTTTGACGATGATGGCAGTTACTCTGACTGGCTGGTCAATAATTTTTATAATCTGGAAACCATCAGTGAAAAAGGCATTATTGCTGCGGTGACACCAATGGACAACTATCTGGCAGACCTCAATGCCGGACAAAATTATTATCGGCCGTCATACATGCTGGTGGCAACGCTTAAGAATGGTCAGCCAGCAGCAGAATTTCAACAATCCATTAATCAGGTAATAAATTATTTCTATCGGGGTCACTTTATTTATAACCACGCCGACGCCAACTGTACCGGAATCAGCATCGATACCCTGCGAGCATTGGATTGGAATATCCCCACACGTGGCATAAATGGCTATGTTCAGGCGATTGGTGCCTATTTTTATACGGCTCTTGTTGAAATGGATCTGAATGCAGCCAGACAGATTTATGATTATCTGACGACCGAAACCACTCGCCTGTTACCAGCCGTAGCATTTGATGCTATTGGGGAAGATTTACTACGTTTATCAACCGGTCAAACAACACGATCGCTTTCTAGCTACGAAAAAATTCTTGCTGATTCTATTGAGGCCCTCTGGTTTGTCCGAATACCGCAAATACCATCAAGTCGGGTCTATGGTGATGCGCCGGTATACAGTTTTAACGAATATCTGGAAACGGCACCGGCCGATAGAGATGAATGGGTTACTATTGAGTTAGCTGAACGTAATATCCCAGCTTCGTTTCACCAGCAACGACCTGTTAACCCAAAACCACACCCTATTCCCTGGCCAATAGTATTGATTTTATTTGGTTTAAGCGGTTTTATCATTTTGGTGTTTCGCCGTTTGATAAAACACTTTTCCCGACGAAAATAAAACCGTTTGGCAATTGAGAACAACCAGATTTTCTCTTTAACTGAGTGTTTCTTCAACGTTATGATGGTTGCTCATAAATCGACGCAGCCATTTTTCCAGCTCTAAAATCAAGTACATAACAATACCCACCGCAATGATCTCGGTACCATGGCGTAAACCAATTGGTGTTGATTCAAATAACGTGTTCATAAATGGCGCGTAAGTAAAAATCAGCTGCAATAAAATGACCATTCCAATTGAAATAAACACGACAGACGAGGTGAACCAACGTTTGATTGACCAAGATGCACTGTTTAAACATCGCACATTAAACAGATAAAAAACCTCCATCACCACCAAAGTATTAACGGCATATGTCCGGGATTGTTCAATTGAAGCGCCCTGAGACTGGGTCCATAAAAACATGCCATAAACTCCAACCACAAACAGTAACGAAACAAAGCTTATGCGCCACACCAGAAACCCGGAGAGCATCTTTTCGTCTCGTTGTCTTGGTTTGCGCTTCATGGCATTTTCTTCCCCCGGTTCAAATGCGAGTGATAACGCCAGAGCGATTGAACTCACCATGTTGATCCACAATATCTGTAACGGTGTAATTGGTAAGGTCATGCCAGCCATTACTGCCGCAATAATACTTAATGATTCGCCACCGTTAATCGGCAGTAAAAATAAGATGGCTTTTTTCAAGTTGTCATATACCGTACGTCCTTCTCTAACAGCTTTGGCAATCGAAGCAAAGTTATCATCGGCTAACACCATTTCTGCCGCTTCCTTGGCCGCCTCAGTCCCCCCTTGCCCCATTGCTATCCCGACATCTGCTCGTTTTAATGCCGGGGCATCATTTACCCCATCCCCCGTCATCGCAACAACATGACCATTGGCCTGTAAAGCACTGACCAGTCTTAATTTATGCTCTGGTGCTGTACGGGCAAAAACATCAGTTTGGTTAACAGCATGTTGCAACTCTGCATCACTGAGTTGTGCTAGATCGTGCCCGGTCAACACTGTCTTCGTATGATGCAAACCAAGTTTTGCTGCAATCGCACTGGCTGTTGCGGCATGGTCGCCTGTAATCATTTTGACCTGAATACCGGCTTTATGACATTCACTGACAGCAGTAATGGCCTCTTCACGCGGTGGGTCAATCAGCCCGATCAAGCCTAGTAACACCAGTCCCTGATCTAAATCTTCAAACTGCAATTCCCCGGTATGTTGCTCCACGGTTTTAGTGGCTACGGCCAGCACTCGCTGGCCTTCTGCTGCAATTTTTTCAATCTGTGCATGCCAATAAGCCTGATCGACTTCCACATCGCCTTGTTCAGTTCGCTGAATCTGGCAAAGCTCGATGAGTTTTTCCGGTGCTCCTTTTACAGCAATAAAGTCATGTCCCTGGTGATCATGATGCAAGGTGGCCATAAAACGATGTGCAGTATCAAACGGGATAACATCACGTCGTGGGTAAAATTGTTTCAGCTCCTCCAGTGTAAAATCCGCCTTTAATGCGGCGGTAAGCATCGCTGCTTCCATCGGATCGCCTTCGGCCAGCCAGTCATCATCACGACGCTTTAATGCTGAATCATTGCAAATAGCGGCACAACGTAAAAGCAACGTTAAGATTTCGTGCTGTTCGGTTTCAATGGCCTGCTCATCAATGGTGAACTCACCCGCTGGAGAATAGCCCACACCACTGACGCTATAGTTATTTGCCGAGCTCATAACAGTGGAAACAGTCATTTCATTGCGGGTTAAGGTACCGGTTTTATCAGAGCAGATAATGGATACCGCGCCCAGAGTTTCTACTGCTGGCAAACGGCGGATAATGGCATTGCGACTGGCCATGCGCTGGACGCCAATCGCCAGCGTGATGGTCAGAATAGCCGGTAAACCTTCAGGAATACCCGCTACGGCCACACCAACCACAATCATAAACATCTCAATAGCCGGGGTCTGATTCAGCCAGTAACCGTAGCTGAATACCAATCCGGCAATCACCATAATGACCAAGGTCAGCCAGCGAGAGAACACTGAAATTTGCTGTAATAACGGGGTAGTGAGATTTTCGATATCGGAAATCATGCCACTGATGCGACCAATCTCAGTATGCGCCCCAGTCGCAACGACCATGCCATGTCCCTGACCAGAAGTGACTAACGTGCCTGAATACGTCATACACAGCCTGTCACCTAATACGGCATCACTTGCTACCGGTTGAATATGTTTTTCAACAGCGACTGACTCACCGGTTAACACCGCTTCCTGAATTTGTAAGCCTTTTGCACTGAAAAGCCTTATATCAGCAGGTACCTTATCGCCAGGTTCCAACACCACCACATCACCGGGAACCAGCTGATCAGCATCAATCCGCAGACGATGCCCACTGCGAATTACTGTTGCATGAGGCGCAAGCATATCTTTAATAGCATCAAGCGCTTTTTCGGCTTTTCCTTCCTGAATAAAGCCAATTAGCGTGTTTAATATGACAACCGCAAGAATTACCCAGAAATCTATCCAATGCCCCAGCAAAGCGGTAAGCAACGCCGCAGCTAACAACACATAAATAATCAAATTGTGCAGCTGAGCAAATAACCTGGCTAATGCTGAACGCCCTTTAACCCGAGGCAAATGATTTTCACCAAATTGCTGCAAACGTTGTTCAACGGTCTCGGAATCCAAACCATGCTTGTCACTCTCGAGTAGTGACAAACTTTCCTCTGAACTAAGGTGATGCCAGGATTGTTCGAATGGTTGAGTCTGCATATGCTGTTTCATCTGTAACTCCAGGCAACGATCATAACCTTAGCATAACGTGTTTATAGGTTAGGCCTATGTAACGAAGTGGTTTGTTTTGAACTACATCAAGCTGCACAATAGACAAATTATGTCTTTGTCTAGAAGGAAATGAGCATTAACACTATCAGTATTTTAGGGAGCGGCTGGCTGGGATTACCATTGGCAACTCAACTATACAAACAAGGCTTTCATGTAAAAGCATCGACTCGTCATCGTGAAAGATTCTCTGACGTTGCTACAGCTGGCGCCAGCGCATTTTATGTTGATATTGACCAGATATCCGATATCCAAGAATTTTTGCATAGCGAAATTCTCATTATAAATATCACCTCTAAAAATCAAACTGCTTTTGCCAATCTTATTCAGCAAATCGAGAAATCACCGATTCAAAAGATATTGTTTATCAGTTCCACTTCGGTTTATCAAAGTCTCAATCGTGAAGTGAATGAGGATGAGCATGCTGAAGACCACGACAGCATCCTGTGGCAAATAGAACAGCAGTTTCAAACCAACAATCATTTCCAATCAACGATATTACGTTTCAGTGGTTTGATTGATAAAAGGCGTCATCCAGGCAGGTTTTTCCGAAATGGTCGTCGTGTGCCTCAAGCAGATGCTCCGGTGAATCTGATTCACCTTGATGATTGCCTCGGTATTATTGATGCCATTTTGCAACAGCAAGCCTGGGGAGAAACCTTTAATGGTTGTGCTGACACCCATCCCAGCAAACGTGAATTTTACAGTTATGCGAGAAAGCTGATGGGGTTATCCGTTCCCGAGTTTGATACTGAAACAGAAGTTAAATACAAAATAATCAGTAATCAAAAAATTAAAACAAAACTCAACTACACCTTCCAGCACCCTGATTTAATGAAGATTGTATTTTAATGAAAGACCAGGGCTGTCCTTGCCTTAGTGGGAAAACATATCAAGATTGTTGTGGTTTATTACATCAGGGTAAACAGACTGCAGTCACGGCTGAACAGTTAATGCGTTCGCGTTATAGTGCGTTTGTAATGCAACAGAGCAATTATTTGCAGACAACGTTGCATCCATCTCAACGACAGCCAGACGATAACACCAGCTTGCAGCAAACCATGCAAACGACACAATGGTTGGGCTTAACTATTATCGAACACTCACAAGATGGTGATGAAGCTGAGGTCGAGTTTATTGCCTTTTATCTGGATAATCCGTTGGGCCAGTTACATGAAAGGTCACGGTTTTGTCGACAGGATGGCCTATGGTTTTATCTGGATGGTGAATTCCTGCCTCCCATCAAACTTGGCCGAAATGATAACTGTATTTGTGGCAGTGGAAAAAAACTCAAACGCTGCCACGGGTGATGTTAGTTATTTTTTTCACCTAAATAACGTTTTCGTTTAGCTGGTTTTAATTGGTGGAGATCAACCATCACCAGTCCATCAATACAATTACCGAAATTGGCATCAATATTAAAATCGATAAACCGCACACCACTTGGCTCACAAATATCGGCGTACTGTTTATAAAGCGTCGGCACCGTTACATTCATATGTGCCATTTGCTCACGCATCGCCATAAAATCACTGTCTGCATCGGGGTTAACTAACGTTACTTTTACTCGCTGCTGTATCTCGCTATCAAACAGATAAGGTACTCTGGCGGTGGCCAGTGTTTCTGCATCGGCAAAATGCTTTTGATAAAAACTGACAATTAATGCCTTGGCAAAATCAGGATAGGTGTTACTCAAACTGACAGGACCAAATAGATACCGGACCTCTGGATAACGTTTTAGATAGGCACCGATGCCATACCATAAATAATCCAGACTGCGCTTACCCCAGTATTTGGGGCTGACAAAGCTGCGACCTAATTCAATACTTGCCGGGAAATACTGCTGCATTGCCGCAGTAAACTGAAACAGCTCGCTGGTATAGATATCACGACCTGCATTCATAATACGAGCGACTTCGCCAATTCGGTAAGCACCGGCTATCTCCAGTTCCTGCTCATCCCACAGAATTAAATGCCGGTAATCGCGATCATAATGATCTAAATCACGTCTTTTGCCCGTTCCTTCGCCAACCTGTCTGAAAGTAATTTCCCGTAACCGACCAATCTCCTGCATCACAGCTGAATTTGATTGATAATCAAACAGATATATTTTTTTATTGTCGGCTGTTTCGCCTAACAATTCCGCTTGCTGCAATTCTTTTTTGATTGCCCGACGTTCCTGGGGATGGGCAATCGTCTGCTCAGTAACAAACAGCGGTTTTTTGCCTTTGGCCAGTCGATATAAATGACGTCTTAATAATTTGGCTTTTTCGGCCTTTATCAGCGGCAACTGTTCAATTTGCTGATAGGCAATCGACTCCCCTACTCGCATCGAGATGGTTTTGGAGTTTTTATTGAACATTTCATGCGCCAGCATCATGCCTGACAATGGTTTATAAACCATCGATGCGCTATAAAATAACGAAGAGTTTCTGGCTTCAACATATATCGGCAGAATAGGCGATTGTGTTTTCTTGGCAAAATTTAAAAAACCGCTGTTCCATTTACCATCACGAACACCACCGGGTCGTATACGTGACACTTCACCAGCTGGAAACACAATCACAGCCTCATCGTTATTTAAGCATTCAACTATACGAGCAACGCTGCTTTTACGGGTAGATTTGGAGAGATTATCAACTGGCAGAAACAAGGAACTTAATGCCGAAAAATTCAGCAGCATATCATTGGCAACAATTTTTACATCACGCCTGACTTCACCCACCAGTTTTAATAAACATAATCCATCTAACGCACCTAATGGATGATTGGCGACAATGACAACACGGCCTGTAGCCGGAATATTATTACGATGACGATGAGTAATGCTGTAGCTGAAATTGAAGTAGTCCAGCACCTCATCAATGAAATCAAAGCCTTCAAGCTGCTTATGCTGCTCCAGAAAACGATTAACTTCCTGTTCATGAGTGATTTTTCGGAGAAAACCTAACGTCGGAATTCTGACCCAAGGTTTTTGATTTTGAAAATTGGGAAATTTTTGTTGAACGGCTTGTTCAATATTGAGCATACAGTTTCTCTGGTAACTTCATGCTGCAAAGTCTAGAGAACACATATGACAAAAAAATAACGGTTTGATGACTGTTCGGTGACAGTCTCGCAAACCGTTATATCTGAAGTGTTTTAATCAGGCCGCTTGAACAGGGATGGCATGACGCATATGGGTAATATCATTATTTTCATTCAGATAAACCAGCGTCGGTTTAAAGCTTTTTACTTCTTCTGCATCCATAGCAGTATAGGCACAGATAATAATACGATCGCCCGGGGAGGCTTTATGTGCCGCAGCACCGTTAACTGAGATGATATTAGAACCGTCTTCAGCACGAATGGCGTACGTCACAAAACGTTCGCCATTAGCGACGTTGTAAATATGAATTTGTTCATACTCGTGAATGCCGGCGGCTTCGAGTAATTTGCCATCAATCGCGCATGAACCCTCATATTCCAGTTCAGAATGGGTTACGCAGGCACGATGTAATTTAGCTTTTAACAGTGTCAGATGCATAGCTGGCAAAATTCCGTTAGTAAGCCGTATATTATCGCTTTTTAAGAATGCTCAAGCAAGGTTACAGGCAATATTGTCAATCAACCGTACACTGCCCACACGTCCCGCCGCCAGCAACCGCAACTCTTTATCCTCTTCAGGATTAGCCAATTGCAAATCTTCTGCCCGACGAATATCAATATAATCCAATGTAAACCCGGAAGCCGTTAATTGCGTATGGGCTTGAGACAGTAAAGCCGAATAGTCCTGATTGCCAGACTCCAGCTGTCGTTTGAGTTCAAGCAGATTTGAATACAATGCTGCCGCTTGCTGTTTCAGCGTTTCGTTTAAATGCTGATTACGTGAACTCATCGCCAAACCATTATCTTCTCTTACAGTAGCTGCACCCACGATTTTAATTGGCAAGTTCAAATCAGCCACCAGTTTACGAATCAGCAATAATTGCTGGTAATCCTTTTCACCAAACACCGCAACATCGGCCTGCACTATATTGAAGAACTTGGTGACGACTGTCGCAACACCATCAAAGTGTCCGGGACGCTCCAGGCCACAGAGCTTGTCATCCATACCGGGCACATGGATAAAGGTATGAAAGTCCTTGCCCTGTGGATACATCACTTCATTATCAGGAGTAAATAACAGATTACAGCCCACCTGAGTCAGCTTTTCAATATCTGCCTGCAACGTGCGGGGATAGTTGGCTAAATCCTGTTTGTCATCAAACTGCAATGGATTGACAAAAATACTGACCACCACTTTGTCAGCCAGTGTCTGAGCTTTTTTGACCAGAGAGATATGCCCTTCATGCAGATTCCCCATGGTTGGCACAAAGGCAATAGTCTGATGTTCAGCACGCCAGGTCTTTATCTGACCCCGCAGGCTCAGAATCGATTCAACAATTTGCATTAATACTGTTGCTCAGCTGTGGGAAACTCACCATTTTTAACGGCTTCAACATAACGACTTATTGCTGCAGGGATGTGACCACTGTCGGCCAGGAAATCATGGCTGAAACGCGGGCGTTTACCAGGAGTGATACCTAACATGTCGTGTAACACCAAAACCTGTCCATCACAGTCAGCTCCAGCACCAATGCCAATAACCGGAATCGTAAGCGCTTCACTGATAATCTTCGCCAACGCCGCAGGGACGCACTCAAGTACCAGCATATCGGCACCTGCTTTTTCCAAACTAATCGCATCCTGCAGAATTTTATCTGCAGCAGACTGCTCTCTCCCCTGAACCAGATATCCACCCAGCTTATGCACTGACTGGGGTAATAACCCCAGATGCCCGCAAACCGGAATGCCACGCTGGGTTAAAGCGGTAATTAAATCAACCAGTTCTGCTCCACCTTCCAGTTTGACCATCTGCGCCCCGCCTTCGGCCATTAACCGGGCTGCGTTGTGTAATGCCTGATCAGTATTGGCATAACTCATAAACGGCATATCGGTAATCACAAACAGGCGTTCGCTGCCGCGAATGACATTGGCGGTATGGTAAATCATATGCTCAACAGTGACCGGCAAGGTGCTTTCCTGACCTTGGATGACCATTCCCAGTGAGTCACCTACCAAAACGATATCAACTCCAGCCTGTTCCAAAACGTGACTAAAGCTTGAATCATATGCCGTCAGCACAGCTATTTTGTTATGCTCGGCTTTCATTTTACGCAGCTGATTGAGACTGGTACGGCTCATGAGTTTTTCTCTTTCACCGGCAACGGATTGTAATACTGACGACCACTTTGGATAGTGCAGATCTGATCCAGTAATTGCTGATAATCAGCTTCACTCTTCACCAAATCAATTTGCTCTGCATTAACGATTAATAGTGGAGAGGAATCGTAATAATGGAAAAAATCAGCATAGGAATCGGCCAGCCGTTTCAGATAAGCATCCTCAACATGCTGTTCATAACTGATACCACGTTGCGAAATCCGGGTTTTCAGGATTGGCAGGGAGGCTTGCAGATAAATCACCAGATCCGGCGTCCGATGGTGCATGGTCAAACTATCGTAAACCATGTTGTATAAGGCCAGTTCATCATCATCGAGTGATATCTGGGCAAACAAACGGTCTTTTTCCAGCATAAAGTCAGCAACATGCAATGAGGTGAATAAATCATCCTGTTGCAATGTTTTGGCTAATTTGACGCGTTGCATCAAGAAACTCAATTGCGTGGGTAATGCCGATTGTTTGGGGTGCAGGTAATAACGTTCCAGAAAGGGATTCTGTTCCGGTGCTTCCAACAAGGTATTTCCAGAAAAGCTATCAGCCAACCTTTTAACCAGATGGGTTTTGCCGACACCTATAGGACCTTCGACAACAATATAGCGATGTGGCAATGTTTTCATAAGCTAATCTTATCCACTTGTTGTAAATCACCTTGCGGGCAGGAGGGCAATATTTGCTGTAACGCACCTCTGCCGGGAATCTCTATATCCGGTGCTATTTCGGCTAATGGATATAACACAAAGGCCCGCTCATGCATGCCAGGGTGAGGTATTGTCAGCCGCTCATCATCTAATATTTGATCACCGTAAAGCAAAATATCCAAATCCAGCGTCCGTTCCCCCCAATGCCGCTTTCGTTCGCGTCCATGGAGTTGTTCGACAGATTGTAAAGCATCAAGTAACTGATGTGGACTGAGAGATGTTTCCAATGATATCACCGCATTAATGTAATCAGGCTGATCGGCTGGCCCCATGGGCGGGCTCTGATACAACGAAGATACGGTGATGATGGTTACTCCGGCTAATGACTGTAAATCATTTATTGCCGTTTTTATCTGTTGCAGTGGGTTTTGCAGATTACTGCCGAGTCCAATATAAACGAGCATTATTCAACTTTTTTATTAGCAGGTTTACGACGACGGCGACGACGAGGTTTGCGTTTATCTGTCTCTCCGCCATTACCTAATGCATTAACCATTTCGGTCTGCGTAGTAGCAGATGTCTGCTGAAAGGTAGTCCACCAGTCAGTCAGCTCTTGCAAAGGTTCACCGGATTGGGCTCGTAATGCCAGAAAATCGTAACCCGCACGAAACTTGGGATGCAATAACAAAGCAAAAGCACGTTTACCCTGACGGCGTGTCAATCTTGGTTGCATGGTCCAGATATCCCGGGTAACCAGACTGAAGCGCTTGGGAATAGCCACAGTTTGAATCTGCTCGGATAACACTTCACCAGCAGCACGCTGCATGGCGGGGATTTCAGGCATTTCCTTACTCAGCTCCAGCCAACGTTGGCGCAATGGCTCCCATAATAAAGCCGCGAACAAAAACGCGGGAGTAACCGGTTTGTTGTCGGCCAATCGTTTGTCAGTATTTTCCAGCGCTTTCATCAACAAGGTACGCGGAAAACCATTATTTTCCTGATGTAACAAGGCCGCTGTTTGGGGATAAAGATGATCAAACACACCGTAATGACAAAGTAACTCGTGAGTTACTGCCGCCTGCCCGCTTAAATATAGCTTTAAGGTTTCATCAAATAATCTGGCAGGAGGAATATCGCTGAGTAATGGTGCCAGATCTACAATTAATTGTTCAGTTTCGGCTTCCAGCTTTAAACCCAATTTAGCCATAAAACGTACTGCACGAAGCATTCTCACCGGATCTTCACGATATCTGACGGGTTTATCACCAATTAGGCGAATCAGACCTGCCTGCAGATCGGCAATACCACCAGTGTAATCAACAATCGAGAAGTCTCTAATGTTGTAATAAAGGGCGTTAATGGTGAAATCACGACGCCACGCATCCTGCTCTAATGTGCCGTACACATTATCCTGCATGATACGACCTTGCTTATCGACATGATTTTTAGCTTCAGGGGGCGCTCGGAAAGTGGCTACTTCAATAATCTCATCACGACCAAAGCGCACATGAACCAGCTTGAAACGCCGCCCAATTAACTGGCTACGACGGAATAACCGATGTACCTGCTCAGGCAGGGCATTGGTAGAGATATCAAAATCCTTGGGTTCATAACCCAATAACAAATCCCGTACACAGCCACCCACCAGATAGGCCTCAAAGCCAGCATCTTTAAGGGTATAAAGCACCTTTAAGGCACTGGGACTGATTAACTGTCGGGAAATATTATGGTCAGCGCGCGACACAATAAGTGGTGCGGCTCCCTCGGCTGCTGCGCGGCTTTTTTTACCGGCTTTGATCCGTTTGAATGAATTGATGAGTGAATTTATCGAAAGCATAAGGTGCGAATAATACCATGCTTAAAGGCGATAACCGGAAATTGCATCAATTTATCTTATTGCCCGGCGAACCGGCGCAAATGACTGTCGATGAATTGGTGAAGGACCTAAATCGATTAATGCCTGTTGATGTTGAGCCGTTGGATAACCTTTATGTTTAGCCAGACCATAGCCGGGATAAAGTTGATCCAAAACCAACATCTCACGATCTCTGGCAACCTTTGCCAGTATTGAGGCTGCGGCAATGGCAGGCTCTGTTAAATCACCTTTAATGATGGTGGTAACAGGACAGGGCAATTTTGGGGCATGGTTACCATCAACCAAGGCATGTACCAACTCATAAGGCAAAGCGGCCACTGCACGTTGCATCGCCAACAAACTGGCTTGCAAAATATTCAATTGATCAATTTCTTCGACTTCTGCCCGGCCCAATGCCCACGCATAAGCATATTCTTCAATTAACGGCACAAGCTGTTCACGGCGTTTTTCACTGAGTTTTTTAGAATCGGTCAATCCTGTAATAGGTTTATTAGGATTGAGTATGACTGCCGCGGTAACCACTGGCCCTGCCAAAGGCCCCCTGCCAACTTCATCTATTCCGGCAATTAAGACAACTGACTGCATTAAATCAAACTCAGTACAAGTTTTGCAGCATTCTCCGCCCCACCAGTTGGGCCAAGCGCTTGTTTGACCTGCTGACGAATGTTTTCAGCGTGCTGCTGCCGTTGGGGATGGGTAAGCAAATCCATTAGCTGCTGTTCCAATCGAACTGGCGTAACGTCATCCTGGAGCAATTCTTTAATTGCCGGCTGTTTTGTCACAATATTGCACAACCCAACATACGGGATTTTCACCAGGCGTTTGAGTATCCGGTAACTCCATGGAGAAACTTTATAGGTAATAAAATGAGGTACACCCAGTAATGCAATTTCCAGCGTCACTGTTCCCGAGGCTGCGACAACCGCATCACAGGCCTGGATAACCTCATAAAAGTCATCCTTGATGACGCTTATATTTAAACGTGAGCCAGCCAGGTACTGTTGCAGATAGCTTTCATCAATACCTGGGGCCTGAGGAATGACTATCTGGATAGGAAAATGACGTTTATCTATTCGTTCAGCCGCTTCCAGCATTAATGGCAATAAGACTGATATTTCACTGCGACGACTGCCAGGAAATAAACCAATAACCCGAATATCTTTATCTAATGAGAATTTTTCGCGTGCTGCAGATTTGGACAATTCAGTATGCACAGCATCTACTAAAGGATGCCCTACACAGGTAACGGCAACGTCTGCCTTCTCATATATTTCCTGTTCAAATGGAAATAACACGGCCATATGGTCAACATCACGTTTGATTTGTTCGATGCGCCCTGCCCGCCAGGCCCAGATCTTCGGGCTGATGTAATACAAAACTTTAATGCCGAGTTTCTTGGCCTGTTTAGCCAATTTAAGATTAAAGCCGGGATAATCGATCAGAATTAGCAAATCGGGTGGCTGACGACGTAATTCGGCAACCACCTGATTAAAAATGTTTTTGATTCTGGGGTAACGCTTAATCACCTCAACCAGGCCCATCACCGCCAATTCAGCAAAATCAATACTGATATCGGCACCCGCTGCCCGCATTTTGTCACCGCCTATACCCGTTATATAGATTGAAGGTTGCTGCTGCTTTAATGCGGCCACCAGACGTGCGGCATGAGCTTCGCCCGAAGCTTCACCAGCCACAATGTAAATATGATTACTCACGAATACTGGCTCAGTCTTCTACATAACCGGTTAATTCAAGTCCAAAACCGGAAACACCGGTCAGCTTGGTTGGAGTACCAATTACTCGCATTTTACGTATGCCCAAATCAGCAAGGATCTGCGCGCCAACACCAAAGGTTCTCAAATCCCAACTGGCTTTGAACGGTGCAGCTTCGCCTTGATCCTGCTGCTGATAACGGGCAATTTTTGCGGCCAGTTGTTTGTTCTGTTCAGGCTGTCGTAATACCACAAGCACACCTTTTCCAGCTTGCTGAATTCGTTGCATCACATCAGGTAAGGGCCAATGGGTGGGTTCACGCTTTGATGCCAGCAAATCCCCTAAGGGATCAGCCATATGCACACGTACTAATGTTTCCTGTTCTGCATTAATTTCGCCATATACTAGCGCCAGATGCGTTTGACCACTTACATCATCCTGATAACTGTGCAGGGTGAAATCACCATATTCGGTGGGAAATTCACAGGTCGACATGGCTTTAATCGTCATTTCATTTTGCAGACGATAGCTGATCAAATCTGCAATAGTGCCAATTTTAAGTTGATGTGTTTCAGCAAATTTCTCCAGATCAGGGCGACGTGCCATGCTGCCATCATCGTTTAGAATTTCGACAATAACTGCAGCCGGCGTACACCCTGCCATTTGAGCTAAATCGCAACCTGCTTCCGTATGACCAGCACGGGTTAATACACCACCCGGCTGTGCTTTTAATGGAAAGATATGTCCGGGTTGCACCAGATCCTCAGGTTTGGCCTGAGATGCGACGGCTTTTTGAATGGTTAATGCACGATCGGCTGCAGAAATACCTGTTGTCACACCATCAGCCGCCTCAATTGAAACTGTGAAGTTGGTGGCATAAGGTGTTTGATTATCGGTCACCATAAGTGGCAGACGCAGCTGACGACAACGATCTTCAGTTAATGTGAGGCAAATCAATCCCCGACCAAATTTAGCCATAAAGTTAACGGCTTCTGCAGTAACTTTATCAGCAGCCATGACTAAATCACCTTCATTTTCGCGATCTTCATCATCCATAATAATGACCATTTTACCTTGCTTCAGATCGTCGATAATTTCTTGAGTGCTGTTGATTTGCATTTAGCGAATATAACCCTGTTGAGTAAGAAAATCACGGCTGATGGTGGAGCCAGTCTGAGGTAGCAGCCGCTCCAAGTAACGAGCGATCAGATCGACTTCCAAATTGACCTTAGTACCAGTTTGATAGTGTTTGATAATGGTTTCTTCAAGCGTATGCGGAATGATATTAATATCAAATCCTCCGTCAAAAACACCATTGACTGTCAGACTTACACCATCAATGGTAATTGAACCTTTTTCTGCGATATAACGCTCCAGTTCTGCCGGAGCTTTAATCTTATATTGCCATGAACGGGCCGAAGCCGTTTTACTGATCACTTCACCTAATCCATCAACATGCCCGCTGACCATATGACCGCCTAAACGATCCCCAACAGCAAGGGCTTTTTCCAAATTGGCTTCACTGCCGGTTTTTAATTGTCCCAGACTGGTTCGTTGTAAAGTCTCCTGAGAGACATCAAACTGTAAACTTCTGCTCGCCATTTCGACTACGGTTAAACACACACCATTGACCGCGATACTGTCACCCAGTTTTACATCTGTCAGATCCAGTTTGGCTGGATCAATATGCAAACGAATATCACCGCCGCGTGATTCGAGTGATTTCAGCTGGCCTACGGCCGCGATAATACCTGTAAACATGTTTAAAAAGCCTCGTTGTACTCTGGAACTGCAGTAATACGCCAGTCCTGACCAATTGCCCGTATATCGGTAATGTGTAATTGAATATTTTGTGCCATGCGATCCATCCCGGGCAGATGAAATACTGCTCTGGCCGCATCCCCCATCAGTTTTGGTGCCACATAAAAAATCATTTCATCAATTAACTGTGAACGTAACAAAGCACCATTTAACACTGCACCAGCTTCGACCATTACTTCATTAATTTCACGCTTGGCCAGTACAGCCAGCATACCGCTCAAATCAACCTGATTATTTGGTGCAGGTAATACAATGGTTTCCACATCAGCGCGTACCATTCGCTCACATGCTGTAAACAACAATACTTTAGCGTCATTGAGAATTTGGGCTGAAGTCGGCATACGCAGTTCACTGTCTACGACAACTTTTAAAGGTTGTCGGATGCTCTCACCATGAGGATACCAGTCATCTACATGACGAACGTTAAGTAACGGATCATCTGCCAGCACCGTACCGACACCTGTCAGGATCGCTGAGCTGCGAGCACGGAGTTTCTGTACATCGGCCCGAGCTTCAGCGCCAGTTATCCATTTACTTTCTCCTGAAGCCATTGCGGTGCGGCCATCAAGACTCATGGCCATTTTACTTCGCACAAAAGGCCTGCCTAGGCGCATACGTTGAATGAAGCCTGGATTTAATTGTTCCGCCAGGGATTGCAAAATCCCTTGATGAACTTCAATACCTGCTTGTTCGATACGCTGAATACCCGTTCCAGATACAACCGGATTAGGGTCAGTCATTGCCACAAATAAACGTTTGATACCTGCACGGATTAATGCATCAGCACATGGCGGAGTTCGTCCAAAATGACTGCAGGGCTCAAGGGTTACATAACAATCTGCGCCTTCTGCTTCATGTCCGGCATCATGCAGAGCATTTATCTCGGCGTGAGCTTCTCCGGCACGATGGTGCCACCCCTGTCCAATTACCTGATCATTTTTTACAATCACACAGCCAACGCGTGGGTTAGGATCCGCTGTATATAATCCTTTCCAGGCAAGTTGTATTGCCTGTGCCATAAATTGTTCGTGTTGGCTCATTGGGAGTGCCTCCACAGATTACCGTTCGTTATGATTGTAATCGCATTCGAATGATGCGTTGGCAGAAACTGGTGCTGACAGTAAGATTCAGCTGTCTTTATCAGATAATGCACGATTTTCCATACGTTCAATTTCTTCTCGAAACGCATTCACATCCTGAAAGCTTCGATAAACCGAAGCGAATCGGACATAAGCTACTTCATCCAGTTCACGTAATGCATCCATTACCCAATCACCCACCAGACGACTCTGCACTTCTCTTTCACCCGTTGCCCATAAGCGTCGAGTGATAGTTTTTACCGCATTATCAATAGCGTCAATACTGACCGGCCGTTTTTCCAGGGCCCGCATAATGCCAGCGCGTAATTTATTTTCGTCAAAGGCTTCACGGGTAGCATCGCGCTTAATCAACCTTGGCAAACTCAGTTCAGCAGTTTCATAAGTGGTAAACCGCTCATTACATTCCTGACACATACGACGACGGCGAATCGCATCTCCCTCGGAAGAAAGACGCGAATCGACGACTTTTGAATCTTCAGCTCCGCAAAACGGGCAACGCATCAGTCAGCTCAAACTTATGAATAAACTGGCAATCGTTTGCAGATCGTCGTTACTTTGTCACGAATAGCTGCAATCACTTTTTCATCACCATGACTATCAATAACATCACACATCCAGCCAGCCAAATCGGTGCAATCCTGCTCGCTAAACCCACGTGTGGTTACCGCTGGTGTACCGACACGAATACCAGAGGTTACGAATGGTGATTGCGGGTCATTAGGCACAGCATTTTTATTGACCGTAATATGGGCATTACCCAACCAGGCATCGACTTCTTTACCGGTCAGTCCCGCTTCAATAAAGCTGACCAGGAACAAATGGTCATCGGTTCCTTTAGAAATCACATCATAGCCACGGGCCATAAAGACTTTGGCCATCGCCTGAGCGTTTTTGATGACTTGCTGTTGATAGGTTTTGAACTCAGGTAGCATTGCTTCTTTGAAAGCAACGGCTTTAGCCGCAATCACATGCATTAATGGACCACCCTGAAAACCAGGGAAAACAGCTGAGTTCAGTTTTTTCTCAATCTCGGGATTGGATTTGGCCAGAATCAGACCACCACGTGGGCCTCTTAACGTTTTGTGAGTCGTCGTAGTTGTCACATCAGCAATTTGTACTGGATTTGGATACAGGCCAGCAGCGACCAAACCAGCAATATGAGCCATATCAACCAGTAAATATGCACCGACTGAATCCGCAATATCGCGGAATTTTTGCCAGTCGATAATGCGAGAATAAGCCGAAAAACCGGCAACAATCAATTTAGGCTGATGTTCTTTTGCCAGTCGTTCAACTTCACTGTAATCAATTTCACCAGAATCACTACTGATGCCATAAGCCACGGAATTATAGATTTTGCCTGAAGCACTGACTTTCGCGCCATGAGTTAAATGACCTCCGTGTGCCAGACTCATACCCAGAATCATATCGCCGGGTTGCAATAAAGCCAGATAAACTGCAGCATTTGCCTGTGAACCTGAATGTGGTTGCACGTTGGCATAATCAGCACCAAACAAAGCTTTTGCACGTTCAATAGCCAAATCTTCAGCGGTATCAACGTGTTCACAACCGCCATAATAACGTTTACCGGGATAACCTTCTGCGTATTTGTTGGTTAACAATGAGCCCTGAGCTTCCATCACCCGTGGACTGGTATAGTTCTCAGAAGCAATTAATTCGATGTGATCTTCCTGACGCTGTTCTTCAGCAGAAATTGCCTGAAACAACTCGTCATCAAAATCAGCGATGCTCATGTTTTTTTTGTACACAGTTTTCCCCTGTAGCGGCTGTAAATGCCCGCATATTGTATCCCACAACGCACGTAGCATCTATGTAAGAATAGATTTTTTAATTCATCCAAACTGGAGTCATTATGAAAATAGGTATTCTTGGTGGTGGCCTTATGGGAAATGCCCTGGCACAACATCTTCTCAGCCAGCAATGTGAATTGAGTATATACAACAGAAGTATTGAAAAAATTGCAGATTTAAATACTCATGGCGCCCGGGTCTGTAGCGCTGCAAGTGAAGCTGTAGAACAAAGCGAGATTGTAGTTTTACTGTTAAGCGATGCCGATGCAATTGCGACTGTTTTGGCCAGTGTTGCGCCCGGCGCATTTATGGATAAGTTATTTATCCAAATGGGTACGATCGCACCACAACAGTCACAGCACATTGAGCATCAGCTAAACAGTGCCGGTGCCGAATATCTTGAGTGCCCGGTATTAGGAAGCTTGCCAGAAGCCCGAAGCGGCAAACTGATTCTGATGGCAGCTGGAATGGAGGATAATTATCAACGGGCGCTTCCTTTATTAAAAATGATTGGCGAAACGCCTCGTTATATTGGAAGAACTGGTCAGGCAGCGGCAGTTAAATTAGCGTTGAATCAATTAATTGCTGGCCTTACAGCAACCTTTTCATTGAGTCTGGCCTTGATTGAAGAGAACGGGATTGATGTTGATCAATTTATGCAGATTTTGCGTGAAAGTGCTTTATATGCTCCAACCTTTGATAAAAAGCTGGATCGTATGCGCAATCGAAATTTCAGCGATCCTAATTTTCCAACTAAACATCTGGCAAAAGATACACGTTTGTTTCTTGAGGTTGGGGAGCAACTTCGTCTTGATACCAGTGCATTAGAAGGCATCAATCGATTACTCGATAAAACCATTGCCATGGGTCTGGATAATACTGATTATTCAGCGTTATATGCTGCGATTTCGCCCGATAGAAAATAATTCCGCAACCAAAAACGCCCTCCAGTAGAGGGCGTTTAATAAGTTTCAGTCTTTTTTACAGGCTGAACAAATCACGGCGAACAATGGTTTCACAGCGATCCGGACCGGTGGAAATAATATCAATCGGCACACCGGCCAATTCCTGAATCTTGTTAATATAGTTACGAGCATTTTCCGGCAAGGCATCAAACTCAGTAATACCCAATGTGGAATCCTGCCAACCGGGCATATCAATATATACCGGTTCACATCCTTCAAACTCATCAGCACTCAGTGGCAGAACGGTTACATCTTCACCATGGCGTTTGTAACCAATGCACAAGCGAATCGTTTCCAGTCCATCCAGTACATCCAGTTTGGTTAAACATAAGCCGGTAATACTGTTAATCCAGCTGGCACGGTTTAATGCCACCATATCCAACCAGCCACAACGGCGATCACGACCGGTTGTAGAACCTTTTTCGTGACCTTTTTCAGATAAATGTTTACCGATACCACAGCTTAATTCTGATGGAAATGGACCTGCGCCGACACGGGTAGCATAGGCTTTGGTAATACCCAATACATAATCAATATGACAAGGTCCTACACCTGCACCCGTTGCGCTACCACCGGCCGTTGTATTGGATGAGGTGACATAAGGGTAGGTTCCGTGGTCAATATCCAGCAACGCGCCCTGAGCGCCTTCAAACATCACACGATCACCGTTGAGATAATACTGTTGCAGCATCGCCGGAATATCCGCAATCATTGGCAACAGTACATCACGCATAGCTAAAGTTTCATCACGTACCTGCTCAAAACTTACAGGAGCAGCCTGATAGTAATTTATCAAGGCAAAATTATGAAAGCTGACAACTTCACGGAGTTTTTCTACAAATTTTTGCTCGTTAGCCAGATCACCAAGCCTTAAACCACGACGAGCTACTTTATCTTCATAAGCGGGACCAATACCGCGACCAGTCGTACCAATCGCATCCTTACCGCGGCGTGACTCTCTGGCAACATCCAGCGCTACGTGATATGGCAAAATCAAGGGACAGGCAGCACTAATTTTCAGACGCTGGCGAACTGGGATACCATTTGCTTCCAATTCGTTCATTTCTTTGATTAATGCTTCTGGCGATAACACCACACCGTTACCAATAAGGCATTGAACATGCTCACGCAATATACCGGACGGGATCAAATGCAAAATGGTTTTTTTGCCCTCAATAACCAGAGTATGTCCTGCATTATGTCCGCCTTGAAAACGTACAACAGCAGAAACGCTGTCGGTCAGCAGATCAACAACTTTGCCTTTACCTTCATCACCCCATTGGGAACCAATTACTACAATATTTTTAGCCACGCGTGTTATTTCCTGTATCGACCACTTGCCAGCGGCCATCTTGTTGAATCAATGTTTTATCGGTTTGTGTGGTACTGCCAGGCAAATCAAATACAATAATATTTCCCTGTTCACGTAAGTTTGCGACCAATTCCAGCTGTTGCGGATCAGTTGACCATTCCGTTGCTATAACCTGACGTTTTTCAGTCGGTTTGGGGAAACTGGTAACCAGCTTTTTCAAATCCAGGCTAAAGCCAGTCGCGGGCTGGGCATGACCGAAATCCTGACCAATATCATCATATCTGCCACCCAATGCAATCGCCTGTGCCGAATTTGACTGATAAGCCGCAAAAACCACTCCGGTATGATAGTGATAGCCTCGAAGCTCTGCCAGGTCAAAGTTCAATTGAATCTTTGGTAAGCGTTGTTGTGCCATCTCGGCAAGAACAACAAGTGTATCGAGTGCTTTTAATACCGAATCTGGTGCGTCCTGTAATATACGTTTTGCTTTATCCAGTACGCTGACGTCACCGTTTAATTCGGATAGAGCCGCCAACATATTACTGGCGTTTTCAGCAATAGCGTAACCTGATAATAAATGCAGTATTTCTGGCAAGGCCTTACGTTGCATGGCTGAAAACAGTGCCTGTTCTTGCTCATCATCCAGTTCTGCAAAATCAGCTAATCCACGATAAATACCCACATGACCTATATCTAAAGAGATTGAGCCTGAAACACCACTGATCTCTAGTAACTCGACCATCAGCTGGATACTTTCCATATCACTTTCCGGACCCGCATGGCCGTATATTTCAGCACCTAATTGGATAGGATTACGTGAACTGGCCTGACCGGCCGGTAATGTATGCAATACGCTACCGATATAGCAAAGACGTAATACATCGGAGCTATCACGTAAGCGATGAGCAGCAATTCTGGCAACTTGGGGAGTCATATCAGCACGAATACCAAGCAACCGACCGGATAACTGATCTATCAATTTAAAGGTTTGCAGATCCAGGGTTTTTGCGGTTCCGGTTAATAAGGAATCCAGGTATTCAACAAGGGGGGGAACAACAAGCTGGTAGCCCCAGCTTTGCATACGATCAACCAACAGCCGATGCATTCGTTCCAGCTGTGCAGCCTCTTCAGGCATTAATTCATCGATGCCCTCGGGGAGCAACCAACTTTCTTTTAGTGTCATGTAAATTACTTAACCCAGTATAAAATCAACAGGCCAGCTAGCATACTCAGCAATCCAGTTATGCGTATTTGCTGATCCGTCATTGTGGCAATCTGGAGTATGGCTCGCCTTAATGCTGCGGGATTAACAAACGGCAAAATCCCTTCAATAACCAACATTAATGCGGTGGCGAGCCATAGACTCTGAATCAGCGAGTCACTCACTGTTCCAATGTATTCAAGTCACTAAAACTGCTGAAAAAATCACCTTTCGGTTCAATAACCAGCAAATCATCCCCTTGGAAGATATGCTTATATGCTCCTAGACGGCGATAGAAAGAATAAAAATTCTCATTCTGACCATAGGCATCGGCATAAATCTGGGTTGCAGTCGCATCACCTTCACCACGTAACATTTCTGATTGGCGATTTGCCTCAGCCAGTATTACGGTACGTTGTCTGTCTGCATCTGAACGAATTTTTTCTGCTTCTTCCGCACCACGCGAACGTAAATCTTTAGCTACACGTTCACGTTCAGCTTCCATCCGGGTGTAAACCGATGAACTTACTTCGGTAGGCAAATCAATACGTTTAATACGGACATTAACAACCTCAATACCAAACTCGTTTGAAATCCTGTTTGCTTCATCCATCAGGCCACTGACCATCTCTGAACGTTCACCAGAAACCACTTCCTGAATCGTGCGACGCCCAAATTCGGCACGTAAACCATCTTTTATGATTTGTGATAACCGTAATCTGGCACTCTCTTCATCACCACCCATCGAAGTGAAGTAATCAGCAACGTTTGAAATACGCCAAAGGATAAAAGAATCCACAATAACGTTTTTCTTTTCGCCGGTTAGATAACGTGCTGGTGTGGCATCAAGACTGAGAATACGACCATCAAAGCGACGAACTTCATTAACAAATGGAATTTTGAAATGAATGCCCGGCTCAAAATCTGCATGTTCAATTTGACCTAAACGAAGCAATATAACGCGCTCACGTTCATCCACAAAGAAAATCGCAGAACTCATCGTGATCAATGCCAGGACAACGATAAAAATAATTGTAGTAAATTTAGAACTCATGATTAACGTCCTCCCCGGCTACGTGATCCATCCTGAGCAGAGGAACTTGTGGTGGATGTGTTGGTGCTATTACCTGTTGTCGGGTAATTCAAGTTATTTAAATCTACACGAGGAGCATTACCACCACTGCTACGCATTCTATCCAATGGCAAGTAAAGAACATTGTTTCCACCGCTATCAATATCTACCATTACTTTCTGACTGCGACTGTAGACAGATTCCATAGCATCAATGTAGAGACGTTCCTGGGTGATTAATGGGGCTTTCTCGTATTCGGTCATAACCTGAACAAAACGACTGGCTTCACCATTTGCCTTGGCAACCACCTGACTCTTGTAAGCTTCGGCTTCCTGAATATCACGGAAGGCCTGACCGCGAGCCCGTGGAATAATATCGTTTGCGTAGGCTTCAGCTTCATTCTTCTGTCTGACTTCATCTTCACGTGCTTTGACCACGTCTGCAAAAGCTGACTGAACCTGCTCAGGCGGTTGAACATCCTGCATACTGACACTGGTAACTGTCAAACCGGTAGCATGTGCATCCAGCATGGCTTGCAAGCGTTGTTCAGTACGGGTGGCAACTTCACTCCGTCCCTCAGTTAATACAAAGTCCATTGTCGATTGACCAACAACTTCACGAACGGCACTTTCCATCATTTGACGGAGAATGGTGTCTGGAGTACGCACATTAAAAAGATATTGCGCCGCATCGTTAATGCGATATTGGCCAGCGATCTTTAAGTCGACAATATTTTCGTCATTGGTCAACATCAAAGACTCAGACAAAACATTACTTTCTGGTCTGCCACCTGCAGAACGATAACCAATCTCAACTGAACGTATTTTTGCAACATCAACTACTTCAACCTTATCTATTGGATAAGGGAAATGCCAGTGAGGACCAGGCATAGCAGTGTGACTGTATTGGCCAAAACGTAAAACGACCCCACGCTCGGCTGGTTCGACAATATAGATACCGGATAGCAACCAAACCAATAAAATAATAGCGGCGATTAAGCCTGCGCCAATTGAACCGGCTTTGTTATTGCCTTCTGGGGGTTGAGTATTATTTCCGCCACCTTTGCCACCAAACATACCGGCAAACTTACGCTGTAGGTTTTTTACAACTTCATCAAGATCAGGGGGGCCATCATTGCCGCCACCACGCTTACCCCATGGGTCTTTATCACCACTACCGGGTTCATTCCAAGCCATGTACCGCTCCAAAATTTAATTTATGATTTTCAATGTGGAAACCGAATGAATCTATTTTACGGACATGGGTGCCGATAGCAACCAAAAGTCCGTTTTAATTGACCGATTCAATCGTTGAGAGTTGCTCAGGAAAATATTCTTGTAATGCCATCCTCAATAGATCCAAGCCTTCACCTGTTTGAGCAGAAAGCCAGATTCGACGTATTTTTCCATTCTGATCACGTTCAATTTTTGGCTGAACATTTTCCAAGCGATCAATTTTGTTATAAATAATCAATTGCGGTAACTCGTCAGCACCTATCTGCTGCAGGACATCGTCAACATGTTTCATCAACTCATCCCTGTCAAGTGCAGCTGCATCTACAACATGTAATAGCAGGGAAGCATCCCGTGTTTCTTCCAACGTGGAACTGAAAGACTCAACTAAATCATGCGGTAGCTGGCGAATAAACCCGACGGTGTCGGCAATTATCAGTGGTTCTGTATCCGCCAATCTTAATCGACGCAGTGTAGGATCCAATGTAGCGAACAAACGATCATCAGCATATACATCTGCAGCCGTCATTCGATTAAAAAGCGTTGATTTACCTACGTTGGTATACCCTACCAGAGAAATAACCGGCACACCGGCACGTTGTCTTGAACGTCGCCCCTGATCCCGTTGTGAACGGACTTTATCAAGGCGCTTCTTAAGGGACTTGATGCGTTGCCCAAGCAGCCTTCTATCTGTTTCTAACTGTGTTTCACCAGGACCGCGTAAACCAATACCACCTTTTTGTCTTTCCAAATGAGTCCACCCACGAACCAGCCGGGTGGAAAGGTGCTGTAATTGTGCGAGTTCCACCTGAAGTTTGCCTTCATGCGAGCGGGCTCTTCGAGCAAAGATGTCCAGAATCAGACCAGTGCGGCCTAATACCCGACACTTTAATCGCTGTTCGAGATTACGTTCCTGACTGGGGGATAGTTCGTGGTTAAAAATCACTACCGCAGCATCATTCGCTGCTACAAGTTCAGCTATTTCTTCTACCTTGCCAGAACCGGCAAAATACTTTGAATCAGGACGCTGACGTTTGCCATGCACTACGGCTGATATATTGGTACCCGTTGAATTAACCAGTTCGAGGAATTCCTGTTGTTTTTCATCAAATCCCCGATCATTAAAATCAAGGTGAACTAAAACAACAGATTCCTGTTCGGAATTCTCTTCAAAAGCTGCATTGCTATCAGGCCGATCAAACAATCAATAAACTCCCTTATTCTTCTTGGGTTATCTGAACATTTCTTGCAGGTACAATAGTCGAAATGGCATGTTTATAGACCATTTGATTCACTGAGTTTTTCAGTAAAATGACAAATTGATCGAAGGAATCAATCTGGCCCTGTAGTTTAATACCATTTACCAGATATATAGAAACTGAAACATTTTCTCGACGTAATGCGTTTAAAAAAGGATCCTGCAAGGATTGGGCTTTAGCCATTGTCGACTCCATCGTTGTTATTATTGTTAAACTTCAAGTTGTATATTAGGCATTCTAAAAGGCTGCACAGAATCGTCAAGCATTATCGGATGCAGCCAGCTCGTAACATATGAAATCCAATACCTGCTGTTCTGGTAAATCTGTACCACTGTCAAACCAGACACCATCTTTTTGGGCTCTTAACCAGGTCAGCTGACGTTTTGCCATTTGCCGTGTAGCAATAATTGCTTTTTCAATAAAGGTGGCTTCGTCATACTCTCCGCGCAGAAAAGACCATGCCTGTCTGTAGCCTACAGCACGAATTGATGGCAATGCAGCGTGCAAATCTTCACGCCGATACAGTTTCCTTACTTCATCAATAAATCCAGCTTGCATCATTGTTTCGTAACGTTTGGCGATTCGTTGATGCAGAATTTTTCGATCAAAGGGCGATAAAATTATTTTTATGACTTCATATGGCAATACAAAATCTGAATCTTTGGTTAATTCAGTTAATGTTTTTCCAGAAATCTCATAAACTTCCAAGGCACGTAATAATCTTTGCGGATCATTATTATGAATACGTTTTGCCGAAACAGGATCTATTTCGGCCAGTCGATTATGCAAATAGGTCAAACCAAACTGCTTAAGCTCATTATCTAGTCTTGATCGTACTTGTGTGTCAGCTTCTGGTAACTCTGCAATGCCATATTGTAATGTTTTAAAATACAGCATCGTTCCACCAACCAGCAATGGAATTTTGCCCCGCTGGGTAATATCATCCATTAATGCTAAGGCATCCTGGCGAAACCTTCCCGCCGAATAAGCCTCTGCAGGATCCAGAATATTCACCAGGTGATGGGGATACTTCTGCAAGGTAACTGCATCTGGCTTGGCAGTGCCAATATCCATCTGTTTGTACACAAGCGCTGAGTCAACACTGATGATTTCAACGGGTAGATTCTGGGCCAGAAATAGTGCCAGATCTGTTTTACCTGCGGCCGTCGGGCCCATTAAAAAAATGGCTGGTGGCGAAGCTTTGCCAGACAACAAATCAATAATTACCCTTGTTTCATTGAATCAAAAAACTCAACATTGGTTTTAGTCGATTTTAACCTATCCATCAAAAATTCCATTGCTTCAATGGGTTCCATTGGAGCCAGAATCTTACGTAATATCCACAGCTTCTGAAGATCTTCTTCATTAGTCAGTAATTCTTCACGGCGTGTACCTGAACGCGTGACATTAATCGCAGGATAAATACGACGGTCAGCCAATTTCCGTTCAAGTAATACTTCCATATTACCTGTACCTTTGAATTCTTCGAAAATAACCTCGTCCATACGTGAACCGGTTTCAATCAGGGCCGTTGCAATAATGGTTAAACTTCCACCTTCTTCTATATTTCGGGCCGCCCCAAAGAAACGTTTCGGACGTTGCAGAGCATTTGCATCGACACCACCAGTAAGGACCTTCCCGGATGAAGGTGACACTGTATTGTATGCACGTGCTAAACGGGTGATTGAATCTAACAGAATAACGACGTCATGCTTGTGTTCTACAAGGCGTTTCGCTTTCTCAATGACCATCTCGGCAACTTGCACGTGACGTGTTGCCGGTTCGTCAAAGGTACTTGAAACAACTTCTCCCCTTACAGAACGTTGCATCTCTGTAACTTCTTCCGGACGTTCATCAATCAATAATACAATGAGATCGCTTTCAGGATAATTTGAGGCAATTGATTGAGCTATTGATTGCAAAATCATGGTCTTACCAGATTTTGGTGGCGCAACAACCAAACCACGTTGTCCCTTACCAATTGGTGCAGCCAAATCGATAATACGAGCGGTCAAATCCTCTGTACTGCCATTGCCACGCTCAAGATTAAATCTTTCATTGGCAAACAATGGAGTGAGGTTTTCGAATGGGACTTTGTTGCGAGAGTTTTCTGGTTTTTCGTAGTTGATTTCATCAACTTTTACTAAAGCAAAATAACGTTCACTGTCTTTAGGTGGACGGATTTTACCTTTAATGGTGTCACCAGTTCTTAAGTGAAAGCGGCGGATTTGGCTGGGTGAAACATATATATCATCTGGTCCAGCGACATAGGAGTCTTCAGGTGAACGTAAGAAGCCGAAACCATCTGGTAATAATTCTAAAACGCCCGTAGTGTAGACGTCATCCCCTTGTTTGGCATGTGCTTTAACAAGTGCAAATATTAATTCTTGTTTTCGATTGCGGGCAAGGCCCTCAAGATTCATGGAAAGTGCAAGTTCCATTAATTCAGCAGCGGACTGCTTTTTCAGTTCTGTCAGATTCATGTATTACCTAAAATGGGTTTTAAAATCAGGATTACCTTGGATGCGCGCGGAGAACGCGATTATGTGAAGTATGGGAGATTTAACCAGAAAATTGTCGCTAAGATTATCAGTATCTATTAAAAACGTCCAGCACTTTTAGGAAAAATCTCCCAAATATTTAAAGTCCTTCACAAATAGTCTATTTATGAAACTTATACTACATTGGTTTTGTTCTAATTAGGTAAATCATTTTTTTCAAGGGTTCAATCAATGAAACAGCTGTCTGCATTTTTCGTGACAAGTTTTGTATTAGTTTTACTCTCCGGTTGCAGTAATATCCCGAAGCAAATCACGACCGCTCCGAGTAACGATCTACAACTTAACGAAATCCAGGGAAAAATTGAAAATTTTGCCAATCAGGATGTCCGCTGGGGTGGCGAAGTAGTCAATGTGGAAAATAATAATGATGCTTCGATAATGCAAATTGTTCAATATCCACTTAATCATTACGGTAAACCGATTACAAATCAATCAAGTGATGGCCGTTTTCTGGCAAAAACAACGGAATTCATTGATCCTGTTATTTACAAAAAAGGAACCTTGCTGACATTTACCGGAACCCTAAATGGAAAGGATTCAAGAAAAGTAGACCAGAAAGAGCTGATCATGCCTGTATTAGAAGTTTCATCAATGTATAAGTGGCAACCATATCAGCCAATTCAACGAGATCCTTTTTACGACCCTTTCTTTTATAACGGTTTTTACCCCTATCATGGATATCACAATAGATATTGGCACCATCCACGATTTGGTTATCCCTACTATTATTGGTAAAACAGCCAAATTGCAATGAACTGTTTATTTTGGGTACATTAAGTAAACATTAGAAAAGTCTCGTCTAACTAAACGGGGCTTTTTTGGATTCAAGTTCTTCTCTCTCCCTCTCATATAAATCACCTAGACAACGAGCGACCGGGTGTTTTTATATTAAAGGCTGGGAGTTATTTATAGGGGTTAATGTATGCGGATAATGCAGGAGCCGTTATCGGTGACCTACTTTATCAGCCACCTCCCTGTGGCTGACCCTCCGGGCTCGCTTCGCTCATGCAAAAACGCTTATCTCCATGAATGGAGTGTGTGCAGAAGCAATGCTGGGAGCATTGCC
>Ga0207883_1000108_pt1 | contig 43706 bp, 44 predicted proteins | sample MalvirmetaMSP109_FD_184229 | JGI IMG/M metagenome (GOLD analysis project Ga0207883, IMG submission 184229) | Marine viral communities from the Deep Pacific Ocean - MSP-109 (SPAdes) | ecosystem: Environmental > Aquatic > Marine > Oceanic | place: Pacific Ocean | collected 2011-05-21 | reverse complement strand
TATGCCTGGTGGCCATAGCGAGTTGGCACCACCTGTTCCCATCCCGAACACAGAAGTGAAACAGCTCAGCGCCGATGATAGTGTGGGAGTTCCCATGTGAAAGTAGGTCACTGCCAGGCTTTATATATTAGAAAAGGCCACTCCGATAGGGGTGGCCTTTTTTATTATTTGAAGTTTAGAAAGTGTGACCTACTTGAACGGAGTGGTCGGTTTTTGCTCCTGCAAAACCGACATACATCACATCCCTGTGAATAACAAAAACGCCAGGACAAGCAATGTTCCAGAAATTGCTTTGCATACACTCCGTCCATGGAGATAAGCGATAATGGACGTCGGTAGGCGCTCGAAGGGTGAGATGCATGGACGCATCTCATCAAAGTAGGTCACCGATAACCGCGCCATACGATGAACAGGGATCTTCAAGTGTCGCGAGTGCAGGATAGCGACCATCAATCTCTGTAAATAGCTGCCAGGCTTTATATAAAAGAACTCATCTCAAACGATATATCTAAAGGTTTTTATTGGACGAAGATCATTAGTAACAATGCAGCCAGCATGTAAAAAATGATCTAAGCGTTTAACCTGGCTTAGGTACTTCCTTTTCATTTACTTGCTCTGAGTTCATCTTTTCTCTGGCTAGTGATTTATCTTCATGATCAGCATCTAACCCTGAAGCCGAATCATTATGCTGTGATTGGGTAAAAATCAATTGTGTTAATAGGGCAAAATGATCAGAACCAAATGCTGGCAGTCTTCGAATATCATATAGTTTAAATTCTGTGCTATGGAATAGATGATCAAGAGGCCAGCGCATAAACCAATACTCAGCATGAAATGTATTAAACATGCCTCTACCTATCCTGGGATCCAGTAATTTACTTAACTTACGAAATAATCGTGTGGAGGGTGACCAGGCAACATCATTAAGATCCCCGGTAACTATCACCGGAATATCTGCATCCGCTACGCTTTTGGCAATCATAATGAGTTCAGCATCTCGTTCAGAGGACTCTTCATTTTCTGTAGGACTAGGTGGAGCAGGATGCAGAAAATGGATACGAATATTTTGTCCGGATGGCAAGGTTAACAGTGTATGCATGGATGGAATATCGTCTTCCACCAAAAATTCAGTTGTAGATTCTGATAACTGGTACCTGGAATAAACATGCATACCATACAGGTTTTCCTGAGGGCAGCTCATCCGATAAGGGTAATCATTTTCAATTGATTTGAGTTGTGTTTGCCACCAGTGATCTGTTTCTAGAGTGACTAAAATATCTGGATTATTTTCCTTAACCAGTTTAATAAGTTTTTCAGCTTTCCTGTTCGTCATCAGTACATTTGCTGTCATGATTTTTATACTGTTTTCAGAGTCTAGATAAGCAGTCTGAAGTACTTCTCTCGGATAAAACCTTGTGTAAGGCACTATCCACCATGATTGATAGCCAACAACAAACAATGTTGGTAATACAAGCAGCCAGAAACTTATATTTGAATAATCCAGGAAAAGAACTTCGGCGATTAACAATAATAGCGCCAATACAAGATATTGCATTCGCGGAAAATCATGTGCACGAACCCACCATATCTCTTTACTTGATAAGCTTAGAAAGGAAACACAAAGTAATAAAAAGACCAGAGAGGCAAATAAATAGATCAGGTTCAAAAGGATTCCAGAGTCAGTGTGGTAGGTATTTGTGACGTTAGCATAAAAGGGATTTTCGAACAGTCAAAATATTGAAGGTATTGAACTTTATTACAACCAATAACAATTTTTCATTTTATTTGGCAAAAGGCTAAAGCTTCAAAGAGTGGGGTTCCATTTATGGTTTTCGAGATATTCCAGCAGCTGGTTAACAAGTATTCGCGTAAGCGGTAGTTGAGCAATAAATGTACTTACGTAGTTAATGTCAAAGCCAATAATACTCAAAGGTTGGCCTTAAGTTTTCTTTATTGATGGCTGTCAGCACTGCTACGGTTTTCGTAAACAGCTCATTCATCTCGTGTCAACAATAGTCGAGCCGCAGGTGGCATTGTTAAATTGCTGTTAATTTTGTTGAAGCAAAGCATACTGTAATTAGCTAAATGATCGTCTATCATAGCCAATCTAGGCCTCAACAACATAGTGACGGTTTATCGCCCACCCTGCGGGTATAGGTTCAGGTTTTTCTACTAAGCCGCGACCTGATTTACTTGACCAATACTCATAGTTTGCAGGTCGCTGTGGGTAATCGACCATTACCACTGTTTATTAGAGATTTCCATGGAAGCAGAACTTCGAGAAATACGCGATCACCTGAGTCAACATCCCCCATTTGATAAGTTGCTGGATGAGTTGTTAGATGATGTCGTGGGCAATATTGAGATCACCTATTTTAAGGCAGACTCAATAATCCTCGAACGGGGGCAACCTATCCACGCACTCTCATATATTCGAAGCGGCGCTGTCGAGACTTATCACTATAATGGTGAACTCTATAACCGTTTGGAAGAAGGAGATATTTTTGGTCAATTTGGTCTTTTGCGACAAGGTAAGGTCCGCTTTCCGGTTAAGGCCATTGAAGATACCTTGCTTTATCTAATCCCCAAGACTATTTTTGATCGTCTATGTGACAATGATAGCTTTGCCGATTTTGTTGAGCTGTCTGGTTCGCGTTTGAAAAGCACGGTAGACGAGAGTCTGCGTGAAAATGACTTGATGACGACTCGGGTACGAAAGTTGATCAGTCGTTTGCCCCTGATGGTGGAAATCACAGTGTCGATTCAGGAGGCCGCTCGCCTGATGACTGAAAATGTGGTTTCTTCAGTACTTTTAATTGAGCCCGCAGACGAGGAAGATAGTGATGGCGTCTTTAGAGGTGATGAGGGCGGACTCTGGCGGCTGAAAGGCATGGTTACCGATGAAGATTTAAGGTCTCAGGTTGTTGCTGCCGGAGTTAAAACGGATAGGCCGGTAGGTCAACTTAGTGATGGCCGCTTAATTACTATTCAGTCTGATGAATCTGTCAATGAAGCCATGTTGACGATGTTGCGTAATCATATTCAGCGGTTGCCTGTGCTGCATCGTCGTCGCCCGGTTGGTGTTTTACATCTGTCTGATATCGTTCGTTACGAAACCAACAGCAGCCTGTATTTGGCCAGTAATATTTTTAGCCGGAACTCTGTGCGTGATTTGTCACGGTTGATTCCAGAAATACGCGCCGCTTTCATACGCCTGGTAGAAGCTGGCTCTAACGCAAAGATGATTGGCGACGCTATGTCCAGTATAGGCCGTAGCCTGATGCGGCGTTTGATCGAGCTGGCTGAAGATGAGTTAGGACCAGCGCCTATACCTTATTGTTTTATGGTGCATGGTTCTCTGGCTCGCCACGAGCAATCGGTAATAACGGATCAGGATAATGCGCTTGTTTTGCATGATAGTTTCGATCCGCAGCATCACGATGAATATTTTAAAATGTTGGCGAAAAAAGTCAGCGATGGTTTGGATGCCTGTGGCTACGAATACTGTAAAGGCGGCATTATGGCCACCAATGAACAATGGCGGCAGCCCCTCGCGCAATGGAGACGCTATTTCGATGAGTGGATTGCTGACCCCGATCCTCAACGGCTTTTACACAGCTGTATTTTTTTCGATCTGGATGCTGTGTATGGCGAAGAATATTTAGTGGAAAACCTGCAAGATATGATTGCAACCAAAGCGCGTTATAATCCACGCTTTTTGGGTGCAATGGCACGTAATGCCTCGAATCGAAGACCACCTTTGGGTTTCTTTCGTACCTTTGTGATGGAAACCGATGGTCGTCAGCACAAGGTGATTAATATCAAGGGGCGAGGTTTGGCTCCTATAACGGATGTGATTCGTGTGCATGCGTTAGCGGTTGGTTCGAAAGCTCAGAACAGCGCTGAACGTTTGCGGGATATTGATAATGCAAACATTTTACCTGTTGGCCAGGTCGATAAACTACAGTATGCGCTGGAGTTTATTGCTTTAGTGCGCATGCGTCATCAAGCGTTTGAACTACGAAATGATCAGGCGATAGACAATGCTATTGAACCAGAAAATATTGACACAGCAGAGCGTCACAATTTGAAAGAGGCTTTCCAGGTGGTCAATAATGCACAGAATTTTCTTCCTTATCGTTACCCATACTCGGCATAGTGAATGTTTAAAAAACGATCGCAACAGAGTGTGATTGATGAGTGGCAGCGTTATCAAGCGCAGCAGGCGAAAGCTTGTGCGAATCCTACACTACAACGCTTTTATCAAATGCCGTTGACGGATCCCGAGGTGCCGCTTTCAGAAGTGTCGTTTGTGGCTCTGGATTTTGAAACTACCGGATTAGACCCAAGGGAAAACGAAATTGTCAGCTTCGGTCTAGTGCCTTTCACCTTACGAAGTATTCGACCATCAGATGGTTATTATCAGGTGGTGAAGCCGAAGTGTAACTTGTCTGAAGAGTCTATTGCCTTTCATCGTATTACTCACTCTCAGGTGGCTTCTGCACCGCCGTTGGAAAGAGTGTTAGATGAACTGCTGGGACGATTAAGTGGTTGTATAGTCGTTGTTCATTACCAACACATAGAGCGGCCTTTTCTGGACTTGGCCTGCCGCAAATTATGGGGCGAGCATTGTCTGTTCCCATTAATTGATACGATGGCAATCGAAGCGCATTGGGAACGCAGAGGTTGGAAACACCAGTTGAAAGAAGCGTTGGGCTTACAACCGGTGTCGATTCGACTCGATAATAGCCGCCAGCGGTATGGTTTGCCAACTTATTCAGCTCACCATGCCAAGGTAGATGCCATGGCCACGGCTGAGCTGTTTTTAGCTCAGGTGGCTAGGCATTACTCTCCCACAACGGCCATTGGCCAATTGTGGGAGTGAATGGGTCAGGCTACCTGGGCTCGGTCATTAAGCCGCGAACAATGGCATAACAACCTACCAGTAGCACGATTGTGAAAGGAAGACCTGCAGAGATGGCTGCCGCTTGCAGTGCAGCGAGTCCACCACCCAGCAGCAAGGCGACAGCGATAGCGCCTTCGATAACGCCCCAGAATACACGCTGTGGTTTAGGTGCGTCGATTTTGCCACCGGCGGTAATGGTATCGATAACCAATGAGCCGGAGTCTGAAGAAGTGATAAAGAACACAATGACCAGGATTATGCCAATAAACGACGTTATCTCTGCAAGAGGAAGCTGTTCCAGCATCACAAAAAGTTTTAGTGGCAGATCTGCTGAAACAACACCATTAAAGCCAGATTGCAGTTGCGTGATCGCATTTGTGCCGAATGCGGTCATCCAGAAAACCGAGACGATAGATGGAATCAATAGCACCGAGGTTAAAAAGTCGCGTACTGTACGACCACGACTCACTCGGGCAATAAACATGCCCACAAAAGGCGACCAGCTGATCCACCATGCCCAGTAGAATGTCGTCCAGCCTTGGCTGAAGTTAGCGTCTTCTCGACCAAAGGGATTCGATAATGCAGGAAGTTCAGTTAAATAGCTGCTTAAGTTAGAAAAAAAGTTTGAAAAAATAAGCAAGGTGGGACCGACAAAAACCACAAACATGAGCAGGACAAATGCCAGTACCATGTTAATTTCTGATAGCCGTTTTACACCTTTGTCGACACCGGCCAAAATTGAAACAATAGCGACTGCGGTGATGGCTGCGATTAGTAGAACCAGCACTACGTTTCCATCGCCTATGCCAAACAGATAATCTAACCCCGAAGCCGCTTGTTGCGCGCCAAGCCCTAATGAGGTTGCCAGACCGAAGAGTGTGGCAAACACCGCCAAAATATCGATAAGGTGACCTGGCCAGCCCCAAATTCTCTCTCCCAATATAGGGTAGAAGATAGAACGTACCGTGAGTGGTAAGCCTTTATTGAATGAAAAAATCGCCAGTGATAGCGCCACAATGGCATAAATAGCCCATGGATGCAGACCCCAGTGAAAAATAGTGGCGGCCATGCCCAACTGCCGAGCAGCCTCAGGGTCGCCGGCTGCACCACCGAGGGGTGCCCAATCGGTTCTCAGACCATCAGCGCCCACGCTGGTACCGCCAAAAGCGCTGTTATAGTGAGACAGCGGCTCCGACACACCGTAGAACACTAGTCCAATACCCATGCCAGCTGCAAACAGCATAGAAAACCAGGAAAGCCGAGAAAAGTCTGGCTTGGCTTCAACCCCGCCGATGCGAATACTACCCAGTGGTGAAATAATCAAGCCCAGACATAAAACTACGAATATATTGGCAGACAACAGGAAAAACCATGTCATGTTGGTATTGATCCAGTTTTTACTGGCCTCAAAGATCGTAGTGGATTGTTCTGGTAAGGCCAGTGATAGGAACACAAAAGCCAACACAACAATTGCCGAGAAGATAAAAACGACACCATGAAGATCAACAGTGATTCCGAAATGTTTGGCTCGGTAGTTATCTTGTCCAATCTGATAATCGGTATCTATTAAATTGGTTGCGCCATTGGGTGCGCGTACACCTGCTGATTGAGGTTCAGCGGAGTTATCGGATTGACTACTCACGTTGCTATCCTTTTATTAAAGAGTTTTTTGTATAAGTGTAAGCACACTATAAGAATTCAGCACCGCCTGCTGGCGATGCTGATCTAAGACGTTCGCGCTTAGAAGTAATAGCCAAAATTGATCAGGAAACGAGTCTGCCACTCGTCGTCGGCATTGGCTCCGAGGCGATCGCCAAAGGCTGCATCACCACCGACAAACTCATTGCCGTTTGAAAAGCCCACTTCGTTGTAAATGTACCAACCACCTCGAGCTAGAGCCACACCGGCAACGATCATTTCACTGTCATTGAATCCACCCTTATCTTTAACGATGGAACTGTATTCCAGATAAGGTAGCACGTAGTCCAGCCAAGAAATGTTATCGGTAGGTTGGTAATAGCTTAGAGAAACTGCAGGTATCCACCCTTTGGCAGCCGCTGTACTTGGGAAGTCATAGGCACCAAATTGCACCAGATCATCTGTACCCAGTGCCTGGCCAACATCGACATCAAATTCGTAGCGTGTTAGTTGTGTAGCTAGCTTAAGGTTACCCCATTGATTAACCATATGAACCGAGGCGGCGTAGTGGTCACCGTCGGATTGTTCCCCGCGGCTTTTCAGTTCACCTGCTTGAAGCGAGAAACCTAGGTCAGTTGAGCTGTCATCACTACTGTTGAATGAATATATACCCCGAACATTGATTTGATTGCGTTCTTCATAACCACCACCAGACTCATCAACGACATCATAGGAGTAGCGGGCGCTATCACGACTGGCACCAGCATAATGTCCTTCATCACTGGAGTAATAGGCCACATCCCACGCCCATTTACCAAGTTGCGTACTGTATTTAATCCCCAAGTCCATATCATCCGACAGGCCAAGGTAGTAGTGTTGGTCGAACAACCAGGCCTGTGAGACACCATATGCACCTGGACCGAAAGGTGCGCGATTGACGCCCAGCTGAATCTGACTATTGTCATCAGGGCTGTAACCCACCCAACCAGTATGTAAGAAATTATAGCCATCGTACCAACGGTACTCGATTTTCGCTGAGTAAGGTCCGTTGTTATAATCTAAGTTTACACGCAGGGTATCCAGACCAACATTACCATCATCTTCCCAGGCCCGACCCGGTGCGCCGCTATCGTTTGCTTGGTAATCACCTACTGTGTACATGGCTCGAATAGCACCGCCTACTGTCCAGTTGCCAATCTTAATTGGCGCGTCAGCTTCGTTGAGCTTCGCATTGGTTTCCGCCAAATCTTTATTTTCGCTTTGAATGCTTTCAAGTTCAGCATTGACCAAATTTAATTCGGCTTCAAGCTGTTGAATACGCTCTTTGAGTTCTGCCTCACTAGCAGCAAAAGCGGATCCTGATGTGAAAAGCAGAAGACTCAAAAAGAGGACATGAGCCCATTTTTTTAGTGACGATTGTGAATTTAATTCTTCTCGAACAAGGTTACGGTGATTGAGTATGGTCATTTATCGAATCTTATCTGTTGGCTAATGGTTGAGCACAAACTTACTTTGTAAACAGCTGTGTATTGCAGTCAACTCTACAGTAGCGAGCTTGAACTGTGCAAATGGCTGTAGCTTTGAAAGAGCATAATTCTTGCGTCATCATCCGCGCCAAATTAAAGAGTCGCTTTAGCTTTTTATCGTCGGAATCACGTGATGTACGTTGTTTGAAAAGGGGGCATTCGAAGGACAAAATCTGAGGCAGTCATCGCGTTGAAGCATTTCTTGCTAGGGTTCAGAGGCCGGAGCCTGCCCCGTTTATTATTGGAGCAAGGGACTTTCGAACATGATCAATTATCTAAATAGATAATGTCTTATTGGACAAAGTCTCTTTTAAACCTTAGCTTGGTGTCAAAGAAAAACTAAAGATGGAATTTAATTTTACTTTGATTATCAATGATAAAGCAGGAGATAAAATCATGTATTCAACTATTATGGTACCGGTTGATCTGGAACATGCAGCCACCCTGGAAAAAGCAATCAGAACTGCTGCTGATATTGGTAAGCTATACCAATCTAAAGTCATACTAGTTGGGGTAGTCAGTTCTGCACCGAGCAGCGTTGCTCATAATCCGGAGGAGTTCCCACAGCACCTGGAGCAGTTCACCCGGTCCCACACTGAACAATGTGGCTATCCGATGGAGTCAAAAGCCGTGACCTGCAATGATCCAGTGGCAGAACTGGATCGGGCGCTTGAAAAAGTCGGTGATGAAGTCGGTGCTGACCTGGTTGTCATGGCATCGCATGTTCCGGGTTTCATGAATCATCTGTTCCATGCCAATGCCAGCCATCTGGCGGAGCACGAGCATATTTCGGTATTCATCGTTCGCTGAATAATTACTATCTGCCGCCTTGAATCACCTCAGGTTTCGACTAAACAATGTTAGCCCTGTTTCTCCCCAACTAGCTTTTGAGCGTTGACGAACTTCATAACCTCATGCGGGCTAAGTTCTCGGCTATAACCTGACCGTGTAATAGCCCCATGCAACTAAATCCTGTCTGATAAAGTAAATAAATCATTACCTTATTGGTAATCAAGATTCATCCGAAAGGTGTCTAATGCAAAAATACCACCATCTTCAACAGCACGCGTGGCTGTATAGGAATTAGTCTTGAGATAATCACCAACAGCGTAATTTGCTCCCATCGTGCCAGCCATTTTCAAAAGGTAAAATGTAGCGGTTATATATTTAGGTTCATCACTTACACATTAATTCATTATCCCGTACGAAATGATAATTGATGATTTCCACACACCTTTATTATTAAGCCGCTGATGCGCCTGCCATTGATATGGTTTTTTTCTAGGCCCCAGCCCTATGGGTTGAGGCTGAAAAAGCACCGCTCTTCGTTGTTCGTCGTTTATTTAGAATGACTAAAATGCTTTACTAGCGCCTTGATTGGTGCTTTTTCAGTCACAACAGAGGCAGCTATCAAAGATCAACAGACCCTAGTATTTAATTAGACGGTATTCTAAAGTTGCTGGGCGTTTCTGTTGTTAATGATGGAGATGCTTTTCCTGGAGTAATTTGCTCGCAAGGGCATGGTATCGATGCTTTGATAAGGCGTTTGTTAGCACCATAAGATGTTGTGATTTGCTTAATCGTGGCCGGCTAAGAAGTGCATGGTCAGATTGCTGGATTAACAGTGATAGCGTCTCTATACCGCCCAATGTCATGGCGCGAATCTCCCAGCCGAGCAGACCGGTTAATGTCATACCAAGCTGATACCCTTCTTGCATCAATTGCAACGTATATTGATAAAGAGGGCGGAGAACCACGGATAATTTTTGCGTATCTCCGGCAAGAAGTTGTGAATCATCAATGCCGGCTGCTTTAAGATAATCTTGCGGTAAGTAAATACGGTTTTTTTCAAGATAATCCTGCTCAATATCCTGATAAAAATTAATTAACTGTAATGCCGTGCATATTGCATCCGATTGCTCAAGCTGTGACTGATTGGGAGAGCCCTCAAGATGTAGAACTAACCGACCTACTGGATTGGCAGAATAATGACAATAATCAAGTACTTCCTCAAAGTTGGCATAACGCGATTTCACAACATCTTGTCGAAAGGCAATCAAGAGATCTTCAAGTAATTGGACCGGTAAAGAAAACAACTGAATAGTGTTTTGTAAAGCAATAAAAATCGGATCGTCACCGGTATATTCCCCGGTTTCAATTAGGCGCAACAGGACACTGTATTCATTCAGCCTGGCGAGACGTTCAGCTTGCGATATATCACCTTCATCAGCAAAATCATCGGCTGAACGGGCAAATGCATAAATTGCAGCAATTGGGCGACGTAACTTTTTGGGCAATAAAATTGATGCCACCGGAAAGTTCTCGTAATGCGATGTCGCCATGTTGAGACAAAAAGCATACGCATTTTCAAGCTCGGATTTACTCCTCATCGCTAAGGTTTTGAATGTGCCGGGGCATTTGTTCTATGGGGGGTAATTCGGTGATCTCATTTTTACTGCTAATGCCCATTTCAGTAAATTTTCGTGCTCCGGGTAAGACCTGACGCTCCAGAGAGCCAACCGCGCTATTGAAGTGATTCACACTACTGCCCAGGCTATTTCCGAGTTTACTTAGATGGTTGCCGAAGGTAGAAAGCCTTTTATAAAGCGTTTCTCCTAATTCGCGAATAATTTCAGCATTTTCTGCCAAAGCCTGTTGTTTCCAGCCATAGGAAACGGCTCTTAACAGGGCGATAAAGTTGGTGGGTGTGGCCAGAATAATATTCTGGCTCATGCTGTCTTCCAATAAGGCCGGATCCACTTCCAGTGCAGCGGAGAGGAATTGTTCGCCAGGAATAAATAACACAACAAATTCGGGAGACTGCGAATATTCAGCCCAGTAATTTTTGCGGGACAATTCCTTAATCCGGCCGCGAATGATTTGAGCGTGACGTTTTAATTCAAGTTTTCGGGTCGTATCATCTTTGGCCTGAATGGCGGATAAATAAGCATCCAGAGGTGTTTTGGCATCGACGATAATTTCGCGTTTTTCCGGTAAGCGAACAATCATATCGGGGCGGATACTACCTGTTTCAGTGGCCGTATGTGTCTGCTCGTAAAAGTCACAATGCGCCACCATGCCACTCAGCTCTGCCAAACGTTTTAGAGTCATTTCTCCCCATTGGCCGCGGACTTCCGGGCGGCGCAGTGCCTGCACCAGATTTTGTGTTTCCTGTTGCAACTGTTGTTGACTGAGGTTCATTTGTGCAATGGTGGTATTCAGACTGCCGTAAGCCTCTTTGCGATCCTTTTCAATTTCCTGAATCTGCTTGCTGGTCTGCTGCAATGCTTCATTGATTGGTTTAAGCATTTGCTCAATGGCTTTTTCTTTCGATCCCAAATCCGCTTTTGCTTCACTTTGGAAACGTTTCAGATTTTCTTCAGCCAGTCGCAAAAAGCTGGTGTTATTTCGCGTTAATGCTTCATTGGAAAGTTGATTAAAGGTATTGGCTAATTGCTCACGGGTTTGCGATAGAAGCTCATCCATTTGCCGTTTGTTTTTTTGCTCCAGCTGCAATGTAAGATCCAGCTCAGCATTGTTTTTTTCCAGTGTGCGAATTTTGCCACTGCGAATAAACAGACCGATAACAATGCCCAGCAAAATACCAACCAGCAAAACGATCAATAAGTCCTGGTGTTGCAGAAAAAACTCGGGACTTAAATCCATTGTAAAATCTCATGTGGGTGATTAATCAGACAGTCAGCCTGCCAGGATTCCGGGTCATCAGTTTCGGAAATATAGCCATATAAAGCGACGACGGAACGCATTTGGGCATTATGTGCTGCCTGAATATCACGTTCTGCATCACCGATATAAATACAGTCCACAGGTTTGGCATCCAGCAGTTCACAGGCATGTAACATTGGCGCTGGATGCGGCTTGCTATAGGGTGTGGTATCGGCGCTAACAATGCATGCGGCTGATTCGGTTAATTGCAATGCTTCCATCAGTGGAATTGTCAGGAAGGAAGGTTTGTTGGTGACAACTCCCCAACGAATATCATTGGCTGCAAGACTCTCAAGCACTTGTTGCATGCCGATAAATAAAGCGGATTCGCGGGCGATATTTTCTGCATACAGACTTAAAAAGCGTTGTTGCAGAGCCGGATAAACAGGGTCTTCTTTTTCAATGCCAAATCCCAGCTTTAACAAACCAGCACTACCATGGCTGGCCACAGGTCGAATTCGTGCATGATCCAGTGGTTGATGACCCTCTTGCTCTAATAGCGTATTTAACGCATAGCCAAGATCAGGTGCCGTATCGACTAATGTGCCATCCAAATCAAACAGCACAACATTAAAGGGAGAAATAAACATCAGATCCGTCGACAATGAACAAGATAATTAACATCAACATCTCTGCTGAGTTTATAGCGACGGGTCAGTGGATTGTAGCTGATGCCGGTGATGTCATAGACATGCAGACCAGCTTCTCGACAGCAACGGGCCAGTTCTGCCGGGCGAATAAATCGTGCATAGTCATGTGTGCCTTTGGGTAGCATTTTAGCAATATATTCGGCACCGACAATGGCTAACAGATAGGCTTTTGGATTGCGATTCAAGGTGGAGAAAAACACATCACCACCCGGTTTTGCCATTGACGCACAGGCATTAATAATCGCCTGAGGGTCGGGCACATGTTCCAGCATTTCCATGCATGTCACGACATCAAATTCATCCGGATGTTTTTCCGCCATGGCTTCTGCGGTTGTCAGTTCGTATTTGATTTTCAGCCCAGCTTCCAGTGCATGCAGTTTGGCGACATTGAGAGGCATTTCGCCCATATCTATGCCAACAGTTTCTGCACCTCTTTTAACCAGTGCTTCAGTGAGAATACCGCCACCACAACCTACGTCTACGGCCTTGGCATTTTCCAACCGGGTTCTTTCATTAATAAACGCGAGTCGCAGCGGATTGATTTCATGCAGCGGTTTGGATTGACCTTCCGGATCCCACCAGCTTGATGCCAGTGCATCGAATTTAGCGACTTCAGCTGGATCGACGTTATGTTTTATCATGAGACAGACCTTATTTTTGTTGCCCATTGTTGAGCTTGAGCAGTGATATGCTGTGTGTTCATCGTGGTCAATTGACGTTGTTTCAACAATTGTTTGCCTGCCACCCAGACATCGGAAACCTTATCGCGTCCAGTGGCATAAACCAATTGTGACGGCAAATCATAAAATGGCTGCGTTTCAATATCACTCAAATCAATAGCAATGATATCGGCGGCTTTACCGATTTCAAATGAACCGGTGATGGAATCAATGCCCAGTGATTTAGCAGCATTAATGGTGGCCATCTGCAATGCCTGGTATGCAGGCACCACACTGGGATCACCTGCCACACCTTTTGCTAACATCGCGGCCTGATGCATTTCGGCAAACATATCCAGATCGTTATTCGATGCCGCACCATCAGTACCGATGCTGATATTTACACCTCGCTTGATGAGTTCGGCGATTGGTGTGAAACCACTGGCCAGTTTTAAATTAGACTCTGGACAATGCGCGATGTGAACACCCGCTTCGGCACACCAGTCCATTTCTTCTTCTGTCAGCTGCGTCATATGTACCGCGATCAAACGTGGTGAAAGCAGTCCTAAATCTCTAAGCCTTGCCAATGGACGTTTGCCATACTGGGCTACACTGTCTGATACCTCAGCAGCGGTCTCATGAATATGCATCTGTATTGGTAAATCCAGTTCTTCAGCATTAATGATGATGGCTTGCAGTGTTTGGTCTGAAACGGTGTACGGGGCATGGGGGGCATAGTTGGTGGTAATACGCGGATGATGTCGATACTTATCATGTAGGGCCTGGCCTTTATGTAAGTACTCATTCACATCTTTTGCCCAGTTTGTTGGAAACTCAATTACGACCATTCCGAGGCTGGCACGAATACCGCTGCTATCAACCACCCGTGCGGTTGCTTCGGGAAAGAAGTACATATCACTGAAACAGGTGGTGCCACCTCGAAGCATTTCGGCGATAGCCAGAGCAGAGCCGGCTTCTACAAAAGCGTCACCAACAAATTGTTGCTCAGCGGGCCAGATATGGTTATTAAGCCAGGTCATCAGAGGTAGGTCATCAGCTAAACCGCGGAATAATGTCATAGCGGTATGGCCATGATTATTAATTAATCCAGGCATCACGCAATGTTCATCCATATCCTGTGTCTGAGTAGCTTGATAAAGCTGTGCCGCCTGAGTTTGCGGTAATAGCGCTACAATATTGCCCTCATTGATGACAACAGAATGATTTTCGAGAATTAGTTGTTCTGCCGTCATCGGCAGACACCAGCGGGCATTAATGATCAGATCGACGTTTTTCATAGCGACCGATTATAACCGCCAATAGCAGGAGAACACAGTGCAAAGCACCAGTGAAATGATTCGACCCATCAAGTGGCATGACCAACAGCTGTATTTGCTGGATCAGCGTTTACTTCCAACGCAGCAAATCTGGCTAAATTATGAGCATGCAAGTGAGGTCAGTGTTGCCATTCGTGAAATGGTCGTGAGGGGCGCCCCGGCAATTGGCATAACAGCAGCTTATGCCGTGGTTTTAGCCGCCCGGGAGGCTTGGAACAAGGCGGGTGTAAACTGGAAACAGGCAATGTATGAGCCCTTGGCCAAACTGGCAGAATCGCGTCCTACAGCGGTGAATCTGTCTTGGGCAATCGAACAAATGACAGCCATTTATCTAAACTTGCCGGAAACCTATTCTCCAGAAACGGCATTATTGGAAGCAGCTACCCACATTCATCAGCAGGATATTGCGGACAACCAGACCATGGGGAAACTGGGAGCGGATTTGATTGCTGCAGACAGTATGGTCTTAACCCATTGCAATGCTGGTGCACTGGCGACTGGCGGGGTGGGGACAGCATTAGGTGTAATAAGTCAGGGCTATTCAGATGGCAAAATAAAACATGTCTATGTCGATGAAACGCGTCCTTGGTTGCAAGGTGCGCGCTTAACCGTCTGGGAATTAATGCAGGGCAAAATTCCCGCGACTTTGCAGGCAGATGTCACTGCGGCCTCATTAATGGCTTCTGGTAAGATCAATTGGGTTATTGTTGGTGCAGATCGAATTGCTGCCAATGGGGATGTGGCTAATAAAATCGGTACTTACTCATTAGCCGTATTAGCAAAATACCACCAGGTAAAATTTATGGTAGTAGCACCTTTATCAACCATTGATTGGCAAACTGAAACCGGAAAACAAATCGAAATCGAGCAACGCCCATCAAGGGAAGTGACTCATATTGCCAACCAGCAAATTGCGCCGGATGGGGTACAGGTATCGAATCCGGCCTTTGATGTCACACCGGCAGAGCTGATAAACGCTATTGTCACCGAAGCAGGCGTTGTGTTGTCACCCTCAACGACTACAATGAAAAACCTTCATAAGCACAATTAAGGAGCAGGATATGTCACAAACCGCACTGGTCACCGGTAGCAATCGAGGTATCGGGCTTGAGTTATGCCGGCAATTAAAAGAACGTGGCTTTGATGTGATTGCGACCTGTCGCCATCGCTCTCCAGCTTTAACTGAACTGGATGTAGAGATTATTGAAGATGTTGAAGTCAGCGACCCAATCAGCCTTAAAGCGCTCTCGGAAAAACTCGGCGACCGTAAGATTGACTGGTTGATTAATAATGCCGGTATTGCGGCAGGTCTTGGGCTTAATGATATTGACTCCAATGCCATTGATAGTTTTAAGAGCATGTTTGAAGTCAATAGTCTTGGTCCTTTGTTAACCACCCAGGCGTTAGTGGAACATATGTCCCAGGGTAGTAAGGTAGGCATTATTACCAGCCGTATGGGATCTATCGCTGATAATGACTCCGGTGGCAGTTATGCGTATCGCATGTCCAAAGCTGCTGTAAATGCCGCCGGCAAATCGTTATCTGTTGATTTAAAACCCAAAGGTATTGCTGTGGCTATTTTGCATCCGGGCTGGGTCAGAACAGATATGACCGGACATGGTGGTTTAATTGATGCTGATGAATCAGCAAAAGGCTTGCTGGATCGGATGACAGAGTTAACTATCGAGAATACAGGCACTTTCTGGCATATGAATGGTGAAGTATTGCCTTGGTAAACTACCCATCGCTTTCACAACAGCAGCAACGAGGCTTGCCGGTACTGCAAAAACCGGCAAGCAGAATACCCGCCCAGTTTAGCGATAGCAGCCATCAACTGTGGTTTTGTGAAACTGTCGATGGACCGATGGTTTTGAAGCTGTGTGATCATGCCAATATCGATCAGTCGGCTTTCTGGCAAGGTATGAATAGCCTGTTTTCCATCAATTTTCCGGCATCTTTGGGAAATATTGCAGAAGTATACCAACGTATTTCCTCTCTTAGTCCTTTGGCCATTCCATCATTAATTAATTCGATGCAAGCGCAGTTTTTGTTGGCTCGGTGGTTACCAGGTGATGATGTGGAACCATCAGCTATAACACCTTTAACGATTAAATCACTGGCTAACCATCTCGGTTTGATGCATCAACAGCAGCATCCCCAATGGGGAAGTCTGCAACAACCAGAATTTACTGCAATAGATTGGCCGCTGCGGCTGAAAAAGACCTTGCAGCAACAAGCTGATTCGATTGAGCAAACTGTTTTACAACAGGCGTTGAAGCAGGCCGAACAACTTTCTGAAAACACGTTTGTGCCAATTATGCCCGATTTGCGTTGGGATCAGTTTCTGATGCAGCAAGGTAAGCTTTCTGCATTGGTTGATCTGGATGCGATTGTTTATGGTCCAAGAACGTTAGAATTTGTGTTGCTTGAATATTTGCTGGATCAATCACAGGCAGAACAGTTTGCTGCTGAATATCAGAATAATCAGGTCATCCCTGATCTGACGGATGTTCGGCTGCCATATCGACTATTACTATTTTTGATGAATGTTTTAGGTGAGACAGATTTGAATTCCTGGCTCAACCATCCCGAACGGTTTGGTTAAGCAGTTCAAGTCTGGTTTTGGGATGCTAATAACTTACGCCATTTGAAATACCCAGCCATAGCGAGAAACAAATAAATACTGAACATCACGATAGTGGCGTAAAAACCCGTCAGTGCATAAAGCACAATCGCTGAACTGTTGATAACCTGCCAATATAACCAGTTTTCCAACACTTTACGTGCCATCAATAAAGTATTCATCACCGAAAATACCATCACAAATGCATCCAGATACGGATATTGGGTGGCATGTGCCGACAGGTAATAGCCAAACACTAAACTTAGAAATCCACCAGTGGCAATAAAGATCAGATGATATTGCCATGGCCAGCTGTGAATATTCAGTTCTGCAGTCTGATTTTCATGACGATGCCAGAGAATAAAGCCATAGACCGCCATACCGATGTAATACAGGTTGAGCAGTGCCTGCATCGGTAACTGGTTTTCCCAAAACAGGATGGTGTAAATAATGGTACTGATAAACGCTAGTGGCCAGCACCATTGTGATTCTCGGGCAGCAAACAGTATATAGCCAATGCCGAGAAGAGCTGCAAATACTTCCCAGCCACTCATGGACGCCAGTCCAGCTAGCGTAATATCCCACCAAGCTGATTCAGACATCAATCTTCGACTTGATGACGATCATTACCGATCAGTTTCAATACAAAAACGCTATGCGGCATCTGGGCAAACACGGCTTCAATTTCACTTTCCATCGCATCCATTACATCACGGTACTCGCCAAATATCTGCGTGCTCAATGTATTACGATGCACTATTAATTTCGGGTTGTTTTCCAACTTGCCAATAAACGCCAGAATTGGTTCAACAAATTGTTCAGTCAGCGGATAAAGGCTGATATCTACAGAAATTCGCATAATGATTTCCTGAATAAAAAGAGAGGTACTTCCACCCCCTCCATCATGTTAATAATCGTAAGAAACAGTCATACCAAATGTTCGCGGATCACCATATTGCTTATAGGTATTCTCGTTTCCAACATAATTAGGTGGTGTGTTATCGAAGAAAAAACCACGAGTGTAATAGTCTTTATCGAATAAATTCCGTCCCCATAAAGTAAATTTCCAGCTCTGTTTTTGGTATTGCAAACTGGCATTAGTAATGACGTAAGAACCTGATTTGGAATCATGACTATTGGAAAAATAAAATTCGTCTTTGCCTTCAATATTGGCACGAAAAGTCCAGTTTGGGTTTAAATATACTTCACTGCCTAAGGTAAATTGATAGGCTGGTGCATGAGCCTGGCGCCTTCCCTCAACATTGAAACCTTCTGCCTCAAGTTCAGGATTTTCATATTCATCAAAAGTTGCACTCAGCAATCCTAATGCAGCAAAGACCCGGAATTGATCATTTACTAACCAGTCCATATCCGCTTCAATACCAATATTTTTGCCGCGGGCAGCATTATCAATTGAGTCTTCAAATTCTCCACCAGGTAAAGAAATAGAGCTTTTTACTTGGGCATCACGACGCAAAGCATAGAAAGCAGTGATATTGGTGATTAAATCACCTTCCAGCCAAAGGGATTTCAAGCCTACTTCTAGGTTCCACATGTATTCGGTATCAAATTCTCGTTTGCTGTCGGGTAAATTATCATTATTGTTAACACCGCCCGACTTATAGCCACGTGACAAGGACGTGAACATCATATGGTTGTTAGACAATTGATAATTTAAACCCAGTTTCCCGCCAAATAAAGTTTCACTGGGAGCTAAATCCAAACCGTTAGAATCTTCATAATCGGCTTCGAAGCGCTCAACTCGTAGGCCTGATATCAGTGTTAACCTGTCAGTCAATGCAGTATCCAATTGACCGAATAATGCTGTGTTATATGTCTGATAATCATTTTGAAGATTACCAAAGTCAGAAATCAGATCCAGATCTTCATCTTGCGACAAAAAGTAAGCGCCGATAACCCAGTCAGTTGTGCCATTAAATATGCGACCCGATTCATCAGATAATAAGCGGGTTTCAAATGAATAGTTTTCTCTGTTGCGATAAAAAGACTCACTGGCATTAAATGTTGGGTTATTCATCCAATCTGCATCATAGCTATAGGTGATATCCGATTTAATGTAAGTAAGTGCTGATTCCATCGCCACTGCTTGGTTAACTTGCCAGTTGGATTTTAATGCGAAAGCATTGGTATGCTGCTTATCTTCACCTGGTTGATCTGCAAGACTATTGCGACTGTTATCGAACGTGAAAGCATCATAACCATTATCAATATTGAGATGCAGCAGATTCAGGTCAATGGTTAAATCATTATTCACTAACCACTTTAAATGACTGCGTGCCGTGATCTCATCACGATTTTGTGTATTGTCATGACCCAGAAAATCGTTATCCATAAACCCGTCGGATTGATAGGTATGGACAGCAACACGGCCCAGTAAGGTATCTTTTATTAATGGCCCACCAACTGCAACACCAACGCTACGGGTATTGTAATTACCGACGGTGGATTCAAAATCCATATCCAGTTCGTTGGTGGCCTGTTTGCTTTGCATATTGATTACACCAGCAAGTGCATTGGTGCCATAACGGGTTCCCTGTGGACCTCGCAGCACTTCAACCTGTTCAATATCAAATAATGTCGCGGCACCACCAGTGCGGCTGAAATCAATACCATCAATAATTAAACCCACAGATGGATTTAAAGGTGCAGCAAATTGACTGCGTTCACCAATACCGCGGATCTGAAAATACTGACCACGAGACGCACCACTGGAAAGATTCACATTCGGAGCCAGATTCAGCACATCTTCAATATGTTGAGCGCCGCGGGATTCAATGATTTCCTCATCAAACGTTGTCAGACTGACCGGGATGTCCTGAGCTTCCGCTGGACGGAAGTCGGCACTGACTAGCATTGACGGTAAATCAGTGCTGTCGTTCTCGGTTTGTGCAACTGCGCCGGGAGCAAATAGCGCGCTGGTGACTGCGATGGAAAGCAGGGAGGGTTTCATAACTATCCTTTTTAATTTCATAAAAAGGACAGGGGATCACGCCATTTGCATTGAACTAGCAAGAAGGGGTTGCCGCCTGTCCCTACGCCAGTATTATCTGGATCAGGTTCATCGGGTCTCCACCAACTGGTGAATCTCAGGCCTTTCGACCACCCCGAGGCTTGTATTAGCAAGTAGGTGAAATATACAGAAAAAAGTGGCATTTTCCCACCTTTGTTCGTTGGACAGATACAAAAAAGGCGTCCGAGGACGCCTTAATGTTTAGGTTGTTGATAACTTATTTTTCACTTTTAGCTTTCAATGTGTCCAGACCTGAACGGAAGATACCTTGGATGGCATTGGTTGCTGTTTCGTCATTTAGCTCTTTCGGCTCATGGTGGTTACCAGTATAGCCACGGAAAAATTTCGCTAACCAGGTAACTTTCGTTTGATCGCCTTCAGCTTCAACCGTTAGCCACGCTTTGTATTTGCTGACTGGTACCGCAGGGATATCATGCATTTCGCCTTCAATATCAACCTGTCCAACAGAACTCATTTCATCAATCTGATACATAAAGCTCATTGATTCTTCGTCAAATTTTTTCAATGTTTCAGTGATGGTTGAATCGTTTTTAAGTGTTAAAACGCGTGTCGCACCAGGTTCATTCCCACCTTCTGCCTTAGTTGAAATAATCGCCGGGTGCCATTTGTGCAGACTGTCGAAATCTTTAACCATGTTCCACACAGTTTCAGCATCAGCATCAATCAATACTGTTTCTTCGACTTGCAGACGTGAAGCGCCATGAGCAAACACCAGCGCAGGTAACAGGAATAAGCCTGTTACCAGGACTTTTAATACAGCTTTCATTATATTTCCTTCTTATATTTCATTTGTAATGCCAAAATTTAGCCCGATTAAACTACCATTACCTTCCGAAATGCTAAAGGGAAAAATTCATAATGCGATCGCATTCTGAATAGTTGAGCGTTGCAGATGGGGAGCAAAAAACTCAATAAAAGCATAACTATAACCGCGAAGATAACTGCCTTTACGAATTCCCATATGGGTTGTACTTGGTTTAAATAAACCACTGGCATCCAATGCCTGTAAAGGGGCATCTTTTGCCGGATCAAATGCCATGCTGGCTATAATGCCAATACCTAGCCCCAATTCAACGTAGGTTTTAATAACATCAGCATCTGTAGCGGTAAAGATAACGTTAGGTTTAAGACCTCGTTCAATAAAAGCCTGATCCTGTTGCGCGCGACCGGTAAAGCCCATTACATAGGTCAGTATTGGATATTGTGAAATAGCTTCAAGAGTGAGTTTTTTTTCATTCAAAAGCGGATGTCCCGGTGGCGTTATCACGGTGCGATTCCACTCGTAGCAGGGCAAAATCGCCAGATTATCAAATTTAGATAAGCCCTCGGTTGCTATCGCTAGATCAACCTTACCGGTGGCCGCCATTTCAGCGACTTCAGGTGGAGTACCTTGGACCATATTTAAGTGCACATCGGGATATTGTTCTGAAAAGGCCTTAATAGCTTTTGGTAGAGCATAACGTGCCTGAGTGTGCGTAGTGCCGATTGAAAGTGTGCCTTTTTTTTCATGACGACTGTCAGCCGCCTGTTCACGTAAATTATCAACTTCCTGTAATACCCGTTCAGCCATGGCAATAACGGATTCTCCCAGCGGTGTGACAGCCGATAAACGTTTGCCATGTCGTTCGAATATTAACAGCCCCAGCTCATCTTCCAGTAACTGAATCTGGTTACTTACACCTGGCTGAGAAGCATGCAGTGCCTGAGCCGCTGCAGATATACTGAGGCCACGACGAGCCACTTCGCGAACATATTTCAATTGTTGCAACTTCATCCGCTATATCCGTAATTATTATTAGTAAGAGTAAATATATAAGTTTTTAGTGATAAAAGACTAGTTATGGCGTGTTACGTTTTACATTTCAATGATTGGAACACCTTGCTGAGGAAGCTGGAAAGGCACAGTTGTTTGATACTGTTCACTTTCAACCATAGATTCACCATCCCGGGTTAAAATATTTTGCATCTCAGACTGTGCCAGGTATTCGCATTTATTTTGAAAACACACTTTTATAGCCAAAGTGAGTGGCTCAGCGTTTTCAATAATGTCATTATCAGAGGTTTCCGGAGCTTGAATTAAAGCAGGTGGAAAAATAATCTGTGCAGGCTCAAACACCCGGTTTGAATCGGCAGGATTAATAAAAAAAGCTGTTATCAAAGCAGAACATGCTGCTGTTATAACTAACAAAATTCGATAAGTTGTCATCTTCAGCCTCTCATCCCAGAGTGGAGTTGGAGTTAGAGCTTCGTCTATACACCGTGAAAGAAATGTGAACAATTAGCAGTGTCAGTCAATTGACGTTAAGGCTATGTTAAAGATTGATTCTCGGTTCAAATGGCATGGATTTCTTTATATTCTTTTAAATTATATAGATAGAAAATAATATTCATTGATTGAATATCGCCAACTGGTAAACTTGCTGCCTACAAAGCAGGGTAAAGGTCAATTTATTAATGGAATGGGGTTATTTGCTGGCAGGCCTGGGCGTAGGCATTATGGTCGGGATGACAGGCGTGGGTGGCGGATCATTGATGACCCCCATTCTGATTTTTGGGTTTGGTATTCAACCTGCAATCGCTGTAGGGACAGATTTATTGTTTGCGGCGGTAACCAAAGCAGGTGGTATCTGGGCTTATTGGCGGCATGGCGTGGTGCATTGGCGCGTAGTCTGGCGGCTTGCCGCAGGGAGTCTACCGGCCACATTGCTGACACTATGGTTTCTGAGTACAACCGGTGTTCATGAAGGTAAGCACAATGATCTGATAACGGTTGCTCTGGGCATCGCTTTAATTTTAACGTCCAGTGCATTACTGCTGAAAAACTGGCTGGCTGGGATCATGAAAGCACGTCAGGGGCATCCTTTAGTGAATTATCTGTATCGTTTACGACAGGATGAAGCTTTGAAGGCACCGGCAACCGTCATTATCGGCGCTTTGTTAGGAGTGATGGTGACATTATCTTCGGTAGGTGCGGGCGCTTTGGGAGCGGTAGTTTTATTGTTTCTTTATCCACGGATGCGTGGTGTTGAAATTGTGGCAACCGATATCGCACATGCGGTTCCTTTAACGGCAGTGGCAGGATTAGGACATTCTGCAGTGGGTACGGTGGATTGGTCGTTATTATCTTACTTGCTGATGGGATCGTTACCAGGCATTTATATTGGCTCACATCTGGGAGTAAGAATCTCAGATAAGATTTTACGGCCGTTGCTGGCAATCATTTTGTTATTGGTTGGGATCAAATGTTTGCTTTAACAAACTAAACGAATGAAAAAGTAATTCAAAATGACAGAAATTAATGAAAAGCTTCAACTGAAAATTGATGCTGTAAAGCAGTTGCTGGAACAGATCGCAGCTGATTATAGTCCTGCAGTCTTGGCGACCAGTTATGGCGCTGAAGATATGGTTTTAATGGATTTGATTGCCAAATTTGCACCGCAAATCGGTATCTTCACTTTGGATACCGGTCGACTGCCCAAAGAAACTTATGATTTAATGCAGCAGGCTAAAAAGCACTATCAGCTTGAAGTTGAGGTTTATTATCCCGATACCCTGAGTATTGAACAGTTTGTCACACATAACGGACCAAACGCGTTTTATGACAGTGTCGACCTGCGAAAACAATGCTGTGGAATACGTAAAGTTGCACCGTTAAATCGTGCTTTGGCCGGTAAAAAGGCCTGGCTGACGGGAATGCGCCGCTCACAATCGGTTACTCGTAATGAGTTGCCGGTATCTGAATGGGATGCAGATCATGAGTTACAGAAATTCAGTCCACTGACGGACTGGTCAAATGGCGAAGTATGGAAATATATCCGCGCTTTTGATGTTCCATTTAATGAATTACATGATCAGGGCTATGCCAGTATTGGCTGTGCACCATGTACCAGAGCGATTACTCCGGGCGAAGATATCCGGGCTGGTCGTTGGTGGTGGGAAAATCCTGAAACCAAGGAATGTGGCTTACACGTAAAGGCTAAGTAACAGAGAAAAATTATGACTGAAAAACAACTGACACACTTAAAACAACTCGAAGCCGAAAGTATTCATATTATGCGTGAAGTGGCCGCTGAGTTTGAAAATCCGGTCATGCTATATTCGATTGGTAAGGATTCTGCGGTCATGCTGCATCTGGCCATGAAAGCATTTTATCCGGGCAAGCCGCCCTTTCCGTTGATGCATATTGATACCACCTGGAAGTTTCAGGAAATGGTCAGATTCCGTGATCAGCGAGCAAAAGATCTGGGATTGGACCTTATAGTGCATACCAACCAGGAAGGTAAAGAAGCGGGTATCAACCCATTCGACCATCCTCGCTATACAGACATCATGAAAACGGATGCGTTAAAACAGGCGCTGAGTAAACACGGCTTTGATGCGGCTTTTGGTGGTGCGCGACGTGATGAAGAGAAGTCTCGTGCCAAAGAGCGGGTATATTCGTTTCGCGATAAAAATCATCGTTGGGATCCTAAAGCACAGCGTCCTGAACTCTGGAATATCTATAACAGCAGAGTCAACAAAGGTGAGAGCATTCGTGTTTTCCCCCTGTCGAACTGGACAGAGCTGGATATCTGGCAATACATCTATCTCGAACAGATTCCGATCGTACCGCTGTATTACGCCGCCGAGCGTCCGGTGGTCAATTACAATGGCCTGACCATTATGGTCGATGACGATCGTATGCGTATCCCGGAAGGTGAAAAAATTCGGATGGAAAAAGTCCGTTTCCGCACACTGGGCTGTTATCCACTGACCGGTGCGGTGAAATCCGATGCCGACACCTTGCCTGAAATCATCCAGGAAATGCTGCTAACTACCACCTCTGAGCGGCAGGGGCGTGCGATTGATCACGATGAAGCCGGCTCGATGGAAAAAAAGAAACAGGAAGGTTATTTCTGATTTTGTTGGTGAAAGGATCAGTGAATTCCTTTCTAACCAATAAAAAGAATTGAATACGACGATGCTCAAATTGATTGGCATCTTGACCCGTAAAGATAATTAAACCAGGCACTCAACATGACATATGAAACTGATGCGCTGATTGCGACCGATATCGAAGCCTATCTCAAACAACACGAAAACAAGGAACTGCTGCGTTTTCTGACCTGCGGTAATGTGGATGACGGTAAAAGTACGCTGATAGGGCGATTGTTACACGATTCCAAAATGATTTATGAAGACCAGCTGGAAGCAGTGACGCGCGATAGTGTGAAGTCCGGAACAACTGGGAATCAGGTTGATCTGGCTCTGCTGGTTGATGGTTTGCAGGCGGAACGTGAGCAGGGCATTACCATTGACGTAGCGTATCGTTATTTCTCTACGACCAAACGTAAATTTATCATTGCCGATACACCAGGACATGAACAATATACCCGTAATATGGCCACCGGTGCGTCAACCTGCCAGTTGGCGGTTATTCTGATAGATGCCCGTTATGGTATGCAGACACAAACCCGCCGCCATAGCTTCATTGCTTCCTTACTGGGCATTAAGCACATCATTGTTGCCATTAATAAAATGGATTTGATGGATTTCGGCGAACAGGTGTTTAACGATATTCGCAAAGCCTATAGCGAATTTGCCCGTGAACTGGAAATTGAAGATATTCATTTTGTCCCGATGTCTGCCTTGAATGGCGATAATGTGGTGAACAGAAGTGAAAACATGCCGTGGTATCAGGGCAGCACGATGATGGAGCTGCTGGAAAATATCGAAATTGGAAAAGATGCCAATACCGAAGACGCACGTTTTCCAGTGCAATATGTCAATCGGCCGAATCTGAATTTCCGTGGCTACTGTGGCACTTTATCAGCAGGAATCCTAAAGCCGGGAGATGAAATCACAGTATTGCCATCGGGCAGAGAAAGCAAAGTGAAAGCGTTGGTCACTTACGATGGTGAACTGGATCATGCGGTACCTGGTGAATCAATTACCGTTACCTTGCAGGATGAAGTGGATGTCAGTCGTGGCGATATGATCGTGCATCGTGATCATCAACCACATGTATCCAGTCGTTTTAAAGCCATGGTCGTATGGATGACAGAACAACCGCTGGTGGCAAATAAACAATTTAACATCAAGGTCGGCGTTTCCGACAGTACAGGCGTCATGACACAAATTGATCATCAGATCGATGTAAATACGCTGGCGCATAATGTTGTGACCGAACTGAAACTCAATGAAATCGGTTTATGTGAATTTTCATTAAATAAACCTGTTGTGTTTGATGCGTATAAACGCAATCGCACCACCGGGGCATTTATCGTTATTGACCGTCTGACCAATGTCACGATTGGTGCTGGCATGATTACTGAAGCCATTAGCGGCATTACCAATGAGACTACGGCTGCAACAGATATCACTGCATTCGAGGTTGAATTGAATGCTTTAATCCGTAAACATTTCCCGCATTGGGATGCCAAAGATATCAGTGATTTGCTGAAGTAAAATTCAAAATAAATCAGGCCGTGCCTGCGGCCTGATTTTATGATCCATTGCTCTGGAACAATCTCTTATAATCCCTGTTTTGAAGCATTGATCTCCGGTTAAATTTTTCCGTTAAATGAATGCAGCTTGCTTTATGTTATTGAAGCCTTCCTTCATTTTTGCCATCGTGATAAAAATTGTTAAAGTTACTTTGTAAAATTTTTGCAAATAATGTGAACCGGTTTGAGTTGCGAGCAGTGATTTAGGTTACATTCTGCGGAACCGGGATTGGTGAATAATGAAAGAACAAGCAGATTTTCGAAAGATAGGTTGTGGTGAGTGTTTAAACAGTGGTTTGTTAGGCTTCGATTTTTCGATGGCATTCCAGCCGATAGTCAATACCACCAGCCAAACGGTTTATGCACAGGAGGCGCTTGTTCGAGGTTTGGAAGGACAGGGCGCCAGCCACGTTTTTGAGAATGTAAATCAAGATAATCGCTATCGTTTTGACCAGGCCTGTCGGGTCAAAGCCATTAAACTTGCAGCAGAGCTCAATATTCAGAGCAAACTCAGCATCAACTTTATGCCCAATGCGGTTTATAAACCCGAGCTGTGTATAAGGACAACGCTGGAAGCTGCTGAAATCTACAATTTCCCCATCGAACAGATTATTTTTGAAGTAACGGAAGGTGAGCAGATAAATGATCACGCTCATCTGCAGGATATTATTCAGTCTTATCAGCAACAGGGATTTATCACGGCGATAGATGATTTTGGTGCCGGTTATGCCGGTTTGAACTTACTGGCAGATATGCAGACCGATTTGGTAAAGCTGGATATGGCTTTGGTACGCAATATTCATAATGATAAAGTCCGGCAGACCATTAGCCGCGGTATCATTGCCGTTTGCGATGATTTAGGTATTACTGTGATTGCGGAAGGTATCGAATCTGCAGATGAACTGCACGTTCTGCAAGAGATGGGAATTGAATTATTCCAGGGATTTTATTTTGCCAAGCCAAGTTTTGAATCTTTAGCAACAGTATCATCTGATTGGTGGCGCTAGGGTTTATTGATCTTCCATAGCCCCAGCAATGGTGACTATTAAGGAGCAACAGTCTTTAATAATGCCTGATGCCAAAGCCGTTGTTTAGTTTCATAGTTCATAGCGGCATGCGCCGGACTGGTCGAGGGGAGCCTTCGATATAACAGTGAAATCCCCGCAGCTTCCAGTTGTTTTGCCGCATAGCGTTTGAAGACCTGATCTGCTTTACCACCGTTAAATAAGATCTGGTTTATTGATGGATATCTTTGCAGAAATGCAACAAAATCATTGGCAATCATCGACTCCGTTTCAATATGCTGATCCAGGCTTCCCGGTCGACGACAACTCTTCAATACATCCCACACAGCAATCTGCTGCTGTTTTAATAATTCACAGCGTTGCGAATAGTCTAACTTCTTCGAAGGACCATACAAAGATGTAATGATTGGCCAGAACGCATTGCGCGGATGGGCGTAATAACGCTGCTGTTTTAATGATTCCATTCCTGGCATGGAACCTAGAATAAGGATTTTCGGCGTTGTGCCAACAATCGGTGGAAAGCTGGTGGCAAGTTCCAGAATCTGTTTATTTTCCATAGCCTTACTGATAGAGCTTGTCCTGATGTCTTATCCATCCATGCGGGTGACGGTTTGCCGGATCATGATGGGTCCAGTGAATTAAGCCGCCCTTATCATTCCAGATATATTCGCCGTAAACCCGGACTTCATCACCCTCGCTGATATCGTCTATTCTTGGTGCCAAATCGATATTGTGAACAATTAACAGGGTGTGTCCGCTGGCTAACTCAATAATAAAACGTTGATGTCGGCTACCTTCGTTGTCATCGGCAAGTAGCCGGGTGACTGTACCCGACACCTCAATTTGAACATCACTTTGCCGTTGTTCAATCAGCTGTTCAATATTACTTGTCGGTGCAGGGGTATTATTCTGCGGTGCGGGCTCATAAAAACTGCCCATAAAGATCAGAATGACAAAGCCAAATATGATCCACACTCGTTGTTGCATACGCTTTGGTTTAGACATTATCGATTTGCTCCGCCAATAGCTCAATCCAATGGTTTACCGGCTGTTCTTTACTGGAAAGGTGCAGTTGACAACCAATATTCGCCGTAACAATTTTATCTGGTTGTGCTGCTTTAAGTGCATTAAGTTTATGTTGGCGTAATTGTTGAGAGAGTTCTGGTTGTAATAAAGCATAACTGCCCGCCGAACCGCAGCAAATATGCGCATCACTTACTACTGGCGTGGTGTAGCCAAGTTGTTGCAAAATACTTTCCACCACACCGGAAAGCCGTTGACCATGCTGGAGCGAGCAGGGACATTGAAAAGCAATACTGTTGCCAGCGCCAAGGTTTTTCCAGGCAGATAAATCTTCAGCAGCAATTACTTCAGCAATGTCTTTGCATAAGCCGCTTACTTTCGCGGCTTTTGCAGCATAGGCTTTATCATTGCGCAGGAAATATCCGTACTCTTTTACTGTGCTGCCACAACCACTGGCGGTCATGACAATGGCTTCACAGCCTTGTTCGATATAAGGCCACCAGGCATCAATATTCTGTTGCATTTGCAGTGCGGCTTTTTCTTCTGCAGATAAATGCTGGGCCAATGCACCACAACATCCGGCTGTTGGTGCTTCCAGCAAACTGATTGCCAGTTTATCCAATACTTTTGCCGCGGCTTGGTTGGTTTGGGGGCTGCTGACAGATTGCACACAGCCTGCTAACACAAGCATAAAGCGTTGATGTCTTTGCTGGGATAATGGCTTGGATTTTTGTACCGGGGTAAGGTTGATTTTTAACCTCCCAGGTAATAACGGTTTGAGAAGATTGACTGTTTTTAACAAGGGACCGAATCGTCCAGGATAAGGAACAGTATGCAGTAGTGCTTGCCGTAAGATTTGATCGGCGAACGGACGCCTTACCTGTTTTTCTACTTCAGCCCGTCCGATATCTGCCAACTTCGCATATTCGACTCCTGAAGGACAAGTGGTCTCGCAGGCACGACAGTTCAGGCATTGATCCAGATGAACTTGAGTTTCACGGGTAGGTGTGGAGCCTTCCAGTAACTGCTTAATCAGATAAATACGACCGCGAGGTCCATCACGTTCATCCCCCAGTATTTGATAAGTGGGGCAGGTAGCATTACAAAAACCACAATGCACGCAGTTGCGAATAATCGATTCAGCAATCAGGCCAGATTCAGTATTAGCGTAATGTTTTGCGAGTCGGGTTTGCATAGTTAAAAATCGGGATATAACTGGCCGCGATTGAAAATACCCTGAGGATCAAAGCTATGTTTTAATTGAAGATGTAAATTTTTTAAGCCACTGCTTAATGGCTGTCTTCTCAAGGATTTTGAATCAGGGGTACGAAATAGTTGTGCATGTCCGTGATGGCGTGAAGCTAATTTGAAAATTTTCTCAGCGGTTTCATCGGTTTTAATCCAGCGCAGACCGCCCGCCCAATCAAATAATTGTTTACCGGAAATGGGTAAATCTGCTGTAGCCGGAGGAACAGAAACACGCCATAACGGCATTTTTCCATCAAAGAAAGGATATTGTTGTTCATTAACCTGTCGCCAGAAAGTATCTGCTGCATGCTGTTCGCCACCCAGTTTCTGGCGAGCTGCACGAACAGCAGCTTCAGCACCTGACAGACGAATATGCACAGCTTCACCATCGTAGGCCAGACCAGAAAGTGGCAGATTCTGTGAGGCCAGCGTTTGCATCAGCCTTAATGCATCATGAGTATTACGGGGTTGAGACAGGTAACATTCACTGGCTGGAATCGGCAGCACTTTAAGACTGATTTCAAGAAATACACCTAAACTGCCCATGGCCCCAACCATTAACCGCGATACATCATATCCCGCTACATTTTTCATTACCTGGCCACCAAACTGCATAATCTGACCTTTGCCATTAATGATTTTGCAGCCCAATACATAATCACGAGCACTGCCGGTGAATGGTCTGATGGAACCGGATAATCCGGCTGCAATGGTGCCACCCAATGTGGCATTATCGCCGAAATGTGGCGGATCAAATGGCAGACGCTGATGATGCTCTGCCAGCATATCCTGCAGATCTTTTAGTTTCGTCCCTGCAAAAGCCGTAACGACCAACTCAGTAGGCTGGTAACTGACAATTCCTCGATGCTCATGCAAAGACAACGTATCACCAGCTTGTTTCTGGTAAAGAAATGACTTGCTATTACCAGAAACAATATTGAGTGGCTGCTGATTCTCAACGGCCAGCAAAACCTGTTGTTGGATCGCTTCGCTAAGATCTGCCATCAGAAACGCTCTAGTTCCGGGTGGGGCAGCTTGCCATGATGCACGTGCATTGCACCCAGTTCAGCGCAGCGATGCAAAGTTGGAACAGCTTTTCCGGGATTAAGAATGCCTTGAGGATCAAAAGCCGCTTTTACTGAATGGAATTGTGCCAGTTCATCAGCAGCAAACTGCGTACACATCTGGTCAATTTTTTCGATGCCTACGCCGTGTTCACCGGTAATACTGCCCCCAACCTGGACACATAATTTGAGAATATCGGCACCAAAGTTTTCGGCTTTGACCAGTTCTCCCGGCTTATTGGCGTCATAAAGAATCAACGGATGCAGATTGCCATCCCCTGCATGAAATACATTGGCCACCGGTAATTCATACTGTTTGGATAATCGCTGAATTTCCTGCAGTACAGAAGCTAAATGCTCTTTCGGAATAGTGCCATCCATGCAGTAATAATCGGGCGAAATTCTTCCAACTGCCGGAAAAGCGGCTTTGCGCCCGGCCCAGAACAATTTACGTTGCTGTTCTGATTGTGCGGTGGCAAAGCTTATCGGATCGCTGTTTTCCAGCACCTGGTGAACCTGCATGATATGTTCGGACACTTCTTCATTATTGCCATCAATCTCGCATAACAGTATAGCTTCCGCTTCCAGCGGATAGCCCGCATGAACAAAAGCTTCAGCAGCCTGTATGGCCAGTTTGTCCATCATTTCCAGACCTGCCGGAATAATACCTGCGGCAATAATATCGGCAACCGCTCGCCCGGCTTTGGCGACATCATCAAAAGCAGCCAGAATGACTTGGGTGCGTTCAGGATTAGGCAACAGTTTGACGGTGACTTCCACAATAACGCCCAGTAAACCTTCTGAGCCAGTCATTAGTGCCAATAGGTCAAAACCCGCGCTATCAAATGCCTGCGAGCCGATAGTGATCAGTTCGCCATCAGCCGTAACCACTTTGAGCTGCAGAATGTTATGCACGGTTAAACCATATTTCAGGCAGTGCACACCACCGGAGTTTTCAGCCACATTACCTCCAATAGTGCAGGCAATCTGCGAGGAAGGATCCGGCGCGTAATACAAGCTATATTGAGCCACAGCTTCAGAAATCGCCAGATTACGTACGCCGGGTTGAACCCTTGCACTACGGTTTGCGGTATCGATGGATAAAATCTGATTGAATTTGGCCAGACTGAGCAAGATGCCCTGCTCGTGGGGAAGGGCGCCACCTGATAATCCGGTGCCGGCACCACGGGCGACCAGGGGAATCTGCTGTTGGTGACACAATTTGCATATTGCCTGAATTTGCTCGATGGTATCAGGCAAAACAGTCAACAATGGTAGCTGTCGATAAGCTGACAGAGCGTCACACTCAAACGATATTTGAGATTCTTTGCTGGAAAGAATCGCAGCTTCCGGAAGAAAGGCTTGCAACGCTGCAATTAATTGCACTTTTTTCATTTGCGTAATATGGCATATTTTAAAAACTGTAGCATCTGCAAATGACCATCAGTTTCCAACCTGGCTGGAAGTGATGCATTTATCGCAGAAGGTATTGATTTCCAGTTTTTTATTTCCTCCAGTCTATTATTATTATCGATGAATCATGGACTGACTTGGTTAGCTTTAGTGGCTTTTTTGATGGGCAATTAATAACGATATAGCCATTTATAATTTCCTGTTATATGTCGTCATCGTTATAATGTGCGGTCCATTGAAACCGTTTAGAGACCATAAATGTATCAGTACGATAAGTATGATCAAACGATGATAGATCAGCGGGTAGCTCAATTTCGCGATCAGACACGTCGTTTTCTTGCCGGAGAATTGACTGAAGAGCAATTCCGTCCGTTACGCCTGATGAATGGTTTGTATATTCAAATCCATGCTCCGATGCTACGAGTCGCTGTTCCTTACGGCATGATGTCATCCCGCCAGGTTCGCAAAATTGCAGAAGTTGCACGCCGCTACGATAAAGGCTTTGTGCATTTCACCACGCGACAGAATTTTCAAATGAACTGGCCTAAACTGGAAGACGTGCCGGATATTCTGGCAGAACTGGCCACGGTCCAGATGCATGCCATTCAAAGCAGTGGTAATTGCATTCGTAATACCACTTCAGATCAGCTTGCTGGGGTGAATGCCAATGAAATAGAAGATCCACGCCCATGGGCTGAGATGATTCGACAATGGTCTACTTTCCATCCTGAGTTTGCTTATTTACCGCGCAAATTTAAAATTGCTGTCGTAGGCTCAAAAGAAGATCGTGCAGCAACCAAGTTGCATGATATCGGTTTACATCTGGTGAAAAATCACGAAGGTGACGTTGGCTTCGAAGTGCTGGTAGGCGGTGGTTTAGGTCGTACACCAATCATTGGAGAACAGATTCGTCCTTTCCTGGAAAAACAGGACCTATTGTCATATCTCGAAGCAATAGTGCGTGTTTATAATCGCCTGGGTCGTCGTGATAATAAATATAAAGCCCGTATCAAGATCACTGTTCGTGAGCATGGTATCAACCACATCCGCGAATTGGTTGAGGCTGAGTGGGTACATATTCGCGATCAGTTAAAACTGGATACAAAAGAAATTGAACGGGTAAAACAGTATTTTACTGAGCCAGCTTACGAACGTGATGCGGCTGATTCTGATAGCAGTTTTGCTGATTTAGTAGCGCAAGACAAAGAATTTGCCCTTTGGGTTAAACAAAATACTGCCGATCATAAAGTACCAGGCTACAGCGCAGTCTATGTTTCATTGAAAAAACCGGGCCAGGCTCCAGGCGATATTACTTCCGAACAACTTGAAGTAGTAGCTGATTTAGCTGATGAATTCAGCTTTAGTGAAGTGCGTTCCACTCACACTCAAAACCTGGTGTTTGCTGATGTGAAACAAGCGGATTTGTATGCCTTATGGCTGCGCCTCAATGCAGAGGATTTGGCTACACCAAATATTAATACTCTGACCGATATTATCTGCTGTCCCGGACTGGATTATTGTGGTCTGGCCAATGCGACTTCTATCCCGTTATCCAAAGGGATTGCTCAACGGTTTGATGATTTGGATTATCTGCATGATCTGGGTGATATCAAAATCAAGTTTTCTGGCTGCATGAATGGCTGTGCCCATCAAAGCGTCGGACATATTGGTATTCTGGGTGTCGATAAGAAAGGCGAAGAGTGGTATCAGTTTACGCTGGGCGGAAGTTCAGAAGCAGATGCGTCACTTGGTGAGCGTCTGGGCCGGGCGATTCCAAAAGCGGATGTGGTCGATACCGTTGCCCATTTATTGGATGCTTATATCGATCTGCGCCATGAAGATGAGAGCTTTCTCGCGACGGTACGCCGGGTCGGCGTAGATCCTTTCAAGGAGCGTGTTTATGCAGAAGATCATTAAAGATCGCGAGATCGTTGACGACAACTGGCAGCATCTTGATGATGAAGCTGCCTTGGTTGCTGGCAACATAACGGTTTCAATAACCCGTTGGCAGGAACAACACGAAACGTTGAGTCAACACGAAGATGGTCTGGGCATTCGGCTTTCCGGCGACGACCCACTTGAGGAAATAGTGCCGGATTTGGCTCGTTTTCAACTGATTGTACTGCTATTTCCGGCATTTACTGATGGACGCTGTTATTCCTATGCTCGTCTGTTGCGTGACAGATATCAGTTCAAAGGTGAAATCCGTGCCCAGGGTGATGTGCTATACGACCAGCTGTTTTATATGTCGCAATGTGGCATCAACAGTTTTGAGCTGGCCAACCCTGACCATCTGACGCAAGCCCTGGCTGCATTTGATGATTTCAGTGACAGTTATCAGGCAACAGTGCTCAGACCTGTTCCGTTATACCGTCGCCGTTAATTCGTTAATCATATGGCTGTCTATGCAATTGGTGATATTCAGGGATGTTTTGATGAACTGATCAAATTACTTGAGGTTGTGAGATTTGATCCGCAGCAGGATCAAATCTGGTTAGCTGGTGACCTGGTTAATCGTGGCCCAAAATCATTAGACACACTAAGGTTTGTGCAACAGTTGGGCGAGCAGTCAGCAAAAGTCGTATTGGGCAACCATGATTTGCATATGCTGGCGCATGCAGCAGGGAATAATGAGTTCACTCATCGACTGGATACCATTGAACCGGTTTTAACCGCTGAAGACAGTGATGAATTAATTAACTGGTTACGCCACCAACCCTTGTTTTATCACGATAGGGAATTACAGTTTTCAATGGTGCACGCTGGCTTACCTCCGGAGTGGAGCATTGATGAGGCATTGGAAAGAGCCGCAGAAGTAGAGACGGTGCTTCAGTCTGATAACTGGCGTGAATTCTTTAAACATATGTACGGTAACAAACCCAAGCGCTGGTCTGCCGAGTTAACCGGTTGGGATAGATTACGCTTCATTACCAATTGTTTTACCCGTCTGCGATATTGCCATGAAGATGGCAGTCTGGCGCTGAAATTTAAAGGTGCACCCAAGGATAAACCGGTGGATCAGAAGCCCTGGTTTATGATGCCCAATCGCGCCAGCATCAATGACAAAATAGTCTTTGGCCATTGGTCACAATTGGGCACTGGTCAGTATGACAATGTGTTTTCATTAGATAGTGGCGCGGTCTGGGGCGAGCAATTAACGGCTGTGCGAATTGATCAAACGCCTTATCAGTGGACGGTTGTTGAAGCTGATGCCGATGGATTACCGCATACTGGCAATAAAACGGCTGCTGAAAAACAGCGCTGGCTGTAACTGACTGTTAGGCATTCATTTTTAAACACAGTACAATATCTTTTTTTCTCTTTTGGACATTTCTGAAATATGAGCAATATCAAAACCTTTTCAGGTGACTTTTCCGCAAAAGGCATACGAGTAGGTATCGTGGCAGGCCGTTTCAATGATTTTATTGTTGATAATCTGATTGCCGGTGCAGTAGATACATTATTACGTCATGGTGCAGCGGAAAAAGATATTGAAATTGCCCGCGTTCCCGGAGCAGTTGAAATCCCGCTGGCTGTGCAACGTATGGGTAAAACCGGTAAATATGATGCCATTATTGCATTAGGGGCGGTAATTCGTGGTGGCACTCCGCATTTTGAATATGTCGCCGGAGAATGTTCAAAAGGCCTGGGCCAATTGACTTTGCAACTGGATATTCCCATTGCTTTTGGTGTGTTAACCGTTGATACCATCGAACAGGCGATTGAACGCGCTGGGACGAAAGCCGGTAATAAAGGTGCTGAAGCAGCGATGGGCATGATTGAAATGGTGAACGTGTTGCGTCAAATCGGAGCTGCCAAGTAAATGGCTGGTGGACTGCCCAGAACTCAGGCTCGACGTGCTGCTGTGCAAGCGCTTTATCAATCTTTAGTCAATAATCAGGCTCCTGAGAAAGACACAATGGATTTTGTCATGGCGGAATACGCTAATAAAATCGACAAAAACTATTTTCAACTTCTGGTGGAAGGTGTTACCAAAGAAATCGATACCATTGATGCCGAACTGACACATGCGGTAGACAGAAGTTTAGCCACGGTCGACCCTGTTGAGATTTCCGTATTACGTCTGGCCGTTTTTGAATATATGCACCGTCCGGATATCCCGTATCGCGTGGTCTTGAATGAAGCCGTTGAACTGGCCAAATCCTTTGGCGGGGAACAAGGTCATAAATATGTTAACGGGGTTCTCGATAAAATGGGGGCACGTTTACGCCAGGTAGAATATCAGGCTGCCAAAGCCGCTCGCGCTCAGAAAAAAGCGAATTGATTTACTGCCCCGAAAAGATAAAACCATCCTGACGGGGCTTTTTTTGAATGAAACCTTCTCCCGAATTTTCACTGATTGAGCAGTATTTCCAGGCGTTAACGACGCGTCGTGAAGATGTGATTGTGGGGATCGGTGATGATTGTGCCGTTTTAAACAATCCGCGGGATAGCTATACGGCTGTCTCAATTGATACATTGGTACAAGACATACATTTTTTTGCCGATGTTGATCCGTATTGTTTGGGCATCAAAGCTCTGGCCGTCAACTTGAGTGATCTGGCCGCAATGGGGGCTCAACCTGCCTGGTTCACTCTGGCCTTAACCTTGCCTGAAATTAATGATGACTGGCTAAAACAGTTTTCAGCCGGCCTGGCCTGTATCGCCAAAAAATATCAGATTCAGCTGGTGGGCGGGGATACTACTCGTGGTCCATTAAGCATTACCATTCAGGTTCATGGGCATGTAGCCAAGCACAATATATTGCAGCGTAATGCTGCAGAGTCGGCTGACTTGATCTGTGTTACCGGATGCCTGGGTGATGCCGCCGCAGGGCTTCAATTTAGATTGGGGCAACTTGAAACAGAATTGTTAACCGATACAGATATTGAATATCTGTTACAACGTTTGGAAATGCCCACCCCGCGTAATCAAATCGGTCAGCAACTGATAGGCAAAGCACATGCGGCAATTGATGTTTCAGATGGCTTACTGGCTGATTTAAATCATATACTCAATGCGAGTCACAAAGGGGCAAAGCTGGATGTATCCGCTTTACCATTCTCTGCAGCGTTGAAAAAACTGCCCACAGAAATGGCGACACAACTGGCATTGACGGGCGGTGATGATTACGAATTATGTTTTACCGCGACTGCGGACAATGTGGCGAGAATCAAACATCAGTTTCCTGAGATGATTCATGTGATTGGTGAAATCACTCAAGACGAAGGTATGTATTATCAGAATGCCCAAGGTGAATGGCAGGTATTCTCAGAAATAAAGGCAGGCTATGACCACTTCGCATAATAAGGTCACTTTTCAACAATTGCTCAAAAGACCAGCCTGTATGCTGGCCTATGGCTTTGGTTCGGGATTATCCCCTAAAGCACCTGGCACCATGGGCACATTGGTCGCATTACCCATCTACTGGTTAATACAAGATGTCGGGCTGTTTAGTTATTTACTCATCACTGCTGTTGCTTTTATCGCCGGTATTTGGATTTGTCAGCAAGCAGTCAATTGGCTTGAAAAGGACGATCCTTCTGCTGTGGTATGGGACGAAATTGTTGGTTATCTGGTGACGATGATTGCTGCTCCCGCAGGTTGGCAATGGATGCTTTTGGGCTTTGTATTGTTCAGATTGTTTGATATCTGGAAGCCATGGCCCATCTCATGGGCTGACCGTAAGTTACATGGTGGTGTGGGTATAATGTTCGACGATGTGATAGCGGGAGTCTTTGCCGCCATGATATTGCAGCTTTGTCATTATTTGCTCTGAAACTGCCCGTAAATCGACAGCCTCAGAGCTTTTAATCAAACCTAGCTTAACTGCATACCAAAGCTTTTTTCAAAGCGTGTTGCAAAGCTTTCAATGGTAAATTGATGATTTTGTGTACCGTGTTGTTCTATTTTAATGGCACCTAACAACGATGCGATACGGCCAGTCATTTCCCAATCTTTACCATGCAAAATACCATGAAGTAATCCTGCACGATAAGCGTCCCCACAACCGGTAGGATCCACAACTTTTTCAGCTTTAGCACATGGGATATCTATGCGTTTACCTTCAGTGTAGATATGTGAGCCCTGAGCACCACGGGTAATGATTAACGCTTCAACAAGTTTGGCTATTTCTTCGGGTGGCAGACCCGTTCGGTCTTCAAATAACTGGGCTTCATAGTCATTCAATGCAATATAGGTTGCCTGTCTGGCAAATTGAAGCAGATCTTCACCATCAAACATCGGTAAACCCTGACCCGGATCAAAAATAAACGGAATGCCGGCATCAGCAAATTGCTGGGCATGTTGAATCATGCCATCACGACCATCCGGAGCGATAATGCCCAATTTGATATTTTGCGCTTCGCTGATTTTGGTTTCATGAGCCAGGTTCATTGCCCCTGGATGAAAAGCAGTGATCTGGTTATCGTCAATATCGGTTGTGATATAAGCCTGAGCAGTGAAATGCTCGTCTTTGACATGTACATGACGACGGATAATTGAAAATTTATCCATCCAGGCGGCATAGGTAGCGAAGTCACTGCCCACAGTCCCCATCGGCACCGGCTCATCACCCAACAGTTTCATATTGAAAGCAATATTACCGGCACAGCCACCAAATTCACGGCGTAATTCCGGTACCAGAAACGCAACATTCAGCATATGCACTTTGTCAGGGAGAATGTGATTTTTAAATTGATCCGGAAACACCATAATATTGTCGTAGGCAAATGAGCCACAGATAAGTACCGACATGTTGCTATACCTCTTTTGTATGAATCTGTTGTGTATCAGCAGTGACTGACAGATGACCACTGATGAAATCAGTCAGGTGATGGCCAACGATTTGATATCGCCAACCTTGTAATAAAGCAAGATCTTTATCTCCACGTACCAGCTTTTCAATGTCTTTGCGGCTGGCCACGGCAATAGGAGTGATCGATTGCTCATCACAGAATTTGCGTAGTAATGCCATCAACGCATCAATCAGAGCTTCCTGCTGATTGCTCAGTGGTTCAGGTTTGAGCAAGATTGGCCATTGTTCGGGCGGCGTTTGTTTGGCTTTGCTGATAACGTCAATAATGGCCCGACCACTGCGTTCAATATCCCGTGCTTCAAGCCCGCGAATTTGACTGAGTTTTTCCGGTTTTTCCGGGGCAAATCGTGCCAGATCAAGCATCACTTCATCTTTGAGAATCCAACGCCTTGGACGATCCCGATCCATCGCGCGCTGTTCACGCCATGCTGCCAGTTGTTGTAACACCGCCAGTTGAACACCTTTTAATTTACCTGCCCCACGGATTTTACGCCAGATGGTTTCAGGATCAGCAACGTAATTATCGGCATTGGACAGGGCGGCAAAATCTTCTTTAAGCCATTCTGTGCGCTGTTGTTTTTCCAGATCGGCAGACATTTGATGATAAAGCTCACGCAGATAACGTACATCATCTGCTGCATATTCCAATTGTTCCGGACTCAACGGACGCTGTGTCCAGTCAGCTCTGGAATGGGCTTTATCAAGGCTGACATCAAGACGTTGTTTCACCAGGTTGCCATAACCAATCTGATCACCATCCCCGAGAATGGTTGCAGCCAGCTGGGTATCAAACAGATTTGGTGGCAGGGAATTTTTTAACAGATACAGAAGTTCCAGATCCTGCCGGGCAGCATGAAAAACCAGTGTTATATCCGGTTGATAGAGTAAATCCAGCAAAGGAGTGAGATCTTTTATAGCGATAGGATCAACACAAGCAATGATATCGTCATTGGCAATCTGGATCAGGCACAACTGGGGATAATAGGTTTTTTCGCGTAGAAATTCAGTGTCAATTGCCAGCCATTTGCTGTGCTGAATTTCCGAGCAAAATTGTGTTAACGCCGCATCCGAATCAATGTAAAGAACAGTCATGTTATCCAGCTAAAAAAAGCGGTCAGTATAACTGTTTTTAAAGGATATTGCGGGCGTTCGCCTGGGTCAGTACCTGTTCTATGGCCTCAATGATGATTTCGGGTTGTTCATGCGGAATTGCATGACCGCTCTGATGGGCAAACATATGTTGGCTGATGGGCGATAAACGTGTGAGATCCTGTTGCAGATCAATCCAGGTTTTTTCGCGTTGCTGCAATACCAGATCTCCATACCATTCAGGTTTACCGCGACTGATGACAATCAGTGGCACTACAGGGATGGCGGCATTCTGTTGAACTTGAACTGCACTTTGTTCGAGAGCAGAAATTTCTGCTCGGGCGGCATGAAATGCTCGTTCCCGTAATACTGGTGGCTTATCAGCGTGGGCCATACTGTCCGTCGATTTAGGCAAAATCATGATAGTGCCACGGCGATTGAAATTATTGGGTAATTTGATTTTAAACTGGTTGTATTGATCTTCGTGTGATGCGTCAACCAATACCATGCCGGCAACCATTTCCGGATTATTGGCGGCAAAGATACGAATGTTGTATCCACCAAAAGAATGGCCAACCAGAACATACGGAGCAGGTATATCGGCTTCTTCCAACAAGATCTCCAGTTCACGCGCAATTCTTTTGCTGGTTCTGGGAGCAGGACCAAAATCACTCCAGCCATAGCCGGCACGATCAAATACACAAATCCGGGAGTTTTGAGAAATTGCCTGCTGAATCGGCAGCCAGTCAGTAGAGTCATCGCCAAGTCCTACATCCACCAGGACGGTTGGACTGCCTTTACCAGTACAATGGATATGTAGTTGGTAACCGCCCACATCAAAACGTTGTCCCGGGATAGCCGGAAATTCGGCGGCAAGAATTGGTGTCGAAACAGACCAGAAAACCAAAAAAGGCCAGACTAACGCTTTCATCAAGTGACTCCGGAGCGATTAACTTACAGTAAAGTTAAGAGCGGTGAGTCGACTTAAAGTTCCAGATTTGCAGCAGCAATTTTCTGCTGAATATCCTGTTGCGTGAAGGGCCAGTTCAATTCACTATCGTCAGAAAATTTAATCACCGGTATGCGGATGCCATACTGCTCTACCAGCAGATCATCATCTCCAATTTCGATAATCTGCAATTTAATGTGATCAGTCGCCGCCAAATCATGAATCTGCTCAATCGCTAATTCGCATAGATGACAGCCAGCGGTAGAAAATAATTGCAGGTGTATCATTTCTCACGCAATCGCGGGATGAGTTCAACAAAATTACAGGGACGATGCCGAACATCCAGCTGGTATTGTAAAATGTCGTCCCAGGCGTTTTTGCAGGCGCCTGAAGAACCAGGCAGACAAAAAATAAACGTGCCATTTGCCACGCCAGCTATTGCTCTGGACTGAACGGTTGATGTGCGAATAATGTCATAGGAAATCTGTCGGAACAGCTCACCAAAACCAGTGATTTCTTTATCAAATAACACTTTTACGGCTTCCGGTGTGCCATCTCTACCCGTCAGGCCTGTGCCACCAGTGGTGATAATTACATCTACCTGTTCGTCGCAAATCCATTGCGAAATAACGGAACGTATCTGATAAATATCATCCGTCACAATCTTTTTGTCAGCCAGCTCATGTCCTGCTGCAAGTAAACGGTCTTTTAACGTTTTTCCTGATACATCATCGGATTCAGTCCGGGTATCTGAAACCGTTAGGATGGCAATTCTGACAGCAATAAAGTCACGGTCCATGAGTAGTGGTTCTCGTATGTAAAGATTTAAAACAAGTATAGTCACCATATGACGTAGGGTCTAGAATGCAACGCAATAGTGAGGAGTCATAACAATGAAAAAAGTTTTATTAGTCTCAGCAATCTCAACCGCGATTATGTTGTCAGGTTGCGCCGCAGATGATCCGAATATGCGTACCAAGCGTGGCGCTGCCATTGGCGCTGCTGCCGGCTCCATAATTGGTTACGCGATTGATGATGGTGCGGGTGGGGTAATAGCTGGAGCAGCGGTTGGTACATTGGCTGGTGCAGGTGTGGGCCGATATATGGATAATCAGCAACGCGAAATGAACGAAGCGTTGGCTCAAGAGCAGGCTCGCAATGAATTGCAAATCCAGCAATTGCAGGATGAGTCATTAAAAATTGATATTTCCAATGAAGTATCATTCGATTTCGACAGTGCTGCTATCAAACCGGCATTTGAGCCAACCCTGAATAAAGTTGCCGACGTGTTACAGCGTTATCCAAAAACGATAATTCATGTCATTGGACATACTGACAGTAAAGGGTCTGAAAGTTACAATCAGCAACTTTCTGAACGCAGGGCGCAGTCAGTAACGAACTACTTTGCGGCACGAGGTGTGCTGAAAGAACGTCTGGTGCCAATGGGGCGTGGGGAACTTGAGCCGCGTGCCACAAATGATACCGAAGCCGGGCGACAGTTGAATCGTCGTGTGGAAATTATTGTTAAACCTATTGTAGAGGGACAGGAAGCTGAAGCCTACCAAACGCCGTAAAGGCACATCAGAAAGAAACCAGGCACCATCCCAGGATTTGATTTTTGGTTTACATGCGGTACAGGCGGCTCTTGAGTCGCCTGTTTCACGTGTGGCCGAAATCTGGGTGGCTGACGAGCGGCATGATCAACGTGTGGAGACTATTTACAAGCTGGCCGGTGATCAGGGGATTCGTTTACACAAAACCCAACGTCAGCAACTGGATGATATGGTGCCGGAAAGTCGTCATCAGGGCTGTGTTGCCCGTTGTCATCCATTAGCGGTATTGGATGAAACCGATCTCGATGTAATACTGGATAATTTACAGCAAACACCGTTTCTATTGATTCTGGATGGTGTCCAGGATCCTCATAATCTGGGCGCATGTCTGCGTACCGCGGAGGCGGCCGGAGCCCATGCAGTGATTGCACCAAAAGATCGTGCCTCAGGTTTAACCCCGACAGCGATCAAGATTTCCAGTGGTGCTGCTGAGCGCTTGCCATTTATTCAGGTGACTAATCTTGCGCGGGTATTAAGAGATCTGCAGCAAAGAGGTATCTGGCTGGTCGGCACATCTGGAGAGAGTGAGTTAAGTCTTTACCAGGCAGATCTCAAGGGTCCATTGGCGATCATTCTGGGAGCTGAAGGGCAGGGTATTCGCAGGTTGACCAGAGATCACTGTGATCAGGTTATGTATATCCCGATGCAGGGAGCAGCCGAAAGTCTCAATGTATCTGTTGCTGCAGGCGTCTGCTTATTTGAAGCGGATCGTCAACGCCGCTTGTGAGCAGGTAGCAAAATAAAGTAAAATGCCAGATTGCCTTTGATAGGTAAAACTCCTTGCTTTCTGAAATTTTTCAGCAAGCTGTATAAACCGTGAGGAGCTCAAATTGAGACATTACGAAATCGTGTTTCTGGTCCAC
>Ga0207883_1000104_pt1 | contig 44960 bp, 77 predicted proteins | sample MalvirmetaMSP109_FD_184229 | JGI IMG/M metagenome (GOLD analysis project Ga0207883, IMG submission 184229) | Marine viral communities from the Deep Pacific Ocean - MSP-109 (SPAdes) | ecosystem: Environmental > Aquatic > Marine > Oceanic | place: Pacific Ocean | collected 2011-05-21 | reverse complement strand
GTCTCCTTTGGCCAGCGTGGCTTGTGGCGTTTTGGCTTTACCCGTTTGACCCGCTTTGCATAGCGGTAAGAGGGCTGTTCATAGGTGATGAGGGTTGTCACGATTCCTCGATTTTGGTAGATTTATCGGATGGAAAAAGCTTTGCAAAGAAGCCTTCACTGGCTCGTCACGTATTGGATTTGGGGACCGCGTTGCCCAGAGCACGAGGCAGGCTGCTCCTGTTGCGAGCATTGGGCTGAGCACGATTGGCTATTCGATGCAGAGAAGGTCCGCGCCTAACCACACACCTCCGCCCATGCAGCCACGTCAGCGGCGATCTTCTCCCGCACGACAGCCGGAGACGCATCATAATAGGCCCGCTCGATCTTGCCCGGCCTTGTTGCCTCACACACCGTCCGGCGCTCCAGCGCTACGGCTTCATGCATCGCTTGGATCGTCACTGAAGAGGATGTCGGCGTAGTCGTCGCGCAGGCTGCCGGAATCGATGCCATCGCTGATAGCACTGCGAGCCTCACGGGCGTTTTCAATCGTTTCATTGCTCTCTTTCTCCATTTTATCGAGGGTCTTGTCTGCGGCCTTGCGGGTGGCCTTCTCTGCGCGTTCGTTCGCCCGGCGGGCCCCGCGCGCTTCGTCGGCCTCTTCCTTCCAACGCATGATGAGATACCCCACCCCGCACAACAGGATGATCTGAGCCACCTTGTTGTTCGAGACGAAGTTGAAGAGGGAAAAGAAGGCGCCCTGAATCATCCGAGCAGCGTGTCCGCATCATCGCGGCCCTTCTGCTCCTGCCATTTGCCATAGAAGTAATAGCCGACAGATCCGAGGGTGGTGATGCCCAGAACAATGCCGATCGTGTTCATCGAGTAGTTGCTGGCAAACTTCACAGCAGGCTCAATTACGCCAACCTGTTCCGCAATCAGTCCGCCCACGCTGATCGTGGCAGCGGCTTCCGCAACCTTTTTCTTGGCAAAGCCTTTGCCGCGCTGGGAATCTTCGATCTTCTTGACCTTCACTTCGGCCTTGGCTTCATCATCCAGGTACTCGATATGCTCCACAGGGATCGGGCTCTTGGCGGTCTTGACGGCCACTTTGGGCTTTGTTTGCCCCGGTGTACCACCTAGCCCGATCAGCGAGTTGTCATTCAGCCATGCGACCTTTTCGGAATCCGTCCATCCGTCATAGCCTTCTGGCACTTCGATTGTCTTGCCCATTGGTTTGTCCCCCGTGACAGGCTTGGGTTGTGGTGGCGCAGGAGCAGGCAATTGCGTCTTGGCAATGCCCATCGTTTCAAGCGTGTTGATGACGGAGGCCCCTGCCGGAACGTTACCGCCGGCCTTCCAGTCGAGGTCGAAGAACATCAGTAATTCCATGATGCGACGGCCCCAGAACGCAGGCTCGCCATTCCACATGACCGTGCCGTCCACCCATTCGAGCGCGATCTTTTCCCAGTCTTCACCGTCATTGATCCGCTTGATGAGACGCCAGCCAGACACTTCCGGTGCGCCGAACTGGTAGATGCAAGACGCAATGGCGTCGTACTGGCACCCCTTCAGGGGATAATGGAACAGGTTTTCAAGCGTGGGCTCGATCTCCTTGCGGATATAGGCATTCAGGTAATCAAGCGCTTCCTGCTTGGAAACCGTGTCGTTCCATTTGACCTTGGTACCGTCCGGATATTCGGTCGTGCCGTAGCCAATGGTCAGCGTGCCCTCAATGGGCGTGTCTGCCGTCAGCTCCCGGTTAGGGTGCTTGTCGTCATAGGCGTGCTTCCTGAAGCCCTCACGTAGTTGCAGGAAGCTGATCAGTGCCGGTGTCGTCTTCATTGTCGTCCCCTTTCGATTTGTCGTGGCCATTGGTCATCTGCTCTTCCGGGGCGTACTCCCCTTCGCGCATGATGAAGTCGATATGATCGTGTGTTAGCTTCACTTCCGGTGCGCTCTTGGTGGATGGCACAAGGACCAGTCCGCGCTTCAGGTGCAGGAGAAGCCGACCGCGAAGTTCCTCAACTGACATGCCGTTGAAATAGCTGTCAGCGAGGCCCTTGGCGGTTGGGCGCTTCATCTTGTTGTTAAGCGCTTTCATGATCCGCTGTTGCCAATATCCCGTGTCTTCGACTTGCGGCGGCGTGGTATGGTTGGGGTCTTTGCGCTCGGCTTTCTGGCGGCGGGTTTCCCATCCCTTTTTCGCGGCTTCGGATGCCTTCACCTTGCGCTGGTCTGAGAAGTGCGCGCCCGCAGCGTACAGGATCGCAGGCCCTGCCCCGCCGATAAGCTCGATCAGCAGCGCCCAATAGGAACCGGCAATCTGCGCGATAGACCGCAATTCATCATCTGTCGGGCTCTTGCCGTACACCCACCCGCCGATCCACTGGTAAAGCGGGTCAAACTTGACAGCCTCTGCAACCTCGCCTGCGCTCTCAACCTGTTCAACCTTGCTCGTGCTGAGCAGTGCCAGGATTTGCGCATCGATGGCGTCCAGCTTCTCCTGCGCCTTGTCTTCGAGTTCCGCGCGCCGGTTCTTCTGGACTGTGGCCAGATCCTCATTCAGCTTGCCGTCCGTGTCCAACCGCTCAATCTCGGCATTCAGGGGGATGATCAGCTTGTCCCGATCCGCCCGCACCTCAGTCTTCTGCCTTTCCAGCATCGCGATCTGGTCATCATTGGAGGTGGTCTTCACCTCGATACTCTTCTCTGCCACGGTGCCGGAGGCGTACCGCTCCATCTGGCCAGTAGCGACAAAGCCGAGCGCGTGCCCATAGGACATGATCGACGTTGCAAGCCATGTCAGGCTGACAACGCATCCCAGAATGTACGCCTTGTGCCGGAAACAGGCGATAGCGCCCACGAGGGCGAAGATGGTCCAGAGGCGCACGGTAATCCCGCCGCCAACAAAGGACTCTTTCATGCCCTCGCCAGCAGGAGCCTGATGAGAGGCCCACGTCCCGTCCCAGAAGAACAGGACGCCGATGGCCAGAAACACGGCCAGCCACATGAAGGTGAAGCTCGTGGTGGATGAGAACCAGCGGAGGAAGTTGCTACCCATCCACGCCAAGCCATCCTTGACCCCATACGCATACCATTCGGGATCGCGCCAGCCGAGCGGGCGGTATTCAGTTTGATCTGTCAATGTCAGCCCCTTACAGCACCAACCGCACGACGGCAGTTGCAAGGTCCGGCCTGAGCAGGACCACCAGTATTCCAATGCCGCCAACCCACATCCAGTTGGCAGCTATCCAGCCCCGTATCGGGGATTCAGGCGGCGGAGGGGTGCGCGCAGCCTCAGCCAGTTTGCGCGCCTCCTCCCGTTCCGCATCGATTTCGTCCCGCTCCCGATGGATGCGCTTTTCGGAATCCTTGATCTGTTCAGCCAGATCGTGGCCAAACACTTTCAAGCTGTGCTTCTGGTCATCCGCAGCCTGTTTCTGGTAACGCACGATCAGCGCTTCAAATCGGTCAAGCAGCTTCTCTTCGCGTTCCACCATCATCTCGCGTGACACAGAGGTTTTTTCCAGCAATACAAGCCGGGTGTTCAGGTCGTCGCCATCAGCCATGCGCGCCCCCTTTTCTCGTTACAGGATTTCGACCGCGCCCATGCGGCCCATGTATAGTGCGGCCTGTAACCGGCGCTGGTATTCACGCTCGGTAGGCGACAGAGGGGGCAAGCGGCTGTCCACAAGCCGGTTGAGCAGTTGGTTGTAATCAGACTGCCAGCGACGCTGGGCGTCGGCGTGTGGCTCATTCTCGCGGATCAGGTCTTTGAGCAGGTTGGTATCGAACATGTCGTCCGGGTTTGGCTCGGCAGGCCGCTCTTTCAGCTTGTCCTTGGCCTGGTCCATCCGTTCCAGTGCCGCATAGATGTCATCAACGGTTCCGGGGGATCGGTCTTCTATTTCCCGATCAACGGCCCGCATGTAATTGCGCACCACTTTCGACATTTGCCGAAAGGCGTGTTCCATGGCCTCAAACCCGATAGCCTGTGAGCCTGTCAGGGATTCAGCAGAGGCTTTCAGGAGGTCTGCGGTCTCGGCGCATTGAAGCTCCGTTTCCGCAAGCTTGGTACGGGTGGTCAGGACGTGTTCGGGTATGCTCATCTGAAACGCTCCGTTTTGCAGACGCGGGGGTGGGTTGCGCGGGCGAGGCACAATTCCAGCCATTGCCGCCCATGTTCGCTGATGCCGGTGCCCAGCTCATTCCATGCCGCTATGTGGCTGGCTTCGTGCTGGATGATCTCGCCCGCTTTTGTCGGGTCCATGCTCCGAATGCTCTTGTCCAGAAAGAGCGCATCGGGGCCGCTTTCATACCTGACCGCCCTTGCGTGACGCCGTCCGCCGAGCATGTCGTGATTGCGGTCAACCATGCGGATTTCCGGATAGTTCGATTGCAGGCCCATCTGGTTCAGGGCGCCAAGGGCCGTCTGGGAAAATGCGGGCTTTTTCGGCGTCTCTTCTGAAGCCGGAATCAGGGGATTGCCCCCCATCAGGAAGGCAGACAAGGCCGACATGAGCAGCACCTTTCAGTGTGTTAAATGCCCGTAAGCGTGACGGAGAATGTGTCGAGCGTGGTGGAACTGTCAGTGTCGTTAACGACTGTGACAGTTCCTGTCCCACCTCCACCGGAACTGGCTGTGAAGGATACCGTGTCCCCGCTCGATACGGTGATCGGGGAAATCTCGTTGGCCCCGCCATTGACAGAGGCCACCACTGTAACCGTCCCCGTCCCGGAATATGAGAATGACAGGGAGATGGAAGTATCGATCGAGGTAATCGTCTGGTTGGCATTGCTGCCGGATGCGCCATCGGAAATGTCCGCCCAATTGACGGCAGCAGGCGTAATATCCGACGAGGACGCGCCCGACAGGGCCGCAAAAGCAGCCTTCAGGATCGTCATGACACACCCCCGCCCGCGACAACTGCCTGTGAACTGGCGATGAAGAAAATGACCGCCACACCATAGGCCGCCAAGGTCCGGCTGCCGGTCGTGGCCGTGCCATCAAGGCGCAACAGGATACCGGAACCTTGCGTGATCGTGCGAGACGATGACCCCGCATACAGGACGATCATGGTGCCGCCAGAGAACACAGACCCGTTAAGCGTGATATCGCCGGTCATCTGAATGGACTTGTTCGCGCTGGCTGAGGTCAGGGTTCCGGTTGTTTCGCCAGAGGCTGTGACTGCCCCCGTGACCGTGCCGCCAAATATCCACTCCGTCTCTGACTGGTCCCATTGCAGGCGCTGGACCCCTGCCGCACGCACCAGAATGTCATTGGTCGAGAAGTCGTAAATGATCCGCCCAGCGTCCACGTCTGCGCTGGAGCCAAAATAGATTGTTCCGAAAGCATTGCCGATAATGCTGATGCCTGTGCCAGATCCTGAAGATTCGTTGCGCACGATCAGGTCGTCCGCAGCACCACTGGCGGCGGTCGCCCCATTGACAGAAATCGTGACAGCGCCCGAAAAGGCGCGCGTGCCGTCTGTCAGGATGTAATCCGTGCCTTGCAGTCCATCCAGCGTGTCCGCGTCCAGACCGCTCCCCGCGCCATCATTGGCCGAGGTCCAGATGGTTCCGCCCGTCGCGCCGAGATAGCCCCATTGTGCATTGGTGATCGTCACGGTGTTGATGTTCTGCACTTGCTGGATTTCAGCAGCCGTCAGGGCGTTGGCATTATAGACCTGCAAAGTGGCTCCGACGTCCAGCTGGGTACCGCTGAACTGCAGGCCCGTGCCTGCGGAGAAATATGCAATCTTGCTTTCACTATCATCCCAGAACAGGCCGCGATCTGCGCCGGGATCGGAAAGCGCCTGAATGTCCGACAGATTGCCAGCAATGGCCGACGCATCCGGGAAGCCCGCAATCTTGAACCCGCCCGCAGAACTGTCCAGATCGTCATCATAGATCACGTCATAGATGCTATCAGCATCAAGGTCGGCACTGCCCGCCTGTGTGCCATCCGGCATGTAGACTTTCTTTGCGCCAATCGTGTCCACATTCAGGGTAACGGCGCCCGTGCTGTCGGCATTGGGTTGCCATGCAAAGCGCATCCCGTTGACATAGGCAGACAGGCTTTCACCGGATGTGATCGTATAAGCGTTGGACGCTCCGCCCTGCGTCATGGCCGAGCCTGCCCAATTGCGCCAGAATGCAATGCGGGACATCAGGGCGCGCGCGGAATCGTTGACCGTGCTGGGGGCTTGCCCCTCCTGGAAATTGATACTGGAATCAGAGTTCCCGTTGGAGCTTGCCGTTGTGGACCAGTCAAAAACACTCATGTTCGTTATCTCCGATTGCCCATGAGGGCCTGTTCAAGGGGCGGACGGTTCGGCTTGAGGGAGGGCGGCATTGGCACTCCGGGCTGTGCGGGCCCGTCCTGTATGAGGCTGTCAATCTGCTGAACGCGGATCATGGCGATCTGAAAGTCTCGGCTGTTCGGGTCTTTCTGATATGCTTCTGCCGCCTGCATGGCCGCCTCTTGTCGTGCCTTGGCCAGCGCAGGTGGAACACCCGGTTCAGACTCCACATTTCGGTTCAGGTACATGCTGAGGGCTGCTCCGCCTGTCAGCGCCGCCACACCTCCCGTGACGCCCGCCACAACTGGCAGCGCCTCCAGGTCATGCTGCCGCCCGGAATTTTGCCAATCATAGCCGCTCCGATCCATGCGCTCCCTGAGTTCACGGTGCGGCATGTTGCGGGTAGAAATCGGGTTATCCAGAAGCTCTTGCGCGTCCGGCTCTCTCAGGCCGCGCGGAAGGTTGGCCTGTGGGTTTGGTGGCGCAAGTGGGCTTGCGGGCTCTCTCGCTGGCGGTACGTCTTGCATCAGGTCAACGAGTCCACGTCCGAGACGGCTTCCCGAGCGAGGCGGGGTATTCTGGGGCAATTCGATAGGTGGTTTCTGGGGCGCTTGGTCCCGCATCAGGTCATCAAGGCCCCGACCGAGCCTGCGGCCATTCTTTGGTCCTGTGCCAAGGGGAACGTCTTTCTTGATCTTCGGGGGGCGTCCGCCTGCACCTGCTGATGCGGACGACCTGCCCGGTCCGACCCGGCCCGCAGCCGCCACACCGCCCGCTCCAATTGCGATACCCTTGATCCGCTCCCCTGCCGTCACTTCGCCGTCACCATCGAAATCCGGATGCACCCCACCTATAGCACCGCCAACAGCAGCATTGCCCAAGTCATTCTGTGCAGCCTGCAGCCCGGAGAACCGCGTTCCACTCAAATCGGTGCGAGGCTTCAGCCAGTCCGGCAACTCCTCTCCAGCATCCCGCAGCGCCTTACGAGCCTTGCTGAGTGTCACCTTGACCGTGTTGACTGACTTTCCCGTCATCTCGGCAATGGCAGACGGACGTGCGCCACGCTGGGCAAGCTCCAGGATGCGGTCACGCGTTTCTGGCGGGCGTCCGATCTCTGCCACCGGAACGTCAACACCCTTGCTGCGGGCCTTTGCCAGAACAACCGATGCGCCGTTTGCCTCACTGAGCATCAGTTCCTCAGCAATCTCTGCATTGGAATAGCCGTTCTTGGCCATCTCGACGGCCTTGTTTTCGGTTGGCGTCAGGCGTGGATCACTGAACGGGTCAGAGCCGCGCGGAATCTCGTCATGGAAGCCGACAGGGCGACGCTCGCCAAAGCCTGCAAATCCACCAGCTGCGACAGGCTTGCCCCCGCCCCCACCTTTTGTGGGCGGGGTTGGCGTCCGCTTGATTGGCCCCCTGCTTTGTCTCGCAATCAGCTTCGCCAGCGCATCAGGAATCTTCTCCCCGCTTGCCAGCAGGATGTCAGCCGCAGCTTGGTTGATTTTAGGGTTCATTACACCCGGACGCGCGACGTAGTTTCCGACCCCCTGCCCGAACTTGCGCCACAGGCCCGCCTGTGCGGCGGCAGGGCCATTAATGAGCAGTTCGCTGGTGGCGTCCCCAATGCCCTGCGCAAGCGTGTCATCAAAGGCGGCATCGGCCATATCGGCCTGACGGAAGGCGGTTCGGGAGTTGCCGAGCATCTCATTGGTGAAGTCTGCGCGGTCTGCCGTCCGCTCGATCGCCTGGTCCAGTTCCTGGTTCAGCCGGGTTTGCTTTGCACCTTTGTGCGGAACTCCCTTCTTGGTCAGGACCTGCGGGCGAACAGCAGCCACCTTTTCACGAATAGCCGGTGTGCGTGCGATCTTCCGGGTTGCGTCCGCAAACCCCTTCATGTCCGCCGTATTGCGAAGCTGGTCAGAAATGGCGCGGGCCGCGCCGATGGTGAAATTCTTCTGCCCCTCAGCTGAGGCGGGCGCAATATCCAGATCCTTGTTCCCGCGAAGGACATTGTTAATGTCTTCCACGTCTTTCGATGGCTTCAGAAATTGCCGCCCCTCATCCAGAAGCTCGCCCCTGCGGATGCGTTCTGCGGACGTCGCGCGCGCCTCTCCCAATCCGGAAGGGTCGATCACGGCGCGAATGCGATCCCGCAGCGCACGAATGCCGCCCGGCACATCCTGAATGGTGCCCTTTGCTGCTGCGCCGTACTTTCGATTGATGACCCGCTCGATATAGTCAGCGGCCTGCACTGAAAGCGGCTTTGTGCCTTTCCCCCCGGAAAGCGCCTTTGCGAAATCGTCGATTTCATCACGCACAGCGCGCTCGCCCAATGCGTCAGCATAATTGGCCGCATCAGAAAGCGTGCCGGATGCAACACGGCTTCCGCCTATCTCGTAGGCCAGCTGGTTCGTTTGTTCTGGATCAAGGAAGCGGCGTTGGCCGCCCTGCTCAAAATGGGCGGCTTGGTAAAAGGCTTCCGGGTCTTCTGCTCTGGCTCTCTGCGCATCGGCTTTTGCCTGCCCGAAACCACCGCGCTTGGCCCCCATGGAGCGCGCGAAAGCGTCCTCCAGACGGTCAACCTCACCCTTCCCGCGTTCCAGCAAAACCTCGCCAGCACGCGACCGTGTGCCGGAATTTGCAGTCACAAGAGCCGACAACAGGCCGCGCTCATTCGGCCCCATCAACTCAGCCAACGTTTCCGGCACTTCGCCGGTCTTGTTCCATGCGGCGAAGTCATCCCGCACTTTTGACAGATCGGTGCCAGAGCGATCCGCCCTGCGCAGCACCATATCAAGCGCCTTGTTTTCTGCGCTGGTAAACGCCTTGTAACCGATACCCTTTGCAATTGGGGCTAGCACATATTGCGCAGCCGGGCCGAGGATCGCGCCGCCCGCGCCACCGATGGCTCCACCCATCGTCGCGCCTTCCAGCCTGGAGCCTTCATCCGCATGGCCTGCGCCAAAGGTCGCGCCATATCCGGCCCCCTCCGCTGTGTATCGGCCAATAGTGCCCTTCACGCTCGATTTTGCCGCCTTTGCGCCAACGCCTGCCCCGCGCGCTACGCCCGTCAATGGAGGGCCGGAGGCGATTCCAGCAAGGACTTCGGAACCCGTATAGCTGACGGGGTTATCCTGCCGTGCAATGTTTTCTATATTGCGCCGCTCATCACGTGCGCCCCGGTATGTCTGACCGATGGCAGAATCTTCCGGCTTGGTGTTTTCGATAAGCAGGCCCAGCAGCGCGTCTGACGCCCCTGATGCGGCTGGGTTCAGTTTTCGGGAAAACTCGGTTAACTGGCGGATCGGCTCCGGCACCCCCATGCCCTTGATAGCCTGTTTACGAACTTCCGCTGTTCCCTCGGCCTCATCCCGGAACCCCCAGCCAAGACCTGCCTCGCCTCCGATACGGGCGGATTCCAGCTGGCTGTACGTCTTCGGGGGCTTGTACCCCTCCGGCGTCTCGGTCTTGTACTTTTTCCGGATGTCGTCAAACTTGCTCATGCTACCTCACAGGCCCCTGATAAGGACCGCTTGCTGCAGGATCATACGGAGCCATCGGAACCCGCACGCCGGGCTCAGGAATGCCTAATTCCTGCAAGAGGATGCGCGCAGCGCCGGGGCCATAAGCCTTGTCAAAGGCTTCCATGTTCTGTGGGGACAGGTCATCGAGCAGCGCCGATGATGCTTCGGCCAGTTCGCTTTCGGTCACACCCACGCCTGCGGGGGTTTGCCACACGACAGGACCCCCGCCCTCCGGGGGCAGTGCGAGGCTTTCCTGTCGCAGGTCCGGAACCGTGCGGGCCGGGTCAAACTCGTATTCCGGCGCAATCTTCTTGTAGGTTTCGTAGGTTCTGGAATAGTCGTCACCGGCAGACTTGTAGAGGCTGTCAGCGGTCCCGATGAATTGGGTGATCTGCTTGTCCGTCAGGAACTCACCGCCAAGAAGCTTGTTGTATGCATTCTGAATGCTGCCCGGAACACCGCGCGCATTTTCCGCATTCGCAAACTCACCCTCACGCACCGTGGAACCCGGATCATACATTTTCATGATGTTGAAGATCAGGCCCATCTGGCCCGGAGCATTCGACGTATCCAGTTCCTTGATCTTCGAGTAGGAGCGTTGCACATCAAGGAAGTCCTGCGACTGGTTGAGGTATTCCTTGCGGAACGTCCCCTCTGCAGACGCGTCCGGTTGACCCGCGCTCGCAGCCGCCGCCGCTTCCGCAGCCGCCGCCTCCCGGCGCCGGATCTCCAATTGCTGCTGCTGGTAATCCGTCATTCCTCCGGACTGGCTCGGCGTCTGGAAGCTGGCCACAGGTTCATACGTTACCGGGTCGACCAGCACGCCATTGACGTTGATTGGGTCACGGGCCTTCTCCATGCCCTGCGCAATCACATTACCTGCCGAGTCATAGCGCACCTGATTTTCAGAGAGCGTAAACTGTTCCGGTGTCGATGGCGGCGCAAAAGCCGTCTGAGCCACCTGCCCCAATGCCAGATCAGGCGCAGCGGCTGCAATGGCCCGCTGTTCCGGGGTCATCTCGATCCCGGCCAGCGCCATCTGCATTTGCTTTTTCTTGGCTTCCTCTTCCTGCTTCTTGCGGTTGCGCTCCATGCTGCCATACGCAAACTGGGCCGCGTTCCCGATGCCTTGCTGAAGGTTCTTGCCTGAGAGCATTCCGGCGCCCGCCATGAGCATTTCACCCTTGGACAGGCCGCCATAGGAATCCTGGTTGAGCCAAGGCGTTTTCTCTGGCTGTTCATTCGATTGGGCCTGCCCGCCGCCAAGACCGGCCTGCGGGTTGAACACATTGCCAAACTGCCTGACGCCCTGCTGGGCTGTCTGGCCGGGCATCTTCATCGCGCCGAGAAGTTGGGTCCAGTCAATCATCCGAATATGCTCCCAAGTGCGCCAAGGCCGCCACCGATGGCCGCGCCCCATGGTCCGAAGGTCGAGCCTGCCATGGCTCCGCCGAGACCGCCCTGAATTGCCCCGCCCATAGCGCTCTGACCGGGCTGGGTTTGCGTGCTCGTGCCACCAAGGGCCGCCATTGGCTGAACAACAGAATTATACCGGTTCAGCTGGTCCCAGCCGCCCGTCTGACCGAAGTTCCAGCGGTTCATGGAGTCTTGCAACTCGTTCTGGGCCTGACCCTCACGATAGCCGCCGATCTCCATCAGGCCGCGATTATTGGCCTGTGCATAAGTGTTCAGGTTCGGCATCAACGACGAAGCTTGCAATTGGCGGTTCAGGTTGCTTTCGCCATAGCCGCCAAGCTGTCCCAATGCGCCAAGCTGTCGGGACAGGTCATTCTGCTGCATACTGGCAAGCGTTGAGCCTGCTCCGGCCTGCCGCCCGAACTGGCTCTCCCCAAGGCCCGCAAGCTGGCTGGCGCCGCTCATCTGGCGGTTGATGTCTCCCGCTTCACGTGCGCCAAGAGCCTCCGCCGAGGCAAAGCGACGATTGGCATCCGTCTCGTAAGCATTGCCGTACATGTTCGCGGCCAGATCCCCGATGGAGTCCGACATCGTGCCTTGGTGGGCATTCGAGCCATACCGCCCCGCTTTTGCAAAGATCGCGTTGGCATTGTCCTTCACGCCCTCAGCAGCCTTGCCGAACACCTGATCGAGATACGGGTTCACATTGGAACTGGCCATTTGCTGCAGGACGTCTGTGCCGGCCGTATTCTTCTGGTTTGCGGCCTGCTGGATATTGCCTGCAAACGGGTTCGCGCCCGCCGACTGGTTGATCAGTCCTGTGCCTGCCGTTGTTTGCTGGCCTGCTGCCTGTTCAAGCGCCGGAGCGTAAGCATTGGTGGATTGCCCTGTTGCCGCGCCCAGCATCGCATTGGCAGATTCCCCAAGCCCGATGGGAGCCTGCTGGAATTGCTGCCTGAGCCCCTGAAGGCCCGCTTCAGTATCCCCGTGGAATGGAACAACCGTGGAGCCGGGATAGTATTCCTGACCCTGGTTATAGAGGCCCTGCGCCTGCCCGAAAATGTCCTTCAGGTAGGGTTGCGCCTGAGACCATGGCTCAGAACTCTGTGTGACTGTATCAGTGCCGCTGCTGCCGGAACTCATCATTCGCCTCCGTCAATGGGACTTCGTAAAGTGTGGCCGAGGGGATCGCGTCCTTGGAAAGAACCCGCTTCCAGCCTCTCCGGCCAATGAACTGCATCCGGTGGCACCCTTCGGCGCGTGCCCACTCCTTCAGCACATCAATGTATGGAATCCACTCACCATTCGGGCCGCGCCCGCCAATGATGATGACTTCCGCAACCTTCAGGCCCGTAGGGTATTTTGCAAGATGGGTGACGGTGACGACCTTCACATACTTGCCGAACTCCTTGGGGTTTTCCGTCGCCTGCTTGTCGAACACGACCCACATTTGCCATTTCGGCTGGGCACCCGTGCACGCCTCGAACACGCTTTCCGGCGTGAACCGGCCGCCGCTATACTCACAGGCTTTCTCGATCAGTTCAGGCACGGCGCTCATGACCGGGCCAACCTGATCGGGCCGGACCTGCTCCAGAATGGACGTTTCCAGGACGTTTGAATCGGTCATGCGAAAGTCCCCCGCATTTGTTGAAGGAAGGGATTATTGCCCTTGAACAGGCTCTGCAGGCTGTTGCCGCTCTGGATGCCAAGCTGGGCCGGGTTCGAGAGCGGGTTAGCCTGAACGCCGCCCATGGGCTGGATACTGGCATTGCCTGCGATGCCGGGCATGGCACCGGGAGATTGGGCCGGGGCCGTTGCGCCGATGGAGGGGGCTTTCATCATGCCGCCGACAGGCTGGGGCGTCTGAGGCTGTGGCGGGCCGCCTGATTGCAGGCCCGGCGCACCGATGCGGAACTGGTCGCCTTCCCAGAAATTGCTGGGCGGGGCCATGTTCGGATTGATCTTCTGGCTGTTGGAGCCTGTCGGAAGGGAGGCACCCCCGCCATACTGGCCACCGAAAAGCTGGCTTAAATCGAGGTTTCCATAGTTCATCGCTCTACCCTATCCATGCGTAACTGAAGATGCGGTCGGTCTGGGAGTTGCTGGCATGGGCCAGCGTAAAAGACCCATTGCTGGTGTCGGAGACGTAAGTTGTGGCGAGCGCTGCAGCGGCATTGGCCGTCCTTGCAGTCAGGATCACAGTGGAGTTTTCACTCACCTGCGTATTTGCAAGTGTTACCACAGTTTGAACCGTTGAGGCTGTCAATGTGCAGGTGCCGTAATTGTCGGTTCGCCCGTCAATGACGTTGTTGATGGCATTCGCAATCCGGCGCGGGTGCGCCTCATACGGGGAAACCTTGTTGGAATAGGAAGCGGTCAAGCTTCGCCTTCAAGCTGTGCTTCGATGTCAATGCCGGTCGCGTCATCCCATGTCGCGCCAGACGCCACAACGCAGCGGAACCGATGGAACCGGCCATTGCTTTCAGCCGAGGCTATGCCGGTTACTTCAATCGGCTCTGCGCTGTCATACACGATGGAGTCGCCCATACGCTCACGCGCCGATGTTGCAACCGTCACCTCTGTCGTATCCACAAAAGGCTCTACACCAGACACAAATGTGCGCTTGCTCGTGTGCACCTCGAAATCACCTGTCACGATCGTGGCTTCCAATGCATCACCGGAGAATGGCCCCAGCTGGTAGGTTGACCCGAATCCGTTGACCTGCAAATTCCCGCCTGTCAGCGACTGGTCATCCAGGGGCACGTCAAAATTGTCGATATTGGTGGTCAGCGCATCAAGGCCGTCCAGCGTGTAGCCGAGCGCATAGACCCGCGAAATCCCTTCATTATCCTGCCGCGCATACGCCCAGCGCTTGGCTGTCCAGTTATACATCAGGATCGTGTCAGGCGTACCGGTCACCGATTGTGTGGAGGGATAGGACCAATAGATCAGCTTGGCCTTGGTATCTGCCGCGGCGGTCATACGGTACTTGTAGGACTCGTTGAAATCGTCGCGGAACCACTCATCCACCATGTCGGCGCCGATAGGGGTCAGCGTATCCTGCTGGAGCATGTAGAAACCGTCATTGGACAGGAAGGCCGCGCCCCCGGCAAATTGCGCAATGGAGCCGGGCTCTGCGCATCCGAGAGAATCCGTGATCGGGTCAATCTGCATTATCAGCGGCGGGCCGACATATTGCATCCGGCGAATACGGGCCTGCTGGAAGATGTAGAGCACATCCGAGCCTGCAAAGCCCTGCACGATACCGCCATCCGGCAATATCTGCGTATCTGACTGATCGGTTCCGGCCGTCCAGCTTTCCGCATCATTGATGCCGGACCATGCAATCTCAAACGCGCTGTTATCAGTATGGCCCAGAACCACGAAATCGCGGAATGTGTGGATATGCCGGGCCTGTGGAGGCGAGCCGCCCAAGGCTGCAAAATTGGTATCAGAGGACATGGTGAACACTTGCGGCGCATCGTTCCAGTTGGTCGCAATGCACAGATCCCCGAACTGCACGAACCGCCAGAAAGACGTCAGGCCGGTTGTGTATGCCCCGCCAGACACCCGGCTGACATCCCCCCACGAGCCATCATCCTGCAGCTCGAACAATTCTTGCTCAGTGCCGACAAAGACATGCGTGGCGCCCGATGCGTCGCGGAATGAACCTGCGCCCCCATAAGGGCGGCTTCCCAGCGCCTCAGTGCCACTTGTGAGCGCCTTGAACGGGCCATAGCTGGATTGCTTTGGCGTGACGTTCTGCGCGTCCCTCAAATGCCCATTGAGGATGATGGGCTGGTCAGGAAGCCATGGACCAAACGGCGTCATACAGGATTGTCCACTGTGGCAACCATGACCGCGCCGGAATGCTCATGCTCGCGGGTCTGGCCATTCAGGGCTTCGACCGTGGCGGCAAACATGTTGTGATAATTGATGGCCCGGTCATGCTGGCGGATATGGTCATAGGCTTCGGCCAAGGCGCCATACAGATAGGCTTGCGGGCCGATGGTGAATATGGAGTTCGTGTCGCTGTCATCACTGAGCGCGTCCAGTTCCTTGTAATAATCAAGGCTGACTGTCTCGGTCGAGTATGGCGCAAAGCGGAACACACCCGCCTCAATCGTGTAAAAGCGCGGCGTGCCACCCTGTCCCTCGGTTGTCAGACTGTACCACTTTTCAGGCGGGATATAGCGCAGGGCCGTTGTTTCGGCATCGTCCACATATAACCGGCGTGCAGCGAGGTAGCCGGTGGGGGCGCTCGCTGCACCACTCGTCGGCGTCAGGGTGGCGCTTTCGAGCATGTCCTGCAATCGCAGGGCCGGAATTGTGCGGCGAGCCTCCATGGGGCCATGCCACTCGCCGCGCATCATCTTGAAATGTGCAATGGCGATGAAGTCCACAATCTGGCTGGTCAGGTTCGACCGGACAAGCCGGGTCGCCACCGCCGTTTTGAGTTCGCCGTAGTTCGTCAGAGCCATTCGCGCTGTATCCAATCATGGTCGAGTTCATGCGGCTTCTGCTTGCCGTGGAAATATACGATCCGGGCATCATCCAAGCCCTCATGCATGACGTGGCCCTTGTAGCTGACCACATGGCCCGGATAGAGGTCATCGATCACTCGGCGCCGTCTCATGCCGCGTATCCAGTCCATATCGTTTTCGCCGTCCCATTCGTCCCACACCCATTGATGCGAGGCAGGGACAAGTGCGACGCCATTGCAGACAGTTTTCACATCGAACGGATCACGCGGAACCGCCAGCCAGTGGTCTTCGAGACAATAGCGCGCCAGATGGTCGATATTGCCCGTTATCACCGTATCCAGCCCCATCAGGATCATCGGGCGGCCCAGCTTGTATGGCTCGATACAATCGCCATAACCGGGCTCCGGATTGCTCAACAGCGCTTGCGTGATCGGCTCGTCAAACTCACGCACCTTTTCGGTAAAGCAGATGAACTCGAACGGTACCGTACAGTGACGCTTGCAGCCACGGTAAAGCTTCTCGACCCAACTCTCATCATACATGGACGAAAAGTCGTATTCCTTGCCATTGGCATCCCAAAGCAGGGTGACAATGACCAGATCAGGCAAAGCCTTGCTCCGCGAGGAAGTGGCGGGTCTGCTCAATGGGCGTTTCGGCATAGCGCATCCGGGTCTTGCGGTCCTCATTGTCGATTTCGGTCAGTTCTTCGCCCCAGCCCTTCCAGAGCGTCCATGCAGGCACATTGCGCGTCACGACAGAGCCCGCCGCAATCATGGCGCCTTCCCCGATATGCACCCCATTCAGGATAACCGCATTGGCACCGATCGATGCCTTGTCCTCGACAATGACGGCAGGCCGCCCCTCATACTTGCGCACATCAAAGCCGCTTTCATGCGCGCGCGGCCATGCGTCGTTGCAGAACGTGACATTGGGCGCAATGAAGCAATCCCGGCCAACCTTGAACCCCGGCCCCATGGCGAGGTTATGGCCGATCTTGGTGCCGTCTCCGATTTCCGACCCGTCAACACAGGCACCGGAGGCGATATTGCAATTCCGGCCGATCTTCGCGCCCCGGATCACGCTGGCAAATTGCCAGATATTCGTATTCTCTCCGATGGTGCAGTCGTCGTGTACTTCTGCTTTTGGGTGGATCATGGCATCAGCCCCCATTCCATGCGCAAGTCTCGCGCGCATTTTGCGATTGATGGCAACCAGGTTGCCTGCTCTTTCTTCCGGTAAGTGGTTACGTCTTCCCAGACCCATGCATCGCCTGCCGCTTCGGCAAACCTCCATGGTGGGTTATGGCTTACAAGGGCCTTCAAGGGAGTTCCGACCGCACCGGCCAGATCGCACACTGTCTGAGGCACAGAGACGACAACATCCAGAGCCGCCACGAGCGCGCAGGTCACATCCAGATCCACACCCTTTTGCGTCGCCCATGGGATCGTGTGCACACCTTCCGGAACCGGCCCATCGGAGTATTCCAGCGAAATGACCACAGCATCAGGAATCGCGGTAATCGGCGTCAGCAGGTCCGGATCAATCGAGCGCTCTGCCCGGTCCCAGCCTGCCTTGCCGCCCGTCCATGACAGGCCGATCTTCTTGCCCGGCCCCAATGCGTCCAGATAGCTTTTGAACATATCGACCAGAGCCGGGTCAGGCTCCAGCCAAGGCGCGGCCTTCGTGCTCGGGTCCATCAGTTCCCCGAAAGCCGCCATCGCAATCAATGACGCATCAGGCTTTTCCTCGACCGGCCATGCAAGCGCCTCTTCGCATCGCGTGCCATATACGGTTGCGTCCGGGAAAGAGCGCTTGAACAGCTTCTCAAGCCGTTTGTCGCAATCAATGATGAACTCACAGGAAGGGCTTTGCGCGATATGGGCGGCATAGGAGACCGAGGCCAGCACTTCATCCCCGACGCCCTGCTCTCCATAGAGCACGACCTTTTGCCCGTTATCGGTTCCATCCCAGCGCGGGGTTTCCTTGTCGATATGGTAGTTACGTATCTTCCGCTGGGCGTTGCCTTCAGAATATACATAGGCTTCAAATGCGGCGCGCCAGTCTGTCGTATGCAACAGGTCCAGCGCCAGATTATACGGAATGTCGTGATCGTCCGGGCGCTCGCCCCGAAGGCGGGTATTGATCGCAATGGCTTTCTCGCGCTCACCCACCCGGCCAAGGCAGGCCGCAAGGTTCTTGTTCGCCTCGACATGCGTCGGATCGAGTTCCAGGGCCTGCATGAACGCATTGACGGCCTCCTTTGGGTGATACTCCCGCAAGGCGCAGCCGAGATTGTTCCAGATGGACGGCTCGTCCTTGTTGGACATCAGGGCCATATTGTACGCCATGGCCGCCAGTCCGGGTTGTTTCATGCGCAGGAAGCTTGTCCCGGCCAGATAGGCTGCATGGCCATTCATCGGCTCGTGGACAAGGATTGTGGACGCAATGTCCAGCGCTTCGGCATCCCCTTCCGGCGTATGCATCTGCAAGGCACGGCGGCATGTTTCCAGTGCATCAAGCAAGGCGGAAATCTCCCACTTTCAAATATGGATATTCGCGCTCGATCAGCTTGATGATGAAATCATTATCCGTGTCATTCAACACGACATCGGCGCCGTATTTGATGATCCAGTCTTCAAGGATGATATTGGGAACGCGGGCATAGTGCCACATCGTCCCGTCCTCGCCCTTGTAATGCTGCGGCCCAAGGGACCGGAGGAACTTGTTGTAATCAAGGATCGGCTCGCAATCCTGTATCCGGCGCACGATTGTGCTGCCATCATCGCTGTCGATATCGACATGGTGACGAATGCCGCCCGGAGACCAGTCAACCTGCATCATGCGATGGTCACCTGTTTGCGCGCAGCGAGCATCTCGGCAAGCGCCCGATCAATCGGCGGTATCTTGTCGCCAAGGAAGAACTTCATGGACAGCCCGTTATCGTGGCCCGTGACGTGCTTTGTCGGGATGTGCACATTTTTGCAAATGACCACGCAGGACACTTTGCCTGCCGTCTTTGCGGGTTTGGATGCAACCAGTTCAGGCTCAGCCTCTGCTTCGGCCAGATCGCGCTCGGAGGGTTCATCGACCAGCTCGAACTCGACGCCCGCATCAATCAGCACTTCCTGCAATTTGCCAACGCCCCAGCGGCCATCTATCTCGATGCCGTTATCCGTCGCCAGCTTTCTCAATTCTGCTAGACCCATGTCCTTGCCTTTCGTGAGAGGTGACCGGGGCAGTCTCCCGCCCCGGCCTTTTGGTTAGCTTGTGGTCAGGTCGGCCACGACGCCGGAACCAGCTTCGTTCTTCGAAATCAGCGTAAGCTCAGACAGCAGCTGTCGCTTGTCGGAGTCACCCGTCTTCGACAGTGTGTTGATCTTGAACGGACGCAGATAGCGAAGTTCCCAGTGGTTCGGGTTCACGATCATCGCAGAGCGAGCGCGTGAGAAGTGATCCGGCACGATCTTGTGACGCCCGAAGTCCGACACGTAGAAGTCAGCCGCACCAAGGATATTGATGCTCTTGGATGACTTCGCGTTGCCGTGGTCCTGATACTGGGTGGCAATACCGGAAAAGCCCGACGCCACCTGCTTGTTGAACGAGCCCACAATGACGAGCGGGGCAGAATCGCCCGTTTCGTCCCAGATGGACTTGATGGACGCCTTCAGCATGGCTTCTGTGAACGTGCGTTGCACGGTCGAGTCACCTGCTGCCGACACCAGCTGGGTCGAGGTCACGAACCCGCCATCCGAGCCGCCCGCATCACGATTGGAGTTGGTCTCGATCCACGCTTCAAAGCCTGCAAGCTTTCTGGCAGTGGCACGGGAACCATCATTCGAGGCGCGGTTCTGCGTAATGGCAAACTCGATGTCGCGCTTGATTTCCTTGGTGCGCTTATCGACCTGGTAAAGCAGCTCATTGCGACGGCCTGCCGTGGAGAGCGCTTGCGCCGTACCCGAAACGATCACCGACTTGGTGAAGATCTGGGTATGGTTGGCAAGGCGAACTGTGGCGGTTGCCGTGACATAGCTGGCGTCATCGCCTTCCAGAGCGGCGTTCTCAGCCGCATCTGCAAGATCGTCTTTCTGCCACTCGACTTTCGTGTTTGTGGCAGAAGGTCCCCGACCGATGGCCGTCATGAACGGCGTATCCATCGGGGCAAGGTTGTAAATCTTGTTGGTAAGCTGTTCGCGCTCGCCAACCTGTTCAAACCTTGTGGTGGTTGCTGAATCAACAGCCATATGGGTATTCCTTATTCAAGGAACTCACCCCAGACGCCTTCCAGATCCGTCACCTTGCCATGCTTGGCCAGATTGGCATTTGCCGTCTGGCGGCGCTTGCTGTCTGCGGTTCCGGTGGATTTGCGTTTGGAGCCCGCCTTCACCAGACGCGGAGCAGATTTCTCCTTCGGCTGGATCGGTTTTGATTGGGCTTTCCGGTAAGCCAGTGCATCCTGCGCCATGCGTATGAAGCTGTTGTGGTAGATACCGCCAACTTCCTCACGCGACAGGCCGTATGTCGAGGCTATCCCTTCCCGCAGGTCATTCAGCCGCTTGGTGGCGGCCTTCTGATCGAGTTTTGCCCATGTCGCATCAGACTGCGTAAGCGCGGTCCAATGCTTGTTCATGTCCATTTCGCGCTGTGCAGCTGTCTGCTTTTCTCGCGCTTCCACAAGCCCCTGCAACCGCTCCTTGGCGGTCTTTACCTGATCCCCGACTTGCGCAATCAATTGCTTCTGCTGGCGGTAATAATCAGGGTTGTAATAGGGGCTGGACGGGTTGAGGTATTCCTCGGAAGGCTCCTCAAGGTTCGGGACAAGCTCATTGATGAGGGCATAGGCTTGCGCAGCTTCATTGATCGTCGTGTCCAGTGACTGGATACGCTCGCTGACTTGCTGCTGGGCCTGCTCGATGACCTGGGAACGTATCTGGGAGACGTCCGGGCCGAGTTCTTTCAATTCCTGATATGCCTTCAGCGCTTCGCTGATCGGCACGCGATTGGGTTCACCGTCCTCACCATCGAACTCGATATAGTCGCCGTCTTCCTCGTCGCCCTCTTCTGTCTGGGCCTCGACTTCGGTTTCTGCGGCTTCATCCTGCTCATCTGTGACTTCGGTGGTCTCGTCGGCCTCTGCGCCATCTTGCGCCTGCACTGCCGGTGCTTCATCTTCAAATCCTTCAATCGCGCCCGCCTCGATGAATGCATCGAGAAGAGAGCCACCACCGTCAGATTCGGGAAGACCAAGCGGATTGTCCTGTTGCTCGCTCATTGGGAGATATCCTTCAGGAGTTCCAGTTCACTCTCCACCATGCGCCGTAGATCGCGCTTGTCGTGCAGAAAGTCCTTAAGTTTGCGGCATTGCTGGGCCACAACCGTCAGCTTCAGCCGACGCTCATCATCCAACATGTCGCAATCCAGCAAGGCATCGACTGCCTGCTTCTCGACGGCATCGAAATATTCCACGATTGCGCTATTCTGCAGCGCCTGTTCCGCGGCTTCGATGCTCGCCAATTCCCGCCCCAGCTCTAGCTGGCGCTTTTCGTCTTGTTCGTTCAACCCGGCTCACCCCCGACATGGACGCCGGATGTGCCGGAGCCGTTCATCTTCGCCTTGTTGGCCTGAATGCCCAGACGCTCTTTCATGGCGAGTTCCTGCTCGAACTGGCTCTGCTTCATCTGGAGCTCCATGGACAGCTGCTCGGCCTTGAGCGCCATTTCCTGATCAATCTGGTAGCGCTTGAGTTCAAACTCGCGCTCCATCTTCTGAAGCTCAAGCTGGGCCTTCTGCTCGTCGCCTGCCTGCTGCTGTTGCAGTTTCACCTGCTCCATTTGCGCGTTCTGCTGCATCTCGGCTTGCTTGACCTGCTGATCGACCTGGAGCTTCTGTTGCTCCATCTTCATCTTGGCTTCGGCTTCCTGCGCCTTCGGATCAGGCTTTGGCTGGCTCATCTGCTGCAGGGCCTGCTGGCCTTCAGGGGTTTGCGCCAACGCAGCCGGGTCCTTGAAGAACGGGTCAACCGTGCGCTTGCCGATGATGCGCCCGATTTCCTCAACCGAGTTGTGCAGTTCTGTAATGCCCACAATCGGATTGGATATGCCGTAATTGGCGACCATTTCACGCTGCAGGCCGAGAATCATCATCTGCTGGTTCAGCATGGTTTCGCGGTCGCCCGTGCCCATGCCGACATGAACACGCACCTTGGCCTCAGCTGGCCATTGGGACGGGTTGAATGTCTGGAAGTTGCCCTTGCCCACATGGATCGAGTCCGGGCCTTGCGCATTCTTCACCACGAGCCGGTATATCTTGCGGAACATCATTTCGATGCCGCGGCCCAGATTGCGTGCGATCTGCTCCTTGCGGATGGATGCCGCGTTCTGCATCAGCTTGATGCCCGTGGCCGTCTTGTTCAGGCTGTCGGGGTCCATGCCCTGCGCATTGCGGGTCACCCCTGTGCGGGCCTCACCCATCTGGTCCACGACTTCCATCATCTGCAAGGCAGAGCCGGACATGTCAGGCGTTACAAACGGCGCAACATCTTGGCCAGCGGGATTGGTGCTGTTCGTGCGGATCACGGCGCCGGGCCGTACCGTCAGCAGGTCACTCAGATTGACATTGTTGTTGGCAATCGTGCGCGGCGCAACCGAGAGATAGACGCTATCGAGCGCACCCCTCAGAAGCGCCGTCTTGATCTTCTGGATGTCTTTCGCAATGTCATAGATGGACATGCCGAACCAGCGGTGTGGGATCGGGATCGGTGTCCAGCTGAAATACGGATTGTCGTCCACTTCCTCGACCGTGAGGATACAGCCATCCAGGCGGAACACTTCGAGCAGTTCAGCATACCCGTCGCCGTCCTTGTCGAAATAGATATACTCACGCCACAAGCGGACTTCCATTGCCTCATCGGAGGCCGTGGTTTCCTCCTTGTACATTTCGTCTTCGTCCCAGAACCGCTGAGCGCGGCGCTCGTCAATATCTGTCAGGTCATCAACGTCTGTCGCATACTCATCGATCTTGTCCGCCAGATCCGGGAACTCTTCCTTGAGTTCAGACTTGGTAGGCCGCTCGATATGCCCACAATAACGTGGCTTATCGAGCGATGTGGACCGGCTGGCAATGCGGAAGTCTTCCGGCGCGATGATCTGGGCATGAGGCCGGGCCTTCCGGGTCACCAGCTGATAGCTGATATTGGCCGTCATCTCGTCAATCGGCTCAACGCCGAGTATTTGCGCGCCTTGTTCCTGCAGGCGTTGTAGCTCGACCTGACCGCCCTGCATTTCCTGCGGATCGCCTAGCTCTGCATCGCGCCAGTAACACGCACCCACACCGCGCTTCTGCAACAGGCCGTCAAAGCTGAACGCGTCAACCAGCTGCTCGCCTTCCATTTCCTCGAAGAACAGGTGATTGAGATAATCAGATGCGCCCTCCGCTTCCTCGGCCACGCCGTCTGCCCATGGCTCGACGTTCACAGCCCGGCCACCGGACGCAAACACACGCACAAGGTCAGGCCGCAGCCATTCGATCACCTCGAACACAGTGCGATCATGCACACGGGACCGGCCCGCTTGTTCATCGCCATAGTCTTCGCCCGTATAGCGCTTGAATGCCTCGATCTGGTCTGTGTAGATCTGGTCAGACTCATAGCCGACAGAGGCCGATTCCTCGCGCTTGAGGATTTCGAGCAGTTCGGTGTCTTCGTACTCTTCAGCCATCAAGCTATCGTTCCATACTCAGGTATCATGGGGGCCGCCATGTCATCACGGGGCGGCTCATATCCGTCTGCAAACGTCATGAACGCATCAGCGGTGTGGTCATGTCCGTCTTTGCGTGGCTTGTCTCTCCAGCATCCCTTGCCGTCATCCCACTCCTTGGAGTAGTTCTCCATGTGCTTGATTCCCGCACTGCACGCCTCTTCATCGAACTCGCACTCTGGAAGTACCGTGCGGACACGCTGGATGGACTGGTTCTTGTTCAGGGAGCGCTCAACAACCTCAAACCGAAAGCCTAGCCGCGCAGCAATATCCTTGATCGACTCCGCGTTTTCACCCTGCTTCTTGTGGTCAACATCATGCGGGCCGTAGTGAGTGCCAAACACACAGCCATTCATGACGGACCACTTGTTCAGCCAATCAATGTAGTGCGCGATACCCTCGCCGTTGCTCTCGTAGAAGCCCACAAAGCGGTGTCGTCCAGCAATCTGCTGGTGCAACCATATGATGGTGGAGTCGCGCACGCCCAAATCCCAGAACGTATTAACTGGCGTGCGGGGATCGGGGGCAAAGCTGCCAATGCGCTTGAGCTGCCGAAGGGCGCGCATCTGCTTGGCAAAGTAGGCGCCATCCTTGGCCGCCTTGAATGCCTCTTCCGGCGTAGAAGGATATTCCTTCCACATGTCTTCGCCTTGCTCGGCAACCTTGGCGGCGTACCACCATTTCTGTTCGTTATCGAGCACAATGCCATGCTCTGCCTCAAGCTCGGCAAAGTAGGTGCGGACATCTGCGGGTATCTTGACCGGATCGCTCGTCCGGTACGTGCTGTCCTGCCACCATGCGAAGAAGTGGAACTTGTATTCAAGGTCGGTCGGCTCATTGCCTGCATCCAGGATAGCCTTGGCAGCCTCTGACTTGTCGTAGAAGTCGCCGTCCTGTCCCTCTGCCGTGCTCTCAATGAAGCCAAGCTGACGCGGCGCCAGCGTGTTCAGTGCGCCGGACTTGACCTCCTTGGCGCGCTTGGGGTCTTTCGCGCAAATCTTCCCATACTCGGATATATGCAGGAATTGCTTCGTCGTTGAGCGAAGGGAGACACCAACCTCAATGTCAGAACCGTTCCCGAACTCTATCTCCGTCTCATTGCACTTGGTCATGGGAACCACAGCGCGGATCTGTTCGGGCAACTTCTCATAACTGAACTTGATGCGATCCAGCAGGTTCTTGGCGTTGTCCAGCGTGTCAGCAATCAGGCCGGCAGAAAAGTGATCGTTGAATACGCAGCAATCCAGACCAAGAACCAGGATCAACGTGGAGAAGCCCATCTGACGGGCCTTCAGGATCAGGTTCAGGTAATGCAGCTCATCAAGAAGCTGGTTCTGCACCTCGTTCGGCTTGAACAAGACCACATCACCATACTTGTTCTCGATCCAGTAGAGATTATTGAGCCGCCACTTGCGGTCAGCCCACTGCTCCACAAGCTCCTCACTTAGAGCGGGTGCGGCCATTCACTGCTTCCATTAGAGCCGATACGGAATCGTCAGCCTTGTGCGTTACAGCGTCTTCGCGGCGCTCGGTGTAATCTTCCCTGAAGCGGGCCTCCATCGACTTCTTCCAAACAGGCGCATTGAACTCCCTGCTGGTCAGTCCTTCTACGCCTTTATCTTCCCACCATGCCTGTGCATGAACCGTCGCACGCGATAACGCTTCTAGAAATTCCGGGTTTTGCTGAGCCCAGTTGTCAATGGTTTGGCGGGATATGTCGAAGTGAGCGCACATTTGCGCCTTGCTCTTTCCGGCCTTGCCAAGATCAACCACGATCTCGCAATAACTCTCATCGTACTTTGATGGGCGACCTACTTCAGCCATGCATACTCCACAAGACGAAAGCCCCCACAGCGATTGCTGAGAGGGTGATAGTGATAGAGCGGTAAGTTTGTTGGCGATCGGTCACGACGTCCCCATAGTCACGGCTAGCGCCAGCTCAGCTTCGAGTTCAGCGGGGAGGTCTTTGACCATTGGGCCACTACCAGTTTTGGGCCAGATCATGTCACAGACAATGCGGGCGGCCTTGGCGCGGCGTTGCCACATCTTTCGATCAGGTTTGGGCTGGTCCTTGCGATCCCCTTCGCGTTGGCATTCAGCACGCCATGCCTTGAGGGAATCCCAGTCCAGCAGTCCATTGCCGATGACCGACATCCATGCATCATTTCGTGGCTTGCGAAGCGTCCGGGCAGATTCAGTGACATCGCGGAAGTAGTAATCCGTCAAAGCGCATCCTCCTTCACAATCCAGAAGACTTGAGACAGCACGGCGCAGGCAAAGATAGCAGCGGCTACGTAAGGGATGAGGCTAGTCACCGAGTATCTTTCGGGCTACCCATAGTGTGCCGACAATGACGAAGGCACAGCACAGGAGGAAGATGGCGACGCTGGGAGGCATCAGTTCAGCCTTCGGAGAGGTAAGAACCGGACATCAGTTCAGCTTCTTGAGCTGCTTGTAGCCATAGATAGCTGCGCCAGCGAAGACCACGAACGCCACTGCGCCGACAATCACTTCAGGGAGGAAGCCGGTAACCGTGCCGCCCATCAGGATGTTGTCGATGCCAAAGGCAAGGGCGAGGCCGCCAAGGACGTTGCCCAGCGCGGTGAAGTTAGGCAGCTTGACAGATACCTCTTTCGGTTGATCAGCCATATCAGTGTTCCTTTCGGGCTTCTGTGGGGTTTGCCGCTTCGGCGGTGCGGCCATGCAGCACATACCGGTTGAGAGTTTCCGCCATATCGATCACCTCAGATGCTGTCGCACCGGAATTAGCCAGGACAACAGCAGCATCATGCAACGCAGACTGTCTCAAGCGGCGCTGGTCCTCAGCCTCCCACTGAGCGCGCTCCTCTTCGGTCAGCTCGTAAGGGCCGTCTGCCGTCATGCCAATCATCGGTCCCATTAGATTGTCTCCTTGTCGTGGCCGTTGGGAAAGGCGCTTGCGTTGCCATCTCCCGCGATGGGTGGGAACTGCTTTGCGCCTGCGATCTGCTGGCGCTCCTCAACAGACCAGCCCAAGCCTTGAAGTGGCCCAAGGTCGCGTCCCGCCTCCTCATTCAGCGCCTCAGCGACACACTGTGCCGTGGTTTCGCTCTCATAGGTGCCCACAGAGCGGTCCGACGAGTAGCGGCCATCAGAGCCGTCCTCATGGGCAAACACGCCGAAGCTGCTAACCGGCTTGACGATAAACTTGATTGCCATTGCGCTTTCCTTTCGTTTCCACATTGGGGAGCACGGCCTTACAACGCCGCCTATGCAAACCGCTTCGATATTTGACCGTTGCGTCAGCCGTACTCGCCAGTGGGGAAAAAGAGCCTGCGACTATGGTGGGTGCCAAGAGGAGACGCCGCAGGCTCAGAGGTGATGGAGAGACATCAGGGGGACGCCTCTACCTAATGGAAAGCCCCGCGCCTCCAATCAGGAAACACGGGGCTCGCTCAATCCCGGCGTAGACAGCTCAAGCGGACTCTGCAACGTCCTCGCTGTTTTCTGGTGGATCAGGGTAAAGGACCTCGGCAGTATCCTTGCGGTCCAGCGCCTCCATTCGTCCGAAAGCGCGAGCCGCCAACTGGGCGGAATGGGGGTGAGTAAACTCCCCGCGCATTTCGCTGGAGGACAACTTGCCAGACTCTGCGTATCGCGTAACCACATAGCGCTTGATCTCGCGCACTCTGTATTCGACCTTCATGATAGTCTCCTTGGTCAAAAGCGACCGCCGCAGCGGCCTATCTGCACCATGCAGATTCTGGTCAGAGAATCCCCCGACACGATCAAGAAGATCAGCGCCGGGGGCTCGCTTGCAACGGCTGGATGGTTTGGGGGACTACACGACCGCTGCTTGCTCTGAATTTCGGGAAGGCTTCGCACTAAGGGTCTGGTGATCGCGCTCGCGGTGTTCCAGCCCCACGCACCGGGCGAAGCATCTAGCACGTCCTCGGTGTCTGGTTTCCCTTATCAGGTGATTTGCTAATTGCGTCAATAACCAAATCCGGCGAGGCCACCGCGCTTAATACGTTCAGCGGATTGCACCCCACCAAGCCTTTCGGCCATCTGAACGTCAACCGGGTGGGGCATATTACAGATTGAGCAGACGATCACGCCTTGCCCCGAACCAGGCTGAACATCATCTGCATCCACCTCAAGCAATGAATGGCAGGCCCGGCACTCCATCTGCTCGGTTCTTTTTTTGCGACCTTCTCTCAGAACTTTCATGCCACTCTCCGTAACGCAAGCTGCGCATCCTCTGCCCGCATTATCACAGGACGGCCCAGCAACCGCAAGGCCAGCTTGAGCTGATTGCCGTCAACGGATTCAACCTCGACCTGACCAATGCTTTCCACCTCAACATGGTCTCCCGGCGTCCACTTGTGTTTGCCTGCCAAACGGGGAATGTTATAGTGGCGGTGCAAGGGTTTCGGCAGATCGCCCGTGATCCATTTCAGGTCCGCCATGCCATTGAGCGGCTTGATGGCTCCGGCAAAGCTGATCGGGTAGATCCGCGGGCCGGGCATGTGCTCAATCGCCAGGAAATTCGGCGAGCGGTCAAAGCCTGCGAAGATGTAGGACTTCAACACGCACTCGGTCACCGTCCGGGCTGGCTTGCGAGGCGGCCGCTTGCGAAGCGTGCGACACACAGCGAAGGCGTCACAGTCCATGTAATCGCCAAGACGGTTTGCAGCTGCTTCTGTGCGGTCTGCGCGGCAACTGAAGGCGTACCACTGGGTCATTGGTCTTCTCCTTGGGTGGGGGTGGCGGCTGGGAAGGTGAGTTCCTGCTGCTCGGAGTACCTGCGAAATGCAGATTCTGGCGTGTCGCCGGGCCGCATCTCAGCGCTGTGGCCTATGGTTCCGCCCTTCCAAGAGCCTTTCCGCCTGCCAACTTCAGAGGTGAACTTGAGATCAAGGTATCGCCGGACATTCGGCTTTCGGAACAGGCTCAGCCACTTGAACCAGCCTGTGCCGAACCGCCACTCCATTTCCTCAATCTTCGCCTGAGCGGTTATGCGCTCGCCATCAAAGTCAGCAAAGTCGAAGTCCACGGTTTGGAGGGAGTCGGCAAAGCTCAGTTCGGCTCGGTGGTTGTCGATGCCCGGTTTGCGGTCCCGCTCATGAAAGGTTCTCAGGTGTTGGCCGTCCGGATCAAAATAGCTCGTGCGAATGAATCGCCACTGCGTCCAAGGCAGGAAGTAACTCCAAGTCTTGTCGGTTGAGGAATCGTGCGTTTGCCGTCCATAGCTCAAGATGAACAGGCCGCCGGACAGATCTACGCCGAACTGCCGCTCCGTGACGTCCCAATACCAATCACGCCCCAGACGGTCGATTGTCGCTTGATCCCATTTCGGGTAGACTTTGCGCTTCTGAGGCGGGAACAGCACACTCGGCAACGCAAGCATGAAAGTCCCTCCGAAACCAGAAATACGAAGGTTTGCCCCCTTGTACTCATCATCTCCAGTAGAGATAACAAACGCCGACCCGCCATTTTTGTTCGGGGCAATCAGAAAAGGCCCAAACACGCGGTCATGCTCTCTTGTCCATTCAAGTTGGGTCACGCTGCTTCCTCCATTTCACGAACGGCTGCTCGGATCTGTGCGAGGGTGAACTTCACGTCAGTGCCGAACTCATCAGCCGCGTACCGGCGAAGCCCGTAGAGCACTGTGGTGTGGTCGAAGTTCACACGCCGGGCGGCGCGGGGAAGGCTCCAGCCCTCGACGATTACGAGGTGATACCAGAAGGCCCAGCGCAGACGCACCTGAGCAGGGCGCTTGCACGGGTTCATGATGACCCCCAGTGGCACGCCAGCAAACTCGCAGGCTCTCGTGATCGGTGTTGATAGAATGGTCATGGTTTAGTCCCCCTGTTGGTTTAAGTTCTGTCGGAAATGGAAAGGCGAAGGCGGTTCACCATCGCGGCGTGCTTTTGCACTTCGGCAAGGAAATCACCCGGCGAGGGCGCGAACGTGCCCGGACGGCGGATGATCTTCTCGTAAGCTGCCCAGACGCTCGCCAGGGGCTCATCCTTCAGGATACGCACCCAATCCTCAGCAACACTGTCTGGCTGGTCGGCCTTGCCCGGATACACCGCAAGCAAACGCTGGACGATCTTCGACACCTGCACAGGCTCACCCGGCAAGGCGAGTGGCTTCAGCATCGATAGTGTAGCTCTCGCCTCCTGCTCGCTCATCGTTGAACCGAGGCTCTTGCCCGGACGCAGCTGCCTCCATTCGCTGATCAAATCGTTCAAAGGCGCTAAGCTTGCCGCCATTGCGGTTGCCGTTGCTGGCGGCTCGATCAGCTGCCTTGCGCTTGCGTTCGACAATGCCGTAGTCGCCGATGATCCAGTTGCGCCATGTGGCTGACCAGTCTCGCTTGGTAGCGCTTCTGCCAGTGGCCGAAAGCCAGTGGTTCCGGAATCTTTCTGCCTCATTGTTGATCTCCTCTGGGGTCACGCCCTTGCTGGATGCGTAGGCATAGTCTTTCGGGCTGGGCGCCCAGTTGTCGGGAATGCGAGAGCCACGCGCAGCGCCCCTTGGGGCAGCTTTGCGTTTTGGCTGTTCGGGGGGTGTGTCGCGTAAATCTAATTCGTTAGAATTAGATATTGACGGTTCCTGACGGTTAGTGAGGGGCGGAATACTGCCCTCACAAGGTACGGATTTTGCACGTGCATTATTTGCACCTGCAATTTCTGCACCTCTATCCTTTGTGCCTTCAGACAGGCGTTGCAACGAAATGTGGTAGTTCGTTCTGCTGCCATTTCCCTGACCAAGCTTCTTGGTTGTGCGGGAAATGAAGCCATTATCGTCCAGCCATTTGATATGGTCTTTGACGCTCCGAATGCCGCATCCGGACTCATCAGCAATAAGCTTCTGTGAGGGCCATGAGCGGCCATCTTCGCCCGCATAGTTGGCGAGGCACACAAGCACCATGCGGCGCGAACTGGTCAGCTGCTTGTCGCGGCAATTCAGGACGGCTGAGATTACGTGAATACTCATCCCCGCCCCCTTCCCAGCTCAGCCTGCATGTCAGCGAGGGCGCGCTTTGGATCTGATGGGAGGCGTGGGTTGCCTTTGGGGGACTGTGTACCGCCACCGGGCAACTGAGCGTGTGTGAGAGCCATCAGAAGCGGCTCATAGCGAAGCAGGTCTGACGATGGGTCAGAGATCAGTTTAAGCTCTGCTGGGGTCATGCTTGGCTCCTGTTCGGGCGCGACCATTCAGGACCAGCCAGCGTGATCGGCCGAGGCTCAAGAGCGGGCTTGTAGCTGGTGTTGGGAACCTTCTGGCGTGGCCCGCGACGGTGCACATAGGTGCGGACACGTTGGCGGACCCGCTTGCCACCGGGGCGCTTGATTCTCAGCTTGCTCGCCAGTCGTAGGACGGTAGCCTCAGAGTAGCCGACATGCCTGGCTATATCCTCGACGTGCATCATCTGCTCGTAACCAAGCTTGATGAAGCCCCAGCGGATCAGTGTGTAAAACTTATGCATCAGCAATATACCCCCTGTTTGTTTTTGAATGTGGCTGGCATCTGCGCATTGCGTGCGTAGCGTTGAGCGCCAGATCGGGCGGCCCAGCGGTCATCCATCAAATGACGATGGCACAGAGGCTGGCCGGTGATGGTCTTGGAAGGCTCTGCTGTGTGAGTGCAGTTGGGGCGGGTGCAGCGGGTCATTGGTCAGCCCCTTCGATCAAATCCCGCATTGCCTGGGACATCGAAACCCCAGCAAGTGCGGCGCGCTCGTACAGTTTGCTGTATTGCGCCAGGCTTAACTGAACCGTCACGGCCGGCGGCGCTTTCAGGCGCGCCGGGTGCGTCGCTCTGAGGTGGTTTCGCCCGTCAGCCATCATGGCGCACCAACACCGACAGCCACCGCCAACCAAAGCGCCTTCAAGGCGATATGCAGGGATTGATCCTGACTGAACGTCAGCCGACCCTTGCACTTCGCATCATCAATGAACGCGTGAACAACAGCTTCGGCAACGCCAAGCCACCAGATTCCGGTGATGAGGCCAACCGCGCCGCCATGAATGACGCTGTGAGCCCCCAAAGCTTGCCACCACGGCACACCGGGAATAGGTGCGGCGCGGTTCTTCGCCTTCGACAGGAAGTCGCCCTGTAGCGGGTAATCGGCCAACGCATGGCCGACAACGAGCAGTAGTCCCATTTCAATCGGTGTCACGCCGCTTCTCCTTGTTGTTGAGTGCCCGCAATTGCGTAGACGTGGGCTTTGCCGCCCCTGTCTGTGATGGCTGTTTTCGGGCCTTTGACGAGCAGGCCGTATTGGGTCACAAGCTCCGAAAGGCGTGGCGATATGTCATCTGTGTGCTCGTCCATCAGGAACGCGAGACGGTCAGCGCCTTGAGGGCCATGCTGGGCGATCATGTCGAGGCACTGGACACGCAAACGGCCCGCCTTGGTCTTCATCTGCTCCGCAGCGTCCCAGCTGGCCCCACCGCCCTTTGAACCGACTTCACCGCGATAAGGCCCACCAGAACGTCCAGCGCCTTTCGTGACCCGATCAAAGCAATCCCCACACACAGAGCGGAACCTGGTAGAACGCGGGTCACGACGCTTGCCGCACTCGTAGTAGTCCACCTCTTGGCGGCACTCCGGGCAGGTCCATGGATGATCCGGCGACTGGCTCACTACTCGGCGGCCTCGTAAGCCTGCGGGAAGTCAGGATCGATGGATGGCCCGCACGGCCTCAGCAGATCGCGGGAGAGCATGGCCTTAACGCTGCGACCATCCACAGCCCTGCCGCTCTTGGGAAGAAAGTAGTTTATTGATCCGTCATTGAGTTCGACAGCTATCGTGTCGCCACTCTCGATCAGATCTGCGTGAACAGCCTTCCATTTTGGATCAGCCATAGTGTCCTCCATTTTTGGGTGTTGTGGTATCTGTCCCCCCAGCCATGTCAGCGCCCCGCCGTTTCGAGTGACCGGAGATACTGGCGGTCCCGTTCGGTGCGCTCTGGCGCAGTCTGACCAATAAGCGTCGTGTCTGTTCTGGTTTCCGTAATGGTCACAGGCTTGCCGCACTCGGGGCAGCACCCCCTCGCAGACACAAGTATTGCGCTACCGTCAGAGGGGTCAGTCAGCACTTCGACGTTATCCCACTCAACATTGATGTGAGGGATGTTGCGTCCACACCAAGGACAATCAGGTCCATGCCATCCCACATGTCGCGTCGGCCTTGGCATATCCATCACGCACGCCCCCAGAACCGGAGCAACGGCCAGATGATCAGGCCCGCAGTAATCATGACGGACACAGCCACAGAGAAGATCAGGAGGCCCTGATACCGTAGCTGGCGGCGTAGCTGCTCAGAGGGGAGCGCGAGGCGGGCGAGGCCGATCAGCATGGCGCTCTCCCCATAAGGGAAAACCCGTATTGACGGGCGGAATTGAGAGTGCGTGTCAGGACGCGATTAATTCGCGTACCGGGGGTATGTTTCGGTTGTGTGACGTTAAACTTTGCGCAATGTTTGACTGCCGCATCGGGGGATGCACGCAATTGATGGGAGGAATTATGCCGGTAAGAGCGCAGTTTCTGGCTGAAGTTCCGGAGTACCACTGGTGCCCGGAAAACGAGTGTTTCAGGGCCGACGTCTACATCATTCACCCGGACGGCTCTCGGGAGTTTTCCGAATGCTACCACATCAGGCCGGAGATCTACCGGAAGATGATCACGGCCATGATCGAAGCCCAGCAGGCGTTCTACCAATGGAGTGAGCGACCGGATAATGTGGTGGTGATGCAGAAGAAGTGACATCACGCGGCATCTTCCAGCTTGAGGAGGATCGCCGCTTTTACAGCCCCATTCGTCGCTTCCTGTATTGCCAGCGCCGTATCACGCGAAGGCATGGACCCATTCATGATGCGCCATAGCTGCATCCGTGATATGCCCACCGTGGCGGCAAAAGCCTCCCGAGTGGTCTCCTTGGCGTCAAGCCAGCTTTCGATGGGGTGTGTCATGAAACGCATCATAACACCCGGCGTTACGGGGTCAAGAACTTTTCGTAACGCCCGGTGCTATATCCCATTGTAACACGTTGGGTTACAAGTAGATTATGAGCAAAGACGACACCCCTCCCAGCCATTACATCAAGCAATGGCGGCAGAATGCAGGGCTATCCCTCGCCAAGCTTGCTGCCCGTATGGAGACAGAACCAGGTGTCGAACTCATCAGCGCAATGAGCCTGTCCCGTATAGAAAGGGGACTCCAGCCTTACAGCGAGCCAATCCTTGAGGCGCTGGCCATTGCCCTTGCCGTCCCTAAGTGGGCGCTGATCTCGGTCAATCCTGAAGTGGATGGCGATGTTGTCGATCTGGTCGGCTACATGCGCTCTCTGAAGCGGGATCAACGCGAGCGGTCGCTCAAGCTGATACGGGCCGCAAACGAATAACGCCCAGCGTTACAAAAAGTAGTTGACGTCATAACGTCAGGTGTTACAGTCCTCTTATCGAACAAGAGGACGACACCAATGGCATTCGACAGCACAGACTATTTCCGCACAGAGCCTGCCAAGGTCTATGACAAGGACAATCCCCCAACACGCATGAGCGAAGCTATCCGTATGGCGGTGGCTGATGTTGAAGCTCTGCTGGATCATGGTTTCACGTATGACTGGGGCCACGCAGACTTCATCCCCCACGGCAGCGAATACGACCACCTTGGTGGGGATAAGCGCTGCACGACATGCACCGCAGGTGCTGTCATCGCCCGTATGACGAATTACGAAAAGTACAAGACGTGGTTCGCCTTCGGAGATGCGTGGCAGTCCGTGTTTGGGGGGCTTTCAGCGCTGACGCAGCCGGATCGCATCGGATCACTCAATGAGGCTTTTGAGGAATGGCCTTCTGGTTTTGCGGCTGCCCCCACATTTGGGGCCCTGATCACTCCGGCGAACACAGACCGCGCCGCCTTCAAGCGTGACATGCTCAATCTGGCTGACCGCCTCGAAGCGGAGGGCTCCTAATGCTCACCTCAGCTTACGACCAAAGACAGAGCAAGAAGGCTGTTCAACGGATTGCCCTTGCTCGGCGTCACATGCTCTCCATGAAGTTCGGATTGCCCGGCGCGGAAGCTCCTGAGTGGGACGCCATCGAGGCCGATCAGGAAGTCCAGATGTGGCTCCGCCAGCTCTCCCGCGCTGACAACAAGGTACGGGAAATCGAGGCCAATGTCGATGATTACGTCGATCTGCTGGACGCCTTTGATCCGCACCTTGTCGGACGCCACTACGCAGACCGGAAGAACAAGGCGCTTGAGCAATTCGCCTACAAGCCCCGCGCCGTTCTCTGGGAGCGCGTCATCAAGGCGATCCGGAAATCTCACGATCAACACTATCGGAAAGGGGAAGCGGCATGAGCACGTTCAAAGAAACCTTCAATGTTGAGGATTGGACGCCACCAAAGGGTATTGGCTGGCGTGGGCCATGCATTCGCAAGGACGGGCCGAGGACGCGGTTAAGTCTGTTTTCACACCATGAGCCGTGGTCGATCACTTGGAGGCGCTTCGCTCAAATTGAACCGCAGAGCTACCGCTTCACGCTGCGCCGCTGGTTCAAATTTGATCGACACTCGTGGCACAACGGGGGTGGTCAAATCCAGTTTGCGTTCCTGCGCCTATGGGTGCTGAGCTACCATTGGCAGCAGCATATGCGGTATCCGCCCGCTCCGGTCTGCACGATTTGCCAGCATCGGATCGATCCGGATAGTGGTGGTTGGTGCGGAAGCATCATGGTCAAGCGCGGTTGCGCCATGCCTGAGCCCGACGACAAGCGTGCGGTATATGCGAAATGGAAGGCGGAGGCAGGCCAATGACCTTCCCCCTCTCCCACCACATATCCAAGCACCCGATGCGCTGCAAAATCCAGTCACGCGCCATAGAGGGAGCCTTCGCAGCCGAGCGCCTGGCTGATGTGAAGCAAGCCCACTTCGCAGAGCTGGCTGACTATCAGGAGATCGAACGGATCTACTGGGAAGCAGGGCCGAACCTGAGAGCCGCCATCCATGACCATTGGGTGCAGGCCAGAGCAATCGCAAGCAAGCGGTTCAATCGTTACGACACCGCCCTCCAATGTGAGTGGGCCGCAATTGAGATCGAGAGGAAAGCGGCATGAGCGAGGATAAATCAACCGCAATGAAAATCAAAGCCCGCAAGCTCTCAGAGCTGGCAGATCGGGCCAGCCTTATTGAGGTCGGGCTAGAGCACATTTTCAAGTACGCCTGCGAGCCGGACACGGTTCCCAATTTTAGTGTCTCTATGTCTGCCTCGTGTGCGAACGGATCTGGAGCGGCGGCGCTTCTGATTGAGGGACATCTAGCAAAGAACTGGATGAATATCCTCACTCAGATGCAGGCCGATTTGGAGGAGGAGCTTAAGGCCATTGAGGGGGAGTTCGCACAATGACTAACACAGATACAGTTGAGAGACTGAGAGAGTTGCGAGCAAAGGCGACGCTGGGCAAGTGGAAGCCGCACAAGGATTACCCTGAGTGTATCATTGCTCCCGACGATGCCAACAACTGGGCAATTGCGCGGTGCGATGATGATGCTGGCTTCAATTCGCATGGTGATGACGTCAGTGATCAATCCAACGCCGCCCTGATAGTCGAGGCCATCAACGCCCTCCCCGCCCTACTGGATGCTGTGGAGGCGCTGGAGCCGTTTGCCCGTGAGGCCGAAAGACTTCCGTGGAATGCTGAAGACGCCGCCACATATGAGGCTGGATGTGATGAGGACTGCGACCCGATTCCTTCACTGTTTGTTGTGCGCGATCTTCGCCGCGCCCGCGCCGCCCTCGCTACCCTGAAAGGAGAAGGCTGATGAGCGTACTGTGTCCATTCTGCGGAGCAGACCCATACGACAGAACCAGTTATGGCGAGCCCGTCGCAATCACGTGCTGCGAACCCATGATCTGGTTTCACGAAACAGACGAGGAAAACGAAGAGATTCGTAAAGCCGTGGAGAGACTTATTGCGGATCGCGCGGACTTGTGGAGCAAGGCCGAAAATCTGATCGAGCGGCTGGAGCGCATCCAGCCCGGCATTGAGAATAGTAACTCTGCGGCTGAGGACGCAATGGTCGAAATCCTGCCTGATGTCCTCACCGCACTGAGGGAGATTCAGCCATGACCCCCGCCAACCTCACACCCACAAGCAAGCATCCCCTGGCATGTCCGATCTGCGCTGCCCCGTTCAACACACCGCTGGGACGGAAATGGCACTGCAAGGACAAGCACGGAGTCACCCTGCTTATTTCGGAGCATGACCACGCAAAGTGCGACGCGTTTCACGAGAAAGGAATGAACAATGGCTGATGGACAAATGAAACCAGAAGAAGAACTGACGGGACTGGCGCTCTTGCGCAAGCCTTTCGCTGCCAACCAGATTTCCAAACTTCCGAAGCCAACAAAGCGGCAGACGGATGAAGTCAAGGCTGACTTCAAGAAGGGAATCCGGTGTCAGGTCTGCGGCGGGTGGCATCATCCGCAAGTGGTCCACCTTGACTATGTTGGTCACGCCGCCCTGACGGATCGCCTGCTTGATTGCGACCCTGAATGGTCATGGGAGCCTGTCGTCATGGAGGGATTGCCTAATCCTGGCGCTGGCATGTGGATCAGGCTCACGGTCTGTGGCGTCTCCCGCCTTGGCTATGGCTCTGCCGATGGAAAGCAAGGTGGTGACGCCATCAAGGAAATCATCGGGGACGCGCTCAGGAACGCCGCCATGCGCTTCGGTGCCGCTCTGGACCTCTGGCACAAGGGCGACCTTCATGCCGACCCTGATGAGGCTGAGGCCGAGGTGGAGCAGCCAGCACAGCAGGCGTCCAGCAAGGCCGCAAGCCGTGGCATGTACACCGCCCTACTCAATGGACTTCGCAACCAGAAGGACGCCAACGCCCTGAAGGCGTGGGGCAAGACCAATGCCGCAGAGATCAACAGCCTGCCGAAGGATTGGGCTGACGAAATCCGCAAGGAATACGCGCAGGAGCTGGAAGGCTTCAAGAACATGGAAGCCAGCGAACAGGAGAACCAAAATGAACACGCCGCGTAGAAAGCCCCGCGCGGCCATGTGGTTGCGTGAAAACTGTCAAACGCCAACCGACGAATGCATTAAGGCGCGCCGCTCATGGCGTCATCTAGGAGAGCAATATGCAAAATCTACATAACAACCCGCCCGCCGCCGCAGAACTCTTTGCGGAGGAAATCGAGAGCCTGAAAATCCGGGCTGACGTGTTTGGAGAGATCAGCGAAGCCAATGCGGGGGATGCCCGTGACCTGATCGGTCTGGCGAAGACACTGGCCAAGGACATTGACAGCAAGCGGAAGGAAGAGAAGCAACCCCATCTGGATGCTGGCCGCGAAATCGACGGCACCTACAACCCGCTTGTGACGTCCGCCAAGGCGTCTGTGCAGTCAGTCGAAAAGGCCCTGACGGCATTCGTCATCGAACAGAAGCGCAAGGCAGATGAGGCCCGGCGCGAAGCAGAACGCAAGGCAGCTGAAGAAGCGGCCAAGGCGAAGGTAATGGAGGACGATGCCCTATTGGCTGAGACGACCGCACAGGCTGCGCAAGATGCCGCCAGCGCTGCCGAGATTGCAGCCGCCAAACAGAAGATGGCTGGCAATGTGAAGGGTTCTGAGGGCTTCCGTGCCGCTGGCCTGCGCACTGTTCGCAAAGCCAAGGTGATCGACAACCTGAAACTGGTTCATCACTACGCCCTGCACCCGGACGTTATCGCAGCGGCTGAAAAGGTAGCCAACGCCACCATCCGCGCCGCCAAGGGTGAACCTGTCGATATCCCCGGTGTTGAAGTCGTGGAAACGGAGCAGCTTGTCTAATGGCGACCCTCCGCTCCTCCCTGATCACCTCCCGCGCCGAACTGGAAACGGCCTTCCGTGAGATCGCACAGTACCCATACGGATACATGCTGATCGCACGGGAGCCGACCAGAACAGACGAGCAAAACCGCTTGATGTGGCCTTGCCTGAAAGAGTTCGAGCGGCACGGTGAAATCCAGGGCCGCAAGTTCAAGGACTTTCAGTGGAAAAGCATCATGATGGAAGCCCTTGGCCATGAGCAGGAAATCCTGCCCTCGCTGGACGGGTCACGCTGGTTCCCGGCTGGGCTTCGGACCAGCAAGCTCGGCAAGCGTGAGTTCTCGGACTTGATTGAATTGATAAACGCAGAGGCCGCACAGCGCGGCATAGACCTTAAGCAGAAGGATGAAGTGGGATGACACCCGAGACAAGAAACGAACAGACGGACGATCCGCTAAAAGACCATAACCGCCTTCTTATCGACCTGCTTTTCATTGGCGGCATTCTCTCCGCCAACTTCGATTATGTCGTGGAATCCGAGGCATTCCCATTGCAAGACTTGGAGCCGGAAGATCGCATGCTGATAGCAGCGGCGCGTGACCGCCTAAAGTATTGGCGGGACATGCAGTCCGGAGCCCCCAACAAAGGACCAGACCAATGACTGATGAATCGAAAGTGGATGCGGCTGATGCTATCGTAAAGGGGCTAGAGCAGCTGGCCGATGACAACATCTCCATGAGCATACTTGATTGGACGGTTTTCAGTCACGCCTGCCTTGGAGCCGCTGCGGCGATGCGAGAAACGCGCCGCCTCACCATCAAGTACCACGGCCTCGGAATGAAAGACCCGGCTCAATGGAGAGTCGGGCTGGAAGAGATTGCGAGTATTGTGGCGGAGGATCAAAGCCATGACCAGAACTGATCTTATTGCGCGTTTAGAGAAAGAGGGCGGTTCAAGGGAGCTGGTTGACAAAAACGGGAGGCCAATCTGTATCGGTGATATCCTCAAGGTTTTCCACTTCGTCGGTCCACGACGCAAACGGTATTATATGTATAAGCAAGTCGTGGGCGTGATTCAGCTTGGCATAAACCCAAAGGATTACCTGAAGATTAGCCACCTGAACATGAGGCCGGACGAATACTACACGGAGCGGTTAGATGGCCGCAGACTTGAAGATGTGGAGATCGTCCAGTCCCCAGACGCAAACTTTGAAAGCCGCACGCGACGCGCTCTGGAGGACGGGAAGTGAGCAGGCAGACAACCATTACTGCGGATCAGCTTGCCTTGATCGCTGAAGCCCTCAGCGCGTGGCAGGCTACATGGCTGGCAAGAAATCCAGACCTATCGCACATGAACGAGGAGGAGTTCTTCCGGGCACGCAGGCAAGCGTATGAGGAGGGCTTACCCGCGCTAGATCTTCTCACCGAGTTGCATTCTCTATGCTTCAGGATTTCGGAGGACGGGAAGTGAGCAGGCCGCTGACACCTTTTCAGCTCAAGAAGCGGATCGAGACATTGCTCGACCTGTGGAAAGCGGCTGGCATGGAGGTCGGCGGGCTTGTCATTGACGGTGATCGTATCGCTATACTGACCCCGGAAGGGGCGGCTAACGAACAAGACCCCTTCGAGAACTGGCAGAAGAAACGGGGCGCGGCATGAAGTACCGGACGACACACAAGAAACTCGCCAGCGGTCGGCTCAAGATATACTACTACACCGAAGCTGGGACAAGGTTCTTCGACTGCATGGATAACCCCATGTCCCAGCCATTTCCCGCCGCCTTCCTGAAGGCTTGGCAAGAAGCCGTGGACAGCGAACCAGGATCAGGCAAGCCCGAAGGCGACTGCGCACAATTCATTGAGGACTATCTGGCCAGCGACAAGTTCCTGAGCCGCGCCGAGGCGACCCGCGCAGGCTATCAGTATGCGCTGGACATTGCCCGCAAGGAGTTCGGGGCCGCCTCCATTCCGGTGATGGAAGACAGGCGGTTCAGGGGCGCAATCATCAACTGGCAGCATGAGTGCGCCAAAGTATCCCGCAGGCAGGCTGACCTGAATGTGCAGGCGTTGTCCCTTGCGCTCGGTTATGCCCATGCGCGCGGCCTGATCCTGCACAATCCGGCTGCTGACCTTCCGAACCTGTACGAGCGCCCTGACGACAAGCGCCCCTTTGATGAGTGGATGACAACCGCGTTTCTCGACGGCGCCTCACAGACAGAATCCGATGCCTTCCTGCTGGCGCGATACACCGGACTGCGCCGGACCGATCTGGCCCGCATCACATGGCCTGCATGGAAAGGCGACTATATCGAGTGGACGACGTCCAAGGGGCGCGGGAAGCGGCTGGTCATCATTCCGCTGACACCGGACGCCCAATCCTTCCTCACGGGCCTGAAGGCGCGCTCTGGCGATGCTGTGACGCTTTTGACGGGGGATCGGGGCAGACCTGTCCAGCCGCGGCGGATTGGCGATCTGGTGAATGACCGCTGCGACCTGCTCGGGATCGACCGCACCTTGCACAATCTGCGCAACACCTACGCCACTGACTGCATCCGGGCAGGCTTCTCAGATGAGGACATTGCCGAAACGCTGGGCTGGTCCATCGATGACGTGAAAGCCATGAAGCGGGTCTATGTGGCCCGTGACGAGATCAATGCCGCGAAGATTCGGAAGCTGAGAACAGGAACGGAACAGGTTCAGAACAAACGAACCAAGACAAACCAGCCGACAAACCGGAGGAATAGCAATGGCCGCAAACTGTAGTAAATACTGGTGCCGGCTGAGGGACTCGAACCCCCGACCCTCTGATTACAAATCAGATGCAATAGCGATGAATGGTCAATATTCATTACAGATTGCACGCTTTGGCCTGACAAACCAGAGCGATTCTTGCCTCAATAGCGGCAATTGGAACATCTTTTCCGACAAACCGGCCACCCTCTACACGGGAGAGTGTGATGGGTGATTGGTTCAGCATCAACAAGGATGGAATCTGGTGCGACTTCTGCGGCAACCTGCTCGAAGCCTCGTTCAATATCGATGAAGAAGATGACCCGCGCGATCATGTGCCTGAGTGCTGCCGGGAATGCGGAGCGCCGGACGACTTTGACCCGGACTACTTCGATGACTGACCGCGCTCCCCTCCTTTTCGCAACTATTGAAGCAACTAACACGGGAGAGTGTGATGCAGGATGACGATCCATACTTCGATGAAAACATGGTCGTGTGCGACCGGTGCGACGGGCACGGGGAAGTCATCTGCCATTGCGGGGGCGATATGTGCCTGTGTGGCTGCCAATATGTGCCGTGCCCTGTCTGCGGCGGCGAGTACGGCACTGACGGGTACATCACCAAAGAACTCTACGAGAAGCGCGCCAAGGCGCACCGTGAACTGATGCGGGCGGTGTGGGGCTCCCCCAATGACTGACCGCGCTCCCCTCCCCGTAGAGAAGAAAGCTTTGTACTTCGGATGCGGCAAGCAACTGGGCCACTTCCTGCACGATAAGAATGGGCGCACCGTATACAACCGCCCGGAAGGTTTCCCAAGCATCTGGTTTAATGATCTGATGGACTCCGGACTGCTCAAAAACGGAAAGCGCCCAGACGTTTATGACGGCAAGGTGTTCTGGACTGGCGGCGGATGCCCACACTTCTGGTTTGCGTTCTTCTGGTGGGACCGATCCGGCGACAAAAGGCCGAACTCCAACTCTGGTTTTTATGTTCGGGGTTTTGAGTACACCGAGCCCGAAGCCGCCTTTGCTTATGCCTGCGAGACGTTCCCCCAGATCGTTGAGCGGCAACATCATGCACTGGAGCTTCAAGTTGGATAAGGCTCCCCTTCCCGTAGAGACGCTTGGCCGCCTTCAGAAATCCCTCGATAGCCACAGACGCCGCGCTGAGAGGATGGGATTGCCCGCGCATGATATTCGCGTGGCGGACCTGCTGGCGAAGTCGCGCGTGGATTCTGAAGGCTATTACCTGTGTTACTCAACGGGAGTAAGATTGCGGTTCAGTGTGGAAGCCGTTGGGGAGGATGATAAAGCCACCATAGGCCATGTGTTCCCGCTGTCAGCCAATAAGAGCAAGCGCGAGGGCGAAGCGTTCGAGCACCCCGGTCACACGCTCGATAACGTTGAGCTCGAAAGCTGGGGCAACAACCAGGCTCAGAACCATGAACAGGATACGCCTTTTATTGCGCGAGGCAAGAAGATGGCTGTGGACTTCGAGCGTGAAGCGAAGCCGTCGCGCTGGGGCAACCGCAAGCTCCAGTCCCCCGGCTTCCGCAAAGCGCCTGACAACTACGTATCACCGTTGAGTAAGAAGCATCCACGCTATCAAAAAGGAAAATTGGGATGAGTGAGTACCGAGGTCACAAGACCATGCCAGATGGATCGCACGTGCCGCTGTCACCTGCCGAGGCAAAGGACATATGGGAGGCCGTCGAAAAAAATACGGCAAGAAAGGCCGAAATGATGCCCACCTCGAAAGAGGCGATCAGCCTTATGTTTGACGCCTTCGACCGCCTCCGAACGCTAGGGTGGAGGGGCGGAGCATACTGCCCAAAGGATGGCACACCATTCGCGGCAATCCAGCACGGGTCCACGGGCATCTTCACGGGATCGTTCAACGGAGAGTGGCCGTATGATTTCGCCTATATTGAGGATGAGGGAACGCACCCGCACGGCTTTATTTGGAAGCCACTGGATCAACTGACCGATTGGGAAGAGGAGCAGCGGAAGAAGTCGCAGGCTGACACTGAGGCGCATCTGGACAGAATGGCCAAGGCTTTCGGTGACCCGCTCTAACTGGCCCAAGGGCCGTAAGATTCAATCAAGAGGATGGAAGTGAAATGGGAAACGAACTAGCGAATTATGCGGCCAAGCAGATAGCGAAGTTTCTGATGTACGCTTTTGCGCTGGGCGGGTTGATGACTTTGGTCGTTGTCGCCCTCTCCCGCACTATACGTGGAGAGTGAGCTGCTGGTGGAGCGCGCCGGAATTGCACCGAACTTTCTGGTAAGACGGGATGGATACCGTCGCATGGGGCAATTAACCCCCGGCCAAAGCACCTGCTCAGACGCCCCGAACCGCAGCCCGCACACACTACCAAACCCGCCCGTAAAATCAAGGAATTATCTCGCGTAAGTGTACGGAATATGATAGGATAGAGAGAGGAGAAAGACGATGGAATTTATCCCCTACTTTCATGCCACCAAGCATACAGTTTCGCGATGGAAGCTGCTCAAGGATTGGGTGATGGGGCGCCGCGCTTACGTCATCGGCGTCGATCTTGCTGTGCCGGGCAGTGACGTCGCTGTAGAGCTTGACGGCTATCAGGATTCGGACGGGAATTGGATTATTACACGGATCAAAGATGTGACGCCACCCACCAAGGAGCCCACACAATGAAACGCATCCGCCGCAAAATCTATGAAGTCGCAGAGGCCCGCCGCCCTGAAGGCTTTACCGGTGCAGATGTCATCGTTGAAACGTGCGCCCTCTCTGGAACGCTCTATCCCGAACTCTGGAAGATGGAAAGCGAAGGCCTACTGAACAGCGATTGGGGCGAACCAAAGAAAGAAGGCGGCCCCCGGCCCCGCGTCTACTGGATGACGGCGGTGGGCCTGAGTGAGTATCGCGCGGTACAGGAGCCCACACAATGAATAGACTGGAAGAGAGAGTGGCGGAAGCAAAGAAGGCCGCACGAGAAGCAGAAAGCTGGGCCGCTGGATCAGGTGCTGACTTGGATGACGCGCTTCTGGACGGCTTCCTATCCGCCCTTGAGTCCCAAGGTCTTAAGATCGTGCCGGTGGAGCCGACTGAGGCTATGGTGGAGGCGGCAGACGCGCGAATGCGGAAATGGATACCAATGCCCACGCACAAGGGTGAGTACAATGACGTTCTGAGGGACGCTTACACCGCAATGCTCAATGCTGTGGAGGGGTGAATGACACTCTCAGACCTGCGCCAACACTATCAGTCTCAGACCTACCCGCTCAAGATCGGCTTCGGCGGGGATCGCGTCTGGACCAAGCTCAGCGACAAGGGGCATCAACCGCCTGACCTTGTGCAGATTACCCGCTATGATGATGACGCGCTTGAATTGGAAGTCCAAGGCATCTGGTCGGGCATGTCATCGACCCTCACGCAGCGCATCCCCCTGAATGTCCTTCTACCAGACACGAAAGACGTTTACGAGTATGCGCTGGGAATGTTTGCTGAAGCTGTCAGAGAAGGCTAACCGGCTCCGGCACTGACTGGCACCGTATGACCTGTTCTGCGGCGATCCGGTGGAAATACAACCGGTCATCCAGTGTGCAGGCATTGTGGTCGCAGTAATCAACCAGGCTCTGCATTTTCGCGTCTGTGCAGTATTCGACAGCAGCAGATTGGCGGATCAGGAAATAGCTTGCCTCACGCGGGATCGTAACGAAACACCAGATCCAGAGAAAGCTATACACAAGGAACGTCGGCCGCTCGCATATCTTATCGAACAGCGTCTCCTTTGGCCAGCGTGGCTTGTGGCGTTTTGGCTTTACCCGTTTGACCCGCTTTGCATAGCGGTAAGAGGGCTGTTCATAGGTGATGAGGGTTGTCACGATTCCTCGATTTTGGTAGTGTTATTGGGCGCCTGCTTGTGCGCAGAAAAGTAAAGCCCGTTGCCCCCGGCGGAGACAGGACACGAT
>Ga0207883_1000098_pt1 | contig 47213 bp, 42 predicted proteins | sample MalvirmetaMSP109_FD_184229 | JGI IMG/M metagenome (GOLD analysis project Ga0207883, IMG submission 184229) | Marine viral communities from the Deep Pacific Ocean - MSP-109 (SPAdes) | ecosystem: Environmental > Aquatic > Marine > Oceanic | place: Pacific Ocean | collected 2011-05-21 | reverse complement strand
GTGTAACCGATGGTATTGTGCGTATTCATGGTCTTGCCGATGTCATGTCCGGGGAAATGCTTGAGTTTCCAGGCAACACTTTCGGTATGGCTCTTAACCTGGAGCGTGACTCAGTCGGTGCCGTTATTCTGGGCGCTTACCAACATATTTCTGAAGGCGACAAAGTCAAATGTACTGGTCGTATTCTTGAAGTTCCAGTAGGCGAAGGCCTGTTAGGACGTGTTGTTGACTCACTGGGTAAACCAATCGACGGCAAAGGCGACATTCAAGCCAGTGGCTCTTCTCCAATTGAGAAAGTAGCGCCAGGCGTTATCGCACGTAAATCAGTTGACCAACCATTACAAACTGGTCTGAAATCAATCGATGCGATGATTCCAGTCGGTCGTGGTCAACGTGAGTTGATTATCGGTGACCGTCAAACTGGTAAAACAGCTATCGCGGTTGATGCCATCATCAACCAGAAAGGTACAGGCGTTAAATGTATCTATGTAGCGATTGGTCAAAAAGCATCTTCTATTGCGAACGTGGTTCGTAAACTGGAAGAACACGATGCACTGGGTCACACCATCATCGTTGCGGCATCTGCTTCTGATTCAGCTGCTTTGCAATTTATTGCACCTTACGCGGGTTGCTCAATGGGCGAATACTTCCGTGATAAAGGTGAAGATGCACTGATTATCTATGATGACTTAACCAAACAAGCATGGGCTTACCGTCAGGTGTCTCTGTTATTACGTCGTCCACCAGGTCGTGAAGCTTATCCTGGTGACGTTTTCTACCTTCACTCACGCTTGCTGGAACGTGCAGCACGTGTAAACGAAGATTACGTAGAAAAACTCACTAACGGTGAAGTGAAAGGTAAAACCGGTTCATTGACTGCGTTGCCTATCATCGAAACCCAGGCCGGTGACGTTTCTGCTTTCGTACCGACCAACGTAATTTCGATTACAGATGGTCAGATCTTCCTGGAAACTGACTTGTTCAACGCCGGTATCCGTCCTGCGATTAACGCTGGTCTGTCGGTATCACGTGTTGGTGGTGCCGCTCAAACCAAGATCATCAAGAAACTGGGTGGTGGTGTTCGTCTTGATTTGGCTCAGTACCGTGAACTGGCAGCGTTTGCTCAGTTTGCTTCTGACCTTGATGAAGCAACCCGCGCACAAATCAGCCGTGGTCAACGTGTTACCGAGTTGATGAAACAGAAACAATATCAACCATTATCGATTGCTGAAATGGCGATTTCATTGTTCTCAGCTAACGAAGGCTTCCTGGATGATGTTGACGTCAGTAAAGTCGGTTCATTTGAAGCGTCACTACTGTCCACCATGCGTTCACAGCATGTTGAGCTGATGGACACAATCAACACTACTGGTAATTTTGATGACAATATCGCTGGCCAAATGCGCAGCGCGATTGAAAAATTCAAAGCCAACGGTAGCTGGTAAGCGAGGCATAATTCATGGCTAGCGGTAAAGAGATACGTACGCAGATAGCAAGCATCAAGAGCACGCAGAAGATCACCTCTGCGATGGAAATGGTGGCTGCCAGTAAAATGCGTAAGGCTCAGGAACGCATGGCGGCAACACGTCCTTATGCTGACAAGATCTTAAATGTTATTCAGCATTTGGCGTTTGCCAATCCGGAATACAGACATCCTTATTTGCAGGATCGTGAAGAGAAACAACGTGTAGGTTATATCGTGGTTTCTTCGGATCGTGGTTTATGCGGTGGTTTGAACAATAATCTGTTCAAGGAAGTGCTGCACGAAATCAAATCCAAGTCAGATAAAGGCCTTCAGGTTGATATCTGTGCAATTGGTCAAAAAGCCTCAACATTCTTCAGCCGCTTGCCAGTGAACATGGTTGCACAGGTTACCCAATTGGGTGATGCGCCACGCGTTCATGAATTGATTGGTAGCATCAAGGTTATGTTGGATGCTTACGAATCAGGTCATATTGATAGTCTGTACCTTGTTTATAACCAGTTTGTGAACACCATGACGCAGGAAGACACGTTTATCCGTTTGCTACCTGCTACCCCTGGTGCGCCAAGCGAGGAAATGTCTCATCACTGGGATTATATTTACGAGCCGGATGCGAAAGAAGTTTTGGATGATTTGCTGGTCCGTTACATCGAGTCAGTGGTTTATCAAGGTGTTGTTGAAAACATTGCTTCTGAACAAGCATCACGCATGATTGCGATGAAAAATGCGTCTGACAATGCCGGCGATCTTATTGATGACCTGCAACTGGTTTACAACAAAGCTCGCCAGGCTGCGATTACACAGGAAATCTCTGAGATTGTTGCGGGTGCCGCTGCGGTCTAACTGAATTAAAAGGGCTGAGCAGCCCGAACTTATTTGAAAGAGGAAGCAAGATGAGCTCTGGAAAGATTGTACAAATTATCGGTGCGGTCGTTGACGTGGAATTTCCCCGCGACAGTCTGCCAAATATTTATGATGCTTTGATGGTTGAAGAGGCTGGTTTAACCCTTGAAGTACAGCAACAGCTTGGTGACGGCGTAGTTCGAACCATTGCCATGGGTACGACTGATGGTCTGAAACGCAGCCTGGCAGTAAGCAATACTGGCAAAGCGATTAGTGTTCCAGTTGGTCAGAAAACTCTGGGCCGTATCATGGACGTATTGGGTAACCCAATCGACGAAAAAGGCGACATCGGTGAAGAAGAGCGTTGGGGTATCCACCGTAAAGCACCTTCATTTGATGAACTGTCTGCCAGTAATGAATTGCTGGAAACCGGTATTAAAGTTATCGACCTGGTTTGCCCGTTTGCCAAGGGTGGTAAAGTCGGTCTGTTCGGTGGTGCCGGTGTCGGTAAAACCGTTAACATGATGGAGCTTATCCGTAACATCGCTATCGAGCACAGTGGTTTCTCGGTATTCGCTGGTGTTGGTGAGCGTACTCGTGAAGGTAACGATTTCTATCACGAAATGACTGACTCAAACGTTATCGATAAAGTATCACTGGTTTACGGTCAGATGAATGAACCACCAGGTAACCGTCTGCGTGTTGCGTTGACTGGTTTGACCATGGCGGAATTTTTCCGTGATGAAGGTCGTGACGTATTGTTCTTCGTTGATAACATTTACCGTTACACATTGGCCGGTACCGAAGTATCAGCCCTGTTAGGCCGTATGCCTTCAGCGGTAGGTTATCAGCCAACATTGGCCGAAGAAATGGGTGTACTGCAAGAACGTATTACCTCAACCAAAACCGGTTCTATCACGTCTATCCAGGCGGTATACGTACCTGCGGATGACTTGACTGACCCATCTCCTGCAACCACCTTCGCTCACTTAGACGCGACTGTTGTATTGTCACGTTCAATTGCTGAACTGGGTATCTACCCTGCGATTGACCCGCTGGATTCAACTTCACGTCAGCTGGATCCTTTGGTTGTAGGTAACGATCATTATGATATTGCTCGCGGTGTTCAAAACACGCTGCAACGTTATAAAGAACTGAAAGATATTATCGCGATCCTGGGTATGGATGAATTGTCTGAAGAAGACAAACTGTCTGTATCACGTGCTCGTAAAATTCAGCGTTTCATGTCACAGCCATTCTTCGTTGCTGAAGTATTCACCGGTGCACCTGGTAAATACGTTTCACTGAAAGATACTCTGGCTGGTTTTCGTGGCATTCTGGATGGTGAATATGATTCACTGCCAGAACAAGCGTTCTACATGGTTGGCACCATTGATGAAGCGATTGAGAAAGCCAAAAAGTACTAATCTCTTGGGAGGTAGCTGATGGCTATGACAATTCATGTTGACATCGTAAGTGCTGAAGAATCCATTTATTCTGGATTGGTAGAAGCTGTAATTGCCTCGGCACAAGAGGGTGAGGTGGGTATTTACCCACGTCACGCTCCATTGCTGACACGCTTAAAAGCCGGTGAAGTGCGGTTACTGAAAGATGGTAAGGAAGAGCAGTTTTATATTTCCGGTGGCATTTTAGAAGTTCAGCCACACATCGTCACTATTCTGGCCGATACCGCATTACGCGCAGATGACGTTAATGAAGCTGCTGCTTTGGAAGCCAAAGCATCTGCTGAAAAAGCGCTTAGTGATAAATCTGCCAAACTGGACTTTGCTGAAGCACAGGTTCAACTGGCAGAAGCAATGGCACAGTTACGCGCCATTGAAAGAGCACGTAAAACACGTAAGCATTAATCACGAAAGTGATGACCCAGAAAAGGCTGTCTTCGGACGGCCTTTTTTGTTTGCAGGTCTTTGCTAAACTACAGAGCTGAAACAAGGAAACTTTATATGTCTCTGGCTATTATTATTCTCGCTGCCGGTAAAGGCACCCGCATGAAATCCGCCAAACCCAAGGTGATGCACACCCTGGCAGGAAAACCCATGTTACAACACGTTATTGATACCGCTAAACAGCTATCTCCAGGCCAGTTAGCCGTAGTCTGTGGTAATGGCGCTGACGAAGTCGTGCCCTACCTGCAAAATCAGCAAATCGATGTTGTGATGCAGCATGAACAGAAAGGCACCGGCCACGCAGTAGAGCAGGCCAAAGCCAGTTTTTCTAACAGTGAACAGGTATTGGTGTTATACGGTGATGTGCCGTTAATCACAACGGAAACACTGCAGGATTTGATTGAATCCGGTGATAACAACAGTCTGAAAGTGCTCACGGCAATACTGGAAGATCCCACTGGCTATGGCCGGATTGTGCGTGATTATGATGACAATATGCTGTGCATCACCGAAGAAAAAGATGCCGACGAAGAAACAAAACTGATCAATGAAATCAACACTGGCATCATGTGTATTCCGGCCAAGTGGCTAACTGAAGCCTTATCACAGCTCGATAACAATAATGCCCAGGGCGAATATTACCTGACCGATCTGATAGCGAAAGCGGTTAACCAAGGCATCGAAATCAACTCAGTCACCTGTGAAGATGAAATGGAAGTGGCCGGTATCAATAATCGTGTGCAGCTGGCTGAGGTAGAAAGTTACTATCAGCAACTCAAAGCAACCGAATTGATGATGTCAGGTGTCACATTCCGCGATCCGGCACGAGTCGATATTCGCGGTGATATCAAAGCAGGGCAGGACATCACCATCGATATCAATGTCATCTTCGAAGGCAATAACACCATCGCCGACAATGTCAGCATCGGTGCCAACTGCATAATCATCAATAGTGTCATTCACGAAGGGGCAGAAATCCTACCCAATAGTATTGTCGAAAACGCTGAAGTGGGTACTAACTGCTCAGTAGGGCCCTTTGCCAGACTACGTCCCGGCACCAAGCTTGCCGCTAAAGCCAAAGTCGGTAACTTCGTTGAAGTCAAAAATGCCAATATCGGTCTGGGCTCCAAGATCAATCATCTTAGCTATATCGGCGATACCGATATGGGCGCTGATGTAAATATTGGAGCTGGCACCATTACCTGTAATTATGATGGTGCAAATAAGCATCGTACTGTGATTGGGGATCGGGTGTTTGTGGGGTCGGATACGCAGTTGGTTGCGCCGGTCACTGTTGAGGATGGAGCGACGATTGGGGCGGGATCTACGATTCGGAAAACGGCACCTGCAGATTCGTTGACGTTGACTAAGTCGGAACAGAAGACGGTTAAGGGGTGGGTTAGGCCGGTTAAGAAGAAGTAGAAATGAAATCTTTTAATGAAATCGAGAAACAATATCTTGACGAGCATCATGATGACTACCGAGGCTTCACCAGACTATTGATAACATTATCGGTAGCCTTTATTACGTTACTTATTGCGACAATGGAAAATCTAACATCGGATAGCGCTTTTTATGTGAAAATCTCGGTGACATTTCAGCTTGCTTCACTTTTTTTTGGTTTAGTTGTTCAACACCAACTAATGATGAGGCCGCTAAAACAACTGAAAAAGGCTGCTATTCTTAATCAGAAAGCACTCAAATTTGAAGATGACACCCAGATTGAAATGTTAGATCAACCATCTATGATTGAGAGAATCTCATATATGCTGCAAATTTCATCTTTTCTAATATCCTTCTCATTAATTGCTTTTTATATTGTTTTTAAGGCAGGGAATTTGATTTAAATTTGATCAAACTCCTTTAAACATAGAGTTAGTGTGGAATTATAAAGTAGGTATTTATTTTGGTTCATTCTTTGCACCAGAACAAAATTAAATATGAGACGTAAAGTCATAGACAGTAATCAACTACAGTCGGAAGATCTTCGCTCGTATCTATACAAATCTGATCAGAATTTCGCAGTTTTGACAGACTATGTTGCGATGGAGGCTTATAGAGGAGACACTCTTTCAAGCATTTTCAAGTCTATGGAAGTAATTTCAGAGCGTCCAAAGCAAGTTATTATTTTAAAGAGTACTATCACAGTTTGCGGCTTAAGAGGACGGAGGCAGGGTCTCCAAAGAAGACTCATTGATGAAGCACAAACTAACTCATTCGCAAAGTATGTAGATGCTCTCAGGTATGCAAAGAGAGGGAACCTAAGTGTCGAGCAACAGCTTCTTGATCATGGAAAAGAGGCTACACGGCACCTTGAGAGGATGCTAGATGATGCCCAGAAAACTGGGCAAAGTATCAATGATATCGGGAAGAACTATTCAAAGTTAGAAAGAGCGGCAATCCGTCGAGGTGAACCTTACACACCTGAAATGGTAGATAAAATTATTACAGATGTGATGCATATTACCTCTATTGGAGTTTCTTCTCATCCAAAGGTATCTCGTCCACCTCCATTTTTGGAGTTACCAAACACTTTTATTTTCCGATCTGCCCTGTGCGTCTATCTTTTTGCTATATTCCGTGCCGCTGAGGGAAGTGCGATGTTTATAAAGCCGGAAAAACTTCGAAATGATATGGTTGATGCAAATTTTGTTGCATACGCTACTTATTTTGACGGAATATTGACTAGAGATTGTATGGTGCATCGGGTGTATCAAGAAGCGAAGTTATTCCTGTCCGCAGTATTTGATTGTCATGAATGAATGTATATGTGGGTTACACCCGAATAGCAAGGAGGTACGAAACCCAACGTTAAATTCAATATCTCACTTCACATACATCGGTAACAGTTTAATTCAACTACATGGGTTACACCCGGGTCGTCCAATAACTTGTTTTGTGACGTTCAACTTAGCAATTTCGGACTAAAGCCCGAGTTCATTTCTTTTGTTTGCCCAAAAGAAACGAACCAAAGAAAAGGGCACCCGATATTGCCTTGAATCCAAAAATTAATCTTGTTTTATGGCGTGGTCGAAAACTCGCTGCGCTCAAACACTCGACCACTTAATCCATAAAACAAGGCCAATTTTTGGCAGCAATAGACGGGATTAAATACAGTCGGTAGGTTGGGTTGAGGAACGAAACCCAACAATCAGTAACATTCTCCTCATTTTTCGCTGCCTCTGGGCGTTCATTTATTTTGCTTGCCCAAAATAAACGAACCAAACAAAAGGGCAGCCCATGCTTGCCCTGCGGGTTCCCTGTGCTACTCAATCTGGTCGGGCATGACGGAAACTCCCTACGGTCAAACAGCCGTCATGCTGATCCGACCAGCTCTGCGATGCTCGGCTACGCATAAGGGCATAAAAGGAGGCTCCCAAAACGTGAAGCTAGCGGATCCCCCTTTTGTGTTGACGAGTAGCGGCTTTTTGTCAGGATTAGAGACTTACCTGTTTGAGCGCAGCGAGTTTGGTGAGTCTCCCTGACAAAAAACGCAACGCAGTGAAGCCGCAGGCCAACACAAGGGGTGCCCTGGGTGTTAGGGGAATGGGCACGCATTCCCCTAACTCGCATTCATGCGAAATATGAGGGGTGTGAAAATGTAAAAAAACAGATTTAGAAGAACTGTTAAACAAAAAAGCAGAGCCGAAGCCCTGCTTTTCCAATAACGATTAATTTGCTTGTAACTGCGTAAACAAAGTATGCAAATCCATCACATCCCAATGTTCAGCTAATTTTCCATCTTCAATTCTGAAGATATCAATCGCATCAAACTTATACTCGGCTTGAGTGGCTGGAATGCCCAGCCATTCATTTTCATGGGTACCTGAATAAGTCCCGTAGACCCAAACGAATTCATCATTGGCGATGATGTTTTTCAGCTCATAATGAAAGTCGGGGATAGCGGCAAACCAGTCAGCAAAAAAGGCTTTAAATCCTTCGCTGCCTTGGGCGACGGCAGGGTTATGCTGGATGTAATCTTTTTTCATATATGCATCCAGGTTGGAGAGGTCTTTATTAACAAAAACCTCACCTGCAAAATTGCTCAATAAGGTTAAGTTTGGATGTGTGTTTTGATCAGCCATTGCGTGTGCTCCACTAAAAAATAAAGTTGTAAATGTGATGATGTTTAAAAAATAACGTTTCATGATGCTTTCCTTTCAATTGCGTTTAATCGGCAAGAAACATACTATGAATGACAGTATCTTTCCGCAAGAAGGCACTTTAAAGTGCTATACATACTAAAAAGTAACTAATTATTGGAAACAATGACTTATGGCTGAATGGAATGTTTATAATAAAAACTGTCCCACCCGTTTAGTGCTGGATCGGATTGCTGATAAGTGGACAGTATTGACCGTGGGGGCATTGGCTGAAGAGACGAAACGCTTTGGGCAGCTACGTCGGGAGTTGGATGGTATTTCACAGAAAATGCTGACACAAACTTTGCGAGGGCTGGAACGTGATGGCTTGGTTAACCGGAAGGTCTATCCTACAGTGCCCCCCAAAGTTGAGTACTCATTAACACCGCTTGGGCAAACACTTATTGATTTGTTGGATGGCATAAAAAATTGGTCAGAAGGTAATATTGAGTATGTGTTGGAAGCTCAGCAGGTTTACGATAGCCAGCCAATCTTTGGCGGCAATAAGCGGGATTAGATGCGTTGGCAGGTTGGCGCTGAGCTTGCGAAGCCCAACTTCTTTTCAAAGATTACACGTGATTTGTTGGGCTTCATTGTAATCAGCCCAACCTACCATTCGGTCATCAATGAAATCTAAGCTTCAGCCAGAGTCATGGCTTGTTGATAATTTCTTAAACCCATTTTATCGATCAGGCCAAGTTGTTGCTCCAGCCAGTGGGTGTGATCTAACTCGGTATCTTCCAATTGTTTAAGCAACATTTGCCGGGTTTCATAATCGTCTTCTGCTTCACATAAAGCGATGCCTTCTCGAAGGTTCTTGACTACAGCGTATTCCAGATCCAGATCATTTTGCAGCATTTCCGGTACGGTGTGACCTACACGTAGCGGTTCGCGATGTGTCAGGTCTGGCATGCCTTCCAGGAACAGAATGCGCTTGATCATTTGATCGGCATGATCGGTTTCATCCTGCATCTCATGCGAGATTCGGTTATAAAGTCTTATAAGACCCCAGTCTTCGTACATTCTGGAATGGATGAAATATTGATCCATTGCGGTCAGTTCACCTGCGAGGAGGTTATTAAGCAAATCGATGACTTTTTGGCTGCCTTTCATAAGCTTTTCCTTTTGGGGCTCGTGTGGAGCTCATAACGTGTATTTATGCCGTTAAGCTTGCATTATCTACAGACACTTGTCACGCCTTCGAGGTTTTCACCAAAGGAAATTATTATGTGATGCTCTCTGGTGAGAGCATCACAAAGGCTAATTAATTTTTTTCTGTTGATTCGATTTCAGTATCGCTAGCTTGAGCGACCTCTTTTGTTTGTTTGACTGGAATGACGATATTACCTTGATAGGTGCGATGTTTATCTGTGATGGCATCGGTAATACCAAAATCCCAGAAAATGACACTGGCAGCGAATTTACCCGATTCAAATTCACTCACAATTGAGCCATCAGTTTCCCTTCCATCCTCTGTACTGCAGGCGTAAATCAGAGAGTCATCCGAGCGTCGGATCATGGCGGTACCAGGCATATTTAATTCCCATACGCCACGCTTATTATGGAATTTACACTCACCCTCACTCCCATCAGAAAATGAGGCGGTTAAAGGGACTGTGGGGTCATTTACGATGGTGGCACAGCCGGAAAAAAGCATAGCCGAAGATAAAGCAATAATTAATTTACTGTTCAAAGTTAAGTCCTATTAAAATTATCCATAGATGTATGAACAGCTAAATATGTTTATAAGCGCGTCCATGCCCGCCGAATAATATCAGGAAAAAAGCAAATTTGTGCCAGTTTTAATACTGGTATTTTCTAAATCAATTAGATCTAGTTGAAATAAGTTCCCTCAAAAGAACAAAAAATTGACAGGCTTGTTACACTTCTTTACATTACGCAAATCTAAATCACTATCATTTAGCTTAAATTTAAATAATCTGGGAATTGTAATGTATCCAACTGTTCAAAAGCTCCGACTGTTTTGTGCACCAGCCGTTTTAGCTATGTTTGTATTTACACCTAATGCATCTGCTGAAGAAACCGAAGAAAAGTCTCTTGATTTGCCGACAGTAGAAGTAACTTCTACTGGCGCTGATGCGCTAGGTTATATCGAGCTGGAAGAAGAACCAGTTGTTGGTAAATTAAATGTGCCGATAATGGATCAACCATTTTCGATGTCTATTATCGATGATGATTTCATGAAAGATACTGGGGCAAAAAATATTCAGGATGCTCTACAGTATACTTCTGGTGTTTACTCTGGCGCATTTGGGGCTGACACCCGTATTGACAGTGCTAAAGTCCGTGGTATTTCTCCTGGACTTTACCTTGATGGTTTAAGACAACTCTATGGTTCTTATAATAGTGTTCGAACCAACGTTTATGCATTGGAAAGTATTGAGGTACTTAAAGGACCTTCATCCATGTTATACGGACAGGGGGATCTGGGAGGGGTTATCAATTCGGTTTCAAAATTACCAAAAGCTGAACAGCAAGGTGAGATATGGGGGCAATATGGTTCTCACAATCGTAAGCAGATTGCATTTGATGTGACTGGCCCTGCGACAGATGATGGCAAACTGTTGTATAGGGTTGTTGGTTTGCAACGGGATGCTGATACTCAGGTCGATCATGTTGAAGATGATGGTTATGTAATTGCTCCATCTATAACGTGGCGTCCCACAGATGACACAACATTTTCTTTCTTATTAAATCGCCAGGAAAATAGAGGCCAGGTTTCTGCTCAGTTTTTGCCACAAACCGGAACACTTGATCGAGGACCTTTAGGATATGTCGGCTCAGAAACCTTTGTTGGTGAACCTGACTGGGATAGATACGATAGGGAGAAAACGGAATTAACTTTCTTTTTTGATCATAAATTTAATGATAGCTGGTCATTTTCTACTACCGCTCGTTACACAGAATCTAGTACCAAAACTCGGGAGCATTGGGCCAGGGTGGGAGGAGTTGTTTCTCCTGAAGGCAATATTGCACGAAGTATTCATACAGCTGATCGTCAAACTAGAATTTTTAATCTGGATACGCGTCTTTCAGGTGTCTTTGATTTAGGTATAACCCGTCACAACCTCATTATTGGCTGGGATAGACAGGATGCACTATGGGAGGAAGAAAATTATATTTCTAATTCAACCGGTGGTGGAATTATTAATCTTTATGATCCGCAATACGGGAACTTAAATACTGCAGCCCTAGCGAATCCGGTAGATCGTGATGATAATGAAATACAACAAGTTGGTATCTATCTGGCTGATCATATTGAAATTGGAAAAGTGGTTTTATCGGCTGGTTTACGACGTGATTTCGCTAAAAACCGAAAACTTGCTGTAACCGGACCCAATACTACCAGTGATGAACAGGAGACAACCGGCCGTATTGGTTTGATGTACAGATTTGATAATGGTTTATCTCCATACATTAGTTATGCCGAAGCTTTTAGCATGAACCTCGGTACTGACGGCACCTCGGCCGCCAATACCTTAAAGCCAACTACGGGCGAACAGGAAGAAATCGGTATTAAATATCTGTCACCAGATAAAACCTTGGCTGTGACAATGGCCTATTTTGATATTACAGAAACCAATCGCATCGTTCAGGGCCAGACACCTGGTGGTGTTGAACAGGTTGGGTCAGTGATTGATGGCTGGGAACTGCAAATTAACAAACGTTGGCAGAACTTCGAAACTCAATTTGCTTATACCGACTTAAACGCAAAAAATGATAATACCGGAGACCGACTGTCTGCTTTGGCTGAGAAAACTGGTTCATGGTGGAATAAACTCTACCTGGGTAATCATTGGCGTGTTGGTGCGGGCATCCGCTATATTGGTGATGTTGTAGGAGGCGGAGGTGCTCCGGAGATTCCTTCTGAAACGCTATATGACGCCATGATAGGTTATGCCGTAGGTGACTGGGACTTCACTGTTGATGCAAAAAACCTGACCGATGAAGAATTTATTTCATGGTGTCGTGGAGAAGGTTTCGATTGTGGTTACGGCGAACGTCGTAGCGTAGCTGCTAATGTGCGTTACAGCTTCTAATTAAACCAAAAAAGAAAAGCCCAGATAGGGGCTTTTCTTTTTTAACAAAAAACATATCTTGGTTCTACGTGAACAGTGAATTATCGATAATAGCGATGCTCACGATGTCCGTAATTCCGATGATTTCCTCTGGATTCGTAGCGATAATAATCACGGTGATTACCGTGTCCACGATAGGATTTCGGATGATGTTTGTACTTTGAATAATATTTTTTGGGCTGGTGGTAATGGTGTTTATGTTTTGAATAATATTTTTTCGGTTGCTGATAGTGATGTCTGTTATAGCTGTATCGCGGATTATGCTGCTGCACAATATACCCATGATGGCGATGCTCCACATAGCCGGTTGGATACCCAAGCCCGATATTTATTCTGACATCGGCTCTGGCCTGATTTACTGAAAAACCGATGATGAATAATGAAAACATCAGCAGAATGGATGTTTTGGTAATTTTTGAATTAGACATTGTGCTTACCTCACTTTAAAGAGCCGTGTAACTGATAAGCAGATTAGGTCTTTTCTTTGTAAGTTTGGTTCAAGCTATGTAAATGTAGGTAAATATTAAGAAAAAAGCAGAGCTTAAAATGATTATTGGTCTTTTTTCTATCATAACTCGCTATTCAGCTTATATAGGCTGCCAATACAATCCAAGTCATCGCTTTAGCCTTTTGTGCTGCCGTTAAATCACCCTGGACATGAGCCATCACAATAGCCCCTTCTTTTAACAGGCTAATTGATTCGGTGACATATTGAATGGCTAACTCGCTAATTCCCAGGGCACGAATCTGTCTTTTAATTAAGCTGTTAACTCTGGTTTTGTGCTCTTGGCATTGTAGATATACAGGATGATTTGTGTCGTTGTATTCCGCACAAGTGTTAATGAAAAAACATCCATGGAAATCTGTTAGCACATCAACACGGTTATGTATCCAGTCATCAACAGCATCAAATAATTCATTAAGCCCATCATAGCCTGGTTTTACCTGTTCAAGCCGCGATGCTAACCAGTTGTAGAAATTTTCATCACGATATTCGACTACTGCCTGTATTAATTCTTCTTTACTGGCAAAGTGATGATAGAGAGTTTTTTTCGCAATACCGGCTGTTTGCAGAATCTGATTAATCCCGACAGCATGAATACCATTTTGATAAAACAGATTAAATGCGGTGTGTATTAATTGCTGACGTTTATCCATAGTGAATACCCATAAAAACTCCAGCAAGTTTGACAGAGGTATACTGATCTGTCTATTCTTGAAGTAGACAAGTCGGTATACCTCAAATTAGGAGTGAAAAAATGCAACAAAATGAACAAAAACCTCCATTTCCACCGTTTACACTCGAGACAGCAAAACAAAAGGTTCGAATGGCTGAAGATGGTTGGAATAGTCGTGATCCGGAAAAAGTTGCTTTAGCTTACACCGTCGATAGTCAGTGGCGAAATCGTTCGGAATTTCCAGTCGGACGTGAACAGATAAAATCTTTTTTACAGAAAAAATGGCAACGCGAAATGGAGTATCGATTGGTAAAAGAGCTGTGGGCTTTTACCGAAAATCGGATTGCGGTTCGCTTTGCTTATGAATGGCATGATGAACAAGGGCAGTGGTTTCGTTCTTATGGTAATGAAAACTGGGAGTTTGATGAAAATGGGTTGATGAAAACCCGTTATGCCAGCATTAACGATCTGCCTATAAGTGAAGCTGAACGCAAACTGGTTTGGCCACAGGGCCGACGTCCGGATGATTATCCTGGGCTCAGTGAGATGGGACTATAAATAGCAATATTATCTGCTAATCAATCAGCAAAAATCTCTATAATCCATAGGTAACTCACTACCTAGAGAGAAAGTTATGGCCAGTGTTGGTTTACTTGCATTAATTGATGATATTGCCACGTTACTTGACGATGTAACGCTGATGACAAAAGTCGCGGCTAAGAAAACAGCCGGTGTATTGGGCGATGATCTTGCCTTAAATGCTCAACAGGTAAGTGGCATTGATGCCAGTAGAGAATTACCTGTTGTCTGGGCCGTGGCTAAGGGCTCTTTGATAAATAAATTGATTCTGGTGCCCGCAGCTTTAGCAATTAGCGCTTTTTTACCATGGTTGGTCACCCCGCTAATGATGCTGGGAGGTTTATATCTTTGTTTTGAAGGCGTTGAGAAGTTGGCCCACAAGTACATTAATGATGAGGCAGAAGACGACGCGCATCATAATGAATTAGTCCATGCGGTGACGACACCAGAAATTGATATTGCTGAATTCGAAAGGAGCAAAATCAAAGGGGCGATACGTACAGACTTTATTTTATCTGCAGAAATAATTGTTATTTCATTAGGAGTTGCTCAAGGCGCTCCGATAATGATACAAACTATCGTGGTTTCACTAATTGCTTTAGCAATGACCATCGGTGTTTACGGCTTAGTCGCAGGAATTGTCAAATTTGATGATGCCGGATTGGCCCTGATTTCCAGCGCAGGAAAAGACTGGTTCGCAAAAATTAAACGTGGAGTGGGACAGAGCATCTTATGGCTTGCTCCTAAATTTATGAAATTTTTATCCGTCGTTGGGATGCTGGCAATGTTTCTGGTCGGTGGTGGAATTTTAGTGCATGGTTTAGCTTTTCTGCATCATTGGCTGGAAAGCCTGAGTGTAGGAAATACGGTGGGAGATTTTATCCTTCCCCAACTGTTTAATGCAGGCACGGGGCTTATTGCAGGGGTTATAGTACTACTACTGATTCAAGGACTTAAACGGGTTGTGAGATAAAAAGTTTTAACCCAACAGAAAGTATTTGATGCGGGCACACGTTTGCATTTTATTTTGCATGAATATTCTCCCAAGCTTGTATAGGAAAAATACATTCCGTATAAAGAAGTAACTTATATGCCGGAATAGTATGGAATACGATTTTTCTGGGGAGGGATAATCTTGGATAGACTTCAGCAACAGCAGTTTGCCATTAATTTGATGGAGCATTTAGTCACAGCAACCTTTGTGCTTGATGACACGGGAAAAGTGATTATCTGGAATAAAGCCTGTGAACGGTTGACCGGGATTAAAGCCTCGGAAGTAATTGGTACCGATAACCACTGGCAGGCATTTTATTCCGAAAAACGACCTTGTCTGGCAGATTTGCTGGTGCAAAATCGTATTGATGAGCTCGATGAACTGTATGTTTACCATGCTGAGCCTTCAGCCTATGGTAAAGGCTATCAGGCAGAAAACTGGTGTTATCTTCCCCGTATACACCGAAGGCTTTATATCGCTTTTGATTCAGGCCCAATCTATGATTTTCAGGGCAATCTGATTGCAGTAGTCGAAACCATGCGGGATATGACGGAATATAAAACAGTTCAGTCCGCACTGGAAAAGTTGGTAGAAATAGATGATCTTACTGGCCTTTCAAATCGACGTTATCTGGCAGAACATCTGGAAACAGAATGGTCGGCTGCATTAGCCAATAAAAATCATTTTTCACTCATCATTGCGGATATAGATTTTTTTAAACAGTTCAATGATACCTATGGTCACCAAGCCGGTGATGAATGCTTAAAATCAGTTGCAAATGTGATGCAGCAGAGTCTGCTTCGGGCAACTGATGTTGCCATTCGTTTTGGTGGTGAGGAGTTCTGCGTATTGTTGCCGAATACCAGCCCTAAAGACGCAATAGATATTTCTGAACGGATGCGTCAAAACATTTATGACATGGCATTAGCGCATAAAACCAGTAGCGTTGCAGATTACGTAACAATAAGTTGTGGAGTGGCCAGCATGTGGTGCCTACCGGTGATAAACAGGCCGCAGACTTGATTAAACAGGCGGATGAGGCACTTTACCTGGCAAAAGCTGCAGGTCGGAATCGAACAGCAGAATATCAACAGGATTTATAGCTTTCGGTAAACCAATGCCACCTCTCGAAACTGCTCAACAATCTTGCTGATGGCGCGGAGCTGGGCTCCGCGCCCGAGCGCTTATCGTAACAACAAGAACATGGCTTGGTTATCCCGGACAATATTCAGTAATAATTCTGTCTGATTAGAAACCAGTAGTTTGAATTGCTCAAGGTTAGTAACCGGTTGACGATTGACCGAGGTGACAATGTCATAACTGCGTAAACCTGCGACCCAGGCCGGGCTGCCTCGTTCAACCGAGTACAGCATAATGCCTTGAACTCTGCCGTAAGCAGGTGAGCTTTCTTCGATATCACCAAAGGTGGCACCCCGCAGTTTTGGATGTACATCGCCAGTTTGGATTTTCCTGGACTGGACTTCTGTCACTTTTGCCGTCAACGTCTTAGCCTTGCCATCACGGATGATGTCCAGCTGAATTGTCTGGCCCACCATCAATAAACCAATGGTATTACGCAGGTTATCAGCGTTTAACAGCGAAACACCATCTACGGCTGTCACCACATCCCCCACTTTTAAACCGGCTTTTTCAGCAGCAGAATCTTTAATAACATTGGTTACTACGGCGCCGCCCCGATTGGCTTCAATACCAAATGCCTGAGCGAGTTCTGGGGTAATGTCCTGCATCTGCACACCCAGATAAGCACGACGAACCTCCCCATATTCCAGTAACTGATCAGTAATCTGTTTGACAAGATTACTCGGAATAGCAAAGCCGATCCCTACATTACCGGATTGATTTGGCGAAAAAATAGCGGTGTTAATACCCACTAATTCACCCCGTAGATTAACTAATGCTCCACCCGAATTACCTGGATTGATGGAAGCGTCGGTTTGAATAAAGTTTTCGTAACCTTCAAGCCCCAAACCACTCCGTCCCAAGGCGCTGACAATACCGGATGTCACCGTTTGTCCCAGGCCGAACGGGTTACCAATAGCGACGACAAAGTCACCTACTCGCAGTCTGTCGGAATCCGCCAGTGGCAGAGCGGTAAGATTTTCGGGTGGAATACGAATCACGGCCACGTCGGTCGCGGGATCACTGCCTACTACTTCAGCCTGAAACGTACGGCCATCGTGCAGGGAAACGGTGATTTCATCGGCACGCTGAATCACATGGTTATTGGTTAATACCAGACCTTCTTTAGCATTAACAATAACACCACTTCCCAGGCTTTGGGCTTGACGAGTACGGGGTTGCTGTTGTTGAGGTAAATTAAAAAAACGTCGGAAAAACGGATCATTTAATAATGGATTATCCTGAATTCTGACTTCACTCCGTGTGGCAATATTTACTACTGCTGGTTTGGATTGATCCAGCATTGGTGCCAGCGTCGGCATTTGATTATCATCATCCAGCCAGGGAAATGGCAGGGCAGCGACGGCCACCTGTGTCAAAAGGGTTACACCGGCCAACCAGACAACAGCAGATTTCAGTTTTTTTATCATTTTGTCTCTACCTCAAAATGCTTATTCAATGTTCTCTCTTGGATTAAACGGAAGTTTTTCAGCCATTTGCTGATAAAACTTTTTCGCCTCGGCAGTTGTGGCCGGAGGTGTCATTATCTGTAAAACAACAAATTGATCACCAGGCGTATTAGCAGGAAGCCCTCGACCTTTCAAACGCATTTTTTGACCACTTCGAGTGCCCGCCGGGATATTCAGACTGATTTTTCCAGCTAAAGTTGGCGCGGTAATTTTGGCACCTAATGCTGCCTCCCATGGCGAAATTGGCAAATCGAGGTAGACATCCTTACCTTCCAGCCGATAAAGCGAATGTGGGGCAATCTGGATTTCCAGATATAGGTCTCCCGGTTTACCACTCATTCCAGCTTTACCTTGTCCGCTTAAACGGATTTTTTTACCCGGTTCGATGCCGGCAGGGATCTTAACGTTAACGGTACCTGTTTGCGTGGCACCGGCTGGACGGCGGATGGACTTGTTCGCACCGTTAAATGCATCTTCGAGTGAAATAGTAATTTTGGCGTTTACATCCTCGCCGCGGGCGAAAAAGTTATCCTGTTGACCACCGCCCATTCCGCCCATGCCACCAAACATGTTTTCGAAAAAGCTGCTGAAATTGCCCTGACCAAAGCCACCGACATTTTCTTCCCAGCCTGGAGGTGGAGAAAACGATTGACCATGACGGAACTGTCCACCAAACTGGTCATATTGTGCACGCTTATCTTTATCGCGTAGCACCTCATAAGCCTCACCGACTTCTTTGAACTTTTCTTCGGCATTCACCTCTTTGCTGACATCAGGGTGATACTTCCTCGCGAGTGTGCGATAGGCTTTTTTTATCTCCTCTGGTGTTGCTGTCCGGCTTACGCCAAGGATTTTGTAATAGTCTTTGTATTCCATGGGCTCATTCGAAAAAAATTGATCTGGGTCATTAGATGGGGATGATAGGATGTTTTTCAACGTCAATTAAGGATTTTTCTGATGTGTTGTAAAAAGACAACATGAGAAAATGCGTTAACTTTTTACAACATACCGCTTAGGAATCATAGCTTATGCCGACCTTACGCAAATTACCGATTTTAATGGCCCTGGCCAGTATGAATATCGCCTTACCTGCTTATGCTCAGGAAGAAGAGGATTTCTCTCTGGACGAGCTAGTTGTTACCGGCACTCGCTCGGGAACACCAATTTTGGATTTAGCAGGTAATACCGGCAGAATTTCAGAAGAAGAAATCGATCTGGTGCGCCCGGATCACATCACCGAAATCGTCAATCGTGTCAGTGGTGTCAATATTCAGCGTGGTAATGGTCAGGAGCATCTGACGTCTATTCGTTCGCCAGTGTTAACCGGTGGTGCTGGTGCCGGGTCATTTCTGTTTCTGGAAGATGGTATTCCATTACGTGCAGCGGGCTTTGCCAATGTAAATGGTTTGTTTGAAGTTAATTATGAACAGGCTGGCGGAATTGAAGTAGTGCGTGGCCCGGGAAGTGCGTTGTATGGTTCTAACGCCGTCCACGGTTTAATCAATGTTTTAAGTCGCGCCCCCTCTCTGGATCTTGAGCGAGAAATTGATCTTTCCATTGGGCCGCATGATTTGTATCAAATGAAAGGTACAGTGAGCGATACCATTGGACAACATGGTTACCGCCTAAGCGTAAATGGTACAACGGATGGCGGGTATGTCAGTGACTCCGGCTACGATCAGCAAAAAGTCAGCTTCCGTCATGATTATTATGGCGATATTGACAGCTTTAAAACCTTGTTCAGCCATACTAATCTTAATCAGGAAACCGCTGGCTATATCACAGGATTTAGAGCCTATGAAGATGAAAGTCGCTCGCGCACCAATCCTAATCCTGAAGCCTATCGTGATGCTAAATCGACCCGATTATCCACCGAGTGGGAACGACAGTTAACAGACTCTTCTACCTTTAGATTAACCCCTTATCTGCGTCATACAGAAATGGAATTTTTGATGCATTTTCTACCAGGACAGCCGGTGGAGAATAACAAACATAGCAGCGTGGGACTTTTAGCAGCTTATACCAAGGATCTGGATGGCGGTCACAAAGTTATTTTCGGGACAGATTTTGAATATACAGAAGGTGAGCTGTCTGAGGTGCAATTTAATCCCACCACCTTTGGGCAATTCTTACAGGGTGTTCACTATGATTATGAAGTAGATGCCACAGTCGTTGCCCCTTATGTACACAGCGAATGGCAGGTATTGGACAAAACTCGTGTCACCGCAGGTGTACGCTATGAATACACCAAATACGACTACACCAACAACACTGATTCACGCGAATTTGGTACGCGATATTTACGTCCAGATAGCGGTAAAGACACCTTCAGCAATTTAAGTCCTAAACTTGGTCTTGTGCAACAACTGACGGACAATACGGCCGCATTTATTAACTATGCACGCGGTAACCGTGCACCACAGACTACCGATCTGTACCGTGCCCAGATAGGGCCTTCGCGAACAGGTGGGGCTGACTCTGAAACTATTGACAGTGTTGAGATCGGTGTTCGTAAAGTGGGTGAAGGCTTGCAGTATGAAATAGCTGCTTATCATATGAAGAAAGATGACTATTTCTTTACGGATACAAACAACGAAAATGTTCCTGATGGTAAAACTAACCATACTGGTCTGGAGCTTGGCGTGTTTTACCCGTTTAATGAATTGTTTGATATCGGTGCAAATGTCACTTTTGCTAAGCATGAGTATGACTTCAACAAGCCAGGAAGCGGTATCGAAAAAGGTGACTACTTAGTGACTGCACCTAAGCGAATGGGAAACATTCGACTGGGTTGGAATGTAACCCCAGTCACTCGTGCTGAGCTGGAATGGGTGCACATGAGTGAGTATTACATCACCGACGGCAATGACAAAAAGTATGATGGCCACGATGTGTTTAACTTACGGGCGTCTCATGATGTTACTAATAATCTGACGCTATACGGAAAAGTACACAACCTGTTTAACACTGAATACGCTGAACGCGCTGATTTTGGTGGCGGTGGTGGTGGCGATTATCGCTACTTTGTAGGTGAAAAACGTTATCTGCACGTCGGAGCGAGTTACTCCTTTTAAGACAACAATAAGCCAAAATAAAAAGCGGTGGTTGAAATATCAGCCACCGCTTTTTTTATGTTCTTGATTTAAATTCAGGACTGACGATGCGCTTTACGCGCTTCGAGCCGGCGTAAAAACTCTCGCATAATATCGTCATATAAAGCTGGTCCCAGATAGGCATCTTCTACGCCGCTATCGATACTGGGGTTATCGTTGATTTCTATTAACACCACTCGACTGCCACTTTGTTTGATATCAATGCCGTAAAGCCCATCTCCGACCAGTTTCGCCGATTTTGCGGCGATTTTCAGTACTTTTTCAGGAACTTCAGAAATAGGCACCGCGGCTGATTTACCGGAATCCGTGCCTTTTTTGGTGTTGTGGTTATAAATCTGCCAATGACCTTTACTCATAAAATACTGGCAGGCATAAATCGGTTTGTTATTAAACACGCCGATACGCCAGTCGTAATCGGTAAACATAAATTCCTGCAGCAGGATGATTGCTGATTGTTGAAAAAACTCCGCGGCATTGCTTCGCAATTCTTCAGGATTGTTCACCTTAATAACCCCTTTGGAAAAGGCGCCATCCGGGATTTTCATTACCAAAGGAAAAGTCGCTTCAGCACAAATTTTTTCCAGACCGGTTTTATCATTGCGATAGAGCAAATGTGATTCCGGCATCGGCAAATTATGCTTTTCCAGCAGCTCCTTAAGATAGATCTTATTGGTGCATCGGATGATTGAAGTCGGATCATCAATAACGACCAACCCTTCACTTTCAGCTCGACGGGCAAATTTATAGGTGTGATTATGTATCGCCGTGGTTTCACGGATAAATAAAGCGTCATATTCAGCAATACGGATGTAGTCTCGCGGTGTGATCAGTTCGACATCAATACCGATACGTTTACCACTGGCAATAAAGCGTTTTAATGCGGTGGCATCACTGGGCGGCATTTTTTCATCAGGGTTGTGCAGAATGGCCATGTCATATCGGTATTGGCGACGCTTTGAAGGTTTGCGCCATAACTTATGACTGAATGCATCCAAAGCATTGGCGAAGTTATCCTGCTCACTGTCACTGAGCTGATTTAACGGTGCAGCCTTGATAGCCGAAATTAACCAATGGCCTTTGTGGCTAAACTCGATTTCGATGATTGGGCAGGGATACTGTTCAAAAATCTGTCTTGCCAGCTTCTGCAGGCCTTTAAATTCACATTGCCCAAAAAAAACTTTCAACTTGAAACTGGTTTCAGACTGCTTATCACTGGCAGCTATGACCTTATCAAGTTGCGTACCAAAATCCGATAAATCGTAGGCATAAAGACTTTTACGGGATAAGTCATTAATGGTGCGCAAACTCGGCATTACCCGATGACCTCGTGCTTCAGCGACCATTGAGCAGTAATAGCCAGGGCTCAAATATTCAAGACCGTGACAGAGATTAATAATTTGCGCACGCTCACTCGCACTGGGGGAGGGGGTTTGCAAATAATCATCCACTGCGATGACCTGCGCGCTGGGGAAGTAGGGGGCCCAGTCTTCGATATTTTCAAGAATTATCAAATGGTTAGTCATATGACTTTAGCGTTGCTCCGAATCAGATTAGTCAGACGATTTGTGCATCATAAAGTGATTGTGTCATGGTTGTGATAAATATTTTTGCCACTATGCTGATTATCTGGTCAAAATCATAAAAGTCGCCTATTCTTCGCCGAATTTTCATCTACAGGAGAGTTGTTGCCATGTATGCAGAAGCCGTTCTGAGTGTGTTTTCTCAGCGCTATGCTGGTGCACGTGACAAGTTCATATCAGCAGTGGAAACAAGCTCCATTGTCGAACGGGTCAATAATATTATTCACCCGGTTCGCGGGCCAAAAAACGAACGTTTGTTTTGTGATATTGCCTGGGCCGGCAGCCCTAAGGCAAAAAATATTCTGGTACTGGTTTCCGGCGTACATGGTGTTGAGGGGGGAGTTGGTTCAGCAATTCAATCTGATTTTGTGGGACGTCACCGACGGTTACCCGCCGATGTCTGTGTTGTTATGGTACATGCGTTAAATCCATGGGGATTTGCCTGTGCCAGCCGAAATGATCACGAAGGCATCGATATCAACCGTAACTTTGTTGATTTTACGGCCAAGCTTCCAGACTCTGCTGATGCGATAGCGATATGGGAAAAGCTCAGTAAGCAAAAGGACGCAGTAGATTTAGTAGGAGAGCAACGTGAGCAGTTTGATAAGCTCAGCCAGGGCCAGTACAGCAAAGCCGATGCGCTTTATTTCGGTGGCGAAAAAGCCAGTTGGTCTCGGCAAACCATTGAAGAGCTGGTCGCACAATTGAAACCGGAAAAACGCGATAACGTTATTGTCATAGATATCCATAGTGGGCTCGGACCTTATGGATATGGCGAATTAATCTGTGATCATCTACCTGAAACTGCCGGTCAGAAAAAGGCGCGTGAATTATTTGGACCGACAGTGACCGAACCGGCGCTAGGCACCTCAACTTCTGGCGTCAAGTATGGTCTGCACGATTACTTCTGGCATCAGCAAGGGGATAATGTGTGTTTTCTGACACTGGAATTCGGTACTTTTAGCAACCAACAAATGCTTAAAGTGCTGTTTGCAGATCAACAGTTACAACAATCTGGCAAAATCGATTGGTCCGACCAGAAAACGCTGGATATTAAACACGCAATGCAGGATTTTTTCTGTCCTGATGAGACTCAATGGCAAGAGCTGGTATTGTTCCGCGGGCGCCAGGTCATCGAAATGGCCCTGGAGGGTTTGACCACTAATGCAAATGGCAGTTAATCAACAGACGGATCCGGTAACTTTTCGTGTGGCCACTTTAGCTGATGTAGATGCGCTGCTGGCTATCGAAAATGTCTGTTTTGATAGCGATCAACTCTCCCGTCGTAGTTTTAAATGGATGATCAACAAGGCCAACGCCTTATTACTGGTCGCCGAGCAGCAACAAAAATTGATGGGCTATGTGCTGTTGCTTTATGCCCGGGGCACATCGCTGGGACGTATCTATTCGCTGGCAGTATTACCTGAGTACCGTAATCAGAAAATTGCCCGGGCATTGATGCGTGAAGCGGAACAGGCTGCATTGACAGCTGGCCGTAGTTTTATTCGACTGGAAGTACGACCCGATAATGCTGGAGCGATAAAACTTTATGAAAGTCTAGGCTATCACCAGTTCGAAATCGTCACCGACTACTACGAGGATCATGCTAACGCCCTACGTATGATGAAGGTGTTGCAACCACAACCGGAAGAACTGCATCAGCAGGTATTTCATTATTCGCAAAGCACCGATTTTACCTGTGGCCCGGCCAGCTTGATGATGGCGATGAAAACCCTGCAACCGGTGATGCATCTGTATCGTGGTCTGGAATTACAGTTATGGCGTGAAGCTACCACCATATTTATGACTTCCGGCCATGGTGGCTGTAGCGCGCAGGGGCTGGCGCTGGCGGCATGGAGACGTTACTTTAATACAACGTTAATTACCAATAGTGACGATGTGCCGTTTGTGAACGGTGTACGTAGTGAAGATAAAAAAGCCGTGATGGAATGTGTGCATCAGGATTTTATGCGACAGCTGGAAACCTCGGAAGTCGAGCAACAGATGCGCCAAATCGATGTGAATTTACTGCGTGATTATCTGAACCAGGGTGCACTGGCAGTGGTCTTGATTAGCTCATACCGGCTTAATCAAAACAAATCACCGCATTGGGTGGTGTTGGTATCGATCTCAGATACCTTTGTCTATTTTCATGATCCGGATATTGATTGGGATGATGACAAAACCCTGACCGACAGTTTTTATGTGCCAGTTACCCATAAAGAATTTAATCGAATGTTAGGTTATGGGAAACCTCGTTACCAGGCAGCTGTCATTTTACATCCCACAAAATAATCCTTATCGCTGACACGAACTACTTGAGTAATCTGTCACTTCAGTACGGGAGAAATCTATGCTCGATAAACTTAAACAACTGTTACAGCGAGAACTGCTTGACGATAACGATACGGATGATGCTGCACATTTATCAGTAAAACTTGCAGCCGCTGCGTTAATGATAGAAGTCATTGCTGCTGATTATCATTTTAAAGATGAAGAGCGGGACATGTTGTTATCCATTTTGCAGAAACGTTTTTCACTTGATAAAGATGCGGCCGAAAGTCTGCTCACTGAAGCTGAACATGCGCACAAAACCGCCACTGATTATTTCGCCTTTACCTCAGAAATAAATCATCGCTATAGTCAGAAAAAGAAAGTTGAATTAATTCATATCCTCTGGCAACTGGCCAACGCTGATCAGGAAATCCATCAGATAGAACAACACGTTATTCGCCGTATCAGTAACTTGTTACACGTTGAACACAGTGACTATATTGCCGCCAAGCTGGCGGCAACAGGGCATACTTAATAAGCTTGAAACTTTGTGTGGAAGCATTCCACTTTCCAATGTTGAGCAAAGATTTGAACGAGTCCTGGTCCTGTTTATAGTCCCAACGCAGCAATCTCAATCCGTGCTGCAGCACCATACAGTTTAGAAGCATCACCATCCACATCGCCCTCTGGGGCAATGCTTGGCCATAGATCGGCAAGTTCATCTAAATAGCCTTCAACCTGTTTAACCGTATCGGCAGACTCTTTGCGAGTTGCTTCGGGCAGTTGTTCAAGCCGGCGTTTGGCGATTTGGGTAAAGCCGTAAGCATCCTGATATTCATGCAGATTAATGAGTTTGCCGTTTTCTACGCCCAACGCATATTCTTCACCGGCGGTACGAATCAAGTCTTTAATACTTTGCAGGGTATTTTTTAAATCCGGTTTTACAACGGCTTCTGCGGCTTTGATGCCCGATTCAAGTTGTTGATAGGCTTCATCTACTTCAGCTTGAGGTGCCTTGCTGGTCACTTTGTCGGCCAGATTGCTCAGTGCATCGTCAAAGCGCTTTCCACCACGATATTCGATTGATGGGACCAGGCCCGCATAGAGCTCATCCCGTGGATGTTTCATATGGGTGATAGCCATATCGACCTGGCCTTGTTTATATAACTCATAACCCACCAGCAAATGACCACGAATCAAACCCAAACGCGTTAAAAAAGCGACATCATTGGTTTTCAAATCGGTCTCGGTGACGCCACCACCTTCACCTTCACCGGCGGCGGCTACGGTGATATTCTCATTGGTGAAATGCATATCATGTGACATATCGGCTGCGGTGGCGTTCAAACTGATTCCACTGGCCAGTGCAACCCCAAGGCTTACCCATTTTTTACGATTTTCTTGCATAGTCTGTCTCTCTGAGTGGCGTTATGATAAGTTATCTACTTTGCCATAAATGAGTCTCATTCTCAATATGATCCTGCATCTCTCACAATGTTTATCAGAAGTTGATCTTGAAGCGATAAAGGCAACGCTTAAGGATGTGTCGTTCCATGACGGACTAAGCACAGCGGGCCGGGCCGCCCTCCAGGTAAAGCAAAATCAGCAGGCAGATATGGCGGAAATTTCCGGCATTTTAAAGCTGGTGGAACAACGTCTTTTAGCTAATGACTTATTCGTACAGAGCACCTATCCACAACAATTCGTTCGTCTGTTAATAAGCCGCTATCAATCCGGTATGCGATATGGCACCCATGTCGATGAAGCATTGATCAATAACCAGCGTACGGATATTTCATTCACCTTGTTTTTATCGGAGCAAACCCAGTATCAGGGCGGCGAACTAGTGTTAGAAGACAGCAGTGGTGAACGTAGCTGGAAACTGGATGCGGGTGATTTACTGGTATATCCCTCGACGTATCTGCACCGGGTTAATGAAGTTACCGACGGGGAAAGACTGGTTATTGTTGGTTGGCTCACCAGCAGAGTACGGGAGTCGAATCAACGGGAAATTCTGTTTGATATGGAGCAGTCGCTCCGTCAAGAATTTAATCTAAACGGTAAAACAGAACAATATGACCGCCTTTCCCGAGTACGCAATAATTTGTTACGACAATGGCTGGATCGTTAAGGCCGGATATATTTAATTATTATTTCACGCAAATAAAGATAAGATAGTTTCTATGAATTGCTCTTAATAATTAATTATCTTAGAATGCAACTGATAATCATTATCATTAACGGTTGTAAGTAATAATTATGAATGCGCCATTGTCATCGCCTCGTACAGAGAACCTCGAAAAACTCTATCAAAACAATTTCAGCTGGTTACAGAACTGGTTACGTGAGCGTTTGAGTTGTTCACATCAGGCGGCTGATTTGGCACAGGATACGTTTGTAAGATTGCTATCGGCCCCGGATTTTAATGGCAAAATTGAGGCTATTCGTGAACCTCGAAGTTATCTGGTAACGGTAGCAAAGCGGGTGATGATCGACCATTTCCGTCGTCGCACGATAGAACAATCTTACCTGCAGGCCTTAATGCAGCAACCGGAGCAGGAAGTCATCTCGGCAGAGCAGAGCATGATTGTGCTGGAAACGCTGTATCGCATTGATGCCATGCTGGATGGTTTAGGTGAGAAAGTGAAAAAAGCTTTTTTAATGTCTCAGCTTAAAGGCATGACCTATCGTGAAATTGCCGGTGAAATGGGATTGTCAGAAAGCTCGGTCAAAAAATATATGGCCAAAGCCACCCAGCATTGCCTGTTATTTTCGTTATATGAACAGTTAGACGCATGAAGGCTTCTTCAGTGCGATTGACACCTCAACAACAGCAAGCACTGACAGAAGCTGCTCAGTGGTATGCAGAATTCACTGCTGAATTTAATACCGTTCATACCCGGCAGGACTGGCAAAGCTGGATATTGAAACAGCCGGAAAATCAATGGGCCTGGCATCAACTGGAGCTGTTACAACAACGTTTTAACCAATTGTCAGGGGAGTTGGCTTTTGAATCACTCAAAGCAGCTAACGATGAGCAGGTATCAAATTCCCATCACATTCAGCAAAGAATTTTTTCTGAATTTGACTGAGGCATTAAAGTTGATATTTAAGGTCTTGTCGGATGTCAGGCAGAGCTTTATGTCATTTGAAAGAAGATATTAACGTGCGTAGTGCAGACATATTTTGTATATCGATCTGCACTATTTCCCTTAAGTTGAAAGCCTCCGACGAGCGGTTTGTCTCTGTAATTTATTCATTCACCGTCTTGTTATTAGGTTTGGCGATACCATGGAGTCGGTTACTTTAACTTAGGATATTGGCAGGGCCAAAGGCATTGTTAATTTGAGTTGTGACTTTTTAATACTGTAAGCGGGAGGAACACATTATGGTTGCCGAGTGGACAGATAAAGATGAACGTCAATATGAGCATATTAAGGATCAGCAGAAAAAAAGCGGTAAAAAGACCGATAAAGCTGAAGAAATTGCGGCTCGCACCGTCAATAAGCAACGGCGTGAGGAAGACCGTACCCCCAGAAAAACAACTAAAGGAACAGGCAATCCTAATAGCTCCCTGGAGTCACGGACAAAACAGGAGTTGTATAACCGGGCCAGTCAGCTAAATATTAAGGGTCGTAGCAAGATGAGCAAGTCGGAATTGGTCACTGCTATCCGTGACAGCTGATCTTCAAACAAAATTACTGTTATTTAGTCACTTAGTCGCATTTATCCCACATAGGCCGAAGCTGGCAATTCACGGCATCGGTTTCAGCTTCTGATTTGGATTCGGACTCAGAGCGAGATTCAGATTCAGAAGGTGTGTCTTGGGATGTTAAAGATTCGGCATCTGTCTCCCGAGCAAAATCACTTTCAAATGCGTCTACAAAAGCATTTTCCATAATGGCGAGAAAGGCCTGCCAGGCACTGACATCGGGGTCATCCAGATTGCCACGTATCTCAACTTGGGTAGCGATACGATTTTTGGGATCGTTGCGGAATATCTGGCCAAATGCACCGACAATGGCTTGCCAGGCTGCACTGAAAACGCCATCTTCCAGATCTTCCTCCAAATCAAAGATTTCAACATTATCCAGAACGGGTTTTGCATAGCCGGTTAACTGAGCATCTTCAGCCTGCAATTCCATCACAAAATCACCGTTGCCTGATTTGAAATTAAAATTACTATAAGCTTCAGAGACTTGATTGAGTTTGGTCAGGTTGATACCGGTGATTTTTAACTTGAGTTCAAAGTTATGAAAATCGCCTAAGGGATCCAGGCGGCCATCCAGTCTAGCCGAAGCGCTATCTAACACTTTCCCCTGAACATCAAAGTTAGCGTATTCCAGTCCATTACTACGATCAGCATTGCTTAGGTTGGTTATTTCACCATCCAATTGATAAAACACCAGATGTACGGGCGGATCAGAGGTGAAGTTATGAAAATGAATTTCTCCATTATCAATATTTAATCGATCAATCTGTAATGGAATAATTTCCTGAACTGTCTGACGCCAGGTGGATTCTTCTTCAGGCTGGTCGTCAGCTTCGTCATCGACCAGATGAATTTCAGCATTTACCAAATCAACATCTGCAACCACCTTGCCTTTGAATAGCGATGCCCAGCTGACAGAAGTATCTATGGTTTCGGCTTTAAAAAATTCCACCGAAGCTTGGTCTTTTTTGGTGATTTCAAGTTGATGAACAGAATAGGCGCCACGCCACAGATGGATGTCAACATCAGCGATTTCTCCCTGATAATCACCCATTTCAGCCATTTTGTCGTTCAAATAGTCTTTAACCATGGAAGGCAATTGCAGGCGCACAATGATCAGCGCGACAACCACTAAAACAACAATAATCAGCGTATAGGAAAAGCGTCTGGCGATCATGCTGATCTCCTTCTAAGACGTTTTAGATGAACTACAAGCTAACGTAAAATCACCCGTCTGAACATTCAAACGGGTGACCTGATTCAACTTGTTATCTCAACATAAAAACCAACTAGCCAGCACGTTGCCAAAACCGAATATCACGACAGTTTTGGGTAAATTCATCCGTGGTTTTATTATTGGTCAACTGCAGACAGCCTTCATCCAACATCTCACTGATACCGGCCTTTTTTAAAAGCGGCATGGCATCTTCACCGTACCCAATAAATTTCATGTGATTAAAGGCATCACTGACAAAGGTTAAAGCTGGCGGCATTTCTGCCAACATTTTCACCCCATCGCTACCGGGCAAAATCACAATGGCATCAAATAACACTGAAGGTCCACCATCAACTTTTTCATCAACCTTGATGCTGTCACCAGCACTGCTAGTGATTTCACCGGTATGTGGCGCAACAACTTCAAACATTGCCCCTTCTGCTTCAAGTGATTTCTCCAGCGATTTGAAAATATCAGCATCAAAACCATCCGTCATCAAAACACCAACTTTACGGCCTTTAAAGCTATTAGGGCCATTTTTGAGAATGCTCAACTTGTCAGATGTGGGAAGATCATCACGTGTTGGCATGGCAGCATCAGCCGGTTCAGGCAAAGGATCAATGCCTAATTTTTCAGCAACATTTTCGGCTAATTGTTGATCAATATTCAGCAGATGACTGACCATGCGTTTACGAATGGCCGGCGTTTTGACTTTACTGAGCTCAAACGAAAATGCATTGATAATATGCTGCTGTTCAGTTTCAGTCTGGCTTATATAAAACTGTCTGCCCTGGCTGTAGTGATCAGCAAAGGTTTCAGAACGTTCACGGACTTTTGGTCCAGAGACATCTTCAGGATAGCTTTCAAATCCTTTTACCGGGCACTCACGTGGACCACCTTCTTCTTCACCCCAACTATTGGGTTCATAATTGGCACGACCCGTCGGATTGCTCATTGCCATATGACCATCCTGCTGGAAATGATGCATTGGACATTTCGGCGCGTTGATTGGAATGTGGGTGAAATTAGGCCCACCAAGACGTTTTAACTGCGTATCGAGATAGGAAAAGTTTCTGCCCTGCAGCAGGGGATCATTGGAATGATCAATACCTTTGACGATATTCTGTGTACAGAACGCAACTTGTTCAGTTTCAGCAAAGAAGTTACTAACTACCCGATCCAACACTAAACGACCGACAATTCGAATTGGTACCTGTTCTTCCGGAATAAGCTTGGTGGCATCCAACACATCAAACTCAAATTTCTCAGCAAATTCTTCATCGAAAATCTGCAGTCCCAGTTCCCATTCAGGATAATCTCCCTGACTGATGGCGTTCCATAAATCACGGCGATGGAAATCCGGATCGGCACCGTTGATTTTTAACGCTTCATCCCATAAAACAGACTGCAAGCCCTGTTTTGGCTTCCAGTGAAATTTAACAAACTGGGACTTGCCGTTTTTATCTACCAGTCTAAAGCTGTGTACGCCAAAGCCCTCCATAAACCGGAATGAGCGAGGAATCGTACGATCTGACATTTGCCACATCAGCATATGCATGCTTTCCGGCATCAATGACACAAAATCCCAGAAATTATCGTGAGCTGACTGCGCCTGAGGAAATCCACGATCAGGCTCTTGTTTGACGGAATGAATCAGATCGGGAAATTTAATGGCATCCTGAATAAAAAACACCGGGATGTTATTACCAACAATGTCCCAGTTACCTTCTTTGGTATATAACTTAACGGCAAAACCACGAACATCACGGGCCAGATCAGCTGATCCTTTATTGCCTGCCACGGTCGAGAAACGTACAAAAGCCGGGGTTCTTTCGCCTTTACGCTGGAAAATATCAGCACAGGTGACGTCTTCAAGTGACTCGGTGGTTTCGAAATAGCCGTGAGCACCAAAACCGCGGGCATGCACCACTCTTTCTGGGATACGTTCGTGATCAAAATGAAACAGCTTTTCGCGAAGAATATGATCTTCCATTAATGTTGGACCACGAGCTCCGGCTTTTAAAGAATTCTGATCGTCGGCAATCGGGCCGCCTTGCTGAGTGGTGAGTGGTGAGGTATTTCCGGTGGCTTGCTGATGGGGTTCGCCACCATTACCTCGGTTTGTTTTTGGATCGGTTTTATCCATGACTTCTCCTTGATTTTTAGGTGTGGAAGAGATGTGTCGCGAGAAGTTTCGCGATTGGCAACACCCATTTTGCGCCGGATCCAACTAATCGCATTAACCTGAGTAAAAGTGAACTGCGTCACAAAATTTAGAATTAATGGCAGGCTGTAGTTACTGGTTACAAAGAATTTTAATGGGGCAGATTAATGAGGAGAGAGTGTTCGTATTAATTGAGAAAAGGTGATTAATAAGTATTTTTAATCAACGTTATAGTCTGGAAAAATAGCCTTGCGGATAATCGCATGCACGCCCAGATTGCCGTCCACTATCTGGGTAATACCAAAATCCACTGCTACCGAAATCAGTGAAATGGCTTCATCTTCACTGAGTTCATGTTCTTTCATTAGATAGTGACGGGCTTTTCTGAAGGCGTCACGCATGGCGGCTTCCATAGAGGAATTTTTATACACTTGCGTTTGGGCATTCGGGCCAAGCTCGGCCTGATAGTCGGAGAAACTCATGCCTTGTAATACCCATTCATCAGGCGTTTCCAGAAACGGATGGCTGAGGTCATCCATAAAACTGTCTTTTAAATCACGTTGTTTATGTAACACCAATTGAAATACACCAGTTAAAGAACATTCAATGGCGGTGCCACATAATTCCGAATCACCTTGTGAAGCGTGGGGATCGCCAACCGAGAATAGTGCTCCCTGGGTAGCGACAGGCAGAAATAATTTGGTGCCTTTCCCCGCCCGCCAGTTATCCATATTGCCGCCAAAATAGCTGGGTGGAATGGAATCAACCATACCGGTCTCACGCGGTGCGACGGCCATCACACCAAAATGCGGTCTGACCGGAACAACGGCTTTGTCGAGAATACCGAATTGTTTGTCAATACTGGAATGATCAACCGGTATGCCGGGGTAATCAATGGTTGGGTGCACAATGCCATAAGGATCGGTTTGCGGTGTCCAGCGAAAGTTATAGATCGCCTTGGCATGCGGTGGATGGGTGTGTTGATGTACTTCATATACCGTGACCACTTCACGTTTTTTGGGTTCGGTGAGCAGATCGTCATATTGAAAACCCCACCAGGTGGCGGCATTGCTGCCAAAGTGTTTGCCTTGATGTTCAGGGCTGCAACTGAGACGAGGTTGAATATCCAGAATCCGTATTTCCAGCACATCACCGGGTTCAGCATCGGTCACATACACGGGTCCGGTACAGATATGCACGCCAAAACCCTCTCCGGCACCGCGGCCAAATATAGTGGCATCCATCGGACCGGCCCCCCGCCGGTCAACATTCTTTGTTGTACCAGTCCAGTGAAAAACACTTTGTGCTCCGGCATCGCCGTCGATCATTCGTTCGCAATCATCTGAAGCATGCTGGGATAAGGTTTCAATGGTCACAATATCACCGGAACGAATGGTTAATACTGGTTTGATCGCATTGCTGAAATACCCCCAGTGAACGGTTTTATCGGACACCGGCAGGTAATATTGTCGAGGAGAGTGAGTGTCGGTTTGAGCTGCCACAGTGTTATCTATGTCGGAAACCCGTTTAGGTGCGAGTCGCAATGACAGCGCATATTTAGCATGATCATCCAATACTTCCTGAAACGGTCTGCGACGTTTTTGAATGTCATCATCTTGCAAAAAGGTTTGCGGATCGGTGGTAGGGGAACGGGCTGACGGTTTGGTTTGCGGACAGCCACGGCGAAGTTGTTCGTGCAGATCCTGAGGCGGTGCAGCGCGATAACTTTTCGGTGACATGCCCATAAACTGCGAAAAGGTACGGCTGAAGTTTGCGGCATCATTAAACCCCCAGCGATAGCACAGCTGAGCAATGCTGAACTGTGCGAGGGCAGGGTTAGCCAGATCAACACAACAATGCTGTATACGCCGGCTCTTCAAGTATTCACTGAACGTTGTGCCACTGTTTTTGAACAGTTTTTGTAGGTATCTAGCGGATAAACCTTCCTGAGCAGCGATTTGCTCAATATGCAGATCCGGATCGTCCAACCGTGAATCCACCGTTCTGCATACGCGACGTAAATGGGCCAATTGCACATCAGTAGCTTCTTCATTGCCAGCAGACTGCTTATGAGAAAGACAAGCCACCAGTAACTCGGCCAGCGTTACTTCCAATGCGGGGAGCTCATTGTTATCCACATGAGGCAACTGTTCGGTCAGCGATTGCAGCATGTTGAGGCATAACGCGCCGATACCTTGTTGTGTGCTGATGCGATTTGCTTCCTGCCGTCCGGTACGTACCAGCCTGAGCAGAAAACTGGATGATTCCAGTTTGATCAGCATGATGCGAAAACTGGTTTGCAAAGCCAGTCGCCAGGATTGGCTCGGATCCAGCAACATGATGTCGCCGGAACGTAATTTGACCGTCTGTTCAGCATCCAGCACCTGCGCGGTGCCATCCAGTAAAGCGAGCACCAATACAGTGCCTTGTAAGGGTTGGTTGGCTTTGGCTACGATCGGTGAAAGAATCTGTGGCGTTGCGGTGAGCTGTACAAATACTGAGTCGCGTGTCGAGACCGACAGTGCCATATGACCACTGTCATCATTACGAATGGAGCTTGCAGCATCACTCGCCAGACCGAGCCTGGAAAGAATTTCATTCCAGGCCGGCTGGCGTAGATCTGCGGGTATAGCACTGGCAGAAAAGCGTTTCAGGTCCGTCACGGTCGTGTCTTATTCCTTGAATACTGAGACATCCTTTCGCAAGTGTTATGCCATAACCAAAGTTAATCTTTAGTTGCGCGCAGGGAACATGGATTTTTTCAGGATCGCATGCACACCCCAGTTGCCATCCACCACTTGGGTGATACCAAAGTCGACCGCCACCGTCATCAGTGATATCGCTTCATCTTCGTCCAAATGCTGAGTAGTCATTAAAAAGTGTCGCATCTTGCGATAAGCATCACGTAGCGCCTTATCTACCGAAGATTTGCTGTAGATATCATCCTGAGCGTTGGGGCCCAGTTCAGCCAGATAGTTGGCATAACTGAAACCATGTAACACCCAGTCATCCTGGGTTTCCAGCAAGGGATAATTGAGTTCAGCCAATGAGGTGCCGGGCAGGTCTGCTTTTTTGTGCAGGATAAACTGGAAAGTACCGGTCAAAGAACACTCAATGGCAGTACCGCATAATTCGGAGTCACCCTGTGATGCATGTGGATCACCAACTGAGAACATGCCGCCATCCACTGCGACCGGGAAATAAATCTTCGCACCCTTGCCAATGCGCCAGTTGTCGATATTGCCGCCGGTGTAGTTGGGCGGAATCGAGTTAACCATATCGGCTTCTGCAGGAGCGAGGCCAATGGTGCCAAAGTGAGGCCGGATCGGAATACGGATATCACGCAGAATATTTTCTTTTTTGGTGATGGTGCTGTGATCAACCGGCACACCCGGATAATCGATAGTGGGATGTACCACACCGAAAGGATCGGTTTGCGGTGTCCAACGATAGTTGTAGACGGCCTTGGCCCAGTTACGCTCACCCGTTGCATCGACCTCATAGATGGTAACGACTTCACGTTTTTTAGGTTCGGTAAGCATATCGCCGTAATGAAACCCCCACCAGGCAGCAGCATTACTGCCAAATGTCTTACCTTTGTAATCAGGGTTACCACTGGGTCTGGGGGTAACATCGACTATGCGAACTTCAAGAATATCGCCGGGTTGAGCACCTTTGATTCGCACTGGACCGGTACAGATATGCACGCCGGCTCCACCACCGGCGCCAATCTTGGCATCCATCGGGCCAGCGCCACGTCTATCGACACCTTTGCGTTGGGCGTCCCAATGAAAAATGCTTTCAGCACCGGGGTCACCTTTTACCATACGTTCTGCATCATCGTTAGCATGATGGGTGAGTGTTTCCATGGTGACAAAATCACCGGACTCGATTTCAACGGTAGGTTTGGCATTCTTGCTGAAATAGCCCCAGAGAACCGTTTCAGGGGTGGCAGGTATGTAATAGTGCATCTGGCCGGGTGCGTCAGCATTGATGGGTGTATTAGCGCCCGCGGCAAAACTCATGGGTGACATGGTCACGCCCATTGCGCCGAGAGAGGCGGCACCACCGCCAACAAAAGCGTTACGAATAAATGAACGCCGCGCAGTATCAAATTCTTCGACCACGTCTTTTTTATTTTCTTCTGTGATGCCGTGTGTGCAACCTGGAGTACAAATATGCTGTGTCATGATAAATCCCCTCGGATAACTGCTTGATGTCTGAGGTGCCCCGGCAGTGCGGCACGTGCAGATATTATGTTCCTGAGGGTGAGGTTTCTTCTTGTCAGCTGGCGCACTAATTCTTGTCGAGCAGAATTAATTCCGTTGTCGTTGAGGTTTTACTCAACGTCATTGCTAGGGCTTGTTGATCTTTCATCTCCACCACTGCTGGCGGCTATTTTTGTGTCCGACAAGGCGGAAAGCACGCCGTGTAGCCTTCCTACATAAGTGATTGACAAATGAGTCTGGAACTCATTTGAACAGCTTTGCTGGCCGTGTAGCGGTGAAATACAGGGATGTATCTCACAAAAATCGCTCCTCGTGCCTTGATTGACGCTTTTTCAGCTCACAACAGAGGCGGAGATGAAAGATAAACAAGCCCTGAGTAAAACTGTTTTCTGATCGTACTTCAAAGCATTTTTAATAAGGTAGCGTAAAAGCGAAACTTGTTAATTACGAATGCAAACGATAATCTATCGCATTAATGACGAATATTAAAAACCACTCTTCCTGATAAATGGACCTTTAAGAGTTTTGATTCGACTTTAAATAAGTCAGTGAAAATTTCTGATCTTTTATCAACAGACCCTAGCTAAAAACCGTGTATGGAACACCCCAATATGACCTTGTCTTACTCTGGCCGAATTTTTTCGCTGGTGCTGGCCGCTACATTAGGTGGCTATTTGTTGACCTCGGCTGTAATGATTTTGATTGCCGCGATTTTGCCTTTATCCCGTGCCGATGCCGTAATTACCAGCGCATTACTGAGCTTTGCTGTTTACACCGCCGTGGTCATCTGGATATTTGCGGTTAAAAATGCCAAACGTGCCTGGATAGGGATGATAGGTGCAACAGTAATTATTGGTGGCTTAGGTTTGTTGTTAACGGAGTGGTTACGATGAGCAAATCGACGGATGTAAGTATTGAACAAGGACGATTCCGTCAATCGATGGCCTGGTTGCATACCTGGGGCAGTTTAGTTGCCAGTTGGGCATTATTTGCCATTTTCTTAACGGGAACAATAGGTGTTTTTGATGATGCTATCACCCATTGGATGACGCCTGAGCGGGAATTAATCGGTGAATTTGATCCCGCAACCAGTACTCAGGAGCAACGCCTGGCTGCAGTCACTCAAGGTGAAAACTTTCTGCGAAAGGCCGCTCCCCAAAGCCATTTTTGGCGCATACGGTTGCCCAGTGAGGCCGATCCAGCAATAGGTTTATCCTGGGAAGATGACAATGCTGAGATTCAGCAGCGCCGGTTACATCCTGTTAGCGGTGAATTGATTCCTGAACAGCAACAGCGTGAGACTCAGGGTGGTCATCACTTTGTCCATATGCATTTTGAGTTTCATGCCGGTATGACCGGTATCTGGCTGGTGGGATTTTTTACCATGATCATGCTGGTGGCCTTGGTCAGCGGCATCATTATTCACAAACGTATCTTTAAAGATTTTTTTACCTTCAGATCGGGTAAAGGCCAGCGTAGCTGGCTCGATGCACATAACGCCTCTTCTGTTTTATCGTTGCCATTTCAATTGATGATTGCCTACAGCGGGCTGGTGATCTTTGTGTCGATCTATATGCCAGCCGGAGTATTGGCCAATTATGACAAACCACAGAGTTTCTTTGCCGAGGTGTTCAACCAACCCGAGCATCGCCCAGAGACAGGTATTGAAGCTGATGTTTTATCGTTGACCGAGTTGTTTAAACAGGGCGAAGCGTTAATGGAGAAACCGGGAAGTTTTATCAGTGTAGAGCATCCCGGTGACAGTAGTGCGGTCGCTAAAGTCTTTGGCTTGTTTGAGCAGGAGAAAAATACTGGACGGTTACTCTTTTTGAGTTCCGGTCAGGTTATTTTTGATGCGGTAACCGGTGAAATGATTCATATCGAAGCACCGGAAACTTTTGATAAAAGTAATGCCTTTGCCGCACAACGTATTATGCGGACCTTACATTTTGCCAATTTTGGCGGTTATACCGTTCGCTGGATTTATTTTATTCTGGGCATGGCTGGCACCATCATGATGGCCACCGGCGCCATTCTGTTTATGGTGAAACGCCGGCAAAAATCCTTGAATGAGTTCGGGACGCAAACACCAAAAGTCTACCGTGCCATTGAAGTCCTTAATATCAGCGCTATCAGCGGATTAATGATCGCCTGTGTAGCGTATTTTTGGGTGAATCGGCTGTTGCCATTGGATGTGCCGGAGCGCGCCAGCTGGGAAATCAAACTGTTTTTCTTCATTTGGCTGGGCAGCTTATTACATGCAGCATTACGACCCGCTTCTCGAGCCTGGATAGAGCAGTTATCGACATTTTCTACGTTATGTTTATTACTGCCCATCCTCAACTGGCTGACGACAGGGCAACATTTAATCAGCTATTTCATTGAGGGTGACTGGCTGAATGTCGGCTTGGAATTAACCGTCGTGTTGTTCGGTGTGTTGGGCGTTTGCTCCGTCAAAATACTGAAAAGCAAACAACATAAAGCTGCGTCACGAAAGTCCAGTAGTTATAAAACCAAGTCGGAGGCAGCGTAATGCAAATGTTACTGATGATGTTGCTCGCAACAGCATTATGTTATGCCGGTATGGCGGGTTTGAGCCTGGCGATGCCCAGACACTACTCACAATTAAACTCAGCTAAATTATCTGTCAGTCGGGCTCATCTATTGCGAATTTCTTCTACTATGCTACTGATAGTTTCCTTATGGCCTGCTATCAGTGTGTGGGGTGTTGTGGTGGGTATTGTTGTCTGGCTGGGGCTGCTATCGGTGGCGGCGCTGATATGGGTCGGTTTATTGGCTTACTGGCCACGCTTTGCAGCAACAAAAGCGCTTCTTCTGGCTTTGATTGGCTTATCTGCTTGTATCGTTTTGTGGCTCAATTAATCTCGAATTTGATTCATGGAGTTTTTATGAAGAAAATCAGGCTGGATTTAATATTAAGTTATATCGGGATTATAGGTTTACTGATTAACCTGGCATTGAATCTTTATGCCTACTTTTATATCGATCCGCTTTCATCCTCACCACTGGAAGTGGGCTGGTGGACAGTCTGGTTGCCAAGCTACCTGGTTTGGCTGGTATTTTTAACGATTGCTTCGTTTCTTGGCGTCAAACAAAAGGATTAATTCTTTTGTTCAGCGTTTTCTTGTTCTTCAGTGCTCTTTAGCTCTTCGGTATTTTCCGGTTCTTCAGGGGGGGCCTGAATTTCAGTACTCTCCTGTTGTTGAATTTTCTCCGATTCTTCAGGAGCCTTCTGACTTTCGGTCATCTCCTGAATAAACTGTGGCGCCAGACGTTCATACAGGCTTTCTTGTTTTTCAGTGTTCTCTGGTTGTTGAATGTCGTCAGTATCTTCAATGTTCTGCTGATCTTCTATTGGCTCCTGAAAGAATGGCGGTTTAAGACGCTCAAGCAGACTTTCCCGTTCATTAATGCTGGCTTCAACGGTAAAGCGTTTGATACCGATCAGCTGTCCTGAATCCGTGACTACTTTTACCTGCCACTTACCGACCGGATCCTCTGGGAAGTTCAATTTCTGGGTCCATGCCCGATAGCCTTGCTCACTGCCGCCTTCAATATTCAGCGTGATTCGATCGACTTGTTTACCGTTATGAATCCACAGATGATGAATTTTTTCCTGCAAGCCGCGCGGTGCGCGGATTGCTGTCCAGGCATATATGCCATCGCGTTTCAGGGATTGCACATCAAGGCGATTAATATGAATGCTGTGCGTGCGTTGTTCACGATCAACCTGTTGTACCAGATTAAATTCAGTCAATCGCAATGCTGCGGGTGGGACTAAGCTGGGGACCTGCCACAAAACAGCGGCTAAAGCGGCCAACATTAACATCATTAACGGCCGTCGCCACCAGCGACCATTGGCAATAAATTTCACTAAACTCGGCAGACTGAACAACAGGGAAGCAATCAGAGCAAACGCCAGGCTTTGACCGGTAGTCAGCTGTAGCAAGATGGGTAGAGCAACCAGTAATACAGCGAATAAAGCCAGCGCATGGAAAATAACAAATAAAGATCGACGCGGTGCCAGTTGTTTGTAATACAGCGGATCAATCACGGAGATCAGAGCACATAAAATCAATAAAGCGGTAAACCCTGCCTGAGTGTGATTCCAAGTGGTGACGGCAAGAAAAAACGGCAACACAAAAAACAAACTTTCCTGATGGACTAATTGAGTCAGGTAATGCATTAAAGCGGGTGGAATATTGAGTCCAAAGCGGCTTTTAAAACTTTCCCTCAGCCAGTTTTCCAATACCAGAAACACCCAGCTGACCAACATCAGGATAGCGATGACCTGCGCCAATGATTCTTTGCGTTCCACCAGAAAATAACTGGCAAGACCGGAAATAAAACCAATTCCAGCAATCAACCAAGGCCAGCGTTTGGCCAGTTCAATCAGAGCAAATACAAACGATTTTAATGACGCCATTTGAACGGAAACACCGGTGAGTAAAAAAGCAAAATAGCGATCATTAATTTGTGATAACGACTATCTGAAAACTACTGATTCACAAAAATAGTTACAGTTCGTTACGGGCGGTTTGAATAGCTTTTTTAACCTGTTCCGGAGCGGTTCCACCCAGATGATTGCGAGCTGCCACTGAGCCTTCCAGGGTTAATACTGAAAATACATCATCGCCGATCTGAGCGCTGAATTGCTGCAGTTCCTGCAGTGTTAACGCCGACAGATCCTTCTGATGTTTAATCGCATAGGCAACTGACAGACCAACAACCTCATGGGCATCACGGAAAGCAACGCCTTTACGCACCAGATAGTCTGCCAGATCGGTTGCGGTGGCATAACCTTTCAGAGCCGCCAGACGCATATTGTCTTTTTTGACGGTGATTACTGCGAGCATATCGGCATAGACACGTAACGAGCCAAGCAATGTGTCGATGGTGTCAAACAGCGGTTCTTTATCTTCCTGATTATCCTTGTTGTACGCCAATGGTTGGTTTTTCATCAGCGTTAGCAGGTTAAACAGATTGCCGTAAACCCGGCTGGTTTTACCGCGTACCAGTTCCGGCACATCAGGGTTTTTCTTCTGCGGCATGATTGATGAGCCGGTACAAAAGGCATCACCCAGATCAACAAAATCAAACTGGGCCGAGGACCAGATGATCAATTCTTCTGAGAACCGCGACAGGTGCATCATTAGCAATGAGGCGAAGCTGTTAAATTCAATGGCAAAATCGCGATCACTGACCGCATCCAGCGAGTTGCGACAGATACGTTCAAAACCAAGCAGTTCAGCGGTGTATTCACGATCAATCGGGAACGTAGTTCCGGCTAATGCTGCAGCACCTAATGGCAGACTGTTGACCCGTTTAGTACAGTCATCAAGACGTTCCAGATCACGGCTGAGCATCTCAAACCAGGCCAGCATATGATGACCAAAAGTGACAGGCTGTGCAGTTTGCAGATGGGTAAAGCCAGGCATGATGGTGTCGAATTCACGTTCAGCCACATCCAGCAAGGTAGAGCGCAGTCGCTGTAATTCACTTCGAACAGGCACAATCATATCGCGCAGATATAAACGCACATCGGTTGCCACCTGATCATTACGTGACCGACCGGTATGCAGTTTTTTGCCGACTTCGCCAATCAGTTTGATCAGTCTGGATTCGATGTTCATATGCACATCTTCCTGTGCAATCGACCATTCAAACTGATCGTTATCGATTTCGCTTTCAATCTGCTGCAAGCCAGTGATGATTTGATCGCGTTCAGTTTCCGTTAAAACGCCCACTTTACAGAGCATGGTGGCATGCGCGACGGAACCCTGAATATCCTGCTGATACATGCGTTTATCAAACATCACCGATGCAGTGAATTCCTCAACGAATTTATTAGTTGGCTGGGTGAGGCGGGCGGAAGAAAGCTTTTTATCAGATGCGGTCATGGCACGGGCCTGTGATTGCTGGCAGAAAAAGACCGCATTATAACGCGGCTGTTCGTGGAACCGCAGGGGAAAATGTTAGAATCGACAACACTGTTAACTATAATGTGGATTTTTGTTTCATGAGTCAGCGTACTGTTCGAATTGCTACCCGTCGCAGTCCTCTTGCCATCTGGCAGGCCGAGTTTGTCCGTGACAGTTTGTTGGCGTTACATCCACATCTGAATATCGAACTGGTTCGTATCAAAACCCAGGGCGATATTATTCTCGATACTCCACTGGCCAAAGTGGGCGGCAAAGGCTTGTTTGTCAAAGAACTGGAACAGAGCATGCTGGCCGGTGAAGCCGATATTGCGGTGCATTCAATGAAAGATGTTCCGGTGGAGTTTCCGGAAGGTCTGCACTTACCAGTGATCTGCGAACGCCATGATCCACATGATGCGTTTGTTTCCAATCATTTTGAAAACGTTGATGATTTACCTGAGGGTGCCGTTGTGGGTACTTCCAGTCTGCGCAGGGAATGTCAGCTTCGTCACTACCGACCGGATTTGAAAATTGTACCGCTGCGCGGCAATGTAAATACCCGTCTTGCCAAGCTGGATGCAGGTAACTTTGATGCGATTATACTGGCCAAAGCCGGCTTGGAAAGATTGGGTTTTGATCAGCGTATTCGCAGTGCCTTAACGCCAGAGCAAAGTTTGCCTGCGATTGGACAGGGCGCACTAGGTATTGAAACCCGTATCAATGATGACGAAATGAATGCGTTAATTGCCCCGCTTAATTGCGAGCTGACCTCAATCACTGTCAAAGCAGAGCGGGCATTAAATCGTCGCTTAAAAGGGGGCTGTCAGGTCCCAATCGGTGGCTACGCCATATTAAATGGTGATGATATCTGGGTTCGAGGGCTGGTGGGTCGTCCTGACGGAACCGAGATGCTGCAGCAGGAAATTCGCGGCAAGGCCAGTGAATCCGAACAACTTGGCTTAACATTAGGTGAGATGTTACTTAATCAGGGCGCTGATAAAATTCTGGCTGACGTTTATGATGCCTGAGCATTCGGCTCTGGCATTGCAAGGCCGCAAGATTTTAGTAACACGGCCGATTCGACAGGTGTCTGGACTGGTCGATCTGATTGAACAGCAGGGGGGAGAGGCGATAGTCTTTCCGGTGATTGAAATTACGACTATTGATGTTAAACAATGGGGCGAATGGAATCCGCAACAAACCAATTGGCTGGTATTTGTCAGCCGTAATGCTGTTGAACATTTTCTGCAGGATCTTCCGCTACCATTGCCAGCCAATGTTAAATTGGTCGCTGCAGGCGAGGGCACGGCGCAGGCATTGCGGCAAAACGGTTTAACGGTCGATTTACAGCCTGAGCTATCAAACGGCAGTGAAGGTTTGCTGCAGTTACCCCAATGGCAACAAATGGCTCATCAGAAGGTCGTAATTGTGCGGGGTGAAGGTGGACGTGAGCTTATGGCAGATACGTTGCGTGCCAGAGGTGCTAATATTAGTTATCTGGAAGTTTATCGCCGACAATTACCGACGGTATCGTCCGAACTTCAACAACAAGCCTGTTCAGCCGATTGGTTGACAGCAACCAGTGCCAATGGTGTGACAAACCTGTTAAGTTTATTATCAGCCAGCTGCCCGCAGATTTTGCAAAAACCTTTGTTGGTAGTCAGTGAACGAATCAAGGCTTTTGCCTTGGAACAAGGATTTAAACAGGTGCATGTCAGTCTAGATGCCAGTGATGGTGCAATCATTCAGCGACTTATAGAAATGGGATCAGATCATGGAGCCTAACAGCAAATCTGAGCAGGTCGAAAAGCCCGCCAAAAAAACTGAAAAAAATGTCTCAGAAACACCCAAAAAGGCGGTTTCAGTAAAGTGGGTGCTACTAATTATTTTAGCGATATTGATAACGTTGCCAGCGGCTGGCGCACTTTGGCTGGTATGGCAGCAGAAACAGCAACTGGTGGATGTGGAAAGTCGAGTTGATGAAATTGCCGAACTTGAAACGGATATTTTGCAACTGACCAACAGCCAGCGCCAATTAAACAATCAACTGTCGACATTCAAACAAACACAGCTTGAACAGGGTGACGTACTGACCAAGCTACAAAACCAGTCACCGTTAACTACTGAGGAAATCGAGCTTGAATGGGCATTGGCGGAAATCCGTTATTTGCTTAATCTCGCCAATCAGCGCGCTTTGTTGGCCAATGATACCAGTGGGGCAGCGCTTGCCTTATCACTGGCTGATCAACAAATCCGTGAAATTGGTGACTATCGTATGCAACCCTTGCGGGAACTTATTGCAGAGGAAGAGCTGGCTCTTGAAGCGGCGGGAGACGCTGATGTGGCGGGAATTGCTGCCGATATGCTGGGTTTGATAGGCTCAATTGATAAGCTACGTGTTGTTACTGGCCCTAAACAGTCTTTTTACGACGAAACTGAAACAGAAGTAACACAACAATCAGCCTGGCGGGAAGCGGTTGCTGATATTTGGACGCAGATACGTTCACTGGTGGTTATTCGTCAGCAGGAGGATGCCCCGGCGGCAGTATTAATGCCTGAACAACGCTACTTCCTTTATCAGAACCTGCGCTTGCAATTGGAGACCGCTCGCTTTGCTGCGCTTTCAGGTAATCAGCGTATGTTTGAGCAGAGTCTGCAATCTGCCAGCAGCTGGCTTGAACAGTATTTTGTGGGCGATCATCGCGATGCGATGCTGGAAAGTCTGCAAGCCATGCAGAACCAGGCCATAAGTATTGAAACACCGGATATTTCGGGATCACTTCGCTGGTTGAAAGGATTTGAACCATGAAATGGCTGATTATTATTGCAATTGCGCTGGCATTAGGCGGTGTTTTTGTCTGGTTGGCTGATTTTGAGCCAGGCTTTGTATTGGTGCAATACGGACAGTGGACGCTGGAAACCTCGTTGATTGTATTTAGCGTGGCTTGGTTGATTCTGCTGTTATTGGTTTATTTTACTCTGCGCAGTCTGGCGGTCATTAAAAGTACACCAAACCGCCTGTCTCAATGGCAGGAAAATCAGCGTCATAAACGTGCTACTAAAGCGTTAACCAACGGTCTGATAACGCTCGAAGAAGGTCGTTGGGCAGAAGCTGAACGATTGTTACTGCGCCATGCTGGCAACAGCGAGACGCCGTTATTGCATTATCTGGCAGCTGCACGGGCTGCACAGAAACAACAGGCGCCAGAGCGGCGTGATTCCTATCTGAAACTGGCCCACGAAACGACCCCCAGCGCTGATATTGCTGTTGGTGTAGTACAGGCAGAATTACAACTTTCGGCTGGTCAGAAAGAACAGGCATTAGCTACCTTGCAGCATCTGCGTCAAGTTGCGCCTAAACACCCCTATGTTTTACAACTTCTGCAGCAGCTCTATCAGGAAACTGATCAATGGCAGGAAGTGCAATCGGTGTTGCCCGATTTGCGTAAGCGACATGTTCTGGATGCCAGCTCAGCCAATGCTTTGTCGGCAGAAGCCACTGTGGGACAGTTGCAAAATGCATTGATACGTCAGGAATGGCAGCGAATGGAACAGATATGGCTGCAATCTCCGGCGAAAATCAGACAATCTGAGCAAGTATTGAAAACCTATGTAAATGGTTTGTTATTGCAGGGTGAGCAACAGCAGGCAATGCAATTGATTGAAGAATATTTACGCAAAAACTGGAGTGATGCGCTGATTTATCAGTATGGCAAAATTCTGCAGGGCGGTTTATTAAAACGTCTGGCTACGGCCGAGAAGTGGTTAAAACAACGTGAAGAAAACCCCTGGTTATTACTGACCTTGGGAAGACTGGCGCAGGCCAATAAACTGTGGGCCAAGGCAGAAGCTTATCTACGGGCCAGTATTGAGCATGGGCCACGTGGTGAAACCTATCAGGCGCTGGCGGAAGTATTAATGGCCCAGGATAAACGTGATGCTGCAGCCAATATTTACAAACAGGGTCTGGATGTCATGCTGCAGAATAATCCAAATAAAGTTATTTAGGACAAACGCAGCTTGTCAGTAATAAAAAAAACGGCGCTCAAAGCGCCGTTTTTTGTGTGGCTCCATAAATTCGTTACAGCCGCATCGGCATAACCACATATTGCCGTGTAAATTTTGGATCATTTGGGGTAATCAACGCACTGCTGTTTTCATCAGTAAATAACAGTTTTACTTTGTTATCGGGAATGGCGTTGAGCAGATCCAGCAGATACGCATTATTAAAAGCGATTTCCAAATCCGGCCCGCTGTATTCCACTGCCAGTTCTTCCTCAGCGGACTCTTGTTCCTGATTGGTAACGGTGGCTTTAAGCAGGTTGTTACTGAGATTCAACTTTACACTGCGATGTTTGTCATTGGCCAGAATCGAAGCCCGGGATAATGCTTGTTTAAGCTCATCCCGTTCGGCAATGACTTCTTTATCACCACCGACGGGTAAGACGCGTTCGTAGTTAGGAAATTGGCCATCAATCAGCTTGGAAGTGAAATGCATATCCGGCAGTTCGACTTTAAGTTGCTGGGGGCTGATCGCCAGGGTCACGTTATCAGCAACATCACCTAATAAACGTCCCAGTTCTAAAATCGCTTTACGCGGCACAATGACACTGTGTTTTTCGTTGGTTTTTTCTGCTGTTTCAATGCTGCCCAATGCCAGTCGGTGACCATCTGTTGCTACCGCACGCAAGATGTTTTCTTCGCGTTCCAGCAACAGACCATTCAGGTAATACCGTACATCCTGGCTGGCCATGGCAAAACTGGTTTCATCCAGCAGATCTTTTAATGCTGATTGGGGGACGGTCAGCTGATCAAGGTAATTTGCACCTTCGCTGTCCGGAAAGTCTGTCGCCGGTAGTGTGGCTAACGAAAAACGACTTTTTCCTGCCCGAACCAGTGATTTATTGTCTTCAGCCTGAAAGCTGATAGTGGCGTTTGCGGGTAAGGCGCGAACGATATCCAATAGTTTGCGTGCCGAGACAGTGGTTTCACCCTCTTTTTCGACCGCTACCGGCAGTGTGGCAATCATTTCCAGTTCCATATCGGTACTGGTCATGGTTAATTGCTGATCACGGCAACGTAACAGAATATTAGACAAAATAGGCAGGGTGGAGCGCCGTTCAACGATGCTGCACACCAGTTGTAAGG
>Ga0207883_1000094_pt1 | contig 49662 bp, 48 predicted proteins | sample MalvirmetaMSP109_FD_184229 | JGI IMG/M metagenome (GOLD analysis project Ga0207883, IMG submission 184229) | Marine viral communities from the Deep Pacific Ocean - MSP-109 (SPAdes) | ecosystem: Environmental > Aquatic > Marine > Oceanic | place: Pacific Ocean | collected 2011-05-21 | reverse complement strand
CGGCTGTTAACTGTGGCAGACAGCGACGATGGATTCGAGCATCACGCCGCATTGAGTTATTGATCAGGTTGCTGCCTGGCAGCGCTCAACAGTAATCAGCGCCAAAAGTGGGATATTCAGGTTCGACTAACTAATGGTATATCCCTTTCAGACCACGACCGTCTCAGAGCTGTCTCTATCAATTCAAAACCGACCTGGGGTCCCGCAGAGGCGGTGAGAGGGGGTTTCGATCGGGAGGAGGTCAAATCATGTCCAAAACTATGAAAGCTGCTGTAGTACACGAGTTCGGCAAACCATTATCGATAGAGGAAGTGGCGGTACCAAAAGTCCAGCCGGGAGAAATTATTGTCAAGGTGAAAGCTTCCGGTGTTTGCCATACCGATCTGCATGCCGCCGAAGGCGATTGGCCGGTGAAACCCGAGCCGCCCTTTATCCCCGGCCATGAGGGTGTCGGGTTTGTCGCCGAGGTCGGCGCGGGGGTGACAACCGTCAAGGAAGGCGACCGCGTCGGTGTACCCTGGCTGTATACCGTGGCCACACATGAGGATTTCATTACTCGCTAGAATATTAAAGGAGCTTCGGGAATTGTTACTGCAACCGACGTCGAAATATACCCAATGACAAAATCAACATTGGAATTGCGATGGCGATCAGGCATAAGCTTTCATCCCACAGATCCCTCCAGCCGACACCTTTTAAAAACACACCGATAATAATATCCATGTAATAGCGCAACGGACTCAGGCGGGATAACGCCTGGAGAACGTCTGGCATCGCCTCCACGGGCGTCAGGGTACCCGATAGGAACATCACCGGAAACAACCCAAAAAAAGACAATAACAGGGCTTGTTGCAGGGTTCGGCTATAGGCGGCGATCAGCACCCCAAGAGCAACGGCACTGAGCAGGAAGAATCCCGTAAGGATCAGAAACAACGCGAGGCTGCCACGCATTGGCACGTCAAAGGCACGCACAATCAACAGGCTGGGAAACACGGCCAATAGGCCTATGATCATGGTCGGGGCAATTTTGGCGAGGAACAGCTGGAACGTGGAAATCGGCGCAACTAACAGTTGCTCTAGGGTACCACGTTCCTTCTCACGCACAATCGAGGCGGCGGGATGAATGACGCCCACCATCATACCGGCCAGGGCAATCATCGACAGTACCATGAAGCTCGATGTGGTCAGTTGCGGATTGTACCAGACGCGTGTCACCGCGATTGCACCGGTGTTCGCTGCAAACGGCAGTTGTTCGCGGACCAGCCTGGCAAGAACACCTCTCGCGTTATACAGCGAGTTAGCGGCAATATTGGAATCGGTGCCGTCCAATAACAATTGTAGTGTCGTCTGCTCACTGGAACGAATCGACCGCTCAAATCCCGGCGGTATCACGAGGATGGCAGTCACCTTGCCGTGCGCTAAGTGCGTTTCCGCAACCGATACCGCGCTTTCCTGATACTGAAGGTCAAAGGATTCACTCAGGGCAAATTTTTGCACCAACTCGCGACTGATAGTACTGCGGTCCTGGTCAACAATGGCCAGCGGCACATCTTCCACGTCAAAGCTAAGCGCGAGGGTGCAAAACACCGCTTCGACGGTGTATAACCACAAAATCAACACCAGGATCACTCGATCGCGAAAAAACTGGATAACTTCCTTGCGCAGCAGGCCAATCATCGCTATGGACATATCAGGCCACCTTCTGCTTCATACGCCAGACAGCAAACACGAATACCACCAGGGTGTACCCTATCAACAGCAGCAGATTGGGCAACACTGCCTCAACACCCAGCCCTTTTAATAAAATCCCTCGCGACACCTCCATAAAATAACCGGCGGGGAATAACCGACTGTAGAGCTGCAGGCTGTAAGGCATTGTAAAAATGGGGAACAAAAATCCGGAAAACAGGAAAGACGGCATCAGGGTGACGATCAGGGTAATCAGCATGGCGGCAAGCTGCGTTCGCGCCAGGGACGAAACCAGCAACCCGATGCCCACCGTGGTAAACACATAAACCAGTGAGGCGACAAACAACAACGGCAGGCTACCGGCGATAGGAATCTCGAACCAGACAAAGCCGACCAGGATGACCATCAGGATTTCGAGAAAAGCCACCAGGGCATAGGGCAGCAGCTTTCCCAACACATACTCAGCGGAGCGCAATGGCGAGGCATAAATCTGTTCCACGGTGCCTGTTTCTTTTTCCCTGACGATGGCCAAGGTGGTCAGCAACGGCGGAAAAGCCATCAAAATCACCGCAAACAACCCGGGAATGACAAAGTTGATACTGTTCAGGGACGGGTTGTACCAAACGCGGGTCTGCATCTCAACGGGCTCGGGCCGCGGCGCGGGAAAATAAGCGATGACGGCGTCGATATACGCCATCCCCAACCCGGCAACCATTGGATAGCCGCCATCGACGATCACCTGCACCGGCGCCGGCTGATCCCTTAGCAGCGCCCGGCCAAAACCGGGAGGAATCACAATGCCTGCGCGGATACGGGATTGCTGCAGGCTGCGGTCAAGGTCGCGAGTATTGTGACGGTATTCGATGATGTCGAAATAGGGAGAACCAGCAAAGCGCGCCACCAGCGCACGACTGGCAGGCGTATTGTCCTGATCGTAAAGACCCAACGCCAGCTCATCAACATCCATATTGATGGCATAGCCAAACAAAAAAAGCATGACCAGCGGCATCACCACGGCCAGCGCCAGCGTCACTGGGTCCCGCACCAGTTCCCGAGTTTCCTTGAGCAGCAAGGCAACAATGCGACGCGCGTTCATCCCTCACCTTCGCTCAATGATGCGCTATCGACCCGTGCAACTGCGGTGAGAAAAAGCGTTTCCATATCGGTATCGGGCGACAAGGCGAGAGATTCAATGAGTGCATCGCGGCTACCATGTGCGATCAGGCGACCGTTCATCATCAGCGCCAATCGATCGCAGTAAGCGGCTTCGTCAAGATAATGGGTGGTCACGGCCACGGTCATGCCTTGTGACGCCAATACCCGGATGACCTCCCAAAAGCGGTAGCGCGAGGCGGGGTCAATACCGGATGTCGGTTCATCGAGAAACAGTACTGCCGGCCGATGCAGAATACTGCCAGCGAGCGCCAGCCGCTGTCGGATGGCGCCGGACAAATCCCCGACCATGGTCCGAAGAGGCACCGTCAACCCTGTTACTGCACTGGCCCATGCCACGGCGGCACGCGCGGTATTGCCCGACAATCCGTAGAGGTTGGCAAAAAACGCCAGATTCTCCCCCGCCGTCATATCCAGATAGAGCGAAAATTTTTGCGACATATAGCCGATTTGCCGTCGCAGATTGCGATTTTTCAAACTCACTGCTTCGCCACCGACAACCGCCCCGCCCTCGGCAATTGCCGTCAGACCACAGATGGCCCGGATCAACGTGGTTTTGCCCGCGCCGTTGGGTCCCAACAGCGCCAGCAACTCCCCTCTCTCAATCGTCAGATTAATGCGATCGACGGCGGTGAATTCGCCAAAACGGATACTGAGGTTTTGCGTTTGCACGCCGTTGCGATCTTTATCCGCATCAAGTTTGGCTGCTGCTACAGGGAATCTACTGGCCTGTTCACCATTCCCCATAGCAGGTGGTTCAACACAGTCCATTTCAACCTCCGTACGGCTATCCAGCACGAACAGATCTTCAAGCTGTGGTTCAGCTGGCGTAACCACGGTATTGGCTGGCAGCTCGCGCATGGCTAGTTGTTTGAAATCGTCGGCATCAGTGACGCAGCGCAGACGATCCGGCAGCCGCTGTATGGCGCGCATCCCTTGCAGTCGACGCAGCTTTACCGAGACATCGTCAAGCGGCTCGGGCGATGTCGAAAATGTTACACTGAACACCCGCCCCCTAAGCTGTTCCAGCAGTGCCCCGGGTGTCCCATCCGCCAGCACTTGACCTTCCCGCAACAGAACCACACGGTCGCAGCGCATGGCCTCATCCATATAGGAAGTCGCAATAACGCTGGTGACTTGCCGCTGCTGAAAACGATCCAGCATTTCCCATAACTGGCGACGCGACAGTGGATCGACGCCCAGACCCGGCTCGTCCAGAATGAGCAGTTCAGGCTCATGAATCAGGTTGGTACAAAGGGAGAGCTTTTTGCGCATGCCACCGGAAAGCTTGCCCGCCGGCCGCTGCGTAAAGGTCGTGAGGCCGGCCATCTGTAGCAAGCTGTTGCGTCGCGCAAGGTATTGATCTTGAGGTACGTCGCGAATGCGAGCGGAAAACGCGAGGTTTTCATCCACGCTCAAGCGATCATAGAGGGTAAAGCCCTGCGACATATAGCCGATGCGAGCGGCAATGATTTTGGACTCGCGGCGTGTATCAAGGCCAAACACCCGACAGTCACCGCTGCTGGGGTCGAGGATGCCCGCCAGCATTTGCAACAGCGTGGTTTTCCCGGCACCGTCTGCGCCGACGACACCGACACGCTCTCCCCGTCGCACGGCAAAGCTGATATCACCCACTGCAACCGTCTCCCCGAACCGCCGCGAAAGTTGTTCAGTCTGTAAGATAAGTGCCTGGGGCTGTTCAACAATGGCGTCAGGCATGTTGTATCAACTTGCCGGAACCGGTAGCGAAGCCGGCCATTGTTGGGTGGCGTCCCAGCGAATCCAGGCATCGGCCGGCATCCCCGGTTTCAACAGGCCATCAGGATTGTCCAGTGCCAGGGTAACCCCGTAAACCATGCGCTGGCGTTCATCCGGCATATGTACATCCCGCGGGGTGAATTGAGCAAAATCATCAATACGGCTGACATTGGCGACAAACTCTCGATCGACACCATCGACGCGAATACGCGCCTCATCACCCAGGTGCAGGCGGTTCAGGTGGTTGGCGGAGACATAGACTTTCAACTCCAGACGGTTGAGATCGACAATCAACGCCAGCGGCTGGCCGGCGGCGACCACCTCGCCGGTCTCCACTGCACGAATCAACACCGTGCCCGACAAGGGGGCTGCCACCTCCAGTTTGTTGCGTTGGGATTCGGCCAACGCCAACGTAGCACCAGCGGCTTCCATCTGTGCGTTGAGCGAGTCGCGCTGCTTCTGCAACGCCTGCAAGCGCCCCATTGCTTCTTTAACAGCATTTTCTGCCGTATCGACATCCTGCTGCGTACCCAGTTTCTTTGTCTGCAGGGCGCGTACACGTTCCAATTGGCGCTTTGCAGTCGCGGCGTGGTGGCGCCAGGTATCACGTTCACTGTCAATTACGGCGATGTTCTCCTTAAGTGACTCAAGTTCGCCCTGGGCACCACGGATCTGTTCGTCGGCATCCACCGGATCGATCTCGACAAGTACGTCACCCGTAGAGACCGCTTCGCCTTCCAACAGGCGATGTCGCAGCACCCGGCCACCGCGTTCAGCGGCAAGCTTTACATCACGCCCCTCGATATACCCGTTACCATAAACGAAGCCCTCGGGTAGCGGTTTACCCTGGGTGAGCCAAAAGAGCCCGTAAGAAACAACGGCAACCAGGACTATCACCGCTAACGACCAGATCCAGGATGGATTTTTCATCTTTTTTCCTTGGTTCGCACATCAACTCAGTCGAGCAATAGCCCTCGTATGAGGGCGCCATAGACCACCATGCTAATTCTCACTCTATGGAATCGCTCTCTGAACAGGGCTGACAAAATTTCATCCGGTTCATCGCCAGCAACGAAAAAGAAGCCGACCAGGTGATCAGCACCAGTCCGTTAATGGCCTCCAGCCCATAGAGAATTTTAAACCATCCCGAGGCGGACAATTCACCGGCCCCCAACGAGCTGTAGGCCACAAATGAAAATACAGGGCATTAATCCAATCTTCGAAGCTGGTGCCCGGCAGTTCGCCAAACCCCGGAATCAGATGCGAAAAATAATAAACAAAGGCATAGACCACTACTTCGACGACATGGGCAACAAACAATCCGCAAGTGATGGCAATCAATTTAATCGACTGCGCCCATCCGGTATCCAATATAGCCATCAACCGCGTCAAAAACCCATAATGCACCGTCACGGTTAATACCAGTAGAAAAGGTAATAAAATTATCAGAACCATCACATTACCTTATCGAAAATAACCAGGGTTAGGATGTTTTTACACGCAACCAGTGTCGGTGTTCATAAAACGCGCTCCACATCGCGCCAAGGGAAAAGGCAAATAACAACTCCTCGACCGGAATCCCGGCAACTTGTACACCGCTGATATTGGCATGATTCCAATACAGCGCCACAAAACCCGGATGAGAAGCTGCCATGGCGCTAAAAAACAGAAAATACAATCCCGTAAACATCAGAGTACCTTTTATTGCCTGCGATAACAAATCCGGCCGGCAAACTACCGTTGTCATTGCACCTCCCAGCAAACCCAGTGAGGCGGTATAGATGGCATTCCAGCTGGTAAGTCCCTCAAGCCCGAGAAACAGCCACACCGGCGAGCTGAGCAAGAATTTATGGTGGCGGTGACGTTTGCTGGATTTCTCGCAATCAGCCAGCGGCTTGAGCAGGTATTTATCCGACACGCCAAAGAGACTACTTGCCAAACCACCGACCGCGAAGGAAAAAATCAGGCTTTCGATATCGAAGCCAGTGGCTTCGCCCAAACGAAACAAGGTCGGTGGAAACCAATAGTCCGGGTAGAACGGCGGTTCAGACAGGCCCAGCGGTGCCGTCCCGATACTCATCGTCATCATCTTTACACGCTGGCTCTTTTGCGCAATAAAAACGACCAGCCAAATCAGCAACAGGATAAGGCTCCAGATGAAGTAAGTGTATTGCATGTCCATCATTGAAGGTCTTCAGTCTGCGGATAGAGACGATTCGCCAGCACCGGTATGACACTGGAGGCGATAATGGCGGTCGCCAGCGTCATCAGTACCAGCGCGATCATGGCGTGGTGGGACAAATGCCCTTGTTGAATCCCTACACTGGCAACAACCAGCGCAACCTCTGACCGAGGGGATAGCGCAATTCCAAGCGACCGTCGTTCACGCAATAATGTCAGATTAAGAACAAAGCAGGATTCCCTGTAGCGTGGTGTCATTGCTGTCTCAAAGATTGTCATAACGACTCACATCGAGCAGACCTTCGCCACCACCCATACGGCCTCGATAGTGATGAAGCTTATCCAGGACCAGCCAAATTCGGCGATCTGTCCTGCGGACACCATAACGCTCGACCCATCGATCCATACTCACCGGGTCGGTGATTTTGTTTGCTTGGCTGGTAAATTTATCAAGCTCGCTGCGCTCTACCCAAAAAATAAAATTCGGATAACTGCCGATAGCCCCGTCCACCAACATCAACATATCTTCATCAGGTATACGACGATCTTCCTCGCCGAAAATAAATGACACATTCGCGTGAGCCTTATTGATAATCATCGACACCACCTGCTCAATCTCACCGTCTTCGTTATGAATCACCAAATAACTCAGTTCGGGCAGGTTGCGTATCCAGGCTGACTGCTTTGCCGACAGGTGATCCAGAGGTTTAAGCGCGTTGGGCACGCGATCACCGATGGGAACGGCGTTATCCCGCGTGAATGAAGATCGATCACGGATCATCTCGACCAGTTCGCTTTTGACATCATGACCGGCATACCGGATGGCTGCTGGGGTATCAATCAACAACTTGGAATGGCCGTAAAATACCTTGGCCTGAGCCAGCGCCCCCCGATACCAGCGTTTAAGAATGGGTTCTCTATCGGCAATGGGCAGGAAGGAGAGAAACAATCCCTCGCTTTCCATGCGCAGATAATCCATGTACATGCGAGTCAATATTTGGTGTGACACACTACCAAACACATCGAAGTTCACCACCAGGTCGTAGTAAATGCGCTCCAGTGTCGGGTAATCAATGACCCAAACGGTATTGGGATCCTCGCCAATCAAACCCTCCGACACAGAAGCACTGTCGAAATGTCTGAACACGGTGAGCACCGGCGTTGATTGATTTTCACCCTTCCAGATGGCTGTGATCGGTAGGCCCTGCCGGGTGAGCTCGTGCGATCGATAGGCGTTGTCACGGAATTCCAGATAGCGCCGGTGGGCATGAAGTCCTTCGTGCCACAACGCGGTAAAGTCCAGAAGACCAGCGCTTGTCGGCGGGAGATCCAGAAAGGGTATTGTGTTAAAAAGATAGGCGTTATCGACCACCGACAAGTCATACTCCGGCGACAGGAAGGCCACAAAGAAATAATCGTTAATCACATTCAACGCGACCTGCCCGCGACAGACCGGACCTTTGATAAAGGATTCAACAAAAAATTGGACGTTATCCAGCATAAATCGATAACGAGCATCGGCGGGAATAGCACTGAACGTCAAGAACGGATTGGTCGCATTTTTCGTGGTGTAGCCAGCCGACTCAGAAACCTTCCAGTCACTGTAGAAAAACAGGGAGTTCCAGCGAGCCATACGACGCTGATCGAGTGGATAAACGCTATGTGTTTTATCCAGGAGTGTTTCCCTGACAGGAATGAGCCGGTAGTAAAACGGCTTTTCCCCAGGGTCACTGTTAGGTCGACGAGCCGCGATTTCATTCGGCGCAATAGCCGTCGGTGTCGATGATCGGATCAACCGAAAGTAATAAGTTTGCTCCTTATCGGAAATCGCCAAATGCCCCAGAAACAAATGTTCATACAAATAGCGGGAAACCAGTTTATGCCGGGGTGATTTTTCGTTGAAAAATGCCTCCCACTGGTCGACTTGCGCGATCACACTGGATGGCAGATCAAGAGGTAGATCAAAATCCGGATAGCCCTGCTTTATCCAGTTTTCCAACTGCAGTTGTTCCTGGCGCGGTAAGGGCGCCATGCCATAGGGCATGGCGGCCATCGGCTGTTTGGCAAGAAAATTATCAACTTCTTCGATTGTTGCCGCACAGGACAATTCACGGTTGATATCCAACGGAAAGTCCGTGGGCAATTTTCCTCCGGAGGGAAAGGTATTCTCGGGTTTGCGTGTAACAAGCCTGTATAACGCGTCGTCCAGATAGTCGGTATTTTTGGGCGAAGCTGAGGTGGCGGTAATCACCTCGTGAAAGCCTAGCTTGCGCCAGTCGGTGACGGAACGGCCATCAATAAACAGCCTTGTGGTGACGTCTTCTGAGAATCTGGAGGGGTTATAGACAGTTTGAGGGGTCGCTCCGCGCAAGAGCCCCTCATAAGCACCAAGTTTTAATTGACAGGGGGCGTCATAACAGCCATGGCACACCACGCAGCGTGTATCCAGGATGCGCTTTACGTCGGTGCTTTCCGAATATTGGGTGGCGTCAGCCCAACCATTGCCGATCATCAACAGAAAGGCGGCGATCAATATTGATATTGTTTGTATTGGAATCATTGGCACCAACCTGTTCACAGCCAGCGTTTAACCATCATGGCAATCCGCTCCAACCATCGCGATACCCCATCGCGCCGTTCCCAATCCTGAGACTCGATGCTTTCCGACTGCGATAAATTCTGCAGGAACTGCCCTTTAAGTTCGGCGGCCAATCCCCTATCGGCTGTTGCCAGATTGAGTTCGTAGTTAATAAATAAACTGCGGTAATCCAGATTGGCCGTTCCCACCATCGACCAGTTGTCGTCGACTACCACCGTTTTTGCGTGCAGCATTCGCGGCAGGTACTCAAAAATTCGCACACCGGAATCGAGCAAGGAGGCATAAATATGACGGGCGGCCCAGCGCGCAATACGCACGTCACTCTCACCGGGAACCAGTAGCCTGACATCCACGCCACGCTCAGCGGCCTGACGCAATTGGCTGAGGGTATGACTATCGGGGACAAAATAAGGGGTGGTCAGATAAATAAACGTCTTCGCCTTGTCGAATGCCGCGCCGTACACACATCGCAAGCGGTGGCGACAGGTCAGCGTATGATTGTGCAGCAGTCTGCTGCCCGCTTCCTTTTGCATGGGCTGCCAACGCAGACGACCTTGCCAAAATGCGTCAAACAATTGCACGGCCACGTCGACAAGTGAGCCGCCAAAACTCACATGGGTATCACGCCAGCGCGCATCCCCGTAATACTCCCTGGAATTTTCCTGATGTATATTGAAGCCACCGAGAAAGGCGACACGATCATCCACAATCAGCATCTTGCGATGATTACGGCGGTTATAGCGCCAGGGCCTGCGCCAGCTCCAGCGGTGAAACCAGCGCAATTTCACACCGTTGCAACGCAGGTGATTTTGCATCTTGCGCGAAAACCAGAACAACGAGCCCGCCGCATCGATATGCACCCTTACCACGATACCCGCTTGTGCCCGTTCAATAAGCGCCTGACAAAACCGATTGCCTACCGCGTCATCGGCAAATATATAGGATTCCAGTCGAATACTCTCTTTCGCACCCGCTATCGCCGAAAGCATGGATGCATATAAATCATCGCCCTCGGTAAACAACTGGAAGGTTTCCGCAGCATGATCGGGTAATGTGGTGCAATCGTTCCCGTCACATCGGTTTTCCGTTCCGTCCGGCCTCACGTTCAAACTTGTGCAAAATTCAATCATCAGAATTCAAACTGGAACTGCCGACAAACGCTCGCCATTGCTCCCGTCGAGGAATAAACATAGGCACCCGTTGCTGGTAGGCGCGATAGGTTTCGCCAAATTCCGCCAGTACCTGGCGCTCCTCCTTTCGGGCCAGCATGTAATAAGCAAATACAATCACCGGGAAAAGCCCCACAGAAAACAGTGTGGGCCAGTGCACCACACCCGCACTGGCCCATTCATGCCAGGATTTGGGTGCCAGATAGCGATAAAAAAACCAGGAAATCACCACGATCATAATGATCGCGAGCGCCCACGCGGCTGAATGTTGTATCGTTTGTTCCATCTTTAATCCTCCAACTCACGTGCTGTTATGGTAAATTTCATATTTGTTCGACAATAGCCTGTCCAGCACCCGACAAGCGGTAATATCGCCGGTGACGTTGATAGCTGAACGCTTGAGATGTCTTTTCTTCATGCGCTTTACTTATGTCGTAAATTGCATAGACCTTATCTACCAACGACCGAGGCAGAACCGTGCTACTACGGTCGGCCCAACTCCACTTGCATTACATTGATCCCTCCGGTACGGAACATGCCGGCACAACTGGCCAGGTAGAACCGCCATTTGCGTATAAATATTTCGCTGTAGCCTAGTGCCTGTATTGCCGGGATTTGTTCATCAACGTTTGCCAGCCATTTTTCCAACGTAATGGCGTAGTCCTGACCGAATTCAAAAACATCATTCACCACCAGGCCACTGTCCACGGCAAGCGCTTCAAAGCGTTCCCTGGAGGGCAGCATACCGCCGGGGAAAATATGCTCTCTCAGAAAGTCACTGCCGGCCCGATACCGGTCAAATCGCTCTTCGGCGATGGTAATCGTCTGTACCATTGCCTTGCCGCCGGACCTTAGATAATTGTGTACATCCCTCATATACGTGGACCAATACGACTCGCCAACGTGTTCAAACATCCCGATCGATACCACGTAATCGAACGATCCCGTCAGTTCGCGGTAATCCTGCAATCGAACCTCGGTATTCGAGTCCAGTCCGGCGGATTGCAGTCGTTCAGCAGCATATTGCGCCTGCTCTTTTGACAGAGTCACACCCGTGACATGGCAATCACGTGCAGCCGCGACTTCCATAAAACCGCCCCAGCCACAACCGATTTCCAGCATGCGGCTTCCCGGTGACGGGGCCAATCGCTGAAGGATCCGTTGGTATTTGGCTTTTTGCGCATCAAAAAGTGAGACGGAGGCATCACCGTTAAACAGAGCGCTGGAATAGGTCATGCTCTTATCCAGCCAGAGCCGGTAGAAGTCGTTGCCCAGGTCATAATGCTCATGCACGTTTTGACGGCTGCGTTTGAGCGTGTTGGGGAACAGGTGGTGTTTGCACCAGTACAGTAGTTTTAGCCACAGGTTGGTCTGTAAATACCGGTCGAAAACGGTCAGATTGGCGGCGGCTAAACGCATAAGCGCCAGCAGATCGGGCGTGGACCACTTGCCCGCCATATAGTCCTCTCCCAGGCCTACGTCACCGTGGGTGATCAGACGATCAATCACATCCCAGTGAAACAGGGTCATTTCTGCATTCACACAGGCACTTTTCCCTTCGTGGTATGTCGTCTGTCCATTGGGCCAGGTAAGCGACAGAGAACCGAACTGAAGCGACTTCAATGCTTGCAAGAAAAGCTTGCGGTGGATATTGCTCACTTTTCCTTTGCTTGTTTCTGGTATCTCAGATTCACTGTTTTCGGAAAAATATGCTTTGTCCATGCTTTCCATCCTTATAGTGTTTCCAATAAATCCAGTAGACGACAGGCATAGGCGTATTCGTTGTCGTACCACACTTGAAGCTTGACGGTTCGGTCACCGATAACCCGCGTGGACAGCCCGTGTACGATGGCAGAATGGGCGTTGCCGACAATATCGCTGCTCACCCACTCCTGCAGGGTAAAATCCATGACCCCACTAAGGGCATTTTTACAGGCATCCAACAAACGCTGATTGACTTCATCAACCGTCACTGGTTGTTGCAATCGCACCGTAATATCGGTCAAACCGCCATCTGCTATTGGCGCCCTGACCGCCAAGGCGGAAAACTTCCCGGCAAGGTCGGGCAGCACGGCCACGACCACCTTGTCCGCACCGGTGGAAGTGGGCACCAGGTTGAGGGCCGCCGCGCGACCGCGAATGCGCTTTCGGGAGGCGACATCCACCAGCCCCTGAGAGGACGTGTAGGCATGAATGGTGGTGGCCGACGCCGTCTCAATACCCCAGGCCTCCAGTAGCACAGCCAGCGGCGGCACCAGGGAATTGGTGGTGCAGGAGCCGCTGGAAATGATCCAGTGTTGCTCCGGGTTAAATGCACCCTGGTTAACGCCATAGATAATGGTTAGATCAGCCGATTCAGACGGGGCGCTGATTAACACCCTTCCCGCCCCCGCCGCCAAGTGCTTCGCCGCATCGTCGCGCTTTCTGAAAGCGCCCGTGGCTTCGAGCACCCAGTCCACCGCCAAATGCGACCAAGGCAACTGCCCGGGATCAGGCTGATGATAAACCGGAATGGACACACCGGATACGCGCAACTGATCACCGCTGGTTTCAACAGGAGCTGCGAGGCGACCGTGGACCGAGTCATATTCCAGCAAATAGGCCAGCGTCTCGCAGTCGGTCAAGTCATTAAGCGCAACCAGTTGCAGGTTTTCAGGCATGCGCCGCAGGTATTCGCGAATAACTAACCGGCCGATTCTGCCGGCGCCATTGATTGCAAATCGTTTCATGACTCTTCTCCCTGTTTGCGTATGAATTTTAGTTAGTGGTACTGATTCAATCGGGCAATACCACCAGCTTGTTGGGCAACTCATTTTTGTCTTGCGTTGCCGGGTAATGCTCTGCCAGTAAGCGACCACAGGATTGAATGCACTGAATAAATCCCTCAGCAATCTGCTGGCGCTTTACCTGTTGGACAAAGGCAGAAACAATGTCCTGCCATTGTTTATCCCCTATCTTTTGGGCGATACCCCGGTCGGTAAGGATTTCCACATAGCGCTCCTGCGCCGACACAAAAATCAGTAGGCCCGCCCCTTCCCGCGTATGATGCAGACCGTTCTCCAGAAACTGCCGCCGTGCCATATTGGCAGCGCGCCAGTAGCGAACCGGTTTGGGAATAATGCGCTGAAAAAATGGCTGCCAGCGAAATAGCAACCAGAATGCGAGGAAGACCAGCAGCTGCAACAGTGACACTGCGCTACTGTGTCCCCACCAGGGCGTCAATACGAGCAGCAGCGGTGACACCAACGCAAGCAACGCTGCCCAAAGTGCTGGAATGTAATAATAATCATCACTGCGTGGCGCAAGCACGCACACCACTTCCGCATCGGTGAGTTGTTCGACGTCACTGATGGCCTGACTGATCTGTTGCTGTAACCGTGTTGAATATTGCATCACCAACCTCCCGAGGCGCCGCCGCCACCAAAACCACCGCCACCGCCGCCGAATCCACCGCCCCGGCGCGAACCACCGTAATGGCCACCATGGTGGCCATAAAATCCCCCCATGCCAAAGCGCCGCAAAAAGATCAGGGGAAGAAAGAAAATCACCCACCAGGGTGGCAATTCATTGGATTGATTCTGGGGCGATCTGAAACGGTATTGCCCACCCATGGCCTGAATAATGGCATCCACACCTTCGGTAATACCCTGGGCGAAGTTGCCATCACGAAACTGCGGCAGGATCACCGCCTGGATAATGTTGGCAGACAGTGCATCGGTCAGCTCGCCTTCCAGGCCATAGCCCACTTCGATACGTATCTTGCGAAGACCTGGCACCACGATCAGCAAGACGCCATTGTCCTTACCTTTCTGGCCGATACCCCACGCCCGTCCCAGCTGGTAGCCGTAGTCCTCGATTGCCAGCCCTTGCAGATCCTTCAAGGTGACCACCACCAGTTGATTGCCGGTAGCGGCCTCATGGGCCTGCAACTGCTGCTCAAGCTGTTGTGCCGTGCCGGCATCCAGCAACCCGGCCTGATCGACCACCCGACCGCTGAGTGGGGGGAAGGAGACCGCCGCGAAGAGCGGCAGACTGGCCCAGAGCAGCAGTAGGCAGGTACTGATTCGCCATACGCTAGTCATTGAAATCTACCTTGGGCGCCTGCTCCGTGTTCTGGCTCGTAGCCTCATAGGTTTCCCGTAGCGGCATATCACTGTACAGAATCGAGTGCCAGATCCTGCCAGGAAAGGTTCTTATCTCCCTGTTGTATTGGTTGACCGCCTGGATAAAGTCACGACGGGCCACGCTGATTCGGTTCTCAGTGCCTTCCAACTGGGATTGCAGCGCCAGAAAATTTTGATTGGCTTTCAAATCGGGATAGCGCTCAACGACGACCATAAGACGCTGTAGCGCACTTCCCAGTTCGCTTTGCGCTGCCTGAAACTGTTGTAGCTTTTGTGGATTATCAAGTAGATCTTTGCCCGCCTGAATGGAACCGACTTTGGCGCGGGCCTCAGTCACCGCTATCAGCGTTTCCTGTTCATGGGCAGCATAGCCTTTGACAGTAGCGACCAGATTGGGAACCAGGTCCGCACGCCGCTGGTACTGGTTCTCCACCTGGGCCCAGGCGGCTTTCGCCTGCTCATCGTAGGTGGGGATGTTGTTAATGCCGCAGCCGCTTAACCACGGCAGCGTGAATAACAGAACCAGCAGAGCGCGGGGGAATAATGGCCTGAGTTTCCATCGAGCGCTTATCAACATTGTCATAATCTTCTCCATCGTCAGGGTTATAGGGGTTACAACAAACGATCCGCAGCGATACCCAACGCGATGCCGATCAACAAGGTTAAAAAGCCCATGGCCACCGGAAGACGCAAAGTCTTAGCCCCCGCCGTCAGGACAATCGCGTACTTAAAAATCAGGTTGGCCACAAAGGCTATCACGATGGCGGTTACTGCCACTGGTGAACTGAGTGTCTGGCTCGATACCAATTTAAGATTGGAAATGGTAATGGCATCCAGGTCCGTCAAACCTGAGATAAAGGCAACGACATAAACACCGGTATCGGCGAAGTTATCGTTCATCCACGATACCAGTAGCAATACCACAACGAATGCCGCCGCAAAGCCCAGCGCCGTTTTCAGCTCCGCCGGATTCCTGACCTCCAGGTCCGGAAGGGCTTTTTGTGCACTGACAGCACGACGATAAGCCCAAAGCCCATAAGCACCACCCGCCAAACCGCCGCCTAATAACCAGGGCAACATGGGCCTCAACATGGACGGCTCCACCACTGAGACCAGGATACCCACTCGAACAAACAGAACGATGTGAGAAAGCAGAATGATGGTGCTGGCAACGGCTGAGAATCCCCGCAGGCTCTTACTGTGTCGTGCATAGACGAGGGTCGTCGCCGTGGTGGAAACCAAGCCACCAAACAAGCCGATAATCAGCAGCCCTGCCTTGCCGTCCAGACAGCGCAGCGCCACGTAACCGGCGAGACTGATACCACTGATCAACACCACCAGCCAACCGGTTTGATAGGGGTTGAACACCGCATAGGGACCATAGGTGGTATCAGGCAGGATAGGCAGCAAAATAAACGCGACCGCCGCAAACTGGAAGAACGACCGGATATCCTTATCCGTCAACTGCTGCGGCACCTGTCTCAATTGCTCGCGGAAATACAAAATAGCGGTAATGACAATGGCTAAAGCAGACGGTAACAGCGGATGGCCAAGCCACAGACTATAGCCAAGCGCAAAAGCGATTAACCCTGCCATCACCGTCGTCGTATCCGACTCTTCGGATGTCGATTTTGCCTGGGCAACGACCAATGAAAGACCGACCAACAGGCCTATCGCTATGGCCAGCCCCACATTCTGTTCAGGTGTAGCAATATAGCCGGCCAGACTGCCGGCGAGCGCAATCAGGGTAAACGTGCGCACCCCGGCGATGGCCTTGTTGTGTCGCTCCCGTTCGAGCCCGATCAGAAAGCCGATGCCGATGCTTTGGGCGAACAGCATCAGATGGGAAAGTTGCGTTTGGTAGTCATTCATAGCACGTATTACATCCTCCACGGCCCATGATGCCGTGGCGACTGAAGGCGATCTGATTGATGCGCCTTACTCTCGCCTGCATTAATGGTTCTCCGCAGACGTGAAGGTGGAAAAAGCCACTTGTTGAATCGCAGTGGACAGGCTGATTTTCTGTTTGATGCCAGACAGATGTTGATCGTCCAGGGTTTCCTCCGCCAGCAACCGTTGGGCGGTTTCTTCCAGTAACGACTGATTGAGCGTGAGGATATCCGTCGCCAGGGCAAAAGCGTCATTCAACAGTTGACTGACGGCTGCCGATACCCGTTGTGCCATATCGGGGCCGAAGCGCAGGCTCGAATCGGTGATGGATGGATCTAGAAACGGCGATTTTGGCGTATCAATGGACAGCATGCCGATCTCGTCCGACATGCCATACTGGGTCACCATGGCCCGGGCAATATCCGTGGCTTTCACCAGATCGTCGGCGGCGCCGGTGGTCACTTCTCTAAAGATCAACTGCTCTGCCGCTCTCCCCGCCAACAGCACGGCGATACGATTCTGCAAATCCTTTTTACTCATTAAATAACGATCTTCCGAGGGGCGCTGGATGGTGTAGCCAAGCGCTCCCACACCACGGGGGATTATGGAGACTTTTTGAATCGGCTGTTCCGGGCTGAGCGCCATGCCCACCAGGGCATGACCCATTTCGTGATGCGCGACGACGGCCTTTTCCTGTGGATTGATCAGTTTGTTTTTCTTCTCCAAGCCAGCAATGATGCGCTCGATGGCATTGACAAAATCCTCCATGGAGACACTGTCGGCACCGCGCCGGGTGGCGAGCAGCGCCGCTTCATTAACCAGGTTCGCCAGATCCGCGCCACTGAATCCGGTGGTCAGAGACGCAACCGCCTCGATGCTGACCGTCTCATCGGCTTGTATCTTTTTCATATGCACACGCAGAATCTGTTCCCGGCCGATTTTATCCGGACGGTCGACCAACACCTGACGGTCAAAGCGACCGGCGCGTAGCAGGGCCGGATCGAGGATTTCGGGCCGGTTGGTGGCTGCGAGAATGATCACGCCTTCAGAGGGATTAAAACCATCCAGTTCGCTGAGTAACTGATTCAGGGTTTGTTCACGCTCATCGTGGCCCCCGGACATGGGGCCTACACCGCGCACACGACCCAAGGCATCCAGTTCGTCGATAAAAATAATGGCGGGGGCATGTTGCTTGGCCTGTTCAAACAGATCCCGCACTCTGGCGGCACCAACACCGACAAACATTTCGATAAATTCCGAGCCGCTAATGGAAAAGAACGCCACTCCGGCCTCCCCCGCCACGGCGCGGGCGATCAGTGTTTTACCGGTACCCGGCGGGCCAACCAGTAATACCCCCTTGGGAATATGGGCACCCAATCGGCTATATCTCCCCGGTTCTTTTAAGAACTGCACCACTTCCACCAATTCTTCCTTGGGCTCATCCACCCCAGCCACGTCATCAAACGTGACGCCCGTATCTTTCTCAACCAACACCTTGGCTTTGCTCTTACCGATATTCATCATGCCGCCCATGCCCTGCTTGTCGGCAAATTTACGGAACATCAAAAACCACACCAGGAAAAACACCAGTGCCGGAGCGATCCAGCCGATTAATGTGGCAAGCGGCCCACCGGAGACAACACCCTTGTAGTCCACGTTATAGGGGGCGAGTTTTTCCGCCAGGTCGATATCGACCCGGGGTGTAACGAAGTGGTCTTTGCCCTCAATCGGCTCCTTGAAGCTGCCGCGAATGGTTTGCTGATCAACCACCAGGTCTTTTAACCAGCCCTGTTGCAGGTAGCGCTCAAACTCGCTGTAACTCAGTTGAGCCTGACTAGCTGTGTGTCCCCAGAAGCTCTGAAACAGCACAACCCCCCACAGCGCCACAAACAGGTAGACCAGATTCAATTGCTGCTTTTTATTCATTGAATTTTCCTCAGTGACAACCACCGTCCTTGGTCAGGTGTGCAAGATTGTCGAGTTCACACTCCTCGCTGTAATGAATCAGTCCCCGTTTAACCTGATCCAACACACCTTTGCGAAACCCAACTGCCGCTTTCTCGATGGCTTTTTCAATATCCTCCAGAGAGACTTGAATGAGGTCGTAAGTCACGTACAAGTCTTCACCTTCAAACACAATTGCTTCAACACCCATCAGCATCTGCAGTGAGGCTTCCAGTTCTGCTTTAAGGGGATCGCTGATGGCTTCGCAAAATCGAATGCGACGCTTCTTTAACACCTCCTGGTCTTTCTGCTTGGGTGACTTGCCATGTTGGGGGTCACCCACAAACAGATGTGGATGGGACTTAAATCGCTCCAGACACTGGGTCGAACAAAAATAGTGATCAACGCCCTGATAGTTCACCAACAGTGATCGGTTGATTTTTGTCATATAACAAACAGGGCAGTGAATCGTGAATTCCAGTTTGTTCATCAAAACCTCCTCAGGGTTGCTGGCCCACGCCATTCAACAACTGGTACAACTCGCTTTCGGTGGTTAATACCAGCGTGGTGGAAGGATCAATCACCTGCTTGTAGGTTTCCAATGTCTTCACAAGGTCATACAGTTCACGTGACGACTTGGTTTGGTTGTAGGCCGCCGCATAGATTTCTGTGGCTTTGGCATCGGCCACACCTTGAATAGATTGAATTTTTCGGTACGCTTCGGACTCAATACGCTGCAGGTCTTTTTCCTTGTTGCCGATAATTTTGGCGGCCTCACCGGCACCTTCGGAACGAAACCGCTCAGCAATCTGCTGGCGTTCACTGATCATTCTGGCGTAGATTTTCTGCCGGACGCTTTCGTTATAGTTAATCCGCTTAAACCGGATATCGAGCAACTCAATACCGAATTCCGCCAGTTTTACGGACGCGGCGGAAAAAATATCCTCTTCAATTTGCCGCCTGCCGCGCTTAATCGGTAGCAATTTTCCAACGTCCGCTTCTGCCAGCAGGGGATCAACAGCAGGCGTTCTGTCTTTGGTGGTTCGGACAATTTCAATCAATTCGTGTTTGGCGACGGCATTGCGGGTTTCACTGCCGAGAATATCCTCCAGCCGGGACTGGGCACTGCGCTCGTCCCGTAACCGCAGGAAGTACTGCAGCGGATCTTTGATGCGCCAGCGGCCGAAGGTATCAACCGTGATATAAAGCTTGTCCTTGGTCGGCATATCGTTGGCGGAACCATCCCAAAGCAATATCCGTTCTTCGATACGATTGACTTTCTGGATAAAGGGAATCTTTAATTTCAGGCCGGCTTCATTAACAATTCCGCCCACGGGTTTACCGAACTGCGTCATGATCACCTGCTCGGTTTCGTTCACGGTATAGAACGCTTCATAGGCAACGATCAGTAGCGGAAATAATACCGCCAGCGCGATGTAGATGAATCTGTTCATCGGGGTTCTCCTTGCATGGCGTTGAGTTGCAGCAACGGCAAAACGGACGCTGCTTTATCGTCGAGCACAATTTTGTTTTTCACGACTGGCAATACCTCCTGCAGGGTTTCCAGGTAGAGTCGCCGCTTGGTAACCCCCGGTGCCTTGATATATTCAGCCAGCAGCGCGTTAAATTTGGCCGCGTCCCCTTCCGCCTGATTGACACGCTGGATCGCATACCCTTCCCCTGCCTGGATGGAGCGTTCCGCCGTACCCCTGGCTTGGGGTACGGCCTTGTTGTACTCGCCGCGGGCTACATTAATCATGCGCTCACGTTCCTGCTGCGCTTCGTTGACTTCATCAAAGGAAGCCTTTACCGGTTTCGGCGGATTGACGTTCTTGAGCTGCACCTGATCTATGCGCAAGCCCATTTCATAGAGGTTAACCACCTCCTGCATCTTGGTCTGGGCATTGGCCTCAATGTCCTGACGACCGATGGTCAACACTTCATCTACCGTACGATCACCGACAACTTCGCGCATCACCGATTCGGAAATGTCCCGCAGGGCATCCCCCGGATCGCGCACTTTGAATAGGAAGTCGAAGGCGTTCTCAATGCGAAACTGAATCACCCACTCCACCAGCGCCGCATTCAAGTCTCCGGTAACGATGGTGGTTTCCAGCTCCCATTCCCTGGGATCGGACATCTGTCGCGTAAACGTCGCGCCGGGTGTACCGAAGCCAAATTCTTCTTTGAGCTGACGTTTCACTGGGACCTGAACCACCTGATCAACACCGAAGGGAATTTTGAAATGCAGGCCAGGATCGACGACATAGTGGTAGTGACCAAAGCGCTGTACGACGCCGACGGATTCCGCCGAGACTGTGTAAAAACTGCTGTAGCCCAGATACACCGCGAGCGCGATGACAATACCCAAAGCAATCTGACGCGGTGAAATGGGTATGTCCGGCAATGATTGTTCAAACTTATCGTTCATGGCTGTTTCCTTTTCTTTGATTGCTTAGGTGGCGCGGTTTTGGCTGAATGGCGCTAGCTGGTGGTGGCATCGGAACCGATCTCCAATACGTTGTTTCCCAAGTACTGATGCGGAGGAATAATCAGGTTGGTAGGGGCCGGCACCCCTTTAAATACCCGCCCGGCCAGATCGAACTTGGAGCCGTGACAGGGGCAGAAGAAAAGTGCGTGCTTCACCTCTGCTCTGCCATCCGGCTCATAGTTGGGTACACACCCCAAATGGGTACAAATACCCACCGCCACAAAGATATCGTCCCGGATACTGCGAACGGCATTCCTGGCGTAATCCGGTTGTTGATTAACGTCGGAATCGGGATCTCTTAATTCGCCGCTATGCTCTTCCAGAGCCAGGTTTTTTTAAATTTTCGGCAGTGCGCCGAACGACCCACACAGGTTTTCCCTGCCACGCCACGGTAATCATGGCACCTGGGTCAATTTTGCTGATATCCACCTGTACCGGAGCTCCGACAGATTTGGCCTTGGCACTGGGATTCCAGGATTGAACAAAGGGCGTGGCGACTCCGACCACACCCGCACCTGCAACAAAGGAGGTGGCTCCTATCAGAAACCGGCGCCGAGGTTCATTCACTTCAGTCATTTCATGCCTCTCCTCTGCCTATTTTCTGCATAACCACTGTGGCAATGGACTGCGCATCAGACTGATTCGCCCGTAATAAACCTGGCGTATCCAAGGTACCGCCTTGATTGCGGTAACCAAAAGCGATACATCGATCAACGCCAAGATCCAAAGGGCGGCAGACACCGAGCAATATTTCCGGTCGCAGGTGCGATACAAAAATGCGCAAACGAATGTCATCGGGAAACAGGCTTGTGCGGGTAGCTACATCGCAGACATAAGTCTGCTCATAGGGGTCTCGCGGCTGCCGGAAGCGACCCGGTTCTAACAGGTACGTTATGTGGCATTGAATACCTTGTTTAGATAAAGTGCGTTTTACTTCCTGACAAACGCCTAATTGATAGGCACCTACCGCGACAAGTTGTACCGGTGCACCGTCAGTCTTATCCAACGTCAATGCGCCCTGTTCTGCCAACTGGGCTGCCTGCTTGGGTGTGAATGCTGTAACAACGTCATTTTTGGGAATCGTCATCCCCCAGATTTGACCCTGGGTCTGGTAACAGGCATCGAGGCAGGCGACCGCACTATTGGCATCGGCGGGATACACAACTCTCGTCATATCGCTCATTTCCCCCAGCAACACCTCGCCAAAGGCGGAATCCTGATGGGATTGTTCATTCTTGCCGTTCTCCCATAAGTGCGAGGTGGCAATCACCGGCACCGACAGCCAGCCCGGCGGGCGCCCCAGCGCTTTTTGATGGCGCGCAAAAATGATTTCCTGGCGCAGCGCACCGATCATTTTCATGGCGAAGGCTTCATAGCTCACCACCAGGTTCAGACCGCCTTTGTTTCCCAGCGCCGCATTTACGACCGCCTCTTCATTGAGTGCGGTAATCACCGAGCCGTGAATCGATTCGGCCACACCCTGTTCCGGCTTCAGCACCCGGTGCTTAAGCAGATCAAGCGTCTTGCCCATGCGATTACTGCGCAGCTCATCCGGGTTGCCGATCCGCACCCGCCTATCGGGATTAGCGAGGTGCCATTCACAAAAGCGTGTGTCCACCGCTGCCATCGGCGATGTCGGGTCACCCTCGGTATGCCATTGTGGCTCTGTGGGAGATTGAAGCCTGACGTTGCGCATACACAGCGCATGGTGTTTTTCCGGCACTCGATTATCCGCCTCATGCTGCGCAATTTGTGAGATAGCCAGTTCCAACTCACTTCGTGGAAGAAATAATTTGGCCGCGTGTTCGTTAAATAGGTTGCGGGAGCGTTCATCGCTACCGGGGTTACCCGGTAGCGGTGTGCCATGAGCAGCATTGGTACCGGCGCCGTAGAATCCGTAGCCTTTTTCCGTTTCAGCAATCAGATATGGCAGTTTCACCGGATAGTGCATATGGCCTTCACGGATGTGCGCACTGCAGGCTTCGAGCCGCGCTTCGGATTCAAAAATTCCCCAGATAAACGCCGCCGGATCACGCCCGTCGATGGCGATGGGGTGAAAATCATTCTGTTCCAGGTGCTCGTAGAACCAGGACAAACCGCCTTGCTGGTACATGGTGGAGCGCTGGTCAATTCGCCTGCCATTGGCAATCATCACCGGTGTCACCAGCCCGCAATCCTCGGCGCGCCACCAGCGACTGGCCCAGTCGCTACCGCGCTGTTCTTCAAAAGCACCGTCACTTAAAAACGCCACTAGCCGTTCCCCGGGCAGCGGCATATGCACATATTGCAGTTCGGCAAAACCCAGATAGCCGCCTTCAATCAATCCGCCAGCGGTCTGCGGGTTTACGTGACTACCCAATGGAACACCAGGACGACCATCATCCGCTATGGCATAGCTGTAAAAATCCCGCGCCAACTGCGTCAAACCCTGCTCACTCAACGGATAGCGTTCGGCCTGTTCCGGATAAAGATTTTGCAACAGCACATTAACCGCATCGATGGCGGCCACGCAGTGCCCCTGTCCCATCAACCAGCTGCGGGTGATACCGGCCAGGCGATTGGCAACCATGTAGCCCACATAGGCAGGCACCATATTCAGGGAACCCCCGGTATGCCCCTGAGGGTTAGTTTTAAAATCTGATGCCTTGAGTGCGCTGCCGCTGAAATCCACGTTGTTGCTATAGGTCATATGCACCACCAACCACATGGCCGCACTGGTCAGGCGATCTGCGGCAGACAATATGTCCAGCACTTCATCGATCTGTTTAAACCGTCCTGTGCACAGCAGTTGCTGGCAAAGATCGAACACTCTCACCTGCGTTTCGTCCCGGTGTTGGATCACGCCATAACCCTCCGCCCAGCGCGTAAAGGCAGGATAAGTATCGCGATATAACTTTGCCCGCTGTTGTGTCCGATGATCGTTTTGTTGATCTATGGCGTACATAGAAACTCCTCAATCAGCCAACGACTGAAATTCATTCTCTAAAGAAAAGTGATGGTGTACGGATCGCAACATGGCCGCTGCCTCATCAGCGACCACTATCCAGCACTGCACCGGCGATGTTGGTGACGATAAAAGTAGTGGTAAAGGGGAGCGAGCCAGGGGATCTTCTAACGCGATGCCTAAATGGGAAAGACCGGACAACAAACGACGGCAAATATCGACATTGTTTTCTGCAATGCCACCGCTAAGGACAATACCGTCCAGCCCCCCAAGAATGGCGAAATACGCGCCCATCGTTTTCTGGAACCGATAACGAAAAAGTTCAAACGCCAATTGGTGTTGCGGTTGTTCACTTGCAAACAAATCCGCCATGTTATCGATACCGCCGGACAGGCCCCGCCAGCCAGAATCGTGATTTAAAATATAATTAGTTTCTTCGGGTGACCAGCGTTCCTGCCGCTGCAACCAGGTCAACAAACCCGGATCGATCTCGCCGCTACGCGTGCGCATAAGCAAGCCTTCATTGGGCGTAAACCCCATGGTGGTATCGACCGGCTTGCCGTCGCGAATGGCAGCCATCGAGCAGCCACTCCCCAACTGCGCAGTCACCAGAGTGAAGCGCTCGGTATCGGGATTCACTGTCTCCCAGTGTGTGACCATGGACTCGTGGGCAAATCCGTGAAATCCGTAACGGCGTAATCGATATTTCTTAATGAGCGCAGTAGGCAGCCCGTAACTCTGCGACACCATCGGCAAGTCGCTGAAATACTCACTGTCAAAGACGGCAACAATGGGAATTGAAATCCGAGAATGTCGAAGCTGATCGATTAATTCAATTGCGGCTTCGTTATGCAGTGGCGCCAGTTCTATCAGGGTTTGCAGTTGCCGAAAGTTATCGTCGCTGATGGGGAGAGGTTTAAGATATTCAGAGCCCCCGTGTACGACTCTGATAATCACCGCGCGAACATCATGATTTGTCAGCACATCGGTCAGCCAAGGGGGCGCGCCAGGATAAGTCTGCGCAGCTGATTGGCCGACACCTGCTTGCCCAATAGCAACAGGCACCGTTGCACCCGCATATTCAAGCGCCGAGACGTTATGCGTGCTCCACTTGATGGATGAACTACCCGGATTCAACACCAACAGAACCGGTTTGTCATAGCGCGGCAAACTGCTCATCAGCTGGATAATCAGTCGGATGACTGCAAGCGGTTATAAATGGCCGCCAGCAGCCAACCGGCGATACCCACTGCCACGAACCAGGCCACCAGCCCGATAACGACACCAGTGAGAGTCAAGTGCCAACCCATCTCATTCAGTTGCATATGCACCATTTCTCCGGACATGGACAACATCATGGAAGGCATTAACATCACCAGCAGACTGCAAGCCAGCCACAGTATCGCCGCGGTAATCGCGCTGGCCATCCCGAATTTGAACGCATTAAGTGTCATGATTATTCCTCCGTTTATGGTGGTGTATCTGTGAGAAATTAGTGTCTCTACAAATCCCCGAACCGGTTGGCAGACTGCGCCATACGCATCATTTCGTGCTCCTCCAGCGACCGGAGTGATTCCATCAACTCTTTGGCAGAGGGGATCTCCGCCCTGGAGGCGAGATAGCGATACAGTTCAATCACCTGCTGGTGTTGATCGACTATCACCTCCATGATTTGCGTCGCATCCAGCTCGGCAAAGGGGGCGTCGCAATGCGCATGCCGAACGATGGGGTGCTTTGCCACATATTCGTAACACCAGGTGTTCAGCGCATGCTCGTCGCCTGAGGTTTCAAACCCGCTGACTACCTTGGTCAGTGCCTTCTCATGATCGGACAGATACGCAAGGATCATCCGGGCCCGTTCATCCATATTCTTGTCCGCACAGTGGGATAAACACTGGCTGAGGTGTTGGTGAAATTCCCGAGTCCAGTGCAGCACATCTTTTAAGGTTTCAATTTGCATAACTTTTTCTCCGCTGTGGATTATCTCTTCGATTACAGGCGCAAAATATCGCGATAACCCGCCACATTCACCGCAAACGCGGTGTGCTCCTGCAAGTGCACCCGAAGGGCTTCAAGGGCTTCCGGGTCACCGTGAATCAGTTGAATTCGAGTAGTATCGGTCAGCGCTGACTGCTGTAACCACTGGGTCAGTTCGAGGTAGTCTGCGTGCCCCGACAAACCTGAGATGACTTTGACAGTGGCTCTCAACGGTACCCAGCCTCCGTGGATTTTCACCGCATCAACACCCTCCAGCATTTTTGCGCCGCGAGTGCCGCCCGCCTGATAACCGGTAAACAGTACCGTGGTTTTAGAACTGCCTAACAGGCGTCTGAAGTGGTGGAGAATACGACCTCCGGTAGCCATGCCGCTGCCAGCGATAACAATATGGGGGAAAGCCTGTCCGGCAATCGCCTTCGATTCGTCCACCGTGCGGGTATAGGTCACGCCATCGCATAGGCGGTAGCATTGCTCGTGACTCAACCGGTGCTGATCACTGAACTGGCAGAAAATATCCGATACTTTGATCGCCATGGGGCTGTCGAGATAGATGGGCATTTTGGGGATATCGCCCTGATCCATCAGGGTCGCCAACAGATGTTGCAAGGCCTGCGCCCGCCCTACCGCAAAGGCCGGGACTAGCAGCACGCCGCCGCTTTTGGCGACACGGTTAACAATTTCCGCCAACTGCTGAAACGGATCTTGGGTGTCGTGCCGGCGGTTGCCGTAGGTGGACTCCATCAACAGCAGATCCAGCTCCGGCAATGGTCGAGGGGGGGTCATCAGCACATCATCGAAGCGACCGACATCACCAGAAAAGCCGATTCGTTTCCCTTCCGCTTCAACGATAATGCTGGCGGCGCCGAGAATATGACCGGCAGGCTGTAAATAAAAACGGATATCCCCGACCTCGATCTGTTCATCAAACTCCACAGACTGAAATAGCCTCATGCTGGCTTCCGCCGTTTGACGGTCGTAAAGCGGCTCAGGGTGCGCGTGCTTGCCCAATTTATGTTTACTGTAATACTTAGCGTCTTCCTCCTGGATATGGCCGCTGTCGGCCAATAAAATCTGACACAGGGCCTTAGTGGCGTGATGGGTAAACACCGGGCCGCGAAAGCCGCGCTTGTATAGCACCGGGATATAACCGGAGTGATCCAGATGTGCGTGAGTGAGCAGCACCGCATCCAGTTTGTCGATGTCCAGGGGCAAGGTTTGCCAGTTGCGTTCCCGCAGCCACTTGTAGCCCTGGAACAAACCGCAATCGACTAATACGGTTGTCGTTTCAGTTTCCAGCAGAAATTTTGAGCCGGTAACGGTCTCGGTGCCGCCGACAAAGGTAATTTTCATAATGATTTTCCTGGCAATTTAAGCATGCTTATAACGGGCGCAATCAGTTGCGACGTAATATCAATAGCGTTGGAAGGATGGGGGATGGTATTGGATGTGACCAGTTGGCTCAGGCCTGAGGCCAGTAAGGTTTTATCGGAGTGATCGGCAAATATGCCGTGCACCGCCACGCACTGAATGTTGTCGATACCTTTGGACCGAAGTGTTTTAACGCATTCCAGGATTGTTTGCCCGCTGGAAATAACGTCGTCGATAATCACTGCCGTTCTATCCCTGAATTCGTTGATGTCGGGCAGCATCACTTCGACTTGGCGATCCCCGAAGCGCTGCTTTTCTCCAATCACAAAAGGATGTTGACTAAAGGCAGCAATCTCATCAACCCATTGCTCGCTTTCGCTGTCGGGCCCTACCAACAGTAGGTTGCTTTGCGTTTTGAGCCAGTGCGCCAATGCCGGAGCCCCTTGCACAACACGACTGGGTATGGAATAGATTTCATCCAGAGAATGATAGCGATGCAAATGTGGATCGACCGTAACCAGCCAATCAGCATGTTGAGAAAGGCACTTGGCAAAAATACGTGAAGTAACCGCTTCCCCATCGACAAAACGGCGATCCTGACGCATATAACTGAGGTAAGGCGCCACTAACCCCACTTGCGACGCTCCCAGCTCCCGCAGTGTTTCCAATAAAAACAACAACGGCAGATATTTGATGTTTGGGTGTGACAGATCAGCCACCACAATACAGGCGCGATTTTCTACATCAGATTGAATACGCAGATAGGACTCCCCATCAGGAAACTGCCGAGCGTTAAACTCGCCAGGTTGACCACCAATCGCGTTACTGAGTGACTCAGCCAACGGATGATTGTTCAGGGAAAACACCACTGGAGATTTATCTTTCACAGCCATCGCCTCGCTCATCGTTCCTTCTCGACCGTAAAAATTGTCGATTGGCGATAAAACGCCATCGCATACTGTTGCTCTCCGATCGTATCGGAACAGAGCGTAAATAAAGGTTGTCCGACGTTGACCTTGTCGCCGACTCGAGCATGTAGACGCAACCCCGCAGCCGCTGTCGCCGGAGCGCCTGCCAGCTTCGCCAGACGCGCGAGTTGACGATTGTCGATAGCGGTAAGTGTGCCCGCTGCTGTGGCCGCTTCGGTATGTTGGTAGCTGGCGTCAGGCAGGGCTTTCATCCCACCCTGCGCGGCCAAAATGCGCTGGAACTGCTGCCAGGCTTTACCTTCATCCAAAATCGCGATCGCTCTTTCCAGCCCTTGTTCATAACGCTCTTGATAAGCAAGTGAAAACAGATGTGCAGCCAGAAACAAGGCACGCTCCCGAAGATCCTGTGGTGCACTGTGCTCGCGCTGCAATACTGCCAGCACATCCCGCGCTTCTTCTACCGGGCCGATACCACGCCCAACCGGCTGACTACCATCCGTAATAAGGCAGCGAATTTGAATACCACAGGCGGCTCCCACCTGGGTAAAGAGTGAGGAAAGGCGATCGGCGTCGTTCTGGGAACGCACTTTAGCGGTGGGGCCGACGGGAATATCTATCACCGCATGAGTGGAACCGGCAGCGATTTTTTTTGATAAAACCGAGGCGATCAACTGCCCTTCACCATCCAAATCCAGGGCCCGTTCAATGCGAATCAACAAATCGTCGGCCGGACTCAGGTTGACAGCGCCACCCCAAACAAGACAGGCATGGGTCTCAGCCACTACACGTTGAATCTCATTGAGCTCCAGATTGACGGTAGTCAGTGCCTCCATAGTATCCGCAGTACCGGCGGGAGAGGTGATCGCCCGCGAGGAGGTTTTAGGGATGGTGAGTCCCGCAGCGCTGACAATGGACACCACGAGCGGTGTGGTGCGGTTGCCCGGCAGCCCACCGATGCAGTGTTTATCAAGAACCATGGCTTCGTCTGGCCAGTTCAGCCGCTTACCACAGGCCACCATGGCCTGGGTGAGACTGATGATTTCATCTACGTCTAAACGGCTACCCGCGCACACACTGAGGAAGCTGGCGATTTCGATATCCGAATAGCGGTGGTCGCCGATGTCCTCGACAATAGCGGTAATCTCTTGATCACTGAGTTTGTGTCCAAAGATTTTTTTGCGCACGGCGGCAAGTGATGTCACTACCGGTGCGTGGTCGACACTAACCGCGGCGCCATCATCGACGTCCAAGCGCTGCATGGCACTTTTAGACAACCCTGCACTCCCGGAACTCAGTACCTGTTCGTCCACCACATTCAGCGTGGCGATAACGCTGTTTTCCCCGTACCGCAGCATGACACGGCTGTTGGCAGTGAAACCTTCAGAGCGGCAGATGTGACAATCACTGCGCATATACACCACCGGTTCCTGGTGGGTGTCGATGCCCATGTCGATCACCTTAAGTGTGTTAATTTGATCCATTAGCATTTCCTGAACAACAAAATTTAGCCATTGCCTTTCTTTCAGTGGCCAGCAGGCTTTCTCCACCACCATTTTTAATGGTGATGTTCATTATCCTGACTCAGGTGCACAACCTGCTTTCGTTTTTTAGATCCCAGAAATAGTTGCTCGCCGATAGCGATTAGCATCATTGTGACAACGGCCACACCCAACACAAATGGGTCTGAATTCAACTTCACCCAAACAAACCCGCTTAGTGCAAGCAAATCTAATATAATCGCAGTGACGGGAACCCAGCTTTTAGCTTTAACATCGTCCAACAAGTAGCGCAGAACACCCCAATGAATGGCGATATCCATCACCAGATAGAAAACGATGCCAAGTGCTGCTATACGGGAAAGATCAAAAAACGCTGTGAGCACAAGACCGAGTACCACGGTGTATACCAATGTATGTTTCTGAATGCTGCCAGGCATACCGAAGTGTCGGTGAGGCACCAACTTCATCTCTGTTAGCATCGCGAGCATCCTGGAGACCGCAAAAACACTGGCAAGAATCCCACCCGCCGTCGCAAGCATGGCAATCGCAACAGTGAACCACACGCCATACTCACCGAGTGCGGGTCGAGCGGCTGCAGCCAGGGAATAATCACGGGTCTCGATAATCTCACTGAGTGAGAGGTTACTGGCCACCGAAAAACCAACCAATGTATAGATGACGACACAAGCAGCAATCGAAATAACAATCGCGCGACCAACATTGCGGTGTGGATCGATCACCTCGGAACCACTATTGGTAATCGTGGTAAAGCCTTTGAATGCCAGAATCCCCAGCGCTGTGGCACCGAGGAAATTACTAGCTGAACCGGTCTCGCTTACTTGGTCAAAGTCCACTGCCAGGCTATCAGCTAACCAGATGCCTACGAGGCCAAAAATCAGGATCCCGCCAATTTTCAGTAGACCGATAAACCCTGCAACCCCTTGAATCAGCCGATTACCCAGCAGGTTCACAATGAACGCCGCCAGAATTAGGGAGACGCCGAGTATAGGCGTCATTTGTCCTGATGGGTCACCGCCAAACAATTGCATGGTGTAGGAACCGAACGTGCGCGCAAGAAAGCTCTGAGCGATGACCATCGAAAAATACATTAGTAGCGCATTAAATGCAGTGGGCAACCGGTCGCCATAGGCCTTATGCAAATACATGCCAATCCCCCCTGCTGATGGGTAGGCATTGGACATTTTGATGTAGGAGTAAGCGCTGAAACCAACGATGATAGCGGCCGCGAGAAATGCCAGTGGGAATAATGCACCAGTCATCTCTGCCATTTGACCGGTTAGCGCGAATATTCCCGCCCCGATCATCACCCCAGTACCGAGCATTACCGTACCTGATAGAGTGAGGCTACCTTCGTCGTACTGTGTCGAACGAGCGTCTTTTTCATCCATTCAGGACTCCTTTAAATAAAAGTTAAGCCCCCTGTCTGGGCTTTCGGTGCAAGGTATGCAGGATGCTTAAAAATGCAATTCTCTGTTTATCGACATAAACCATGGAGGTATACACTAGCGCTTGCGGCCAGCGACCAAGGGAATTTGATGACAGCTCCAAGGTTCGTGGTTGGCGTTGTCTTTAACATTCCCATCGATACATTTGTAATAGCCTTCCTTAAAGTGCGTCCACCAATCATGACTTACTTCGACGCCATGCTTTTTCAACACATCTTCGATACCATCCAGACGAATCCTGGTGGCGTCATAAGCAAGATTCAGAACATGACTTTTTTCGTCAAAGGAAATGGCGTCGAGTCCGTAAAGCTGATCGACCTCAGCAACCATCGCTTGCAGGTTGTTCTGATCGACAGGTGCCAGTTTCAAATGGCGCACCACAAGATTGATTTCTGATACGCCTAGCCGATGTTCTTTTTTGCCCATTTCGATTTCCTCTACTGAGGCGGCATCTTGTTGCAACAATGCGCTTCATGCTTGGCGTTATCCTTGATATTTTTATCTGTCTGCCGTTGCCAACCCAGCTTGGTGCGACTCCACCAATTGTCTTTAATTACCGCGCCATGCTTTTCGACAATGGCTATCATTTCATCGATATTATGGTGAGAGGCGTCATAGGCGATTTTGAGATTACCTTTCGTCATGTTCAGCCAAACACGGTCAACACAAGGAAGTCCATCCAACTCCACTGTGATAGCATGCGCGTTGCTTTCATTCACCCCACGTAAACTTAAGGTGTGCTTCGCTAGAAAACCTGGATTGATTCCTAATCGATGCTCTGCCACCACTTTCTCCAAATTATCGATTACTAACGATCAATAGTCCGCTTTGCTTATTTCTTAATGTGTTTAGGACGACTCTTGCGAGCTTCGACCATGTTGTCCATCATCTGCCCCATCATCATCTGCATCATCCCCATACGCTCTTCCATCATTTTCATGCGCTCTTCGGTAGAGCTGGATGCCATGTCGCCTTCACCCTGATTTAGCGTCATCATGCATTGCTGCATCTCTTTCATATGTGCTTCGATGAGTTCATCCCGTTTGCCTTGGTCTGCTTCCTTTTTCAGCTGACCCATCAGGCGCTCCATGGATTTTTTGTGTTCTTGCATCATTGGCATCATTCGCTCATGGCTCATCATCATGCTGCCTTGCTTACCCTGTGTGTTCGGGTCACCGTCATGTTGATGCTCACCTTCGGCGAAGACTGGAGATGCCAATAATGCGGAAATAGCGAGTGCTGACATTAAATTTTTCATTGTTTTATCCTCAGACAGTTTCAGGTTCATTGATTTTAAATTTCGGAATCCACGCTGGCGTAGATTCCATATAATGGCGATATATTTCGCCAAATTCTTCCAGCGCCATCCGCTCCTCTCGCTTAGCGAGTCGCACGTAGACCACTACCAGTATCGGGAACATCACGAGCGTTGGAATGGTTGGCCACTGCAACAGGAAGCCGAACATAATCAGAATAAAAGCAATGTATTGCGGATGACGACAGCGGGCATACCAGCCTGTGGTCGCCAGCGACCGGGTCTGCTGCGCCTTGTGCAGTACACCCCACGCCGAGGCCAGCAAAAAGAAACCCAAAACGATCAGAACATTACTGGCGATATGCAGCGGATCCCAATGTGGATTACCTTCAAAACCAAGCAACGTGTGCAACAGGTGGCCGTTTTCGTGGGACAGAAAATCAATGCCAGGATATTTTTCCGCCAACCAGCCGGAGAGAAAATAAATGGTTAATGGAAAGCCATACATCTCAGTAAATAGGGCAATAACAAACGCCGAGAAAGCGCCAAAGCTTCGCCAATCGGTTTTGGTTTGCGGCTTGGTAAAGCTGAAGGCAAAGAAGATAAATATCGCCGAATTGAGTATCACCAGCGTCCAGAGGCCGTAAGCAGATTCACCGTGCATAGCTTTTCACCTGTTAATATTCTGTTAGTGATGATACTCATTTTCTTTGCGACCATCTTCCAGCCCACGCTGATAGGCAGCCTTGTCGGATTCATCCTCGTGCTGGCCATGTCCACCATGCCCCCCGTGCATAAACAGATGCATAAACGGACAGGCTAAGAGAATCAAGAAAGGCAAAAACTGCCAGACGTGTTGCCGGTGCTCGATCAAGAGGAAATAGCTTGCTGCTGCAATTAAACCCAGGGCGGCGAGGCCTTTTGGGGTCAACCAGAATGATGATTTTTGGGTTGCCATGTCACACCTCACTAATAAAATTGAAATGTTCCGCCTATTGGGCGGCACTGTTTATCGGTTGTCAGATTACTTATCCACATTCAGTTTCACTCGCTTGAGGCGCAAAGAGTTGCCAATCACTGACAGGGAGCTGGTGGTCATAGCGATCACCCCGATCATGGGGTGAAGCAGGCCCACAGCGGCAATGGGGATGGCCGCGAGGTTGTAGAACCAGGCCCAGAACAGGTTTTCGACGATCTTGCGGAAGGTGGCGCGGGAGAGGCGAATCGCCTCTACCACCTTGGACAGTTCGCCCTTCACCAGGGTGACATCCGCCGCCTCGATGGCCACGTCCGCCCCGGCGCCGATGGCGATGCCCACATTGGCTTGTTTCAGCGCCGGGGCGTCGTTGATGCCATCGCCCACCATGGCCACGAGCTGGCCGTATTTTTCCTGCAGCCGCTTGATGGCATCCACCTTGCCTTCCGGCAGTACGCCCGCCAGTACCTCGTCTATCCCTACCTGATTCGCCACGTGGCGGGCAGTGCGTTCGTTGTCGCCGGTGATCATTACGGTGTGAATGCCTAACGCATGAAGCGCGGCAATGGCGGCTTTCGAATCTTCCTTGATGGTGTCGGCCACAGCGACAATGCCGGCGGCACGATCGCCGGCGGCCACCAGCATGGCGGTCTTGCCCTCATTTTCCAGCCGAACCATCGCCTCTTCGAGGTCGCCCAGCTCGATGTCCGCTTCATTGAGGAGCCGGCGGCTGCCGACGCGAATGAGTTGGTCGTCGACGCGGCCTTCCACCCCGCGGGCGGTAATGGCGCGGAAGTCGGCGACGGTGGGAACATCCAGGCCCTTGTCCCGGGCGCCGGTCACGATGGCCTGTCCCAAGGGGTGCTCGGAGCCGGCTTCCACCGACGCCGCGAATCGGAGCACATCAGACTCGTTGAAGCCAGCGGTGGCAATCACGTCGGTGAGCGCGGGTTCGCCTTTGGTGATGGTACCGGTCTTGTCGAGGACCACGGCCTTGATGTCCTTGAGGGACTGAATGGCTTCGCCGGAGCGGATCAGCACCCCGGATTCTGCGCCCAGTCCCGAACCCACCATGATGGCGGTAGGGGTAGCGAGCCCCAGGGCACAGGGACAGGCGATAACCAGTACAGCCACGGCAGACAGAATGCCCGCCATCAATGGCGACAGTTCCGGGTTTACCCATGGTAGAAATCCGGCACCCCAGTAAAGAATGGGGCGTAGCGTATCCGGAAACAGCAGCCATGCAGCCAAGCTCGCCAAGCTAATCAGGATGACTGCCGGGACAAACTTCGCGGTCACCTTGTCCGCGAATTCCTGGATGGGTACCTTGGATCCCTGGGCCTGCTCCACCAGCCGAATCACCTGGGAAAGGAAGGTGTCGGCACCAACCCTGGTGGCACGTACCTGCAGCATTCCCTCTTTATTGATCGTGGCACCAATAACTGTGTCTCCTGGTCCTTTTTCGACTGGGACAGATTCGCCTGTAGCGATGGACTCATCAAGATGACTATTGCCCTCGACGATTTCGCCGTCGGTGGGCACCTTGGCGCCGGGCCGGACCACCATGATGTCTCCCACCCGGAGCTCAGCCACCGGTACGTCAATTTCCTGCCCGTCCCGCAACACCGAGGCGGATTTGGCGCCCAGCTTGAGCAGCTTTTTAATCGCCTGTGAGGCCCGCCCCTTGGCCCGGGTTTCCAGATAGCGGCCGAGCATATGGAAGGTCATGATGGTGGCTGCCATCTCGATAAAGGAAGTCATCGGGTAGACGAAACCCACAAGGCCGATTAGATACGGGGGCAGGCTGCCCATGGAAATCAGCACGTCCATGTTCGCGGTACGGTTGGTGAGGGAACGCCAGGACGAGCGGTGAGTAGCCCAACCACCTTGAAGGAACACAACGGGAAAGGCGAGCAGCGCAACCAGAATCAGATAGCCTGGCACCGGGATCCAGAACATGTGGATCATCATCAGGACCATGATCAGGGTCGTGGGTATGGCAGCGAACCACAGGCGTTTCCATGCCTGGTCGAGGTAGCGTTCCTCGACGGCTTCATCCGCTTCCGTGTCCGCTTGCGCCCGGTTTTCGCTGACGCCTGCCACTTCGTATCCCGCCTTCTCAATGGCGACTTTGATTCTTTCCGCATCCACCGTTGCCACATCAAAACGAACCGTCACCTTGTGATTGGCAATGTTGGTGGAAATGTCAGTGATGCCGGCGAGACGCTTGATGGAGCTGGAGACCAGTCCGGCACAATGATCGCTGCCCATGCCGGGGACAGTGAGACTGGCCTCACCTCCGGTCTCCGGTGTTGCAGATGTCGTGCTGGTCACGTCGTAGCCAGCTTTTTCAATGGCGCCTCGGATCTGGTTGTCGCTGGTCAGGTTGGCGTCGAATTCAACCTCGACACGGTGATTGGCGATATTAGTGGTGAGGTTGATGATACCCGGCAGCCGCTCAACCGAAGTGGTGATCAGACCAGCGCAGTGGTTACTCCCCATGCCAGGCACTATCAGTTGAACGGACTTGCTCATCGGGCTGTTGACTGATTTCGACGAAGGAAAAGTTGTGGGGTGATCCATGTATTTCTCCAATTTTCAGACCATTTTTTACGGAAGGGGTAATCTCTTTTCAATTTATTAAGCAGCTAACAAACCAGATTTCACGCCTGTAACATGCTTAGGCTTACCAACTGCTAATTACTCCAACCATCAGCCATAAACTAATTGATTTGGGTCGAAGGAAAACCCGCTAGATCCAACGCCTCTATCAGAGCGTTAGACTCGACCATGCCAACGACCGAAGCGACACCCGTCGCCAGATCCATACACGCATCGCTTACGCCGGAAACAGAGCGTAGCGTTTGCTCAATGCTTCTTACACAACCACCGCACGTTGCGCCCTGCACCTGTAGCCGCTGCAGCGGGATATCGCTATCTGAGTCAACACTGCTCCGAGTGTTAGCTGCAGTGGATGACTTGCTGGCGCAACAGCAGCCGCCCCGGTGATGAGTAGGGCTCTCGAATTTCTGTGTATTCATGGCAAATCCTCTATGTTGATTTACTGGGCAAACTCTTCAATCAGGTGACAGATCATATGGCCAGTCGGCACCTTATCTGGCTTTTGGCTCCACTCAACCACGGCCTGCTGCATGCGTTCCCGCAGTTGCAGAGTCTCCGCGAACCGTTGTTCAGTTTCATTCAGGCGTTGGTCAATCAAGCGGCGTACCGTCGGGCAAGGCGATTTCTTCTTATCCGCGTGGTTCAAAATTTCCTGAATATCCTCAACGGAAAAGCCCAGTTGCCGTGCACTCAGCACGAATCGCAAGCGGTTGTAATCATTTTCGCTGTATTCCCGATATCCATTGGTTTTGTTCTTCCCCGGTTTCAGAATCTTGATCCGGGTATAAAACCGCACCGTATCGGCCGTAACCCCTAAACGCCTGGCCATTTCGATAACTTTCACACAGCCCTCCTCGCAGCTCAGTCTGACTATCACAGGATTCAGATTAACCCCGAGGATCTGTTCCTTGCCTTGATATGAGTCAATCATCAGTTCTAAACCCGAGAGTAAATCCGAAGAATTTATCCGGCTTTTTGTCACCTTACACCTGTGTCCAAGACACAGGTCAAGCAATTTTCATTCACAGGTATCCGGTTTCTCGTATTCACTATTACACGCTCCTCGATCTTTAGCCTGTACGCCATCAACCGTTAATATTGGCAAGATATCCTGTCACTGCGTTTCTGCATTGAATCGGCCCGCACACAACTCCCAAGGTGCACCTGGACTTATCCATTGTCATAGTAGAGCGGTGTTTCTGACCTTAAGATGACCCATGTATTACATTGCTGTAATGTATGTGTAATCCTGTTTACCCTGGCTAGTCGGAAAATGGGTTGCTCCCAGCACAAAGCGGGAGAACCGCCAGCAGGGATTTCAAAGGTTCAGGAACCAGTACCCGCAAAGGCGGAACCATTCAAGAAACAGGTATCGCGGTTGTTATACCAGCGGGATTACCGGCCTGATCAGGCCGTTTTGGGAGGATGGAAAATGCGTGAGGGGAGCCGCGCCAACAGTGGTTCCGGCGCGGTATTGAACACATCGCAGGCGGCATGATTCATAGTATTTTTATAAAATGAACCGACAGCCCCAACTGTTCCCGAGGCTGAACAGGTTGGCGCACAGTGACTGGCCGATAGACAGCCTGAGTCGCAATGACCGGCTAAGCACTTACCGCGGGGTTTGGGCGAATCGCTCTTGGCAATCTGATGACAGGGCATTGTCGAAGCAGTGAGGCTATGCCCCGCCACCTGTTTACCATACTCATTCGGGTTGAGAGGATTGGAAGTGGGCGCTGGGACTGGGGGCGTATGGTTCAGATCCGATACTGAGGCGATCGCGCCAAGATTGGGCGCACTTGCTGATACTGGAGAGTGAACCTGTATATCTCCGGGTAATGCAGCCATCAGTGGTTGCGCAAGCAACCCCCAAATGACCAGCACAATACCCAGATAATGAACCATCTCGGCCCCCTTTATTGACCGTATTAATCTAGCAGATCTGATATTGCCAGTTCTTGATCTGAATCAAATGTTTGACACCGATGTGTTTCTCATCGGTTCCACAACCAGAACCAACGGGGAGGCCAGGAATATAGGGTTAGAATTCAGAACGGCGCACCCGAACTTTATAATCGGGTACGCCAGGTTCATTGATTAAGTTCCGTCATTACCCTTGCTCTGCTTCCAAAGCAGATAAACCGCCGGCAATACCAACAATGTCAATACCAAAGCACTGAGCATGCCCCCCACCATAGGTGCAGCAATTCTGCTGACCACTTCCGCCCCTGTACCGGTACTGAACATGATCGGCAGTAAGCCGACAATAGTAGAGACTGTCGTCATCATCACCGGTCTAACACGTAAGCCTGCACCGTGAAGAACAGCTTCCCGTAATCCTTTCATACTCGGTGTGATGCCCCGCTCCTCACACTGAAGCAAGAAAAGCGTATGTGCCTGGTTGAGATAGACCAGCATAATGACGCCAATTTCTACCGCCACGCCCGCCAACGCGATAAAACCCACACCCACAGCAACGGAAAAGTTGTAACCAAGCAAATACATCAACCAGATGGACCCAATCATTGCCAGTGGTAAGGTGCCCATAATGATGGCGACCTCGGCAACACTGCGGAAATTTAAATAGAGCAGCACGATGATAATTGCCAGAGTCAGAGGCACCACGTAGGAGAGCTTCTCTTTGGCCCGCAACATGTATTCATACTGTCCCGACCAATTCAGGGAGTAGCTTGTTGGTAGTTCGACCTGATCGGCCACCACTTTCATAGCGTCTTCCACATAACTGCCGACATCCACTCCGTCGATATCGACAAAGGTCCAACCATTAAGACGGGCGTTTTCACTCTTGATGGCAGGCGGCCCGTCTTCAACATAAACACGAGCAACATCCCCCAATGCAATGCGCTGACCACTGGTCGTGACAATAGGCAGCAGAGCTAACTGCTCGGGAGAGTTGCGATAATCTTGTGGGTAACGCAGGTTGACGGGGTAACGTTCCAGCCCTTCGATAGTCTGCGCTACGTTCATACCGCCTATAGCGGTGGCAACCACTTGCTGCACATCGGCGATATTGAGGCCATAGCGTGCGGCTTTTTCTCGCTGAATATCCACCTTGATATAACGGCCACCCGCTACTCGCTCGGAATATACTGAGGCTGTGCCAGGTACATCTTTGAGCACCTGCTCCAAACGCTTGCCGATTTTTTCGATCTCCTTGAGGTCGGGGCCAGCCACCTTAATACCCACCGGGGTTTTTATACCGGTAGCCAGCATGTCGATGCGGGTTTTGATGGGCATCACCCAGGCATTGGTCAAGCCGGGAAACTTCACCAGCGCATCAAGCTCCTTCTTGAGTTTGTCGGTGGTCATGCCATCGCGCCACGCCTCTCTGGGTTTCAACTGAATAAAGGTTTCAATCATGGTTAGCGGCGCCGGATCTGTAGCAGTTTCAGCCCGTCCAATTTTGCCAAATACGGTTTCTACTTCCGGAACTGTGGCAATCAGCTTGTCAGTCTGTTGCAGGATTTCCCGCGCCTTGCCGATGGACAGGCCCGGATAGGTAGTGGGCATGTACATCAGGTCGCCTTCATCCAGATCGGGTATGAATTCGCTGCCAATCTTGTTAAGCGGCCAGATCCCAACAAGAAACACAACGCCAGCCATGGCGAGTGTGATTTTTGGAAAGCGCAAAACACCCTTGAGCAGCGGCATATAGCCTGCAATCAGCAACCTGTTGATGGGGTTTTTTCTCTCGGCGACCACCTTGCCCCTGATAAAATACCCCATCAACACCGGCACCACTGTCACTGCCAACGCGGCGCTGGCGGCCATGGCATAGGTTTTAGTGAAGGCTAGGGGACTAAACATTCGGCCTTCCTGAGCCTCCAGGGTAAATACCGGCACAAAGCTGACGGTGATAATCAGCAGACTGAAAAACAATGCCGGGCCGACTTCGCTGGCAGACTCTGCCACCACTTTCCAACGGTTCTCTGGCGTCAACGGCGTACGTTCCATATGCTTATGCATATTTTCAATCATCACAATCGCACCATCTATCATGGCACCGATGGCAATCGCGATTCCTCCAAGGGACATAATGTTTGCATTAATGCCTTGCCAGTACATCACAATAAAGGCCGTCAGGATTCCCAGCGGCAGGCTAACGACTGCCACCAGTGATGACCTGACATGAAATAAGAAAATGACACAGATCAACGCGACGATAGCAAGCTCTTCAACCAGACTTTTCCATAAACTGTCAATGGCGCTAGAGATCAATCGAGATCGGTCGTAAACCGTGACAATTTCTACGCCTTCCGGCAAACCCACCTTGAGTTTTTCCAACTTTGCTTTGACGCCATCAATGGTTTTCTGGGCATTCTCGCCAAAGCGCATGACGACAATCCCACCTACCACTTCTCCCTCACCATTAAGTTCAGCAATACCACGGCGCATTTGCGGACCCAGTTCAATATCGGCCACATCCTTTAATAACAGCGGTGTGCCATTCATATCCAAACCCAGAGGAATGGTTCTCAGATCGTCAATACCCTGGATATAGCCACTGGCACGCACCATATATTCCGCTTCACTCATCTCCACAACAGAAGCACCAACTTCCTGATTACCACGTTGGATGGCCATCTGGATATGAGAGAGAGGAATATTAAAAGCACGAAGCTTGTCCGGATTTACTTTGACCTGATACTGTTTGACCATACCGCCAAGCGCAGAGACTTCTGACACCCCCGGCACCGTTTGCAGTTCGTATTTCAAAAACCAATCCTGCAGGCTGCGCAACTGACTGATGTCGTGCTGACCAGTTCTATCTACCAACGCGTAGAGATAAACCCATCCCACGCCAGTCGCATCCGGTCCCAATTGTGGTCTGGCACTGGGTGGCAGCGTCGGCGCCACCTGCGACAGGTATTCCAATACCCGCGAGCGGGCCCAGTAAGCATCGGTATCTTCATCAAAAATGACATAGACATAGGAGTCGCCAAAAAACGAGTAGCCGCGTACGGTGACCGCACCCGGTACTGACAACATGGCAGTAGTCAGCGGATAGGTGACCTGATCTTCCACCACCTGCGGCGCCTGCCCCGGATAACTGGTTTTGATAATCACCTGCACGTCCGACAAATCGGGAATGGCATCTACCGGCGTGTTTTTCAGGGACCAACCTCCGACCCCTACCAGAATCAGGGTGGCCAGCAGCACAAAAAAGCGGTTTTGGACAGACCAGCGGATAATACCTTCAATCATGGCTTGTCCTCCCCTTTGCGCTGGCCTTGATCCATATCCATCGCATCATGGCTCATACCCTGATGCTGGCTGTTGTCCATGGATTGCCCGTCCCCCTCCCTGGGCGCATCTTCGGACACCTGATCCAGTCGATGGATCTGGCTGATCACGTAGTGCTTGTCCCCGTTCCGCTGAATCTCCACATGCAACTTCATGCCGGGTTTCAGCCCACCCAGATCCACCGCGGGGTCCACAGTAAAATCCATCGTCATGGCCGGCCATTGCCAGGCATCGATGGGGTCGTGGGCCAGCTTGAGCATTCGGTGTTCGACTATGACGCCTTCAATACGGGCGCCGACTGATACCGATGCCGGTGTTCCAGGCTGGGTATCGTCATCCGGGCTGTGGTTCATGCGACGAAAATCCGAGGTCTTGCTGGATTCGGAATCAATCAAAAATTGCGCGGAAGTCACAAGCTGGTCGCCATCGTTGAGCCCCGACAGAATCTCCACCCGGTTCTCGCCAATCCGCCCCACCTCGACGGCGATGGATTTAAAGCGCCCGTCACCTTTAGCCAACACGACCCGCGATTGACTACCCGTGCGAATCAGTGCTTCACGGGGAATGAGCAACGCCTCCCGAGCGGGTTGTGTCGCTATCGTCATTTGCGCAAACATACCCGGTCGCAGGTAGCCGTCTGGGTTGTCGAATCGTACGCGCACCCGAGCTGTTCTAGTCTGGGTATTCAGTGACGGGTAGATATAGTCAACCGTGCCAGACCACGTGCGTCCTGGCAGATAATCGAGGTACATGCTCACTGCATCACCCTCCCGTACGCTCATGACCTGACGCTCGAACACTTCTCCTATGACCCAGATATGTTCCAGCTGCCCGATGGCCATCATTTCCATACCGGGTTTCACAAACATGCCTTCACGGACCATAAGATTGTCCAATACGCCGGATTGCAGGGCCGCGATTGTGATGGTCTGACTGACCTTGCCAGATTTTTTCAGTCGGTGGATTTCCGATTCCGGCACCTGTAAAGCCGACAGCCGCTCCATTGCAGCAGTGATTAGTGTTGGGTTTTTTCGCTTTAATGCCAGCAACAGTTCTTCCTGAGCATTGACCAGGGTAGGCGAATATAAGGCATAGAGCGGCTCGCCCTGAGTGACCGGATCTCCGGCGGCTTTGACATGGAGTTTTTCAATCCAACCCTCCACCCGTGGATGAATGTGAACTAGACGGTCTTCATCATATTGCACATAGCCCACGGTATTGACAGAGACGTCCAGCTGCCCCCGAGTGGCAGGCGCTGTACGTACGCCGAGGTTGTTGACCACATCGGGAGAGATGGTGACTGTGCCAATCTCCTGATCGCCGCCCGCGTCTTCATACACTGGTATCAGATCCATCCCCATAGGGGATTTACCCGGATTATCGCGCTTATAATTGGGATCCATCGGCGCGACCCAGTAGAGTGGTTTTTTCTCGGTTGCAACGTCATCATCGCCCGTGGTCCCTTTCATACGCCATAGGGCCGAATAGTGAGCAAGGGTCGCTGTCGCAATCAACAAGGCAACTGTAATGAAAAAAGATTTATTCAATTGAATCTTCATGGGGTTAATCCTTCCGCGTGGTTACTGCTGGTGGCGGGAAACGGTTCTGAACCATTTTTGGACAAGAGGTAATTCAACTCGGCAATCATCTTCAGCCGATCAATCCTGATCGTTAAAAAGTCGATCTTGGCATTTAACTCAGCAATGCGGGCGCGCACCGCTTCGGCAAAGTCGCCGTCGTCGTTGTTGTAGGCGGCCAGGGCAGCTTCGGCCTGCTCTGACATTTGCGGCAATAACTGCTCGGCGTAGAGCGCGCGACGATGATTCAGACGCTGTAGCTGAACCAAGGCCGTATCCAGGTTCGCCATCAGCTTTCGCGCCATCAGTAACTTGTCAGTTTTCAAGGCCTCGGCCCGAGAAGTGGCCGCACTGACGTCTTTATCCTGTCGCTTGCCGGTGAAAAGCGGCAGATCAAAGGTCACACCGACAGAGAACAAATCAGCGCGGTCGCGACCCATGGGATCATCGTCCCTATAGCCGTATTGGGCGGAAAGACCCCACTCAGGTTTATATTTCTGGCGCGCTAATTCGACCCCGGTCTCCATGGCATCAATACGCTGATCAAGTGCCAGCAAGAGTGGGTGCCGGTTGACCTGTTCATAGAGCCAACGATCACTATCCGGCTGACCTTCCACCGGCGTCGGCTCATCACCGTACTGACTGGGCACAAGCTGCGCTAACGGCAGACGGGCGCGACCGCCGACCCACTCGGATAAACGCTGTTGGGCTGACTCCGACTGTTGCCGCAGCACCGTCAAACGATCGTCCAACCGGGTAAGCTCCAATTGGGCCCGGATAATATCCTGCTGGCGGGCACGTCCCAGTGCCGACGAATAGCTCGCTTTGGTTGCATCCACCAAATGTTCAAACAGCGAGCGATCCCGCTCAATCAATCGAATGCTCTCCTGGGCCCTGAATGCTTCCAGCCACAGCTGCGAGACAGTAGCCGCTACCTTGGCCTGGCGATTCTGCCTGAGCAATGGCTCCTGTTCCGCCAACTCCTGTTTCTGACGGCTGGACAGCGCCAGACTATCGCCGCGAGGAAACATCTGACTAACACCTACAGTGAGCTGCGTCATAGGCTCCTGGTTGATATCGAAGCTATCGGTAGGAAAGTTAGCCGCCATCAGGCTGACCTTGGGGTCTGGAAGCGTCGATGCTGAAATTGATTCGCTGGTCAAAGCGTCTTCGCGATGCCGGCTACCGTTCAGCCAGGGATCCGTGGCAATGGCATGGGCGATGGCCTCATCCAGACTCAACGTATTAGCCGGGCTCTGCGCAAATACAGGAAGCCCCACCAGCAAAAACAATAAAAATACCCATTGAATGTTCATCGTTATATGTCCTATTGCTGATCGCGACTATTCACAGATGCAAACACGTCAGCCGAACCGTCTTTTTTAAGCAGCCATACCTTGTAAGGCGTAAACCTGTCACCCATCTCCATACCAGGGCTGCCTGCCGGCATGCCAGGCACACTAAGGCCGATGGCGTCATCGGGAGGGTTTTCCAGAAACTGCTGAACAAAGCGCGCAGGGATATGGCCTTCGAACACATAACCGTTACTCGTCACTGCTGTATGGCAGGACTGGAACTCAGGTGCTATGCCATAGTCATTTTTAATGCGATTCAAGTCCGACGGGTGGTGGGTTTTTGTGTCAAAACCAACATCTTCCATATGGTGAACCCATTGCTGGCAGCATTGACAGGTGCGGCTTTTATAAACATCCAACGTGGCAATCGTTGCGCTTTTAGTTGCGTGATTTACGCTTTCGGAACAAGCGGTAAGAAATAACAGGAATACGATCAGCGCCGGAAAGCGCAGATAGGTATGTAACGGCTTCATGATGACTCCCAATCAAGAGTTGCAGTGAACGCGCTCGTAGCGGTGGCGCGTTTTAAACATACGTTATGGGAGTTTTGATCTCCCGCTTATCGAGTCGTCAGACGCCTGAATTTCAGACGTACCAACCCTACTTCAGCGGGAAATGGGGGGGCGAAACAGCGAGGAAGCTGCCTGGGAGAGGAAGGAAACCGAATACGCTGTATTGAGGGTTTGAGAAAACTGGACGGAAAGCGGCGACAGTGTACTCACCACCGCAACGCTTGCAGAGATGCAATCCAGCTGAGAGCAGTGTTCCTGGCTGCAACAATCAGCGGCATCAGCCGTAAGGGCATTATTGATCTGGATATTGTTTGCCTTGGTATGGCTTCCATGATCCATTGCCCCCGTCATTACTGGAACATAGGGTTCGTGACTCATCTTGTGGCAGGGCAATTTCGCAACAGCGAACGACTGGCTGGTAAAAGCCAGTAACGCGAAGATCGCCATGTAAAATCTGAACCTGCTAAGCCACATAATCTGCAAATGGTTATATTAACCTTAGGAATGATACCTTATTCTCTTGAAAGTTCAAACGAAACAGAACAAATAGCTGATCTGGGTCAATAAAATCAACTTCCGCGAAACATCATTGCTATAATCAGTAGGCTGAAGTTACAGACGGTATTTTAGAGACTACTGATCACTCTTTGGCTACGCTGATATTCTGGCGTAAAGTCGTCATAACTTACGACAGGAGTTGCTCAACAATCTGCCAGGAGGGGTTCGACGAACCCATGCAACGCACGGTTAAGGAAAATTGCAACGTCCTGCGCTTCAATTCAGCGGAGTTTGAGAGGGAATCATGACCTCAACAGCCGAAAAATCCCGTACTCGCCGAGTATTACTGGCCATATTGGCGGTGGCAACTGTCATCGGCCATTTTCTGCGCGATGTGCTTGGGTTTTTCGCTGAAAGCGCCGAAACGGACTCTGATAAAACAACCTCTGACTCTGTTCGTGGAGGCGTACTGAATTACCGAACCGGCAAACTCGACGATGGCACGGATGCCGCTGGCTGGTACGAAAAGGACTAACGCTTCTTGCCCTTGGTTAGCGCCATTTTCCCGATACTTCCCCCCTGGTTTCCCGCGTCCTGCGCGGGAGCCTTGATGGGGCTCGTCGCAGCATCAATAGACCGCCCTACTTTCACCCCCGCCCACGCCATCATCCCACTCCATAGCAGCGGCAATCCCAAATAGAGGCTGGTTGTGATCATATTCAGTAACATGCGCTTGGCATCGTGTTCGCCGGGGTTGGCGAAGATCTGCAGGAAGACATTGACGTCCGGGTACATGGACAGAATCAGGTTCTGATCGACCCACATGGCCAGATACCAGAGCACTGTCCAGAACTTGATGGTGAAGATGGCCATGCCGCCCACCACCATCATGGCAATCGAGTAGCGGGACAAAACCACCACCAGCGGCAACAACGCATAGATGCCCAGCAGCATAATGGCCTGCACCATGGGCAATGACTGCAACACTGCGGTCATGGTGACGGAAAACAGGGCAGATGCGGTGACCACACCACCGGTCGCCAGGCCACCTTTGACAATATTTCCTGCCGTATTGAACAAACCCGAGCCGGAGGCATTATTGGCGATCAATTCATTGCTTGACCAAGAGGGCGGCGCATTGGTGAGAACGGTTTTGGCGACGGCGTCGTTTTGTTGTTCGCTGGCCAGGGCTGGCGCGATAGCAACCACCAAACCGGAAAAGCCGGCCGAGGTGGCATCCGCCTCATTGATCAGTTTCTCCCGCAAGCCGATGGCCCCATCCTCCCACCACTGCTTGCAGTAAGGTTTGCCCCAGGCTGGCGGAGTAGTCGGGTCGTATTCCGTATCCCTGGCCGCGTTGTAAGCCCAGCCGGTAATTTGGTTGGCCGGGCGCAGCGTATCGTAATAGCCTGCGGTATCCCGGTAGACGTGTGAGCCCATCCAGTCGGGGTCATCGGCGCCGTAGGTGGTTAGAATGCCATTGATGGCCGCTGTGTTTGGTCGTTCAGCCTGGTATTTGGAGCGGGCCGGCACATAGCACTGGCTGAAGAAATCGCTCACCTCCTGCCGGAGTCGCGGATCGGCAATGGTGGCCAGGTGTGCTTGTTGCTCGAAGGTGCGCATATCTGCCACGGTTGGCAGGCCTTCAACAATGGCGTGATTCAGGCCGGAGCTGAGGGCGATCACGCCGTACCACCAGATGGGAACATTGACGGTTGCGGCAGAACCCGTAAAACCGGTCGTGCCATAGGTGCTCTGTGGGGCCGCTACGGTCGCGGTTGTTGGCGTTGGATTCAGCAAGGTCGGCGGTGGCGAGTAGGACAAGGTGCCGGCATTGAGTGGCGTGAGCGCAGCGGGTTGCCCCGCCAGCACGACTACCAACAGCGCAATGAACAGCTCGATCTCCATGCGTCGCAGTGAGAGGCCACTGGCATGGCCCACCTCACCGCCCTGCGCCGGTTCGCGCCAGTTGTCGATCAGGATTCCCAGAAACGGGAGATAGACAATACCGGTACTGACCAGCACATCCCACAGAATACCGTAGAAAGTCCAGCCAAAAAGGGAAGTAAAGAGCTCCAGATAGCTATCGACACTCATTGCCCTACTCCAACGATCAAGCTCTAACCATCAAGCCAATAGCATTGACCAATACACCCTGCCCTAACACCAATTCGAGCAAAGCCAACCAGGTGACGGCGCGCCAGCGTAATCCTGTTAGTCTTGTTACTTTGGCCCGGCTCAGGATTGTCGCATCAGCCAGCCAGGCAACCAGATGATTCCAGCCAAAGGCAATGACAGCGATCACTGTCCAGCGCATGGCTGTCAACGTCATCCGCCAGGTATCGATGCTTTGTTGGACGGATTGTACGGAATCCGTTTGTAATCGATGCATCAGGAGATACCCCACCAGCACTGTCAGTAACACGGCCATGGTGGTGAATAGCAGAAAGTTTTTTCGTCTTGTTCGGATGTTATTGAACACGCCCACCTCGCAACGGATTGGGATCCAGGGTCGGCACTTCCGGTACGGTAAGTGAACTCTGCCGTTTGGCAGCCGCTCGCTCCAGTAATGTGGCAACGGTGTCGGAGACCACTTCTTTGCGTACACGGGTTTCAAACAGCAGGTGTTCGATTTCTTTATCGAGCTCGGCGATGGAGTTGTCCGCATGCTCGCGGGCCACTTCGGTGGCGTAGACCTCAGGGACCTGCCGCCCCGACAGCAGCAGACGTCGGGCGTACAGTGCCTTCTCGACCGTGCGTGCGGTGCTGATCTCGGAGACCAGGCGGCCCATGATCAGGCTCTGCTCTGAGGCCGGCATCTCGCGGATCGCTTCGATCACCTGGCGGGTGATGGCAACGCCGGGTGCGGTGATCTGCTCCAGGTTAGTCAGAGTGAGTGGAGTCGCGCCACTGACCAGGTTCTGGATCTCGGTGGTGACAGTGGCGGATTCCTGATAGAGCTTCGGCAGCAGGCCCGTACCGGGAATGCTGTCCTTGCGGCAGGTGTCGCAGGTAGTGACGATATTCTCGCCCACCACATCCACGGTCCAGTCCCGAGCTTCGGCCGGCGACCCCCAGATTTCCGACAGGCGGGTGGCCGATGCGGCCGGTACCGGGGTGGTGTCAGTCACGGCGCGATTCATATTGATGTTGTAACCGGCCTCGACGATGTCGCCAGTGAACTCCAGCACTGGCTGACCGGTTCCCCCGGCTTGCCCACCGATCCAGGGCACGCCGTTATCGCCGTTAGAGGATTCCACCGTGTCTTTGGCGGTAACGGCATCATTGCCGCCAATACCCATTTGCACCTTCCAATCGTTACCTTTGGATAAGGTGATCAGATCGGCGTAGGGATTCTTGCCCTGGGCAATTTCCGTCTCCATCTGCTCGCAGGACTTGGTCGCCAGCTGCATGGTTTCTTCGGCCTTGATCAAGGCATTCTGGAAGAGATCGTACAGGCCGGGGTTGGCTCGCTGCAGAATGAGCGCAGGTAACGACGCAATAGCACTGGTGGCCGCTGCCGTCATGGCGTTCATCATGTTGTCAACACCGGAACCGATGTCGTTCAAGGTATTGGTGACCGCCGCCACCGGATCGAACTTGCCGCAGCTGTAGCCGAGTCCCAGTTGCGCAGAGCCACCCAACGTTGTGGAGACCACGGCGGGGTTCGCCGGTACCGAGACCGGTTCAGCGCCACCGATCTCGTAATACCACAGCCCATCTTCTGTGGGCGCCTGAGCGGCATAGCTGACCGGACCAATGGCAATCGACAAAGCGATCAGCAGACAGTAAATAGGGTTGTGTTTGATCATGGCGGATAATTGATCCAGTTGATGTCGAACAGAAAAAACTGGCCTTCCTTTTCACAGCACTGATAAGGCCTCCACAGGTTCCAGGCGTAATCACCCTCCTCGTCCACGCGGCCACCACCCCAACCATTGGCGCTGGCGAGATCGTTGGTGCCAAAAACAGCGCAGCTTGATTCTGCTTTGGGGAGCAACATCTGCCACTCACCGGTGGCAGGATCGTCTTCCACCAATGGGCCTGGCGACCAGATCCGCTGATCGGAGCTGGAAGAGGATTCGATCTGGTCGTAAATGTGCGGTTGGCCGCTCCGGGTCACGATATCCCCGGCTCGCTGCGCATTGATTGCCGCGGCCTTGGGCTCCTCTGCCTGTGTGGTCCAGCCTGTCCTGGGGTAGACACCACCCCAGGTCTGCAGAGGCCAGGTGCCGATTTCCCGCATGCCGGGGATCAGACTCGCTGGATAGAACATCTCCGGGATTTCCATACGCCAGGAGAGCGCATCCAGGCTCGACATAAAATAGGGATAAAAGGAGGTGGTTTCCGATTCACACAAATAGCCGGTACCCGCCAGGA
>Ga0207883_1000090_pt1 | contig 51276 bp, 51 predicted proteins | sample MalvirmetaMSP109_FD_184229 | JGI IMG/M metagenome (GOLD analysis project Ga0207883, IMG submission 184229) | Marine viral communities from the Deep Pacific Ocean - MSP-109 (SPAdes) | ecosystem: Environmental > Aquatic > Marine > Oceanic | place: Pacific Ocean | collected 2011-05-21 | reverse complement strand
GTGAACACCGATTCCGGAAATGACCCGAAAAGTGTTCACGTTCACCCGGAATGGGTGTTCACGTTCGTCCGGATTAGGTGTTCACGTAGCGCCGGAATGGCTGTTCACGATGGGCCGGAATACGCATCTTGGCTGGGTGTCTTGCGGTCATCACCGATCTCGGCCCATGGGAGTGATCGATAAAAGGCCGCCACAACATCGAAGGACTGATTGAAATCAGGTAGGTCACCCTGCACCTCCTCGGCCAATTGGTCATACCCTTTGGCTGCGTTGGCTCGAATGGTGGGTTCTTCGAAGGCGACGGCATGCACGTGAATGCCACGTGCTCGGGCCTTCTCACGCAGGCTTTCAAGTATCTTGCGGCGTTCTATCTCGTCGAAAAGATCGACCTGCTGCAAGAGCATGTTGAGGTCATAGATATCTTGTCTCCGGGTTCGCCCGCGAACAGGCTGCTGCAATAGCGCCCGCAGCTTTTCTGCTATCAGGTCCGTTAAGGCGTACACTTGGAGTTCCTGTGATGCGCCTAATGACAGTGTATCGACATTGGGTATCGGTTCATTGAGGCTGTAATCGATCCGAACCACGGTTGGGCTCAGGCCTTGCTGAAGCTTGCGATGCTTAGGAGTGCCGCGGTAGGCATAGCCAATGGAAATTTTCAGCGCTGGAAAGGAGGGATCTTCCTGACTTTTCGGCTCCTGCTTGATGTTTTGTACCTGGCAATCCAGGTCATAGTCCAGCGCCTCGACGGCGGCTGTGAGGCTCTCGGTAAGCCAGGCCCGGATATCTCCTGGTATCAGGCCATCTCGCGGATGGCGTTCCGTCGAGAGATCAATATCCTTGGTATAGCGATGGCTGTGATACCGAATCGCCAGTAGGATGCCGCCTTTAAGCACCATGTCCGCGCGTAGATGGCCGTCCTGTGCAATGGCGGCAAGGATGGTATGGACCGCCTCTCGAAACTCCTTTTGAGTCTGATTGTCGGCCGATTCGACCCATTGCTCAATATCGATCTCTTCGACTGCCATGCGTGCACTAGCCCCTACAGGTTGATCGAGAGTAGCCAGTTGTCAGACCACTCGGGTTCGTACTCGTTGTTGGGGTCCAGTTTGCGTGAGCCGCCGCGCTGAGCAAATTGCTTCCAGCCTTTGATTGCTTCGTTTTCTAGGTTGAGTCGCTCCTCGAGGATATATCCCGCGCGAACCTTGTCGATTGGCTGCCCGTGCTTGTCGATCTCGTCGGTAATCAAGCGTAAGTAGCGTTCTGCATGCTCTTCGTAGACTTCGATGACGTGCGGCATGCCGCCACAGAGTTCAGGGTTTCTCAACATATCCAGGAAGGTTCGCCCGATGGAAGATACCCGAATGGGGCGGTCACGGACGGTTTTATAGGCGCCCAAGTGTAAAGAATTGAAGCGGTGTACCGCCTTGTTCCCGATCGATTCGGCCGGGATCTTGACCAGCCGCGGCATTCGGTTGCTCAAATATTCATCAAAGTCGGCCCCTAGGTCCTTGCGCATGCGCTCCTCGGCGTAGTGGCGCCAGTCCTTTTGGCCGGGCGATGAAACGAACAAGCGAACCGGCATTCGCTCGGTTAGTCCATGGTGTGCCATGGCACTGAAGTGGGATAGGTAACAGAACGGGTCGATGGCGCAGAGCGCTTCTTCTTCGTTCCAGCTGGTTCGCCCGAGCAGGGTATAGACATGATTCGGTAGCTGTTTTGGCGCACTGATAACGCCGTCCTCTTCCAGAAGGGCAACGTAATGATTGACGTCCCGGAGGGTTGCAGTCTCATTCCGCAAAGTGAGCGCTTCGCCTTTGTAGTGCTTATCCTTATAGAGCGTATGGATGATCAGCCCGATTTGGTAACGGGTGATGACCGGGCTGGAAAGCTCCCCAAGGGATAAGGAAATGGCCTTAACGGTTTTCATGGGCCCATCTGCTTCTATAGGTGTATACGTCCTAAGGACGTATACACCTATAGAAGCAATAAGTCAATATAGAGCCACTTGCCCTCATAAGAGGCCACTTCTATTGCGTGCAGTTGCAAAAGTTAAGTCCAGTACTGTATACTCACCATCCTAAGGATGGTGAGTATACAGTACTGGATCAGTTGTCAAGATCACTGCGGTCCTGCCAGCTTGGGTACCAATTCCCCAGAGCGAGTGGTCATGGTCGCTACGCTTTAGTTCGACGCGCCCCATCATCGAGCGTAAAACCCAGGTCAACTCAGGCGCGCTTCAAGTCCTTGGAGTGCTACCAAGTGGCGACGTCGATCCCAGAATCAACGTCCCGGGTACCTCGCTCAATGGCTGCTCCGTAGCCATGCACCATGACCAGGTCACGGGCCATTGCTCCGACTACCCAAAAGTCGATGCTGAGGCTGACGGCAACCCGAGAGATGTCACCGTAGAGCGCGACCAAACCTTTGGTAAGTATTGCGCAGTCGATATGTTGGGTTGGGTCGGGCGCGAAAGGCGCCCCGTAGGGGAGGTGCGTACCGAGGGCCCTCTACACCAGACTGATTCGCTGCTTTCCCTGGAGCCGATCAAGCCAGCGCAGCGCCGACTCACCCCGACCCCAGGTAGCGAGCGTCGCGGTGCCGTCCGACCGTACCGTGATATCGGTCTTCATACAGCGGCCCCGGACATAGTCAGCGCGTAGGTGCAGCCCGTTGTGGTCAAAACTGACACTTTGGAGAAAATCACTCACGCTAAAACGGTCATTGGCTGCGAAGTCCTGTCGCGAATTCCCGCGTGGTTGCGCATCGTTAAAGGACAGCACGGCGAGGGTGTAGAGAAAGCCCAGGGCGCCCCATTCGGCAATCTCGGCAGGTTCGGCATCGACGTCGTCCCCGATAAAGACAAGATCCGCGCGCACGGCAATATTTTCGCCGTCCGGAGCGGCTTCGGTGTGTGCATCTACCACCTGAAATGGGACCAAAGTCCCGGTTTCTAGCAGATGCTGCCAGGCAGTGGGGGAGGTGTCATCCATGGGTGTCTTTATTCCTTGTCAGTGCGATGTACTACTCGCGCTCCAGGTTCAGCTCGGCCCACATCCAGCTGAAATCATATTGTATGCCTGGACCTCGACCACTGGCGTTTTCCAGGTGTTTGAGCCAGGCGATAACCTCGCCGCGCAGCGTGGGATCGGCCGCGCACTCTCGCGGGCTCAGGCCTTTGAGCATGGGGATCGGCTCATCCAACGTATTGCGGTAGTGGTGGGTTAGTTGTGCTGTGAGCGCCGCCTGAGCCTCGACGGAGATATCGGGGGCGGGTATCGGCTGGTCGCTGCTATCCGCCATCCGCTCCAGGTTCTCGTGAACCGTCAGGGGGGATCCGACAAGGTCACCGAGGAGTGCGTTCAGCAGGACCGTTCCTCGGTCAGCCCGCTCGACTGAGTTGGTCTCAAGCTCCAGGGCGGTCTCAGCCAAGGCAATATGCCCCAACACGCTCACAGGCTCGTCAAGCTGGCTGTCCTCGTCGTCTTCGGGGAACCAGGTCCAGCACAGGGACTCTGGTTCCCTGTGCAATACCGGTGAGGCATCGAGGGCCAGAGTGATGTCTGCGAGATTGCCCCGCAAGGGCAGCCGCACCCGGGTCGGGACGATGGACTCCGCGTCCCTATTCTGCAGGATCGGGGGCGGCCTGGTTGCCTGCAGGTAGACGTCCATCGCCCAGATCAAAAAGGCGACGCCGGCCAGTTCGGAGTCCCGCGTCTGGCAGACGATCTCGTCAAGATTATCGGGTATCCGGTCGATTTCGCCCTGCTCGAGCAGCTCTTGCATCAACTGTTCGGTTTCCTCGGGGATGGCAGAGAGCACGCGCTGGACACGAGCGGCCAACTCCGGCGGCAGGGGCAGCATGGCGCCACTGAATGTCGGGGTCTTCCCGGAGTACAGGACCCGGGCGACCAATCCATCCCATCGGTGGAGGCTCTCCGTTGCAGCCTTTTCCTTGACACGAATGGGTTCATCGTGCGTGCCATAGGGACGAATGTCTGCGTAAGCCCCAGGCTTGACCGCGGTGATCTCCCAAAAACCCAGCTCGGATTCCCCGAGGGCTCGTAGGTACCGACGACCTGCGGTACCTTCCCGCCAGCCGCGGTGAGCAAGATAGGCCTCGATCAGGTTGCGCTGCTCGTTATCCCATAAGGCTGTGGCATATTCCTCAAAACTGAAGCCGATCACCATGTGGCTGTACGGCCCCGAGTAGAAGAATTCCTCCAGCTCCTCGACACTCACCTCGAGCTTGTCGGCTAGCGGCCCGAGCAAATCGGCCTGGATCTGCTCCCATCGACCCGCCCACTCGTGGTTCGGCCCGGTATAGGCCATGAGATGTTTGATGGCCTTGTCGATCTCCCGGCGGGATTTACGTTCACTCATAAGGTTCTGTGCACAATCATCATTAGGGAAAGAAGGGGTCACGCATCCAGCCGGTAATGATTGCGAGATCTTCACTGTCCAGGGTACGGACCGCCTCGAGGATGCTCAGCGGTGCCTGATCACTTCCTGTCCAGACAGCGCGAAAAAACGCGGCCATGATCCGCTCCCCGTGGGAAAGGACGCCCATAGCCTGATCCAGCCCGGTCTCATCGAGGCAGCGGGCCTCCCAGTCCCAGTATCGGGTCAGATAGCTGTAGGGGCGTATCAGGTCCCGGAACCGTCGCTGCTCCGGCGTCAGCTGAAAGTCGCCTCGACTGACGCTCATCGCCTGCGTCCTCTTGGATAGGTTACGGTCAGCGGACTTTTCCTGGTTTTGTATCTCTGTACAGGCATCGCAAAAACGTTCACCCTTACTGGGCGCAGTGTAACTGATCCTACCCGCCAACGGTGGACTCCGCCTTAAGCGACCTGGTTTGCCTAAACTGCTGTCGGGCTGATGCAGCCATTGGTGCTGTGTCAGCGAATTCGATTGTAGTCCACTTCAAGGGACTCGAACACCATGTGGCGTACGGCCTCGCAGGTCTGAAGGCACTCACCGTGAATGAGTGTGGTAGTGAATCGACAGGACTTGATAGCATCATGAGCAAGGTATTCCCGTCCCTACCCAATATCGAGTTCCTCATCGACGACAACGGAGAAATCAGCATAGGTGCTGTGGCCTCGATACCCTGCGCCGCGGTTGCTACAGATGAAGCTCGTTGCCTTGCCATGCTTGTACGCCGAGAGGGTGAAACGCTTCGGCAGCTACTGATACGGCTTGATCGTGCCATCGAAATCGCATTTGAGGACCAGGATCCGGTCGATGAAATCAACAATGGGTATGACGACCGCCTCTGATGGCGCCGCTTTGATCGGCAACCACCCCGTGGTTTGCTGAGCGCATACAAACAATCGCCTTGCTGTGCTCATAAAGAGGTTGAGTCATGATTCCAGATTGGCCGAGCAGCGCGATTCTGGGTCTCTGGTCAGGAACCAATAGCGGACCGTCTCGTCCCGCTGGTGTCAGTATGTTGTCTGAGAGGGTTGATCGGTCCCAAACCGGGGGTTAAAGTACCTTTAATGGGTACTTTATGGGGGCGACCGATGGGTATCCCCTCGTCAGCTATAGGCGATGCCTTGTTCACCAAAACCCAGCAGCGGGTTTTGGGGCTACTGTATGGCAGGCCGGAGCGGAGCTTTTATTTGAATGAAATCGTTCGCTTAGCCGATATGGGCAAGGGAACGATCGGGCGTGAATTGGACCGGCTTACTTCGGTGGGGTTGGTTACCGTCACCAGACAAGGCAATCAAAATCACTATCAGGCCAATCCCGGCAATCCCGTGTTTAGCGAGTTGAAAGGGCTTATCGACAAAACCGTTGGCATAGTCGGCGTACTGGCTACAGCACTGGCGCCGTCACTTTCCAAGATTACATTTGCCTTTGTTTACGGGTCGGTGGCAAAAGGGGAGGAAAGTGCGGGTAGTGATATTGACGTGATGCTGGTATCCGATTACCTCGGTTATAGTGAAGTGATGAGCCAGCTAATTCAGGCGGAGCAACAGCTGGGTCGCAAGATCAATCCGACACTCTATTCCTCGAAGGAATTTGAAGAAAGGATAATAGAACGGCAAACTTTTCTTACCAGAGTGCTTGCACAAAATACGTTATGGCTACACGGAAAGTCGACTTTCAATCAGCAGCTCCAAACGTATTCGGACAGGGCGTAATGGTCGATGGAGGCGCTGGGTAATCTTGTCAGAATCAACCAGTTAAAAGTGGAACCGCCGGATCAGGCGGAGTTTGACGGGATGTTGAGGGCCGCGTCATCCAAGCTGCAGGATGCACAATTGGCCGGTTTATCCAAAGACAGTCAGTTCACCCTGACCTATGGCGCAGCACATGCACTGGCTTTGTCGGCACCGCGCTGGCACGGCTATCGCTCTGACAAACGCTATATCGTGTTCCAATGTCTGCAGTATACGGTCACGTTGCCGGCTGAAGAGTGGCGAATTTTCGACCTATGCCACAACCGCCGGGACCTGGCTGAGTATGAGAGGCATCTGGAAATTGAAGAGAGTCTATTGAGAGACTTGCTGAGATTGACCAACAATTTGCTTGAAAAGGTTAAAGCACTCGGGCCGGTAAATCCGTAGCCAACATCGGACGCTATTGTCGCCATTGCTCTGGGATGATGCTGCCAGATCCAGGGAACCGGTGGTTTGAAGGATTGGTTAGTTGCCCGCGATGAAGGCGACCGAGCAGCATGGCGCCAGTTTTTTGAATGGTGATGGCCAGCACATCGGCGCAATCGCCAGTGCCACCGCAGCCACTTCCAGGCTGATGGACGTTGAACATCGGTGCTGGGGCGTGTTGAGGCAGTGGTACCTGTAATCGCGACGGATTCGTGAACAACTCGGCCCTGAAGGGCCGAGCTTCGAGTGGACCATTGCCCGCCCGTTTCCTGCTTCGCCGGCCGGGTCACCTGGCCTCCACAGGCAGCCGACACCTCCCGGAGTTGCTCAACGTTAATCCACGCCGCAGGATGTTTTTTGCCGCATTGATATCGGCATGGTCCATGTGGCCGCAGGCCACACACTGGAAGTGCGCCTGACTCAGCCGGTTAGCCGCCACGTGCTGACAGGCATGGCAAGTCTGGGAGGTGTGGTGCGCCGGCACCACCAAGAGCTAGGAGCCATACCAGGCACACTTGTAGGTCAGCTGACGGCGAAACTCGCCAGCCGCCATCGCCAACAGGGAGCGGTTTGATCCCCGCTTGGATGGCATATTCCAGGCGGGGCGTGCCAGAACTCGGGAATATCGCGACACGGAGACGTCCATCACCATAATTTACCTGATTGCCAGCCCAGAGGGATCGATCCTGAAATCCACATGAAGTGACGAGGAACCAAGATTCTGTGGTATGGTATTCGATGGTACTACCTTTAAATGCCGAGGTAACAAAATGGCAACATCAGTAAAGCTTGATGAAGACTTGAAGAACCGAATCCAGCATCTGGCTGAAGCACGGCATCGTTCATCACACTGGATCATGCGCGAAGCGATCCGTGATTATGTTGAGCGTGAAGAAAAGCGGGAATCTTTCAAACAGGATGCATTACGCGCCTGGGAAGCGTACCAGAAAAACGGACTGTATCTGACACTTGAAGAAGCTGACGCTTGGCTGGAGAAGCTTGAAGCGGGTGACGATGTGGAGTTGCCTAAGTGCCACATCTGATCTGGTCACCGCACGCCATAGCTGATGTACAGCGCCTCTATCGCTTCCTCGCGCTAAACAATGAAGATGCGTCTCGACGGGCAATCAAAACGATACGGGCTGGCGTAAAAATACTGGCTCTTCAACCGGAAGCAGGTCGCCCTGTTGCGGATATGGAGCCAGAGTTTCGGGAATGGCTGATTGATTTCGGAGGCAGTGGATATATAGCTTTATATCGCTTCGATGGAGAAACCGCAACGATTCTTGCGGTGCGACATCAGAAAGAAGCCGGATACTAGATCACTACTGTCCGGTTAACTATGCCCACGGTCCACGTAACTGCATGAACCTGCTACATTTTTTCCAAATAAATGTAGTGTCGACTTGAGCGCAAAGGCGCTTTCAGGTGTCCTTCAGGGAATCCATTCCCGGAGGGCTTCCCATGTACACCGGCAAAACTCTGTTCGCGCAATTGATGGACTTTTTGCCGTGGACGACGTTCTCGCGAATCGTCGATCGGTACGAAGGCGATCTTCGTGTGCGCACGCTCCCATGCACCGAACAGTTTCGTGTCCTGGCATTCGCGCAACTGACCTACCGGGAGAGTCTGCGGAGTTATTGTCAAAACCTGTGTATGGCCGGTCAGGCGGCAGCCCTGTCTGACTGATCGGTCAAGGGCTCACCATCCTGGAACTGGACGTTGTTCACCACCAGCTCCAGCTTGTTGAACCCCTTGATTCGCTTCCAGCGCTTCTGAGCGCTCTGAAGCAGCTTGAAGACCATCGCCAGGGTCGTTGCCCGGGAACCGCAGTTCCGGCTCCGTTTCGTCCTCAGGCGGACCGTGGCGAAGGTCGACTCGATCGGGTTGGTGGTGCGGATATGCACCCAGTGCTCTGCCGGGTAGTCATAGAACGCCAGCAGCTCTTCCCGATCCTTGACCAGGCACTCCATGGCTTGGGGGTACTTGGCCTCGAAGCGTTTTACCGTGCGATCGAAGGCCTTATGTGCCCCGTCGCGGGTCTCGGCCATCCAGATCTCGTGAAGGTCGGCCTTGACCTTGGGCTGCACGGATTTCGGTAGCTTGTTCAGTACGTTGGCGGTCTTGTGGACCCAGCAACGCTGGTGGTCGGTCTCCGGATAGACCTTGCTCAGCGCGGCCCAGAAGCCCATGGCGCCGTCGCCGATCGCGAGCTTGGGGGCCATGGTCAGCCCGCGTTCGCGTAGGCCCGTGAGAAGCTCTTTCCAGCTGGCTTCCGACTCGCGTCGCCCATCCTCGACGGCTACCAACTCCTTACGGCCCTGCTCGGTGACACCGATGATCACCAGCAGGCACAGGCGGTCATCCATTCGAACGTTGCTGTAGACGCCGTCTGCTGCGTATTCCAGACCAAGCCTGCCACTGATTCCACGCGAAGCCTGCCACCCATTCCACGGCAAAGCTGCCACTGATTCCAGGGCAAGCCTGCCACCCCGGCAGGCAGCCTGAGGTCACCCAGCGGAGCGCCCCGACGCGGGATAACTAACCGGTACTCTGAGCCTTTCCACACGGAGGGGAACAGATGCCAGCGAAGAGGTTATCCATGCGTAAAATCAAAGAGGTGCTGCGCCTCAAATTCGCCCAGGGCCTGAGCAACCGCCAGATTGCCACCGCCTGTGGTATTGGTCGCCCCACCGTCAGCGAGTATCTGCGCCGTGCCGCCGAGGCCGGTTTGGAATGGCCGTTACCGGCCGATCTTGATGAGGCCCGACTGGAGCGGCTGCTGTTCCCGCCACCACCGGACTTGCCCGCCGAGTCGCGCGGCATCCCCGACTGGCATCAGGTCCACAAGGAACTCAAGCACAAGAGTGTCACCCTGTTCCTGCTCTGGCAGGAATACCGCCAGGCCCACCCCGATGGCTACCAGTACAGCTGGTTCTGCGAGCACTACCGCAGTTGGCAGGGCAAACTGGATGTGGTGATGCGCCAGGATCACCGCGCCGGCGAGAAGCTGTTCGTCGACTACGCGGGCCAGACTGTGCCCATCATAGATCGCGTCACCGGCGAGGTGCGCGAAGCACAGGTCTTTGTCGCTGTGCTGGGCGCCTCGAACTACACCTACGCCGAGGCCACCTGGAGCCAGAGCCTGCCGGACTGGATCGGTTCCCACGTCCGCACCTTCCGCTTCCTCGGGGGCGTACCGGAGGTCATCGTGCCGGATAACTTACGCTCCGGCGTCAGCAAAGCCCACCGCTACGAACCCGACATCAACCCCACCTACCAGGACATGGCCTCCCACTACGGTGTGGCAGTGCTGCCCGCGCGGGTCCGGCGCCCGCGTGATAAAGCCAAGGCAGAGAATGGCGTACTGGTGGTCGAGCGCTGGATCCTGGCTGCTCTGCGCCATCGCCAGTGCTTCTCGCTGGCGGAACTCAATGCCGCCATCCGCGAACTGCTCGATAAACTCAACCAGCGGCCCTTCCGCAAGTTACCGGGCTGCCGCCGGGACCACTTCGAACAACTGGATCGGCCGGCGCTGCAGCCGCTGCCCGACGAAGCTTATGTGTACGCCGAGTGGAAGAAGGCCCGGGTGCACATCGATTATCACGTGGCCATCGACGGGCACTACTACTCGGTGCCCTGCGCACTGATCAAGCGGGAGGTGGAAGTGCGTATCACCCGCAACACGGTGGAGTGCTTCCACCGGGGCAACCGGGTCGCCAGCCACCGCCGTTCCGAGCAGAAGGGGCACCACACCACGGTACCAGCCCACATGCCGGAATCGCACCGCCAATCCGGGGAGTGGTCGCCCGAGCGATTGACGCAGTGGGCCGCTAAAACCGGGCCGGCCACGGAGAAGCTGATCCGCACCGTACTGGCGTCGCGCAAGCACCCGCAGCAGGCCTACAGGTCTTGTCTGGGCATCCTGCGCCTGGGCAAGGCGTATGGCGACGAACGCCTGGAAGCCGCTTGCCGGCGAGCACTGACCCTGGGCAGCTGCCGCTACAAAAGCCTCGAGTCGATCCTCAAGCACCGTCTGGACGAGCAGCCTCTGGAGGGGCAGCAAGAGCTCTCGCTGCCCGACACCCACGACAACATCCGCGGTCCCGCGTACTACCACTGAAGGAGCAAACCATGTTGAAGCATCCCACCCTGGACAAGCTCCAGACCCTCAAACTGACCGGCATGGTGGCAGCGCTGGCTGACCAGATGACCTCGCCCGAGATCGATGAATTGGCCTTCGAGGAGCGCCTCGGCCTGATGGTAGACCGCGAGATCACCGAGCGAGAGAACCGGCGTATGAGTAACCGGCTGCGCCGGGCCAAACTGCGACACCAGGCCACCCTCGAGGACATTGATTACCGTAATCCACGGGGCCTGGACAAGGGACTGATTCAATCACTGGCGGCCTGCCAGTGGGTGAAGGAGCATCTCAACGTCCTCATCACCGGCCCCACTGGCGCGGGCAAGACCTGGCTGGCCTGCGCGCTGGCTCACAAGGCCTGCCGGGAAGGCTACACCGCCCAGTACGTCCGCCTGACCCGCCTATTGCGGGAACTGATGATCGCCAAGGGCGATGGCAGCTACCCGAAGCTGCTGGCCAACCTCGCCAAGGTCGATGTGCTGATCCTCGATGACTGGGGCCTGATGAAGCTGAGCGCCGAGAACCGGCGCGACCTGCTGGAGGTACTGGAGGACCGCCACGGACGCCGCTCCACTGTCGCTACCAGTCAGCTACCCATTGAGGAATGGCATGGCGTCATCGGCGACGCGACCTTGGCTGATGCGATCCTGGATCGGCTGGTACACAACGCCTACAAGATCAATCTAAGAGGCGAGTCGATGAGAAAACACCAGGCCAAGTTGACGAGCACCACCGCTTCCGAGTAACAATGCAAACCCCGCGTCGCTACGCTCCGATGGGTGGCAGCTTTGCTCCGGTCCGGGTGGCAGCCTTCAAATGGAATGGGTGGCAGGCTTCAGCGGTATACGCACCGTCTGCCCACCAGTAGACGTAGCGCTGCTCTGATAAGCCACGCTTCTGCCAGTCGGTATGCTCGGCCTCCCACTGCTTCTTGAGCCGCGACACGGTGTTGGCCGAGAGCCCCTTGGCCTGGTCGCCCAGCAGGGCTGCCAGGGCCTCCTGGTAGTCGCCAGTGGAGACCCCCTTCAGGTAGAGCCAGGGGATCAGCTCCTCGATGCTGCGCGCCCGCTTCAGGTAGGGCGGCAGCAGCGAGCTGCTGAAGGTCACCCCGTCGCCACTGCGGTCACGGACGCGGGGCACCTTAACCTCGACGTCGCCGATACCGGTCTGCACCGTGCGTTCCGGCAGGTAGCCGTTGCGGACGACGGCGCGACGACCGTCTTCCAGCATCTTGTCGGCGTAGTGCTCCAGGAACGTGCTCAACTCGGCCTCCACGGCATTGGCGATAAGGTCTCGGGCTCCCTGGCGCAGCAGTTCATGCAACGGGTCGGGGGCACTGGTGTCTGGCTGCGTCACGGCTTGGAGAGTAGACTTGATCATGGTGGCGTATCCATCCTGTGTTGGTTGTGATCTGGCGAGATCAATCAACAGGATACGCCACCTTTCCTTCTATCCCCCATACACAAGACTTGAGCTTAACTCGAGTCTGCGCGATATCGAGGCTTGTCTCTCGGCCCAGTCGGCCAAGCTTTATCACATGGGTATTCGGTCGCCGATCAGGCGCTCGACGCTGGCCGACGCCAACGAGCGAAGAGACTGGAGAATCTATGCCGAGTTTGCGCAACGACTCATTGCCCAGGCCCGCAAGCTTTACGCCGAAGAAGACCTGGGTCTCGATCTCTCGAATACGGTTTATGCACTCGACTCCACGACCATCGACCTGTGCCTTTCGCTGTTCCCATGGGCGCCGTTTCGAAGCACCAAAGCAGCGGTCAAAATGCATACGCTTCTGGACTTGCGTGGAAACATCCCGAGTTTTATACATGTTTCCGACGGCAAGATGCACGATGTCAATGCGCTCGATCTTCTGATTCCGGAACCTGCGGCCATTTACGTCATGGATCGGGGCTACCTCGATTTCGAGCGGCTCTTCGCGTTGCACGACGCTGGCGCATTCTTTGTCACCCGCGCCAAATCGAACACCGACCTGCGGCGAATCTACTCCGCGCCCAGCGATCGTGCACAGGGCATTATCTGCGATCAGACGGTGACGCTGTCGGGTTTCTACAGTTGACCAGGCGTCGTGTCGCACTGGACTCATCGGACGCTCACTGATAACCAGCTCCCTAGTACGGCTGTTGACGATCACTGAGGTGCGTCCGTTGAGGTGCCATTCCCCGGGTAACCGAAAACGCACTTTGGTATGGACCACGCCCGCTTCCTCGAAAGTTCGGATATAGGTCGGCCAGCCGTCCGGTACTGCTGTCTGGGCCAGACGGTAATCTCAGGCGATAGCGGGTATTTCAGTGGATTGTGAGAGACGGGCGGAATTGAGCCAAATACCGGTCATTTTTCAATCCGTTTTTCGATCCCTGCCAAGTGGCGGTGGGTTTCAGCGATGAAATCTATGAACGCAACAGCTGAAGCCACAGCGAGCCGCGCATGGCGGGGCTGTAAACCGCGGTGCCGGCCATCCCTACCGTGCCCGGTTCCGTAAAGTCCTCGAAGTTGGGCTAGGTTATTGGTGAGTTGGGTGAGATTGCGGAGGATGAGGCGAATATTGTCCGCCCCTTTGGCTTCATCAGTTATTCCTTCGGGTACGAGACGTAGCTCCTTTGTCAGTTTTTTAGTCAAGTTACCTAAATCATCAGATTTGGTGAACGGTATCCCACGGTTAGAGAGAATGGTTTTGCAGCATGCCTCCACAAGTTCCTTAGCAGTACCTATGGCCAAATCTGGATCGCCGTCAATCGCGCGCTCCAACCGCTCAATGGCTTTTGCCATCCATCCGGCATCCAGTGCATCTGCTACAGTTCGCGCCCTTAGTACCGCACGATCACCGTTATGTGTGAGCACACGATGAGCAAAGCGTGGTCGACCAGCGATACGCTCTTCCTCATACAGCTCCCATCCACTCGGACGTAACTGGTCATTGAAATGACTAACCAACTTGAGTACTTCTTCCCTGTCCGGGCGTACTACGGGATTGACGGTTTCACAGAGGAAATTCAAGAATGGTTCTGCTGGACCGTCCAATAGTTTGAAGCGATCATCCGAGAATACCCAGTCCGGCTCCCAGTCGTCGTTGTTGATACAATGCTGCCAGATATCGCCCGCAGCATCCTTGAACCGTGTATCAAAAGAAGGCAGTACCTGCAGGTCAAAAATCCGGCTCAGGAACTCTACTTCATCTAGCGTGCCATTCCATCTTGTACCCTCCAGACGAAGACCGTCTAGAATATTGAGTCGCGCCTGACGCGGCAAACCCGTTTCTTCAACGCGCCATTCTTTCCTGTGGGCCCTGGCGGGCACTATTTTGGCCGAATACCAATCTTGCGTTTCAACCTCCAAGACCGTTTTTAATCGTGCTGTGACTTGCTCTTCCAATTGGGTTCGCCGAGCCCCTAGGTGCGCATATTCCTTCGGGGGTACTTCAAAGTACACGTCCCATATCGCAGTTCCCCCATTCCAGTTGTCATAGCCGGTCTGCTCCGACCGAGCAGGATACAAGCGCACGAGGTCCGCAGCGTCAACCATATCTTCGGCAACGAGCAACGCATGTACGGTCGCTAGGATTTGTTCTAACTCTGAATCATCCATTCCCAACAATTACTCATCAGCCCTTAACCAATTGGAGTTGTGCTCTGCGCGACACGGACTCATCGTTTCTAGTCCTTCCACCTCTCAAGGCATTCAACATGAGGCCGAAGGTCAACTCATTGATTTCATCCGGAAAAATGGAAAGCTGATGCGCTACATCTGTTTTACTTAATCCCTCTTCGCGTAAAGCGGAGAACACTTTTTCAAGAACTACTGACTTTTCGTGATTGTGGCTCTCCGGTTCACTTGTCCTATAACCAGCTTGCGCCAACTGGATACACAAAGTCCGATAAGTCCAGTCAGAAGTCAGGCCTAAGGCATGTAGGCGGTAATTCAATGCGGCCACTGATACCAACCAATTTCTCTTGTGTCGAATTAAACTGGAAAGTGTCGCTGATCTTGGTGCCATTGCCAGAACACTTGCTCGGGGCATAAGAAATGCTGAAGCAAAGGCATTAGCTTCACGCTCTAAATCTGGACCATGTGGCTGAGCATGTTGGTGAAGTACCAAGTGCCCCAACTCATGTGCGGCATCGAACCGGCAATGCTCTGCAGATTTAAAAGTGTTAAGGAAAACGTATGGGCGGCCACCTTTCCACATGGAAAAGGCGTCCACCTCTTTCGCATCAATCGCCAGCGAGAACACACGCACACCCTTCGACTCCAGCAGGGTAATCATGTTTTTGATGGGAAGTTCACCCAGCCCCCAATGTGCCCGCAGCATTTCCGCTGCGGCTTCAGGGGTTTGAGCCGAGAAATGGGAAGGATACGATTCTGGTTCCTTCGAATGCCGGTCTTTGTAACCGCCCGTATTAGCTCCTCCTTCCCTGCCCAAATCTGGAACATCGGGGTTAGGAAGTTCGAACCGGGATTCAATCCACTCGTTGAGTAATAACGCGATAGCACCAGCACCTAACGCTGAATCACGCTGGGACGCCGTCATTTTTGACAAGGATCGAAAACTAGCTACATCAGGGGTCGGAAATTCCGGATCGTCCCCAAAGAAAAACGCTTCGGGGAAGCGAAGAGCTTTTGAAATATTTTTGAGCGTGCCACTTTCTGGTTCATGTGATCCGGCTTCATAGCTGGATACGGATCTTTCTGTTACTCCAACCTGCGAAGCCAATTCACGCTTTTTCATACCCCTGCGCTTTCGGGCAAGGGTTAGCCTCAATGGATTGAACATGTGGACCTCGTCATGCTTTACGACGAATATCGATTTCAATGTCCGGCCCATTGGGCGGATAAATTTCCACAAGCTCATCATCAAACGGAATGCTGTCAAGAATGATTCGCTCAGACCATTCTGATATTTTACCGTCCTCACCAATACTGGATGGGCGTGACAACTCAAGGCGAATTTCACCACGCACCGTATCGGTATGATGCATCAAAATCCAGGTTTGGTTCCCGGCTGAATCTTCTTTGGAATCCGGTAGCTTTTCAAACAGTTCCTGTTGACGGTTAGCTTCGATGGCGTCGACGGTATTCCGTCCCTTCTTGGATCGGTTAGAAGGATGTGCTGAAGGGATTCCAGTTGCTTCATCACCCGAAGCTACGGTTATAGCGAGTCCATGCTCCTCGTGAGCAGTCAGCGCAAATCCCCCAATTTCTTGACGGGTCCAGCCCAACGGACGCAGCTGTCCACGAAGAGCCGCAACAACTTCACCCCACATATTCAATCCGTGATAGATCGCCGGATGGTTGAGAGTGAGGCGCGTCCTTTGAAGATGTCCCTGGTAAACAGATTCCCGCAGAGCAGCCTCCGTAACACCGAGTTGATCGAGTCGGCTAGCAATCTCATCAGCATTTTCAACCAATACATTTGTGCCCATCGTGATCCAACCTACAGGTATCTATGGCTTCCGGTTATTCTCCCTCAAATGAGGTGGAATAACAAGAAGTTGAGAGCGGTGGGCGGCATGCATATTGTGACAAGACCCAACAATTGATGCGTGCCTTAAGGCCGGTGTAATGCCTATATTGAAAGCCCAGATGTTCGGATCGACGCTGGTTCAATCCAGCGCGGCCATGCAACCGCCCCGCTTTTCAGGAGGATTGGTGGTCTAACGAGAGCCTTCGGGGCATCATCGTATGCATAGGGAAGCGGTCGTTGCCCCCCATGTAAGAGGCGACATACACGGACAAAAAATCAGTGGTTGGTCTATCCTCTCTCCAATTGCGCTGTTATACCTGACCGTTGATGGCCGTTTCGAGTTGCCGCAGGCTTGCCAGTATGTCGGTAAAATCCGGTGTTTCCCCGAAGATCATGGTTTTCATGGCCCGGTAGTCCTTATTCAGGTCGCCCAGGACCTTGTCAGACGGCACCAGTTTCAGCGTTCCGGGTACTGCAAGGTCGTACCGGGCCCAGCCTCTTGGGTAGAAGCGCTGTTTGAATTCGACAACCGTATGTAGCAAGGCTATGTCATGCAACGCCGCCTCGGCGATGGGACTCGCCGCCAAACGGTGAACGTCATAATAGTGGCGGGAATAACGGCTGGGTTGGGGCTTGTCGTCCGGCCGGTGGGCCTCCTGGTGAAGGATCGTAATTTTCTCCCAGAAGGTGCGTTCGGCACTTATCACCGGCACCCTACAGTATGGCTCGCTGAACATTCTGGGGAACGCCTCGGCGGTATAGCTCTGTATGGTGTGGGTCTGGTGGGGCGTCCAGGCCGCCAGTGGTCCGATCTCCAGGCGTATTTCGGGGCGGAGGTAATCATCACTGAAGGCGGCCGGGTAGGTGATATTGATCACATGGGGTTCGTCCGGTGCGATGCTGCACTCGCATAGGTCACCCAGTACGGCGCGAATCTGCTCCAGTAGTCGTTGTTCGATGTAGTTGGCCGCGGCCGTATTGATGTCCTGGTTCAGGCGTTGCTGTTTTGTGCCCGAACGCTCAGCCAGGGGGTCCTCGTCGGCGACTGTGCGCCAATCCAGGATCAGGTCGATGTCTTCCGAGAAACGTTCGATTACTCCGAATACCTTAGATAGGCTGGTGCCACCCTTGAAACGCAACACTTGCTCAAGTCCCTCGTCCTGGAACAGTCGCGCCAGTGTGCGTGTGACCCAGAAATCCTTCTCCACTACGACGGGCGTTGTGCCGAGCATCGAGGCAGTTTCGCTGAATAGCTCCCGGCGTTGCTCGATACTGAACTGTGCCACCGTCTCCATTAGTCGGCCCTTTGGCAGATTTTCTTGATCAAGTCGTGGACCCAGCCGGTGACCTGACGAGTGTCCCGGGGGATTTGCTCGCGGTCCTTATCCGACAGCCGGGCTCGAACGGCCTCGATGACCGCGGCATCCACGCGTTCCCGCCCCAAGGCTTTCAGAGCGTGTACCAACAGACCGCTTTTTGGGTGCTTAAAGCCCACCTCTTTCAGCGCGGTTTGCTTGAACACCAACAGGGTTTTGCCGATGGTGTACTGTCGATCGGGGCCATCGGAGAGGTAAACCCAGCGTCCCGGGACCTGGGTGGACAAGCCCAGTAAGTTGAGAGCCGCATCTCCTGACGGTTGTATTCGCCAGTTGAATTTGCGACCCAAAGCATGGGCGACCTGGTCGATATCGGGGCTGAGCGGCTGTTGTAGGAGGTCGCTGAATTGGGGGTAGTCGTAGACGCCCCGGCACACGCGCCGGATGCGCCCCGACTTGCTCAGGCTCGACAGGGCCTGGTGGATGTTGCTTTCCCCGAATTCCGCCGCAAAATCAGTCTTGGTAAATGCCCAACCCCTACCGCGGCCATATATTCTGGAAATTATTTTATTTTCAATAGGTTGCATTATATAAGCGCACTTTAAATTTTCAGGAAAATTGGGTGTTTTTCCTGAAACAAGCATAGCATGAAGAATGGAGGAGGTTGATAGGGGCGACAGGTTCTAGCGGCGATTTGGTGAAAAATCAGGCTTTGTGGTCTATACTGCGCGTCCTAAGGACGCGCAGTATAGACCACGAGCACTGGAATTTCAACTTCCACCCTGTTCCGCGCTGCCTGATGATTAACGCGGCAGAAAGCGGTATGGATGTATTCCCGTGCCGTGCATAGAGAAGGGCGAGAGAGGAGGAGGTGCGTTTGGAGATCCTCACCGCACTGGAAAATGAACTGGAGCAGCTACCACACGCGCTGGTGACGGAATACCAGCTCGGCGTGCTGGTGCATCGACTGTATCAGGCGAAAGTGTATCAGGGAAAGCCGCTTCGGCTGCGCAAGGCAATGGTGGACAATGCGGCCTATACAAGGATCGCACGGCGCCTGATCGATGCCGGCATTGTGTCGCGTGCACCTCGGTATCCACGGCACCTTATGCTGCTGGCGGGGCAAGAGAAGCCGGAGACCGCGGTCAGCGCCTGCCTGGTCGATCCGTTCTGTTATCTCTCCCATCACACCGCATTGGTGCAGCATGGCCTGGCAACGAAGAAGTCGCCACAGGTGTATGTGACGTCGCCACCTCCCAGTGCTTGGCGTAGAGCTGCCATGGCGCGCATGGCAGACGATCTCGGCGAGGATCTGGGCAAGTACCTAGACAGTGGGCTACCGCGGTTGACCTGGCACAAACTGGACCGTATTGGTGCACATCGAGTCCACCGGCACAATATTGGTGAGCTGGGAGAGGTGGTGCGGTTGGGAACCCAGGCCTTACCGATGTCGAGCGCGGGGCAGACCATACTCGATTGTCTGCGCCATCCCCAATGGGCCGGTGGTATGAAACATGTGCTCCGAGTATTTGATGCGGCAGCGGGCAAGCATCGGGAAGCCATAATTCGGATCGTGGATCAGCGGGGCACCGCCATTGACAAGGTGCGCGTGGGCTATCTGTTTGAAGAGCGCCTGCGGATCGCCGATCCGGCCTTTGAGCGCTGGGTGGGCTGTGCGCAGCGCGGCGGCTCTCGCAAGTTGGATCCCGAGGCGGACTACGCGCCGCGCTGGTCCGAACGCTGGTGTTTGTCGTTGAACATCTCAAACTGCCTGGCCCATGCAGGATAGCCTATGCGCACAGCTCCCATTTTCAAGAATGTAAAGGTCATTTAAATTCAGACGTTACGACCACATCAGCGTTGCTGCGCGGACTTAGGGGTTCTCGGCGCTTACGGGAAAGCACTTGCTGTGCTGAGTGTCGATGAACTTCCGCAGCAGGAAGAGCCGGTGAAGAAGGTGATAGACGGGAGCACTGGACACCACGTTTTCAGCGTTAGACTGCAACTATGACTAGCCAGCTTGCTAGAAAACATAGCCGCTCCTCCGGTCTGCGTGAAGTTGGAACAATTCATCAGGACTCCCTCGGCTCCCACCAAGCACTTTCAGCTACAACTACTTCTAACGGAGGACACAGTGTGTGGCCTCCCAAGTTTCTAGCGGGGTATCTAAGTCGAACATTATCTTTCTGGTTTCAGATACTGACCACACCGAGTTCGGCGTCTTAGTATCCCTCTACGATAATTCGCCGGAGACCGAAACATGAACGCACCCACCCCGTTAGATACCCATGAGCTGTGCCGATCATTCCTTGAGGAAGAGATTCGCTATAACCAAGCCAAAGGGATTCTGCCGAGTGAAAATGCAGTGAGCCGCAATCTGCTTGCGCGTGAACAAGAAATGAACGAACTCTATGATGAGTTTTCCTCAAGAGGCTGGTCCAGACAGACGTTTGAGCAATGTCTCCGGATAGTGCTCAGTATCATGGCCCACTGGAGCCCTGATCACTTGGCACAGGCCCGTGAAGAGAAGCGCCAGCTAGACGGCACCAACGCTAGAATTGCGAAGGTGTCTGAGGAACTGGCTACCCTATTGTTGCAGCGAGAGGAGTTACACAACAGTTCGGGGTTTGGTAGTGACACGCATTACAGCATTATGGATCTCATCATGGATGCCGGCCGTGAGGTGCCGAGTTTTGAAGGCTGGGTCAAGGATCTCCTGGTGCCTATCCAGGGTCAGTTTGACCTAAAGTACTGGCCTAGTATCGACCAAGTCGTATCTGCCCTTGGTAGAAACGCTGAGACCGCCCAGAGTTATCCACATGACTCTCTTACAGAAGCCGGTACTGAGTCGGCTAGGTCATCGATATCCGATACAGTGAGAGCCTTGATCCGCGCGATCGAGGAGCAGAGAGACCTCGCCGGAAGCCGGATACCCAGTGACTTCTCCATTTCCGATAAAGGTTTTTCCACGCTACTGAACTGTGCCCTGAATCTGGATACAGATCAGCTAAAGGATGCTGGCTACATCAAGGGGATCCGTCAGCGACTGCGCCGGGCTGGTGGAGTAGTACCACAGGTGATCGATTAAGACTATGGAGAGTGATCAGGTGCCCATATATTCATCCCCGAAACCAGCATAATACTATCTATCTCCAACCAACGAGGAAAAATTAGCGTGGCGGCTCTCTGCACTGACTGTTTCGATGATGAACACTTTAAGATGTTAGTTGCTGGCATGCGATCTCGCCGGTGTTCCGAGTGCGAGCAAGACTCTTCACCTGCTATCACAGCCGAAGATCTCGCAGAGATAATAGCTCCGATGTTACAGGAGCGACTGACCTATGGGCGAACGATCAGAAAATTCGCTTCTGCAGACGATGACCGAGGTCAGGAAGAGCCTCAAGGTGAGGAGCTAGATTACTTCTTGCGCGACATTCTGGGAGACCAGAATGGATTCCTTCCAGACCTGCTGGAAGCACTATTTGAATCCGAGCCATACGACCACAGCGACCCTGATGGCGGCTTCTTCGATGGGGATCGGCTTTACGAGTGGCGCACTGTTCGGCCGCTGGATTTGTTGGGTCAATGGGATACAGCATCTCAGCAGATACAGAATCGCCACCGATACTTCAGTCCGGCGGCAATCGAGCTTTTCGATGGTCTGTTTGGTGGTTTTGACGATTTGTGCGTTTACCGTGACGGCGAGCAGCCTATCATTTCAACGCTACCAGAGGGGACCAAAGTGTACCGCGCAAGAGACTGCTCGGACCAGTCTCTGATTGAGGCGGTTCTAAGGGAACCTATGGGCCAGGTAGGGCCTTCTCCGGCAGGAGTTGCAGGGCCCGGGCGTATGAATGCTGATGGCGTCTCCGTCCTCTATGCGGCGCAAGACCTCGAAACGGCCGTTTCAGAAATACGTCCAGCGATCGGCAGTACGAGTGCGGTCATTCAGCTCATGACTACTCGACCTCTCAAGGTTCTGGACTTCCATCTCCTCGAGGAGGCTTTTCAGGGTATTTCATTCTTCAACAGCGATTATGATCGCCTATTGGAGCGGCTGGTCTTCATCCGGAGACTGCACGATCTGATCTCGCGCCCAGTGCACCCGAAGCATGCCCACGAGTACATGATTACCCAAGCTATGGCTGAATACCTGGCATACATCCATTCAGAGAATGTCGATGGCATTCTATTCAAATCTGTCCAGAGGGAAGGCGGCGTCAATGTTGTCCTGTTCCCAAAGCCGCATGGAGAAACCCTGGACGATTACGGCCAGTTTGATATCCCCATCGAGTATGTCATCGATAGCCTCGAATTCAGGAAGGCCAAAAAGGTGCAATATTTTCTCGAAACTTGCTTTACTAAGATTTGCATTAGAAATGTCACAAGAGACGCACAGAAGACCCTTGGTTTACAGGGCGCTTAGGCAAGCTGGCGTGACACTACTGGCGAGAAGGTTAGTAAGTATTCGCCAGGGGTTATTGCATCCGACTTCGATGATGATTTTGATCCCTATTGAGGAGCAGCGCGCGGGGGCGATCGCCGCGGGCAATGCTTGCGGTGGCACAAGCCTAGTGTGATCAATACCTCGTGATGAATCGCCCCAAGATTACCAGAGGTCGTCGATGGTGGTAATCATACGCAAAGCTCGGATCGTCTTGATCCAGCTGGGCATGTTTCCGTCGGCGCTTCCCTGCGGTGGCGGCAATGCGGTTACGCCGATCCCGGCCGATTTCAGTAGGTCACCCAGCGAGAAAACTCAAACCCTACGAGCTTGGGCCTGACGCCGGACGCAGATAAATGTTCCCCGTCGCACCGAATGCCCTGTCGTGAACTCCTACCTTTGGCTGTAAGAGATGGCTACAACCCCATCTACAGACGCTGTTAGTCGCCTTTTTTGTGCTTGTGGGGTTTAAGTGACGGCGTGTTCCCGGGAGTACTCTTGTTATCCCTTTGACGCCTATCGGGCTTTCCGGTTGATCTAGCAATCCTTTTTGGACCAGGTTTGATTCCCATGGCTTAACCTTTGAAGTTTGTACCGCGCATCATCGCCAGGTACATTTAGAACATTGGGATGAATATAGGACTTTCAAGTCCCGCATAGCCACTTTGACTGGGATAGTAAAAATTAACTCGTGACCCTGCTAATCAGAGGCGAGGCTTGTAGTACTGTGAAATGGATACAACGCAACAGGCAGGGTGAGCCGTACGAGATCGACGATTTCACTCATAACTCAGCTTTTTCCACGCTTCATGCCAACGGTTGTCCTCGGCATGCTGGTAAATTGCCGTCGTTTCGACCTTCTCATGCCGCGCCGAGGCCTGTAGGTATTTGAGGTTCACCCCAGCATCGTCGGCATGGGTGACGGCAGTGTGGCGGAGCCAGTGGGTTGAAGCTTTGCGCAGCTTGGCCGCTGAGACCGGGGCCGTTTCCTCGATGACATCGGCCGCAGCAGTGACCGTCTCCTTGACGATCCGGTACACCATATTGGCGCTAATACCCGCAGTGCCTTTCAGACTTCGCAGCATCGGGCTCAGATCATCCGGGTCGGGTATGCCGGTAAGTCCCAGGAAAGCGCGATAACGCATCAGGGCGTCCAGCATTTCATCGGACACGGGCACTTTGGCCAGTTTGCTGCCCTTGCCCAGTGCGAACCACCACCAGCGCCCGCGGCTCTCCCGGATGCTGTTCATGGGGTGGCTGGCTACCTCGGATACCCGCGGCGCCAGTAAATACAGAAAATGAAACAAGAAGCGGGTGCGCTCGAAGCGCTGAATCTCCCGTGGTGTTTCCTGGGGAAGATCAGCGATGTACGCCTTGAGATAACCCCAGGTGGCCTGATCAAGGTAGCGCTCTTGCGAGAACGCCTCGGCCACTTCCGGCCGCAGTGTCCGGTTGCGACGCCGGACCAGGGACAGTGGATTGGCCTTCAGATAACCGCCGTCGACCAAGTAAGACAATAAGGCATTCACCACGATCAGGGCCTGCCGTTGGCTGCTCGCACTGAGCGGCCCCTGGAACGGCCGCCATTGTTCGGAGTACCGCGGCGCCCGGGGCCCACACCAGTACGCCGCTGGCTGTGGATCCGCCAGAAACACCTGGTAGGCCTGTAAATCCTCCCGCATCAACCCCGACAGCGGTTTCTGGCGCTGGGTCACCGCCCACAGCAGCAGGCGCTCGGCCTCCTTGCGGTAATTGCGGTAGGTCTGGGGCGAGTCGGCGAATTCCCCCAGCCATACCTGGATGGCCTCCAGGTCGTTAAAGGCCTCGAACTGGCACAAGTCCTGAGTCTGGCGGTTGCTGCCCCAGCTGCCGTCCATGGCATCGGGGAGGGCGTCCAGCTGCTCCAGGGGCGCCGGCTGGGTCTGGATGGCGACAAATTTGGGCACAGCGGGTCTCCGACTGACAGTGGTGATAGGAGCCCTACTCTACCGGATTGTAATTCATGATTATAGGGTTAATCATGAATTACTGATAAAAATGGGTCAAAATGTATCAATATCGATACACCTCACATCGTACTTTTTGTAGAATTCCAACTGCTGAGGATGTTTATGTTAAATACGGCGGGTAGATAGCCCCGCCGGCAGGGGGAGTGATCATGCCCAGAACAATTGCTACCGCTAGTAACGTCTTTGCCGCCTGCGACAGGCTCGAAGCGGCTAACGAACGATGGAATCGAGAGGATGTGCGCAGTGAAGTCGGGGGCGGTGGTTGGGTTGTCATCGATCCACTGATTAAGGCCTGGCGCGCATTGAGGCCACTGAGGGAGGTGGCGCCCAGCACGCCGACAGAGCTGCTTCAACAGGTGGCAACCTCATTGGAGACGCATATTGCTGGATTTACCCAGGAAACCGAGGGGAGGCTCACTGAGAGCCAGAAAATCTTCGATACAACGATTTCTGAGATATCAGAAAAGTTGGCGAAGCTGGAAACCGAGCTGGAAGAGAAAACCGCAAGCTTAGCGTCCAGCGAATCCGAGAATGCAACACTTACCGAGCAACTCGATCAAGCCAAAAAAACGCTTGAGGCCTCGAGAACAGATAACGCTAGAATGGTGACCGAGAACGATGGCCTCACTGGCCAGATGTCTCGTATGGAAAAAGAACACAAGACCGCGATTCAGGCGATGCAAACTGAGCAACGGGAGCTACTCAAGCAGCATGCCGAGGAGCGATCGCGTGTAGCAGAGGAGCACGCTACAGCAATTGCAGCTCAGCGTAAGGAGCTGGCGCAGGAAGCTGAACAGGCGGAAAACCGACTGATGGTGCTCCTGGATCAGGAGAGGCAGGAAGCCAAGGCAGCCGAATCAAAATTGTCCAGTAACCTTGCGAAGGTCACGCAGAAGGTCCAATCTCAGCGAGACACAATCGTCGCCTTGGAGACCAGCGTAACGGAGCTTACTCGCCAGAACGAGAAACTCGACGCAGAACTGGTGACTAGGGTTGAAACCAACACTGCTCTACAAACATCACTGGAAGAGCAAAAGGCGGCCACCGCATCGATCGAACAGGAATTCACTGCCTACAAAAAGCAACATGCTCTGGGCGGTGAGTTGGGAGCACTACAGGACGCTGTGGCCGGCCTCCAGGCTAAGCTGTCGGAGCGAGAGTTCAAGGAATAACAAATAGGGGAGAGCAGTACAAAACGGGGGCAAATCTCCGCACCTAGGTGAATAATCAGGCATAACTTCCTGAAACTGCTAGGCTTATCCCATGCAAAGGAGGTCTGGTATGCCTGAGGTCTATCAGCTTCACATCTTATTGCGCGAGATCAGTCCCGCAATCTGGCGCCGGGTATTGGTCCGCTCTGACAGTACCATCACGGATCTTCACTATACCATCCAGATTCTGATGGGGTGGTCTGACTACCATCTCAACAAGTTTACAATTCACGCGAAGAGCTATGGCGTCTACCACAGGGGCGGCCTGTGCTTTCCGGACGACCCCGACGAAATTCTCCTTTCTGACTTTGAATTTCGCCACAAAGAGCGGTTCCTCTACGAATATGATTTCAACGTCGACTGGATGATCGATATTCGGCTGGAAGAGAGGAGGGCACTGGACCCCAGCCAAATCTACCCAGTCTGCATTTCCGGTAGCAGGGCAGGGCCCCCGGAAGAATGTGGCGGTCCCATTGCTTTTATGGCCTGGGAAGACGAGTTTCATCCATCTCTTGTTGTTTCCCGTCTCCAGGATCTATGCGAAGACCAGGTCGATGAAATGGAGCTCTACCTCCATGAGATCGATCACGCCAAGTGGTGGCTCGGGAAAGAGGAATTCGACCGCAGGGAGATCAACCGGCGTTTAGACATATACAGTAAACGGGACGAAGAATGGTACGGGGCGGTATTCGAGTAGAAGGAGTCTGCTATGAAAGCCAAGGTCCAGGTCGTCATTGAGTCCGAACACGGGCAGCTCATCGTTCACGATGTCGCGACCATAACAAGAACAACATTTTCTACCGGCACACTGGGTTTATCTCTGTCCGAAGGCAAGAACCTGCTGCAACACCTTCAGGCCAGCATCGTCAATCAACAGGTGTCAGAGTGGCTACGGGATACCAGGGATTGCCCAATCTGCGGATCCCCGCGATCCTTGAAGGGACACCACTCCCTGGTCTGCCAAACCGTATTCGGGAAAGTGCAGCTCGATAGCCCACGGCTACGACATTGCCCCTGTGAAAAGGCCGACCATCGCAGTTTCAGCCCGCTCTCGAAGCGGTTATCAGAGCGAACGACACCGGAACTTGCCTATCTGGAGGCAAAGTGGGCTTCGTTGATGTCCTATGGGCTCACGGTAGATATCCTGTCAGAGGTCCTTCCATTGGAGGGCCAGATTAATACCACGTCAATCCGCAGACAGGTAGAACGGGTCGCTGATCGGGTTGAGCAGGCGATGGGACCGGAGAAGGGTATCTACCTGGAAGGCATGGAGCGGGACTGGGGCAAATTACCTCGCCCGGAGGAACCCATTACCGTTGGCATAGATGGTGGCTTCGTCCGTGGTCGGGACGGAAAATCGCGAGGGGAGGGACACTTTGAGGTTATCGCCGGCAAGAGCATCGCTGAGAATGATTCTAAATGCTTTGCCTATGTCACTCGTTACGACGAGAAGCCCAAACGACGACTGTACGAGGTGCTGAAATCTCAAGGCATGCAGATGAATCAGCAGGTCACATTTCTCTCCGACGGAGCAGAGAATGTCCGCACCCTGCAATACGACCTGAATCCACACGCGGAGTATATCTTGGATTGGTTTCACATAACGATGAGACTCACTGTAATGCGCCAGATGGCGAAAGGGCTACCGGGTGAGGAGGATCCGAAAGCGACTGAGAAAGCCCTGGACCACCTCAAGCGCATCAAGTGGTATCTATGGCACGGTAATGTGTATCGAGCGTTGCAGGCTGTCGAGGACCTGACCTGGCATTTGGATTGCCTGGAGCCCGGCGAGGCACAGGCCAAGTTATTCAAGACAGTGGAAGACTTCGAGCGATATATCCATTCGAACCAGACAAATATCACAAACTATGGCTATCGGTACCGGAATGGTGAGAGAATTTCCACGGGGTTCGTGGAGTCAACCATCAACCAGGTCGTAAGCAAGCGATTCGTGAAGAAGCAGCAAATGCGCTGGACAGAGCGAGGCGCCCACCTGTTGCTTCAAGTCCGGACGAAGGTCCTGAATGACCAATTGAGAGACACATTTGAGGGCTGGTACCCCGAAATGAAGGAGGCAGCTTAGCGATTTGCCCCCGGTTTGTCCTGCTCTCCCGAAAAAGAGCACAAGACCACGATTCAGTCGATGCAAACTGAGCAACGGGTGCTACTCAAGCAGCATGCCGAGGAGCGATCGCGGGTAGCGGAGGAGCACGGTACTGCAATTGCAGCTCAGCGTAAGGAACTAGCGCAGGAGGCTGAGCAAACTGAAAACCGATTGATGGTGCTCCTTGACCAGGAGCGACTCGAAGCAAAGGCCAATGCGAAGAAGCTCACGGCTGATCTCGAGAAAATGTCCCATAAATCCCAGACTGCCCGGGAGGCCGTTGTGGCCCTCGAGACGAAGGTCAATGAGCTAACGCGCCAAAAGGATAAGCTCGAAAGTGATATTGCGACGCATCTTGAGGCAAATGCTGAGCTCCAGGAAAGCCTGGATGATCAGAAATCCCTAACAGTGTCTGTTGAGCGAGAATTCAGCGCCTATAAAGAAGAGCACAAACTGGGAGGAGAGCTTGGAGCTCTCCAAGACGCCGTGATAGTGCTGCAGAACCAGCTGCGTGAAAAGGCTGATACGAAAAAGAAGTGAGCACAACACTCCTCATGCTGTAGTCATTGTTCAGAATGAGCCCGGCAAGTCGGAAATATCCGTATTGTTAAGTATTCAGTCCCTCCGGAAAAGTCATCGCGCGGCTTGCCGTTACTATCAAAGCTACCATTCGTTACTGGCCATAAACCGGCTGAAAAAGTCGTCGATCATGAGTGATCTAGCGTATCTTCAAGAGTACCTGGTTTATCTGACCATACCCGCAGTGAGCGGGCTGGTCGGCTATGGCACCAATTGGCTGGCGGTCAAGATGATGATGGGTCCTGTGGAATTCGTCGGCATTGGTCCGCTGGGGTGGCAGGGAGTGATACCAGCCAATGCGCCGAAGATGGCGCGCATCACGGTGGAGCACAGCGTCAAACGTGTTCTCACCCAGGAAGAACTTATCGACCGCATCGATCCCGATCAGTTGATCGAGGCGATCAGTCACCGGCTCGACCCCTTTGTGGAAGAGGTGGTAGACGAGGTGATGGGCCAGGCCACTTCTCCCCAGCTTTCGGTGAGCAATTTCATCTGGAGCGCCGCGCCCGGTGCCATCAAGAAGCGGGTGTACACCGAAGTGCGGAAGAAACTCCCCGCTGCGCTGGAAAATCTGATCGAAGATCTCAAGCCGAATCTCGGTGAACTGGTGGACCTCAACGAGGTGATCGTAGAGCGGCTCAGCAGTGACAAGCTTATGCTGACCCGGGTGTTCCGGGAAGCGGCCGCGCAGGAGTTCAAATTTATCCAGCGCAGCGGCCTGTACTTCGGTATTCCGCTGGGCATCCCGGTGATGTTTATCTGGTACTTCTACCAGCAGTGGTGGCTGCTGCCGGCTTTCGGGCTGTTGGTGGGCTATATCACCAATGCGCTGGCCATCTACCTCATCCAGAAGCCGCTGCAACCGGTGCAGGTGGGGCCATTCAAAGTCCAGGGCTTGTTTATCAAGCGACAGAAAGAGGTGTCGCGCTACTACGGCCGGGTCATGGCTTCCGAACTGGTCACCGCCGAGATCGTGGTTGGCGAGATGCTCAAGATTGAGGAGTCGGTCGATCGCCTGCGGGCGATGATCCACCGGGAGGTCAATCATGCCATTGAGGATGCGCAGGGGGTGCTCAAGCCGCTGGCGGTGGTCAGTATCGGTCCTTCCGAATACGCCAGGATCAGCTGTATCGTCAGCGACCGGGCTTTCGAGGAGGTTATCCGGCCTGATGCGCGCTCATTTGCTTATATTGACGAGGCGCTGGATGTGGAAAACACCATTGCCGAGCGCCTGGGCAGCCTGCCACCAGAGGAATTTTACGAATTACTGCATCCCGTCGTCGCCGAGGATGAATGGAAACTGATTGCCGTTGGTGCGGCCCTGGGGATGGGCGCGGGCTACTGGCAATGGGCATTACTTACCTGAATATCTAGGAGTGAATATGGGGCCTTTAGCGGGCACGAAAGTCGTTGAAATCGCCGGAATCGGTCCCTGCCCGATCGCGGGCATGATGCTGGCCGATCTTGGCGCCGAGGTGATCCTGGTGGAACGCAAGGTTGCCAGTGAGAACGCCGCCGCGGTAGGCGGTGCTACTGACTTCGCCTATTTCCGTCGGGGCAAGCAGTCCATCGCCCTGGACCTGAAAGATCCGGAAGCAATCGAGGTGGTCCTGCAACTGGTGGAGCAGGCGGAGGTCCTGATTGAGGGCTTCCGCCCCGGGGTCATGGAGCGCCTGGGCCTGGGTCCCGAGGCCTGCCTGGCGCGCAAGCCTTCCCTAGTTTACGGCCGAATGACCGGCTGGGGGCAGAGCGGCCCTCTGTCCCATTCCGCGGGACACGATATCAACTATCTCTCCATCACCGGGATTCTGCATTATGGCGGGATTCCCGGCGATGCACCGTACCCCACACCCACGGTGCTGGGTGATATCGGTTCCGGTTCCAATATGCTGGTGCTGGGCATTCTCTCGGCGTTGCTGCATGTGCAACGCGGCGGGGAGGGGCAGGTTATCGATGCCGCGATCTGCGACGGCGCCATCTACAACCAGGCCCTGCTGGCCAGTGTGCGCGAGGAGGGTGCAATCAGCGAGAACCCCGGCGAGACCTTCTTCGGCGCCGCCAGCCCCTGGTGCAACACCTATCCCTGTGCCGATGGCCGCTACGTCACGGTACAGGCCCTGGAGCCGAACTTTTACCGCGAGCTGATCACCCTGTGCGGCTTTGCCGACGATCCGGATTTCGCCCGCCAGCACGACAAGAATGCCTGGCCTGCTGCCCGCGCGAAAATGGCAGCGCTGTTCGCCAATCAGCCGCAGTCTCACTGGAGTGAGCTGCTCTCGGGCACCGACGCCTGTTTCGCCCCGGTGCTGACCCTGCCTGAAGCGGCGGAGAACGCGCATATCAAGGCGCGGGAGTGCTTCGTCGAAGGCAGCGCTGGCCTGCAGCCGGCACCGGCGCCCCGGTTCAGTGTCACCCAACAGGAAGTGGGGCAGATTCCAAAGCCTGGTGAACACGGTGAAGCGATCATGCAGGCACTTGCAAAGGAATAGGCCAGATAATGCGCAAACCCATACCGCCAATGGACCTGATGTTCTTCCTGCTGGAGTCCCCCCAGAGTCCCAAGCATGTGGCTGCTGTGCAGGTCTTCAAAAAGCCGAAGAATGCCCCCGATACCTATCTACGTGACCTGGTGGCCGCCTTTAAGGCCGCCCCTGTGGTAGCGCCATTCAATTACTATCCGCATTTTCCCCGCATGGGAATGCCCGAGTGGCGAGTGCAGGAAGACATGGATATGGACTACCACGTGAGGCACTCCGCGGTACCGGGGCCCGGCTCTGACGAGCAGTTGATGGAAGTGATCCAGCGCCTGCACGCGGGCATGTTGGACCGGCGCCGGCCCGGCTGGATATGCCAGGTTATTGAGGGTCTCGAAAATGATCGCTTCGCGGTCTACAGCAAGATCCATCACGCCTACATCGACGGTATGACTGGCGTGAAGCGGATGTACGGCGCCCTGTCGACGTCCTCCCGGACCAGAAAAATCGTTCCGCCCTGGTCCTATGAACTGGAGCGGCCGTCCTCAGCCGGGAAACGCAGGGACAGCGACCCGCTCAAACCAATTCTCAAGCGGCTCCGCGGCCTGGGGGAGGTGACCGGCCTGCTCAGCGACATGGGGCTACAGTGGCTCAATGTGCGCGAAGGTAAGGCGCAGATTCCCTATTGGGGTTCTGGGGATTTTCCCCCCTAAAAAGACAAAAATCGCTGTAAGCCGTGCCTGACATGGCCTCCAGAACGGCATTAGATCCAGTTTTAGCAAAATATCGCCGATTTTCGCTATCATGCCCCGTTTTGGGGTATCAAAATGGCAATTCGAAAGCGACTCCAAATTCTCATTGAGTCCGAAATAAATGATCTCTACGGCCCACCTCGCTTTACCCTTGAAGAACGCAGGTTCTACTTCGCGCTGAATGACCGTGAATCCAAAGTTGCCAATTCCATTCGGAATCGGTCTCAACGCTGCTTTTTTGTTTCCCTGCTTGGATACTTCAAATCGAGACCCGTGATGCTCAATCCCAACTTTGGTGATGTCGAAGACGATCTGAGGTTTATCGCCAAAGAGCAGTTGCCTGGCCCCGGTCTCCGGCGCTTCTCACTGGATCAAAGGCAAAAAGACCGTCTTTATCAAAAGGTGCTTAAGCTTGCAGGCTATGAAAAGTGGCGCGACAACATTCACCGTGGCCACGTACTCAACCACCTGCTACAAGCAGCCAGGTCATGGATCGATGCCCGATATTTGTTCGATGCGGCGACTGAATACCTGGCGATGCGTTGTATAGCAATCCCGAAATATACCGTGATGCAGACGCTGGTGAGTCAGGCGATTAACGAAGAGCGAGCCCGGATCACTGACACGCTAAACAGCCAAATGACAACTGAGATGACCAATAACCTGACAGACCTGGTGGATGGTAAAGAGAAGTTGCCACTATCTGATCTAAGGCAGTCTGCCAAGAGTTTTGCACCTCCAGAGTTGGACAAGGAACTCAAAGTCAATCGGCATATTCAACTCTGGATGAGTGACGTGAACACAATGGTAAAAACACTGTCACTGTCGCTAAAAAACCAGCAGCACTTTGCCTCCATGGTCGAGTATTATGGCAGTAAGCTTAAGCGCTTTGAGCGATCAACCCAACAACTCTATTTACTGTGCTACCTGCAAGAACGAGCCGAACAGAATGTCGAGCGGCTGACTGATGGTTTTGTTTATCACTTACGAAAGCTCCAGGAGCAGGCAAAGGCCTATGCCAAAGAAGCGGCCTACCAGGACTGGGAGGGTGCTGCAGCAAACGTCGGTAAGGCCGCAGAGCTGCTGCATCTGTTTATCGATGACTCCATCGACGAACAACAACCCTTTGGTGCGGTAAAGCGCCAAGCTCTGGCGGTGCTGAAAAATCAGGATATTGAGTCACTGTGCCTGTACCTGAACAAACAAAAACGGGCCATTGACGATTACCTCTGGGAGTTCTACGACCTGCAGAAACCTTTTCTCCACCGGGTTCTACGTCCGATCTTTTTGTGTTTAACCTTTGAGCCCACTGAAAAAACACAAGCCCTGGCTGCACAGTTGGCTATCACCAAAGAAGAGCTGTTAGAGCACAAAGCGCTTCACTCCACCGATAGCAGGTTAATACTTGGCAAACACAAACCCTACCTCATTGATTTGGACGATAACGTCCGCTCGGATCGCTTTGAGTGGCTGCTGTATTTACAAATTCCCAATAAACTGACTGGCCAACTCCATGTGCCCAACGTCATCAAGTACCGGTCCCTACAGGATGATTTGGTGAATAACCACCGCTGGAAAGACAAAGACATGTTGATTCAGCAATCGATGTTGCCGCGCTTGAAAGAAAGGCCGGGCAAACTCATTGAATCCTTAGCGGAAGAGATGAGCAATAAATTACAACAGGTGAGCCGGCGTATTGAGAATGGTGACAACCAGAATGTTATCTTGCGCAACCGTTCCGGTAAAACGAAGTGGCGACTGCCATCCGCAGGCATTAAAAGCATGTTGAACAATCCGTTCTTTGATCATATCAAGCCTATCAATATCGCAGATGTACTGCGCTACGTGGATCAGGAAACCGGCTTTATGGGGCACTTTGAGCATGTGCTCCCGATTCAGTCAAAAGGCCGTGATCATATTAATGATTTGCTCGCGGTTATCATCGGCAACGGTACCAACTATGGGCTGTATGGCATCTCCAATATCTCCGACCGCAAGTATGATCAACTAAAAGGCATCCAGGCCAACTACCTACGTCCCGAAACGCTAAACAATGCCAATGATGTTATCAACAACGCAGTAGCCAAACTGGCCATCTTTAAGCATTACAATATCCAGGAGGATCTGATCCACGCCAGCGCTGACGGCCAGAAGTTCGAAACCCGGTTGGAAACCTTTAAAACCCGGTACTCCTCTAAGTATTTTGGGACCAATAAAGGCATCTCGGCCATCACCCTTATCGCCAATCACGCCGCGTTGAATGCAAAAGTCATCGGTTCCAACGAGCATGAATCCCACTATATCTTTGACTTGCTACAAAGCAATACCTCCGAGGTTCGACCAGATGTACTGTCAACCGATACACATGGGGTAAACCATGTGAACTTTGCGTTGCTGGATTTGTTTGGGTACACCTTTGCGCCCAGATATGCGCAGTTCGGCAAGGTTGTCGAAGAGATGTTTAACGTCAGTGAATATGAGGATCAAGGTGTCACGCTGACTCTGAAAAAGTCGATCAAAACAGGCCCTGTCATTGAGCAATGGGATACCATCCAGCGGATTGTCATATCACTGCAAGAAAAGAGCACTACCCAAGCTAACCTGGTGCGGAAGCTGTCGGGTTACAGCAAAAACCATCCGTTGTTGCAGGCACTCACAGAATACAATCGCATGATCAAAGCGATGTACCTGCTGGATTACATTGATGACGCCAGTTTGCGTGGTTACGTCCAACGTGCACTCAATCGAGGCGAAGCCTACCATCAGTTACGCCGGGCCATCGCCTCGGTTAATGGGAACCGGTTCCGAGGGTCGTCAGATTACGAAATCAGCCTCTGGAATGAGTGCGCGCGTCTTCTGACGAATGCCATCATCTACTTCAACTCTATGATACTAACCCGATTACTGACACACTTCGAAGCGATCGGAGATGAAGAAAAGCTGGCCATCACAAAGCAGGTCTCACCGGTAGCCTGGCACAACATCAATCTTAACGGGACATATACCTTCAACTTTGAACAAAATCTGATCGACATCGAGGAGGTTATGCGCCCAATTACGGAAAATGAAGAGGTATAGCTAAGTTAATACCAATCTGGAGACCATGGCTGGCGAGGCTTACAGCGATTTTTGTCTTTTTAGGAGGGGAAATCCCCAGAACCCCTAATTGGCCCTGAGTTCTTGCCGATGGTCAACAAAGCGGCGGGAAGCGGGGTGATCCTCACAGGTTACACGCAGTCCCGGGCTGACCTTGAAGCCGCCTACGGTGAGAAAGCGATGGCGCAAGTCATTGAGGGTAACTTCAACAACCTCATCATGCTTCGCGTCCGTGATAAATACACCGCCGAGCTGATGACCGATCAGCTGCCGGAAGTGGAAACCACCACAGTGATGCAGGTCTCCGGGGCTACGGACTCCTCCAACCTTGATTCCGAGCAGGATTTTACCAGTTCAACTCAAGATCGTATTTCTGTGGTTCAAGGTCCAATGCTTGAACCCAATGCCTTAATGTCCTTACCCAAAGGCCAGGCCTTCATGTTGGTCAACGGCGGTGAGCTATACAAAATACGAATCCCGCTGCCCGAAGACGAGCATATATCCATCCCGGAAACGCCTCGCCAGATGACTGAGCAAATGAAGCGCACTGGTTTTACCCCGATTCCTCGGACACCTAGTTAAGAGTAGATAATCTACTTTAACGAGGTGTTTAGATGTCCCATTCCAGAAGAAAATACTCCGCAGAATACAAGCGAGAAGCGATAGCACTAACCCAACAGCCAAATACTTCGATTGCTGCTGTTGCCAGAAGCCTGGGGATCAACGCAGTCAATCTAAGGCGTTGGATCAAGGAAGCTGAAGCCGATTCTCCAATTGCTTTTACGGGCCAGGGTAATCCCCGTGATGAAGAGATTGCCAGGTTAAAGCGGGAACTGGCTGAAGTTAAAAAGGAACGTGATTTTTTAAGAGAAGCGGCAGCGTACTTCGCCAAACAACCCAAGTGAAGTTTCACATGATCGAGCGCTGCCGCGATGCTTTTCCCGTCAGAATGATGTGCCGCTTATTGAAGGTATCTGCCAGTGGCTATTACGACTGGCGTACCCGTGAGCCAAGCCAGCGACATCAGGACAATGCCCGCTTAAGCCGCAGGATTCATCAGTTACATCAGGCCAGTGATGGGGTTTACGGCAGCCCGCGCATCTGGGAGGAGCTTCAGTATGAAGGCGAGCATTGCAGCCTTAATCGAGTCGCTCGGCTCATGAGAAGCAATAATCTAGCGGGGATACCAGCAGTAAAGCGCTGGCGGAAGAAAAAGTCAGGGCAGCGCCCTGACTTCGTACTCAATCACCTGGATCGCAACTTCACTGCTGATCAGCCCAATGCTAAATGGGTCACAGATATTACCTATGTGCCTACCCGAGAAGGCTGGCTGTATCTGGCAGTCGTTATCGACCTGTTTAAAGGTGTTGTTGTCGGCTGGTCTATGAGTCAGACCATGGAAAAGCAACTGGTGATACAGGCGGTGCTGATGGCTCTCTGGCAAAAAGATCATCCAGACCCTGTAATATTACATTCAGATCGAGGCTCTCAGTACACCAGTTATGAATACCAGCGCTTCTTGTCTGACCATAATGTGATCTCCAGTATGAGCGCTGTGGGGAGTTGCTATGATAATGCAGCGGCTGAAAGCTTCTTCGGGTTATTGAAGAGGGAGCGAGTGAATAGGAGAAACTACCGAACCCGCTCAGAAGCTCGAGCTGACGTATTTGATTACATTGAACGATTCTACAACCAGAGGAAAAAGCGTAAGCTAACTCAAACCGCTCTTAACTGACTGTCCGAGGAATCGGGGTAAAACCAGTGCACGTCAGGTAAGGAACGCCGCGTAAGTCGATGGGATCATGAATCCATTCTAGATGAGGTGCAAAAACGGTTAGATACGAATCCAGGAATCATGCGAGTCCGGAAGTCGACCGTCGAACACCCGTTCGGAACCATCAAATCATGGATGGGTACGAGCCATTTTTTGACCCGAAGGCTAAACAATGTCTCTACTGAAATGAGTTTGCATGTACTGGCTTACAATATGAAACGAGTGATAAATATCCTAGGCGTGCCAGCCTTACTACAGGCTATCAGGGCCTGATAAACCCAAATATTTATCGGTACATCCAGCCAATAGCCTCATTTATCTGGAAATATCCCGAAAGCTTGCCTTTATATAGCGATTTTCAGCAGGAATGCGCATAAGTCGCAAACAGATCAACGACTAAACTGGTTGCGTCGGAGTTTTCACACAGCCTGCCGCAAGAGCCGCCATTCGACTCCTTGCTCAGCGAACGGCAAACTTCGATCAAAAGCTGTCTTTGCAAGTGAAGGGTCTAAAGAACAACCACACAATCGAAAATGCCGGAGAGATCCGGAATCATTACTACGTCGCCGGTAATTAATTACTAATATACCGGCGCAGATCGAGCTTTTAATAAAACCTATTCTACTCTTCTGATTTCCTGTCGAAAATTTCCATGGGACTGCTCGGTGTGCATGACTCTCTAACGTATTTGTAGATGGAATCCAACCCTCTGCGAGGGATTGAAGACGAGACTATTTAACACAAATAATTTGATGGCGAATTATTTGTGTTGACCTAAATCAAATTTGTATCTACCATTATCAAAATTAGCTATCTAACTTTAAGGTGGTAGCGTCTGACAGCATAGGTGCGTCCGCTAGGCGATTAGTCTGTAAGCGCATCACATATGAACTAGAGATTGTGCGTAATGCATAGATAATAACAGGAGGTCTAGAGGACGGGAGATATATTTATTGGCTGTCGTGTAATCCGGCAGCTGAAGACAATACAAATAATGCTTTACATAGTTGGTTGACTACCAAGTTCAAAAATAAGAGGAATTTAACTATGTTATCAAGTTTGAAAAAGTGTCTTGCAGTTTCGTTTACGACAGCTGCATTGCTTCAAATGCCAACCGCGCAGGCTGAGTCATATGAGATGACTGTTGCAGGTGCGTCTCCGGGAGGGCTTTGGAGCTTGTTAGGCGCTGGTTTAGATTCAAGCGTCAGAGCCGCATACCCTGATTCAAAAATCACCTATCAAACCTCTGGTGGTGGTATCGCCAACATTGGTCAACTAGACCGAAATCAAACGGATCTGGCTATTGTTCACGATGCAGAATTGCTATTGGCCAAAAAAGGGGAATCACCATTTCGCGAACCGATAGATTCTATTCGTGTTCTTTCCTATTTATACACTTGGGCTCCGATGCAGGCGCTTGTACGTAATAGCTTTGCAGAAGAGTATGGTATTCATACCCTTGAAGATATCGCGAAAGTTAAACCACCGATCACAATTGCTATCAACAAGCGCGGTAACATCGCATCAAATGTAGCCGTTGAAATGCTGAATGCAATCGGTGTTACCGAAAAAGATATCGAAAACTGGGGTGGTAAAGTTATCTATGCTGCTTCAGGAGAACAGGTGTCTTTGATTACGGATCGCCGAGCAGATCTGATGATCAACTCGCTCTTCGTACGCCACAGTTCTATTCAACAGGCAGCTAACAGTGTCGAATTAACCCTGCTAAGCATGGATCCTTCAACTGTTGAAGCGGTGAACAAGGTAAGTGGAACGATGCCTTTTGTTATTCCTGAAGGGACCTATGAATGGTCACCAGGAAAGGTCGACACCCCGTCCTTGGGTGCAACCCTCGCTGTAAGAGCTGATATGGATGACCAGAAAGCTTACAGCCTAACAAAGGCCATCTTTGAAAATTACCAGCAAATCGCTGGCGTACATCCAGCCATGAAAGCGTTAACTCCTGAGGTAATGGCCTCTGTCACTGTGGTTCCATACCACCCAGGTGCGTTGAAGTATCTGGAAGAAGCAGGCTTGCGTTAAGCTAATTAAAGCTATAAAAGTTATAAGAGCTAGTTAAATGTCGAATATACTTTCATCAATGTTAGAGACCGGTACTAAACGTAAGTTGAGTCCTGGACTTGCCCGAATACTCCAATCAATCGCAGCAATAATAGCGTTAGGAGTGATCTACACAACTACTATCGTCTACGTCGATCTCTTTGCAATGACGATCGTATTTTTGTCATCAATGCTAGCTCTTCTATTTTTACTTTATACGCCTGGACCTTGGGGACGCACTAATTCTCCAAGTATAATCGACTGGGTGCTTTCGCTTACTAGTGTAGCAGCCGGTGTGTACTTTCTAGTAGAAAGTTCTCGAATCGTAGAACGGATTACGTTGTTATTTCCTCTGGAAATGCCCGACCTTATTGCGGGCTCGGCACTATTTTTCCTGACAATTGAAGCTACACGAAGAACAGTCGGGTTTGGACTAACCAGCGTAGTAACGATTTTTTTACTCTACAATCTCTTTGGGCATGGTTTGCCCGCGGGACTTGGTTTCCGCGAAGTAGGGTATAACCACTTTCTTGATATCATGATGTTTACCAGTGATGGATTGTTTGGCGTACCACTCCGTGTAGCTGCAACTTATGCGTTTCTTTTTGTCCTCTTTGGTACCTTCTTATCCCGTGCAGGTGGTGCAGATTTCTTCTTTGATCTTGCATCAGCTGTAGCGGGTAGACGTGTAGGTGGTCCAGCAAAAATCGCTGTTATCTCTTCAGGTCTGTATGGAACGATGTCTGGCAGTCCTACATCTGATGTTGTAACTACCGGTTCGATTACGATTCCGATGATGCAACGTTTGGGTTACGGAAAATCGTTGTCTGGAAGTGTTGAGGTTGCAGCATCGACAGGCGGCAGTTTGTTACCCCCTGTTATGGGGTCAGCAGCCTTCATTATGGCTGAATATACGGGTATCGAGTACCGGGATATTGCTATCGCAGGTATTGTTCCAGCGCTTCTGTACTACGTGTGCGTTTATACACAGATTCATTTGCGATCTGAAAAAATGGGTCTTAAAGGTCTAGAGGAAAACGAAGTTTCAACGGTAAAAGTAGCAATGGCGAACGGCGGATTGTTCATTATTCCTCTACTAGTCCTTTCAGTAGCTCTTGTTATGGGATATTCGCCAACTTATGTTGCAGCATTTGCCTCTTTAAGTGTCATTGCAGTTGCAGCGATAAAACCCTCGACTCGTATGGGACTAAAATCCATTTGGGAAGCGCTCGGTGAAACGACCCTTAGAATGGTTTCGGTAACAGCTGCTTGTGCTGCTGCCGGTCTCGTAATCGGCGGTATATCAATGACAGGACTCGGTGGTAAGTTTGCTGATCTAGTATTCATGCTTGCTGGTAATAGCAGTATCTTGGTTCTGATCATTTCAGCAATTTTGGCAATCATTCTAGGTATGGGTATGCCAACACCCTCAGCCTTTATCCTCGCGGCAGTATTGGTAGGACCGACTCTGAGTTCACTCGATTTCTCTGCGATGCAATCAAATATGTTCATCCTGTATTTCGCTGTCCTTTCCGCGATGACACCACCTGTTGCTGTGGCAGCATTTGCTGCTTCGGCGATAGCGGATGCAAAACCTCTTGGTATATCGGTTGGGGCGGTAAAGCTTGCGATTACAGCATTCGTGGTTCCATTCGCGTTTATGTATGGAGAAGGGTTACTGCTTGCAGGGCCGATTACGGGGATAGTTTTGAACTGTCTGACTGCTACCCTAGGCGTTATCGTGCTAAGTGCAGGTATAGAAGGATACTGGAAAGCACCTCTATCAGGCATTGCGCAGGCTATGTTGTTGGTGGCTGGCTTAATGTTCTTAGCACCGAGTATCATCGCATTGGGCATTGCCATCGCTTTGGTGGTGGTTGTTGTCCTATCAACACCTCATCTGAGGTCTCGAGCCAAAATAGCTTAGTCTTCAGAAGAGTTGGTCTCTAACCAGACATGCTTTAAAGCGAGGCAACATAGTGGAAGTGATTTATGCATTATTGTCTTCCATTATGTTTGCGACTACATTTTTACTTGTAAAAATAGGTCGTGAAAGTGCCTCGCACCTTTCTGTTTTATGGATCACGCTTACCATCAATGTCGTTGTACTGGGTTTATCTACCTTATTTGTAGATATTCCTAAATCTCTTACTCTGCTTGATCTTAAGTTTTTTATTATTTCGGGTATATTTGCGCCATTACTTGGCCGGCTATTCCAGTTCGTTGGTATGTCTAGATTAGGGGCAAATACAACGACAGCCTTAACTCTGACTCATCCTTTGGTAACAGTATTAATGGGATTATTATTTCTAGGCGAGTCCGGAAGTGTTGTTCAAATGCTGGGTGCATTTTTGATAATCACAGGGTCGTTGTTAATTGCTATATTTTCCGGATCAAATGCGAATATAAGAATTTCCAGTGGTCATCAGGTATATATACTATATCCTTTGCTGGCATCATTGACCTATGGGATATCTATTGCCTTTAGGAAGGTGGGCATCGACCAACTTAATTCACCTGTACTTGCTAGTGCGGTGACGGTTTCTGCCTCGTGGATTATACTAAGCCTATATATTTTGATTGCTAGATGTAAAATTTCATGTAGTAGTCGAGAGCTTAATTATTTTGTTTACGCAGGAATACTTTCAAGTATAGGACCTATTTTTCTTTATTTATCGTTGGCAATTGGAAATCTTCTTCTGATTGCTCCCTTAGCTGCTACCACTCCGTTGTTTGTGCTAGTGGGGACTTGGATTTATTCAAAGAATAATGAGAAATTTGGATATCAGATAATCGTTGGAACATTCGGTATATTTATTGGAGTGACACTGCTAACACTATTTAAAAATTAGCAGTGTGCTTAGTTTGAAGTTGATAACTATCAAACTTCTGGCAGCCAAGACTTCTGGGCCTTTATCGCTCGTGTTTTCCATAGATTCCATGGGCGCTCTACTTGCCCTTCGTTGGTTACTTGAGTAGCGTGTGCTTCTCCCTCTGATAGATATTCAATCGGTCCGAGTCTGGACGCTTCGATCTGTAATTGTGCGTTAACTTCTACATATACCGCTCTATAAACTGCTTGTTTTAGGCTGGGAGCAACGACTGTAGAGCCATGGCCCCTCATCAGTACTAAAGTGTTTTTTCCAAGAGATTGGGTTAATGAAGAACCAAGTTCCTGGCTGGTAATCAACATGTTGGTTTCATCACCCGCAACATCACGTATTTCGAATATAGGAACATGTGTACCCATAAATCCACTCATGTGGCACATAGGTTTTAAAGGGGCGGACTTTACAACGCTGAACGGTACAACAGAGTGAGAATGACTATGAACGATCGCTTCAACATCATCTCGCTCCCGATAGATTTCGCTATGAATATAGCGCTCTAGATAGACCTTTCTGGGATCATCGTTTACAACTTCACCATCAAGGTTAAATTCCAGTATATCATCCTTGGTAACAAGCCCTGGAGCCATATTTCGAGCTAAGAAAAAATGGTCTCTGTTATGAGGATTTCTTACGCTCACGTGGCCGAAAGCATCCAGTACACCTTCATTGAATAGAATTAAATTAGCAGTTACTAAATCGTCTATTAGGCTTTCTGATATTGTATTATTCATGGATATTCCTTTTCATTTTGTTATTTGTTTTAGGGTTGAAAGTAATAATTTATTATATATAATTAGCTATCTAAGAACTAGATTTTACACCTCATGAAAAGGAAAATAAATGATGAGTTATGAGTCTCCTTATCAGGCTCTGAAAGAATCAGGGATTCGAAATTTGGTTAATGAATTTTACAGAATCATGGATGCCTCGCCAAACTATTCAGAGCTGAGAGCTATGCATTTAGCTGATCTTAGTGGTATTTCTGAAAAGTTAGGTGACTATTTAGTTGGTTGGATGGGTGGCCCACAAATTTATTTAGAAAAATATGGGTCGGTATGCATGACAGGGCCGCATAAAGCTTTTTCTATTGGTCCTAAAGAAAGGGACGCTTGGGTCTCGTGCATGTATGAAGCTATGGATTCATTAGCACTTAGTGACGATGTAAAAGGGATGCTAAAGAATCCGATATACCGCCTCGCTGATGCTGTAAAGAACAGGTAATATCATTAATAAATATGGCTTGTTTTAACTACTAGTCTCCTCGAGGAGCTGCTTTGTTGCAGCTTTTCTTTCGCAGATATTATATATCTGCTTTTTTTTGAACGAGAAAATTTTATCTATCTAGAGACTAGCCATTTGTGTAATTTCTTTGTGAGCCAAGGTGCGATTAGAGCCGTTGTTATACCAGTAAGAATGATACGCCACTACGAAAAGGAAGGCTTAATCTCCGAGCCTGCTCGTACTGACGGCAACTTCCGTATATATAGTACTGGCGCGCTTGAAAAATTGTCATTCATCAAGAATTGCCGTGCGCTGGATCTGACGTTAAGCGAAATCAAACACCTCATCTCGCTACAACACTCACCAGGCACACCGTGTGAAGCGGTGAATGACATGATTGATGCTCACCTGCACATTGTCGAGACCCGTATCACGGATCTCCAAAATCTTCAGCGTGATCTAAAGCGGTTGCGACATAAATGTGGTCGCGCACGATCTATCGATCAGTGCGGAATATTAAATGAACTATCGCCAAAATCGCAGCATACGTTTACAGATAACAAAAGGAAGTAAGGGTGACAGACCTTGATCACTATATCCGGGCGGCAACACGCGATAACACGCGTTTAAGTTACCGTGCGGCTGTTGAACATTTTGAAAGTCACTGGGGTGGTTTTCTTCCTGCGACCGCCGATAGCGTGGCTCGCTATTTGGTGGATTATGCAAATACTTTGTCAGTAAACACACTGCGTCAACGACTAGCTGGTCTAGCGGCCTGGCATCTTGATCAGGGCTTTCCTGACCCGACCAAAGCCCCGCATGTAAAAAAAGTGTTAAAGGGCATCGCCGAATTGCACCCAGTCGTCCCAAAGCAAGCCAAACCAATTCAGCTTGACCAGCTAACGCTACTGGTAAGCTCGTTTGATCATTTTATTGAAACTGGCTCACCAAAAGAAGCGCTGCAATCGATCCGGGATAAAGCCCTATTGTTGATCGGTTTCTGGCGTGCGTTCCGCAGTGATGAATTAGCCCGACTTAGTGTAGAGCATATTCAGGCGGAGTCTGGAAAAGGGATGGACATATTTGTCCCCCGCAGTAAAGGCGATCATTCTAGACTGGGGCGGCGATACAAGGCTCCTGCATTAAAACAACTTTGTCCTGTCGAAGCTTATTTAGATTGGGTCAGTGCGGCGCAAATAAAGGTCGGGCCGGTTTTTCGTTCGATTAATCGTTGGGGACATATATCCGAAGACGCACTTCATCCCGCAAGCATCATCGGCATTATTCAGCAGTGCTGTTCACGAGCCGACATAGATGAGGCGAACTTGTTTAGCAGTCACTCTCTAAGAAGAGGTTTCGCCACCTGGGCAAATGCGCAAGGTTGGGATACGAAATCCTTGATGGAATACGTGGGTTGGAAAGATGTTCAGTCCGCGATGCGATACATAGACTCGCCAGATCCATTTGCTCAGTATCGTACAGAAACGGGAATTGCTACGGTAATTGCGCCAATCGAACAAGATGAACAAAAAACCATCCAAACGCTATTGGAGGTTCTTCTCGTTCTAGAGCCTTATAGCAAGCTTTCCAAGCGCACTGACAGAGCAAAAAAATTAATCGAGGGGTATTGCTTGTCGCCGTTGTCAATGAATAAAGTCAATTTAGAAGGAAGGCATTACGAGATTATGGTCGAGCACAGTGACTACGATTCATTGGATGAAATCCTAGATGAACTACTTCACCGAATGCACGAGATCGCGTCAGAGAATCAATGCATGCTGGAGGTTAGCGTTCGCGATCCTCGCACCGATAAACACTGGGATTAACAGACTCTGTTTTTAAAGGAATTTGAAATATGAGCAGTCTGCATGAAACTGCCTATCCTCGACTGCGCAACACCATCACAGATAAAGAGCTCAAGGAGTATTACACTCCAACACCAGAAGAACTAATACTGATCTCATCAGAAAAAAGGCCGATTCTACGTGTCGGGCTCATTCTGAATTTAAAATTACTTCAACGACTCGGATACTTTGTGCCTGTGGCCTCAGTGCCACGCTCGATTATGCAGCATGTGCTCGATGCGATGGGTATAAAACGACCGATTACTCTTAAACAGCTCAAAGACTACGACCGGTCGGGGTCTCGATCACGTCAGCAACAACAATTAAGGGAATATCTCGGCATAAAGCCATTCGATTTAAGCGACCAGCCTTGGCTCACTCAAATTGCTGAAAATGCATCAGAGACAAAAGAGATGCTCGCAGATATCATCAACGTGATGCTAGAGGAATTGGCGCATCATCATTTCGAGCTGCCCGGATTTACAGTCCTCAAACGAATCGCTCGCGCAGCAAGAAATAAAGTCAATGATGCCTGTTTTCGCGAGATTGGACTGGATCTCTCGCCAGAAGCCAAACAAAAAATTGATGAATTACTGAACCCGTCCGATGGCGCTTACAGTGCCTGGAATATTCTTAAACGTGAACCCAAAAAGCCGGGTAACAAAGAAGTTCGAAGTTATCTTCAGCATGTTCATTGGCTCCAAACATTAGGTGAAACTCTCCCTGAGGCCAACATTCCGGTTGTGAAATATCGGCAGTTTGCCCTAGAGGCTCGTGCATTAACAGCCCCCGAAATGGCACGACTCAAAGTCCATAAGCGCTATGCACTTGCCGTAATATTGATTCGCCAACAACATAGTAAAGCCTTGGACGATGTTGCAAACTTGTATATCAAGATGCTGCGAAGCATGGAAGCTGGTGCCCAGGCCGCATTGAACAAATATATCCTGGAGCACCAAAAACAAATCGATGCCTTGATTGCAAAATTTCGCGACGTTCTTATCGCTTACGACCAAGATTCTGAACAATTAGCCAAACTGCAAGCGATTGGAGGTGTCTTGGGCGATGACGCTAGCGCGCTGATTGATCGTTGCAATCAGCACATTGCTTATGCCGGAAACAATTACTACCCCTTCATGTTAAGCAATTACCGCCAGAAACGCGCTTTGCTTTTCAATTGTCTGGATATACTGGATTTGCAATCAAGCTCCAGCGATACCAGCAGCACGACATTGCTTATCCTGCTAAAGAGTTTGCGTAGTACTCGATCAGAATTTATCAGCGAAGAGACACTTAATCAGCATTTGCCTGAGCCATTTGATACCAGTTGGTTTACAGAAAAATGGCGCAAGCTGATCCTGTCGAACACGAAGAACGAAACCGGAATAACTCAACGACTTTTCCATAGAAAATACCTTGAACTCTGTTTGTTGTTACACATCAAGCACGAGCTCTCATCGGGCGATTTGTATATTCCGTTTAGCGTCGAATTTGATGACTATCGCGAGCAACTGGTGGACGATGAAACATTGGATGACGAATTAGACGAGTATAGTGAACAGGTGGAGATGCCACTGAATAATGCGCATTTGTTTGTTACTAACTTAAAGCAGGAGCTATCAGATCGATCAAAACAGGTAGACGAGCGATTTCCTGCCAATCTTCACGCCTCGATCAAAGAGGGTAAGCTGTCGATCAGTCCGATAAGAAGTGAACAACCGTTAGCCGAACTGCAAAAACTCGATGCACTGATTACGGAAAACCTCCCTGAAGTAAGCATTATTGACATCCTTACCGACACTGAAAAGTGGCTTGGTCTGCATAAACTATTTGGGCCGTTGTCAGGGAATGAATTACGTATAGATGAACCCGAAAAGCGTTTCATCACCACGTTATTTTGCTATGGCTGTAATCTAGGGCCAGTTCAAACAGCCAAGTCTGTGAAGAATATCAGCAGAAAGCAGATTGCCTGGCTCAACCTTAGACATGCTTCCGAAGATCGCTTGGACAAAGCGATCACCCAAGTCGTCAATGCTTACAATAAATTTGATCTACCTAAATACTGGGGCAGCGGCAAGCACGCGTCGGCTGATGGAACGATGTGGGATCTGTACGAACAGAACCTGTTAACGGAATACCATATTCGATATGGCGGTTATGGTGGTATTGGTTACTACCATGTTTCCGATACCTACATTGCATTGTTCAGTCATTTTATTCCATGCGGTGTCTATGAAGCGGTGTACATACTAGACGGACTAATGAACAACAAATCTGACATCCAGCCCGATACGTTACATGGCGACACACAGGCGCAAAGCTATCCAGTATTTGGTTTGTCACATTTGCTGGGCATCAATCTCATGCCTCGAATCCGCAACATTCAGGATTTGTTGCTTTTCCGACCTGACAATCGATATCGATACAAAAGTATTGAGCCCTTGTTTGCAGGAAGCATAGACTTCAAATTAATCGAGCGGCATCTTCGAGATATGCTTCGCGTCGTCATATCGATCAAGAAAGGCAAAATTACCGCCTCAACGATTTTGCGTAGGCTTGGGACCTACAGTCGTAGAAACAAGCTATATTTGGCATTTAAAGAGCTGGGAAAGGCGATAAGAACACTCTTTTTACTGCGCTATATCGATGAAATTGAGCTTCGAAAAACCATTCAATCAGCCACAAACAAAAGTGAGGAATTTAACGGTTTTATTAAATGGCTCTTTTTTGGAGGTGAGGGCATCATTGCAGAAAACGTCCGTCATGAGCAGCGGAAAATCGTTAAATACAACCAGCTAGTAGCTAATATGGTGATTCTCTATAACGTTGAGAAAATGACCCATGTTCTGAAGCATTTGTCGAAAGAGGGTGTGATAATCAACAAAGAGCTGCTTAATGGGCTCTCACCATACCGAAATTCTAATATTAATCGCTTTGGTGACTACAATTTGGATCTGGAAAAAGTAATTCCGCCGCTGGATTTTGGAATCAAGATACTGGAGACAGAAAAAGCGAAATAAGACTTATATATCAATAATTTAAGGTACAATTGGCGAATTTTTCCAGAATGACGGCCGACCCTCTTACTCTACAATTATTAAAGTAAATATATATTTTATAGTTATTGTGGTATAGTGCCTGTAATTGGCATTGAGCACTTGCTGGAGGTACCGCGATGCAGGCCGTAAATGATGAAGCCATCCAGGTAGAGAATCTGAAAATCCGGGCAACCCTGGCTCGCGCCGTGCGCGATACTCTGGTTCAAAACCATCTGACCCAAATCGAAGCCGCCGAGCGTCTTGGCATTTCCCAGCCACGGGTAAGTGCGTTGCTTAAAGGCAAAGCCAGAGAGTTCCGCGTGGACGCCCTGGTCAACATGGCGCTCAAGTTGGGTTTGAACGTATCCCTGGAGGTCGATGCACTCCCTAAGCGGGATGTTCTGACGCCCGGTGGTGTTCTGGATCGCATGTGCGAATCAGCCATTCAACAAGACACAGTGGCCTTTATGGATGACGTGCAGCTTTTCTGGCGCAAGGAGTGGGATTTGGCCCTGGTGCCGGATCCCCACGAAAAAGATGCGCTGAAATATGCGCTCAAGGCCTGCTTCCTGGAGCGCATGGCCGAAGTCTGGTCGGAGCCGCCGAAGTCTCACCCTGCGCAAGCACCTGACTGGTGTCAGCGCGTACCGGCAGTACAAAAAGAATTTTCTGTCATCCCTGAAGAATATCGGGAATTTTACGAGGGAGACTTGGTGTCGCCCATTTTCAGCAAGCGCAATATTTTTGCGCCACGCGACTTCATGTTTTTTGTATAAGGACTTTTCATGTACCAGTATTCCAGCACCGGCAAACAAATCAGTATCCATACCTTGACCCAAGCACTTAAACGCTTGGGTGATTTGCTCCAGAAGGAAAACAAGCGGCTGGAACTCACCTGTTGCGGCGGCATTATCAGCTTGATGTATTTCCACTCCCGCGCCATGACTCAGGATGTCGATGCTATCTTTCCCGAGAATCCGGCCAACAAACAGTTGCTGATTAAACTGATCAAGCAGGTCGGTGAAGAAATGGGGTTGGCGGCTGATGAAAAATCGCTGTGGTTCAATGACAGCGTGAGCTTTTTCGGTCTGGAAACCACGTCCAATGTTATTATTTTTCAGCATCCCTTCCTGGTCTTAAAAGCCGCGAGCTGGGAAGAACTCCTGGCCCACAAAGTTCACGCCTCACGCCATGACAAAGACATTCAGGATGCGGTGCGCCTGTTGAAAGAAATCAAGGGTAAGGAGAAAGAGCAGATTTACGAGGCCGTAAAAAAGTACGCGCCTTTTACCCCGCACGTCCCGGAACCCTTGCTGAGAAAACGTTTTGAAGGGGTCTGGAATATCGCCTTCAAGAAATAGCCTGGGATTTCGTCATGACCGCCAAAGAGAAGTTCCTGACCCAGAGGCAGCGTTACCAGCCGGTGACATTGCCGCAGGACTTCTCCGATGAGGAAATGGCCAGGGACTGGACGCTATCTGAGACCGACAAGAAAGAAGTCAATCGCTACCGCACCAACTCCCGCTTATTCATTGCCATCCAGCTTTGCGCCGTGCGCCTGTATGGCCGCTTCCTAGTGGAGGTCAACGACCTGTCGCGGCGCATTGTGAGCTACCTGAATAGCCAGCTTGAATTGCCGCCATCACTGACCATCAGCACCCCGGATCGAGATGCCACCTTTTCCGAGCAACGCAAGAACATCCTGACCTACCTGGGCTTTTCCAAATACGACGATACCGCACAGGCCAGTCTGGAAACGTGGTTATCCAAGCAAGCGGAACAAGGTTACTTGCCTGACGAATTGTTTCTGCGTGCAGAGCAATATCTTCTGAGTACCAAGGTAATATTGCCGGGGCCAAGTGTCATGGAGCGCTTGATTATCAGTGTCTGCTCCGATGTTCATGAGCGACTGTTTGAATCTCTCTACCAGCAACTGTCCGTGGAAATCCGGCAGGCCATCGATGAGCTGTTGATTGCCGCACCAGGTGATCAACGATCACTGTTCTACCTTCTGAAAGAATATCCACCTTCAGCCACCATCACCTCGATTCAAAGCTACCTGGAGCGTTATCGCTCCCTTGACGGTACCGGCATCGATGCCATTGAATCCAGAATCGTGGATCCGGCGTTTATGGATTACCTCTACAAACTGGCTCGCCGCTACAACGCCAAGGACATCAAACGGTTCAAGGAAAACAAGCGTTACTCGTTGATGCTGTGTTTCCTGCTGGAAACGCGCAAGGTACTGCTGGATCACCTGGTGAAAATGCATGATCAGTACATCCTGGACATGCTGCGCAAGGGCAAGCAGGTTCATGAGAAAAAGCACCGTGAATTTCGCAAACGCCAAAAGAAAGCCATCGATACAGTGCTGGACGCGACCCACTTGGTTCTGGACTGGCCGGATGAGAAGCCGCTGACCAAGGTGGATCTGTGGCAACGCATCGATGAAAAGAAGCTGCTGGAATCGGTGGATGATTTGCATATCTTCAAGCGCCTGGAAGAGCGCGGCTACGGTGATTTGCTGCTGGCTCGCTATCCCAGTTTGCGCAAGTATTTCCCGGAGTTCCTGCACCTGCCGTTCCAGGCCAAACCCGGTACTGAACCCCTCCTGAAGTCCATACAACTGATTCGCCAGCTCGATGCCGGGGAGCTGAAAACCCTGCCCGATGACGTGCCGACCTATTTCATTCCCAAAGAACTGCGGCGCTGCCTGAAAGGCAAAAACGGCAAGATCCAACGCAACGCCTGGGAGCTGGGCGTGGCTATGGCCATGAAGGAGGCCTTGCGCTCCGGGGATCTGTTTGTACCCAAAAGCAAACAGCACGTGTCTTTCTGGGATCTGATGTTGAATCAGCACCGCTGGGAGGACACCCGCGAAGCCGCTTATGAAGACCTACAGCAACCGTTCAAAGACCAGGTGAAAGCGCAATTGATTCTGCAATTCCACCAAAGTGTGGGGGAAGCGGACAAGCGTTTCGGCCTGGATACCTTTGCCGACATCAAGGATGGCAACCTTAAACTGAAGCGCGATGACAAGGCAGAAATCCCTGAGGCGGTGAAGAAACTCCAGAAGGTCATCGATGCCAGTATGCCCACCATTCGCATTGAAGAATTGCTGATGGAGGTGGACAGGGAAACCAATTTCACCCGGCACTTTATCCCGGTGCAGCAACATCACTCCAGGCCCAAGAATTTCTATAAAACGCTGATTTCGGCCCTGATTTCCCAGGCCACCAATCTTGGTGTCGTGGCCATGAGTGCAAGCGTTGATGACGTAACTGTGGACATGCTGCGCCACGTCTTGCAGTTTTACGTGCGCGAAGAAACCATTACGGCGGCCAGCGCCGAGATCGTGAACCAGCACCACCAATTACCGTTCAGTGAGGTACACGGATCCGGCCAGGTGTCGTCATCGGATGCGCAACGCTTCCGGATCCGGGCCGACAGCCTGTTGGCGGCCTATTATCCCCGGTACTACGGCTACTATGAGAAAGCGATCGGCATCTACACCCATGTGTCCGATCAATACTCGGTGTACAGCACCAAGGCCATTTCCTGTAATCCCAGGGAAGCGCTGTACGTCCTCGATGGAATATTGGAAAACAACACCATTCTGAAGATCCGCGAACATACCACCGACACCCACGGCTACACCGAAATTATCTTCGCCTTGTGCTATTTGCTGGGGTATTACTTCATGCCCCGGATCCGCGACCTCAAGGATCAACAGCTCTACCGGGTGGAGCGTAACGTCAATTACGGCGTGTTCACGCCCTTACTGAACAAGACGGCGGATCTGGATATTGTTGAAGAGCAGTGGGATGAAATGATTCATGTGGCCACGTCGTTAAAGGAACGCACGGCTCCGGCACATGTGATTGTGGAGCGACTGACCAACAGCTTTCCCTCCGACCGGCTGGCGAAGGCCTTCACCAACCTGGGCAGGATCATAAAAACCGAATACATCCTGCGTTACATTACCGACAAGGATTTGCGCCGCACGGTTCAGCTCCAACTCAACAAAGGCGAGTATCGGCACAACCTGCCGCGCTGGATCTTCTTTGCCAACCAAGGCGAGTTCACCACCGGTGATTACCTAGGGATGCTCTGAACAACCCATGACTTCAGTCGTACAAAGCTCAAAGTGGTAATTTCTGAGCATAAATATCCCGCTTTCGGGGTCCTATTCGCCTCGCTGCCGGGTGATTCCCATGCAGCGGGCGCACT
>Ga0207883_1000086_pt1 | contig 52219 bp, 51 predicted proteins | sample MalvirmetaMSP109_FD_184229 | JGI IMG/M metagenome (GOLD analysis project Ga0207883, IMG submission 184229) | Marine viral communities from the Deep Pacific Ocean - MSP-109 (SPAdes) | ecosystem: Environmental > Aquatic > Marine > Oceanic | place: Pacific Ocean | collected 2011-05-21 | reverse complement strand
TTCTTGGGTAAGCTGTTTGTATTTCATTGTGCTCCTCTAACTTTGGTCGGTGAGAGAAAGCTCAATAGTACAGCAGCTTGCCCTCTAACCAACTCGTCAAGAGTTGCACTTACAAATTGAATTCACGGTTCTATTTATGAACCTGTTGAATCAAATCCCGCGCGACCAGCATTAACTGCTGCTCGCGATTACGGATGAGTTGTTCAGTGAACTGCTTTTCCCGGCGCGCTGCTGCCATTAGATCGACGATCAATTGTTGCCGCTCCAGGCTTGGCACCGGTACGGGCAACGCTTCCAATACGGCGCGCCGGATACTGGTGATGACAGAACCCTCCGCCGACCGGGCAAAATAGCGTTGTGCAGGGGCTTCGTTGAAGTACCAGGCGAGATAGGCTGGGAGCACTCGCTGATCAAGGGTCCGCAGCAGATAAAAATGGGGGGCGCACACGGCCTGGCCGGGCGTCTGGTCGACATGGACAGCGACGTTCCGGTTGCCGCGGGCCGTGAAGAGCACGTCACCGGTTTGTAGCCAGTCGGGCTGCTTACGCCCCGGCAAACTTGTCCTGACCAGGTCGTCCCAATCAATACCACGCTCAGGATCGGCGTTCTTGATCTGAACTACGGCCACCTCGCCGTTACGCACTTCTTCAACCGCGCCACGGAAGGGGTAGCCAAGGCGAGCCATGGCCACATCTTTTAATTTTTCAATTTTTACTGCTTCATCTCGCATGATGCAGATACTAGACTAGAGCTCCAGCTTGTCAACTATTTTTTTGCATCATCCGAAATGAAGCACTTAAAAAGATTGTGCATAAGCCCAACAAAGCGGACACCAAACCGGACTTTTATGCACTACACTATTCCGTGTTAAATTTCTTAACTTTATGTTATTTATAGAAATATGAGCCAAGACAAAGCGGACATTGAAACGGACATACAAGCGCCCCTGGATCACGGTGAGGATATTGCCGCCATGGAGCCCCTACAGGTCAGCGACGCCGCCCCTCGTCGGGAAGCCCTTACGGAGCTCGCCGTGGAACTCGCCGCCAAATCAGCGGGCTTCAGTCGCAGCCTGCCGGACGGGGTCGTCAGTGCCTTGGCCGACCTGGTCCGGGCCATGAACTGCTATTACTCGAACCTGATCGAGGGTCATGATACCCACCCGGTCGATATCGAGCGGGCCATGCAGAACGACTACAGTGACGAGCCACGCAAGCGCGACCTCCAGCTCGAGGCCCGCGCGCACGTGACAGTCCAGCAATGGATCGATGAGGGCGGACTCGCTGGCCGCGCCACCACCATCGAGGGGGTTTGCGAAATCCATCGCCGGTTTGGCGAAGCGCTGCCGGAAGAGCTGCTCTGGATCGAAGATCCACAGACTGGTGAGCGCATTCGCATGACCCCAGGCGAGCTCCGGGGCCGCGACGTAATTGTCGGCAACCATGTCGCCATCAGCGCAGGCGCCCTGCCCCGCTTCCTCCGTCGTTTCGAGCAGGTCTATAGCCGTCTCGGTAACGCGCAGACGATTGTCTCAACGGCCGCCGCGCACCACCGATTCCTCTGGATTCACCCCTTCCTCGACGGAAATGGGCGGGTTGCACGACTAATGTCCTACGCCATGCTGAGGGAGGCGCTCGACACTGGCGGTATCTGGTCGATCGCGCGGGGTCTGGCCCGACAAGAGGCGCGCTATAAACAGCACCTGGTCGCTTGCGACCAACCTCGCCGTGGCGATCTGGATGGCCGCGGGAGTCGCAGCGAAGCCGCACTGGCGGAATTCACCGAATTTTTCCTGCAGACGTGTATCGACCAGGTGGCTTTCATGGAGCAGCTCGTTCAGCCCAACAGGTTGCGTGAGCGCATCCGGCTCTGGGTCGAGGAAGAGGTGCGCTTGGGCGGTTTACCGTCACAGGCAGGCAATGTGTTGGAAGCAGTCCTTTATCGGGGTGACCTTCCCCGGGGTGATGTCCCCAGTATCGTTGGCACCGGTGGCCGTCAATCACAACGGATTGTCTCAGCGCTCCTGAAAGCTGACGTATTGCAGTCATCCAGCTCCCGCGCGCCATTACGGATCGCCTTTCCGGCACGGCTGGCCGGCCGCTGGATGCCCGGGCTGTTCCCCGAAGCGGCTAATTGAAGGCTGTGCATAATTTGCGGGAACGCAACGGGCTACAAGAACGTACCTCGCTCACAACAAATTGGAGGTGAAATCCACGCGCAGACTTATCAAGTCACCGAGCCGACCAGTGTTGAAGCGATAGATACTACAATCGCAGCTAAGGCAACCCAAAATGCCTTAGTCGCACTCTTTTGAGCCGCTTCAGCAGATTCCAGTGAATGCTTGAACTCACAGTACTGAAGATAATTAAAATAGGCTTCTGGACTCAGCACCCAATCTTGTAACTCGCGCCGATTCTCTACGAGCCCTTCGATTGTGTCCTGTTCGGCATTCAGGACAAAAATACTTCGACGGATGAACTGAAACTCCTTTTGAGAGACTCCAGTTGCTTCACACACCTCCAACATCGAGAATGTCTTTTGTTCGAGCGCATACTCTATCAGCGCAATATACTTGTGTTTGTCCATGAGCGCCTTCACGTTACCTCCATATCGGGGCCAATAATAGCGGCGATTTGATAACTCTGAAACTGATCGGGGCGCGACGGCTACCGGGGTAGGCAAGCAATAAACGGATGTCGGGGATTACCTACATGGAAGTCAGTACAAATACCAACGAAAGAATTCGGCTATATCATTTCATCAGCAAAAAATGGGCACTACTCGATCTCCAACGCAGGCGCTTGAAAATATCCCGTCTTTTGGATCTGAATGATCCATTTGAATTTTCCAGTCTGAATATGGCTGACCCCGATTTCCGTAAATCAGTGCGAGATTCGATCCGTGACATTGCAACTGAAGCCGGGATGATATGTTTCAGTGAAAACTGGAATAGCCCAGTGCAGTGGGCTCATTACGGCGATCGACATAGAGGGCTCTGCCTAGGGTTTTCCATCTCTCGCGACCTGGCGAAGAAGGTGAACTATGTCAAGGAGCGTGAAATCCTTTTTGGCTCACTCACCCAACCAATGATCATGAAGTTAATGACTACGAAGTATATAGAATGGGCCTACGAGAAGGAGTACCGCCTCTTCCTTGAACTCAAGGAGCGGGAAAGCGACGGCAATTATTACGTTGATTTCGGCCCCGATCTCCAGTTAGAGGAGGTTATTGTAGGAGCGAACTGCAACGTTGGCCGGGAGGAACTGAGAATGAGCCTCGGAGAGGGGAACGAATCTGTAAGCGTGTGGAAGGTGCGGCCTGCATTTAAGAGCTTCAATATGACTCGAAAACTGGACTGGGCGTTTTAAGCGGAGTAACGCATGGAAGCCGATCAGGAGAGCGAAGCCGCCAGCGCCAATATTGAGCGGCTAGTGACACAGATGCCCGCCAGCTTGGCTGAAAGAGAGGCAAAGTTTTCCAGCCAGCTTATCCGAGCCAAATTGAATCCGGCGAAAAAACTCGAACGACTGTACTCGTTCATGAACGAGTTGTACTCGCATATTTTGAAGTACACACCCTGCAGGAAGGGCTGCAATGCATGCTGCCACTATAAAGTTTCGGTGAGTGACATCGAGATTGCCCACATAGAAGCCCATATAAAGAGGAGGCGGAACAAGAAATTCTTACCGAAATCCGAGTTCCACGGGACTCCATGCCCGTTCCTTCATCAGGGAAGCTGCTCAATTTACGAGGCCAGACCCCTAGTCTGCCGACGACACGTTACCCTCACCAGCACCAGCTACTGGTGCGACCCCAAGGTAAGTTTCGATGAATCATTCCCAATGATTCAAATTTCTAGTGTGGATGAGGCTTTTGAACACATTCGCAAGACATCAAATTCAGTGGAGACATACGACATACGTCAAGTCTTTGGCGATTAGCGCGGTTACTATGCCACTTTCCTCGCTAACGGAGATAATACGCCCAGCGCTCCCGAATCTCTCCTTCAGTTGGCCTTTCTTCAATCCGGAATTCCGGCAATCGCCCATCTGTGTAGACGTAGAGATAACCCCAGTCGTATTCCTCCAGCTTCGAGTTTTCACGGATCCCTGTCGCCGGCCAGGCACACTTCTCGTAATTCGAGGTCTTTTTGATCAACGCATCGCCCTCCGAGGGTGCTACGCCTTAGATGAGGCCCTGGCTGGTTTTCCCCGACTATCTTTGCGGGTCTCTCGACAGCCGTCGCGATAATTGGAGCATCCCCAAAAAAACCCGTGTTTGCCTTTGATCCGGCGTAGCTGACCGTTGCAGCCTTCGCGAGCGCAGGGGTGAGTAGTGGCAGTCTTCGCACCTTTTCCCGATGTGCGCTTCCGGGGCGTTTTCCGGGGTGGTGGGCGGTTGCCCTTCAGCGCCTCCGGGACCACCAATCCACCGGCACCCTGTTCCACCAGGCCTTCCACGCGCCCCTGGATGCTGCTCATAAAATGAGCAAGTGTCTCGTCGCCTTCCACGATCTGGTTCAGATTGAGCTCCCACAACGCCGTCATGTCGGGGAGCGTCACGAACTCGGGCAGTGCATCAATCAGCGCCTTGCCCAGATCCGTGGAGACTACCGTCTTGCGCTGCTTCTCGAGATACTCCCGTTTGAAGAGCGTCTCAAGTATCGTTGCTTGTGTGGCCGGCGTACCAAGGCCGTCCGTTTCCCGCAGCACCTTTCTGATCAACGGATCCTCCACAAACCGGGCTACCCCGGTCATAGCGTCCAGTAGTGTCGCTTCGGTAAAGGGCTTCGGTGGCGAGGTCATCTTTTCCTGCAGGTGTGCGTCGGTCACCTCGATGCGCTGCCCCGGTTTCAGGGTAGGCAGCGGCGCTCCGCCCTCCTCCGGGTCATCGGTTGCCTTTTCAGCTACGTCTACGACCGCCAGCGCGTGTCGCCAGGCATACCAGCCCGCATCGACCTCCAGGGCCTGCTTCGCCTGCAGCCTCTCATCGCCGACCGAGGTCGGCACTACGATGTCGACCGCGGTTTTCTGCAATTCCCGGGGCGGAAGAAACTGCAGCAGGTAGCGGTGCGCCACCAGGCTGTAGATGAAGTGTTCATCGGGTGACAGGTTTGCTGACGACAAGGCGCGCGTGGTCGGGATAATTGCATGGTGGGCCGTCACCTTACTGTCGTTCCAGCAGCGGCCATGCCGGGTCAGATCCACCGCATCCGTCAGAGGCGCCAAGTGATGGTCCCGGCCCAGGGTCCGGGCGATCGCTTCGCGTACCTCACTGGCCTCAGCGTGGTGGTCCTGGGGCAGGTAGGGACAATCCGAGCGCGGGTAGGTCAGCAGTTGGTGCTTTTCATAGAGAGACTGGGCCAAATCGAGGGTTCGCCGGGGAGAGAGACCCTTCAGCTTGGCGGCCAGTTTCTGCAATTCGGGCAGGGAGAACGGCAAGGGCGGTGGAATTTTCTCCGGCTTGCGAGCGAATGCCATGACCTGGCCCGCCTGTCCGGTCAGTGCGGTTGCAACGGATTGCGCATAGGCCTTGTCGATCACACGCCCGTCGGGGTCAAGGTAGGGTTCTGCTCGCTCGCCGGGTCTCCACTGGGCGGTGAAATCGGCGCCATCGGCCGTCACACTGGCCTCTACCGCATAGAACGGGTGCGCCTGAAAATCGGCGATCTCGCGGTCCCGACGCACGACCAGGCCCAACACCGGGGTCTGCACCCGACCGACACTCAGCACACCGGAAAGACCCGCGCTCCGTCCCTTCAGGGTGTAGAGTCTCGTCAAATTGAGTCCGTAGAGCCAATCCGCCCGTGCGCGGCCCACCGCGGCATCACGCAAACCGCGGTACTGGGCGTTGTCCGGCATCGCGCGCAAGGCCTTGCGCACCGCCGGCGGATTCAGGTCACTGATCAGGACGCGCTTAACCGGGGTGTTGCCGATGCCAATCTGCTCGAGTACCGCATCGACAACCCACTGCCCTTCCCGATCCGGATCCCCAGCATGAACAATCACTGTGGCCTGTTTCACATAGCGCTTGATGGTGTTGTAGAGCTCGCGGGCCTTCGGGGCCAGCTTGAGCCGCCAATCATCGGGGACAATGGGCAGGTGCTCGAGTGCCCACTTCTCGTGGGCGGGGTTGTAGTCCTCCGGCATGCACTGGGCCAGAAGATGACCGGCGCACCAGACCACCACGTTACCCTCGCCTGAGAGTATGTGTGTCTTGTGCCGCTCCTGGGGACCCGGCAACACCGCCGCGATGGCCCGCCCCAGCGAGGGCTTTTCAGCAACAAAGACTCTCATCGCTCTCAGCTGGACCTCAGGCCAAGGACGGGCCGATCGGCTGGCCTGCCATCTGCCCGCACCGTCCGTGTTGCCTGGTCGCTCTGCACCCTGATCCTGACCTTCCCGTTTTCGAGTGCTTCAACCACAATTGCCGTGTGGTCACCAATGTGGAGGGTTTCTCCCACCCTGCGTGTCAGAGTCAACATCCCTGTTTCTCCCATCATCCATATCTCGACATCAGTTCCAAGGCCTCGCGGTCACCCGAGGATGCCAGCTGCCAATGGAATTCTTCCAGCGCACTGATCACCGCCTCCGGGTCAACGTCATCGCCCAGCAGACGCTTTACCTCGTCTCTCGACACCTGCCGGGTAAAGGCCAGCAACGCCTTCACCTGGCGCGGCTCCAGTTCAAGCATGAGTGTTGTTCGCTGCATAGACCAACCTCCTGGCGGCATTTGATGAAACAAACTACTGAGCCCGCTGATCAGGGCAATGCGTCCGCGTATCGCGCCTATTTTGCGGGATCAGCCGTGACGGGCACACCCTGAATCCACCACCCTCCCCTGCCGAATGTCGTGCTATGCTTGAAAAGACGACACACTGGCTTGGAGGGCGGTGAGATGACGGTAAAAGATATGCTCTGCGGACTCGCCCGTGCTGGCGGCCAGGCTCTGCATAGCCTGAGTACTGCGGCCACCGAGGTGCTGCGTCACGCGGATTTCCAGGAACCGGAAGAGACTGATCTGGAACGGTATACGCGTGAAACACGAGACTTTTACACCAAATCCCCGAATGGAGATGGCCGTTACGACCTTGATCCAAACGGCGTACGCGATTCACTCTAGGCTCTCCCCTTCGTGGCGGCTTTTGTCGCCACTTGACCTGCGAACTGTCCACCCGTGGCACCAATTGCTCCAGTTTTTCCACCGAAATCACCTACCTGACCCACTACGTTCCCTGACTGATAGCCAACCCAGCCCACGGCAGTGAGGTAAAGGATGGGAAATACGATGTACAGAAATCGGGATATATAAAGCAGGATCAACGACTGGGTGACGCTGGTACCCGAGGCAAACACGCTCAGGCCCCCGGCACTGGTCAACAGGTGCATCAGGTTGTTATCGACCCAGAAGGCGACGGCCCAGATGAAGGTCAGGAAGTGAAACCCGAAGTAGATGACGCTGAGTGTGACCAGGGCACGCAGGCCATAGCGCCCGAATATGAGCAGGAACGGCAGCGCGATGATCATCATCATGAGCGCGAGAGGCTGGAACAGGCTGATGCCATTGCGCATCGCATAGCCTTCCCCCATCGCCGCAGGGGCTTTCAGGGCCGAGCCGATTAAGGCTACGCCCACCTCACCGGCATCCCGCGCCGCTTCACCCAGGATCAGGTAGGCGCCGGTGTTGAGCACATTCCCGGCGCTCTGGAGCAGCAGATTCTCGCTGTTACGCCAATCGGCGAACCGCCCCTGGCGAACCTGCTCAGCGCCATCGCCGTAGGTCACCGCCAGGGGCATGTCAGAACCCACCGCCTCCGCAGTGCGCTTCACGGCCAGGTATTTGCGCAGGAACACGTCCTCCCGCTCCGGCGCACTCAACGTCACCGTCGAGGTTTCCTGGATCAGGTTGTCCGCGTTGTAGATCATCTCGTTGCGCAGATCAGCAGGGATATTGTCCAGCACCCGACGGCGCAGCCCCACCTCGCCATCGCTCCACCACGCCCGGCAGCCCGGAAAGCCGCCTTCCACCTGATAGGCCTCATAGCCCGCATCCCGGGTCGCATCGAACGCAAATTGCGGGTTCGGCACGGTGCTGTAGTAACGGTCATACAACCCCGAACCCAACAGGTATTCGGAGCCCAGCCAGGTGGCGTCGTGCTTCTCCGCCTGAGTCAGGCTCGCCAGGTTGGTCCGACTGAGGCGGGAGTACGCCGGCTGCCAACAATCGTTCTTGAACTGCTCCAGCTCCTGGTTGAGTACCGGATCTTCCAGATTTGCTTCGGCCAGGCGGTACTCGACGCTCGCCACATCGTAAGAGCAGGGAATCGCCGCGACCGACGCGGCGGTCACCGCCTTGGACAGCCAGTGCAGCATCGCCCACCACAGGGGGATAGACCCGGTCTGGTCGGCCATGGTGGCCAGCGTCGCATCGTAGGTGGTCCCGGTCGCCGTGCCGGGAACGGTTTCCGGGGTATCGGTACAGCGCAGGGCCGGCTTGTGGTACTCCATGTCGGTCAGCTCAACGTCAAGCATGGGGATCGCCGCGAAGATCAGCACGCCGAGCATGGCGATGAAGTCGGCCTCAATCTTCTTGAGCGACTGGATCGCGGCGGAGCCCTCATCATCCCCGCCCTTGTGACTTTCCAGGACATGACCGAGCACCATGGCGATGATGGGGATAAACACGATGCCGGTATCCACCAGCACCGCCCAGATGCCCTGATACAGAATCCATCCGAACAGGGTGGTGACAAACTCAAAGTAACTCGCTACGCCCATCGCCCTGTTCCTTATCCCGCGCCCTGGAGCCGACTGAGCACAATCAGTCCCTCGAGGATGAGCAACCCACTAATGACGGTACGCCGCATGCGCATCCACTGCCGTAGCTGATCCGGTGTCAGCCGGAGCCAGCGCTGTCCGAGGGTTTCCCAGTAGTACCCCGCCAGGCACCAGAGCACGACACGCAGCACCTGCAATCCCGTACGCCAGGGCGCAATCGCGGTGTTCAGCTCACCGACCCGTTCTCCCGGCGCACGGGGGTCCATACCCCACCACCACAGAACCAGGGTCATCCCCACCAGTACCACCGTGGTCAGGGCCAACCAGCCCAGGTCTTTGCCGGCCCAGCGCCAGCTCATGGCGTATTCGCCCCGTCGCGGAAGGTGGAGGGCGGTACCGGTTCCACCTGCATGACCTGGTTGCGCGCGGCCTGCCGCTGCAACAGGGCCGCGGGCATGCTGGTCGCCACTCGCTGGCGGATGTCGATCTCGTAGAGCAGGTTGTCAATATCCTGCTCCAGTTCACCGATGTAGCGCTCGATTTCCTCGACGCCCACGGCGACATTCGCCACATTGGGCTCATCGCGGCCGGCGAGCAGAGCACGGCGCGCAATCATGGCTCGCTCCATCGTCCGGGCCAGCGCCATTTCCCCGGCCAGGCGGTTAATCAGTTGCGGCTGCAGGTTCACGTTTTCCTCGCGCAGCGCCTCGATCACCGGGCGGGAGATACGCAGATTGGGGCCGCCGGACACGGCCTCCAGTTCAGCGGCGGAGGGGGCACCGGCCGCCGCCACCAGCGCGGTCAGCTCGATGTCGATGTCCTCGGAGAGCCGGGCGACTTCGTGGGCCAGGCCCATCCCGGCCTGCACTTCGATCTTGTCGCAGCCGGTACAGGTACGGATGGATTTATCGCCCACCACTCGCACCGTCCAGTCGGCGAAGGCCTGCGGGGTCTCCCACTCCTCGCAGATCGCCGCCCCGGCGCAGGTGGCAGTGGCGCTGGTGGTGTTGGTGGCCGTGCGGTTGAGCAGCAGGTTGTAGCCGGCCCGGGCCGCATCGTCGACGGGTTCTATCGGCGGCTGGTTGCGGCCGCCACGGCGACCGCCGCCGACCCACACCACACCCCGGTCCACGCCCTCGGAATCGGCGTCTGCCTTGGTCTGCAGGATTTCCGCGCCACCCATGGATTGCTCGCCCCACCAGCCGCCCTTGGCCACGGTTTCCCAGCGGTCATTGCCGATCGCCTGTTCCATCTTGCCCACCAGCTCCTCGCAGGAGGTTCGAGCGATCTGGAATTCTTCGGAGGCCTGCAGCACCCCGTTTTGCAGCAAATCGTAGAGGGCCGGGTTCACCCGCTGGATGACCAGGGCCGGCAGGGAAGCCACCGCGCCGGTGGCCGCGCTGATGACATTGTCCATAAGGTCGGAGAACGAGCCCTTGATGCCCGCCAGCTGCTCACTGACCGAGACCGTCATATCGAAATTCCCGCACATCAGGTCGGTGTTCCAGGCCACATCGCCACCGACCCGTACCGTGCTGTTGCGATTGCTCGCCGGTCTGGAAATCGGCTCGCCGCCTCCGATACCGTAATAGAAGGTCTGGTCAGTGGCCTGTACCACGACGCTGGAAAACGCAGTCCAGAGCACCACGGAGAGCGTCAGGAGAATTCGGATCATGCGAGCCATCGGCACCTCCTAGAGCGTAAAAATCAGTACGGCCCCGGCGGGCTCGCAGCAGCGGTAGGGGCGCCACACCTGCCAGGCATTGCCACGGGTCTGGTTCAGCCGCCCCGCGTAGGGGTCGTGGGGATAGAGGGTGTCGTCGATATCCGGCAGCACCGCGCAGGCCTCGAGGGTCGGCGTCAGTTGCTGATACCGCGCCTCAGCCAAACCCTGCGGTAGCCACTGGCCCTGCCCCGGGGCGCCGTACGCATCAAGCGGCACATAGACATGGGGTTGGTAGTCCTGGCTGACGATATCCATCGCGCGGATCGCCGCGGTCAGCGCACTTTTATAGTCGTGGCCCTGGGTGACGAAGCCGTGCCGCGGGTACAGGCTGGCAAAGGTGGCGGCGCCCCGCCCTACCCGTTCGAAAACATGAAGCAGCGACAGGCCCGCTTCGACCGTGGGGTCGCGCCAGGCCGGGTCGAAGTTGCTCACAAAATAGGGCGTCATCGGATAAGTAAGCGGTGTGCAGAACGGCAGCGCCTCGGTGCTGGCCGCCGCGAGCAGCCAGTAATCGGCCACGCCAGGCGAGCCGATCACATCGCTGTTTTTGAATTTGAGCGCCTGCTCGCGCACGGTCGCGCCACCTTCGTCGCTGGCACCGCCGTCCTCCGCAAACTCGGTGGATCGGGCAAAGCCATTGGATTCTGGCCAGCTGGTGTTGCCGAGAAAGGGGTAGGCGGTCACCACGACTTCGGGGATGTAGTGCTCCGCCCGCACCGAGAAGTCGAACTCACACCCCAGCGGGGTACAGGTCATCCAAATACAGATGCCGATGGGCTGGTAAGCCTGGCAGGTAAGGTCCAAGGCCGCGGTGACAATCTCGGTGGTGCTGACGGTGGCATTACCACCGGTCATCTGGGCGCTGGCCGGTCCCCACCACACCAGCAGACAAAGCAGACACGCGCTAGCGAGTCGCACGGTAGGCCTCCACTTTCCGCAGGGCCTCGGCCACATCGTAGATGCCGTACACCACATAGCCCGGCGATACCAGCACCGCGGGCAAGCGCTCGATTTGTAGCAGTTGCGCCATTGCCGCCGCGGTGGCTTTGTCGCGCACGGCCGCCAGGACCGCCCGGCCGGTCGGCGAGCTCAGCCGGTCCAGCGCCTCGCGCTTCGCCTGTTCAGTATCGCCAGGATTGGCAAACGTCAGACGCGCCAACGGCATCCGGGTGTCACCCAGGGTATAGACCGCCGTGGCATGCTCAAGCCCGCGCAGCGGCGGCAGATCCTCGGCGGTGAAGACCGTGACCTCAAACCCGTGGGCCGGGGCTATATAAAGAAGAAGGAACAGTCGGTGCAGCACACTACGCATGACCGATCCCCCGGGCCCGGTCGATCTGCTCCGCCACCTTCAGCGCCGCCTCCAGTTCGGTACAGCCATGCTCGCGCATCAGGGCATTGCGCGTGGCTTTTTCGTGCTTCTCAGTCTGGGCGAGGGCCAACATCAGTGACGGCGGCACATTGCGGGCCAGGTACTCATGGCGCTCGGTCATCAACACCCCTTCGGTGTATTGGCCGGGGGCCTTGCTGGCGGAGAGCAACATCGCGCGCTGGCCATCATCGAGCTGGCGGTATTCGCCCAGGGCCTCGACCTCCTCCTTGGGCATCACCAGGCACAGCCACCACTCGACCATGTTCAACATCTTCTTGGCCGCCGCCGGGTAGTCCTCCATGTTCTGGGTGGCGCTCCACAGCCAGGCGCCGAGCTTGCGCCACATCTTGACGATTTTCACCAGAAACGGCGCCAGCAGCGGGTTGGTGGTGATCACGTGGGCCTCGTCGATGGTCACGACGATCTCCCGGTCGGTGAACTGATCGCGCTCCGCGATGTGGTTGATCCGGTTGAGGCAGCTGATCACCGCGATGGCGAGGTTGGCCTCGTAGCCCTCCCGGGCAAAGGTGGCCAGATCGATGATGGTGACATCCGCCTCCTGCCAGGGGGTTCCGGCCGAATTGAACACCTCGCCGTTGAACGCGTGGGTGTACATATCAATGGCCTGGCCCATGTTGCGCAGTTTGTTCGCCTCCATGTCGGTCTGGGCCTGTTCTGCAAGGGTAAAAAACGCATCGCGCACATCCTGGGTCAGGGTCGGCCGGTCCTCTGCGTGGGCAGCCCGTGCCGCCTCGAGAATCGCCCGGCGGATCATGCTGCGGTCGGCCCGGCGGATCTCCCGCGCCTCCCGTTCCTCGCCGCCGGTAATCATCAGCAGGGCGACGATCTCCAGCTCACCCATGATGTCCCGGGGCTCGTCCTCGTCGTCCTCCGCCGGCGCGGCCTCCAAGGTATCGAAGACCGGGCCATCGATATCGAGCAGGAGATGGGCATCAGCGAAGGGGCTCAGGGTTACACCGCTGCCGGGTTTCAATGACACCTGGTTGACCGACAGGCCGAGGGAGGCAAACCACTGCCCCAGCAGCCCGAAGGAATTGCCGGCCTCGATCACGAACAGCCGCGGCCGGTGGATCGCCATCACATGGGCCAGCATGGCAATCACCGAGGCGGACTTGCCCGCGCCGGTGGGCCCCAGGATCAGCATATGGGCATTTTTCTGGCGGTCGGCGGGATTGAGCGGGTCAAAGAACATCGGCTCGCCACCCCGGTTGAACAACGCAATCCCGGGATGGCCGGTCCCCCGGGCGCGCCCGAAGAAGCACGACAGGTTGGCCATGTGCTGCACCAGGGTGATCTGGGCGCCCCGCCAGCCCTCCTTCGCATCCTGCGCCGGGTCGTAGACCATCGGCAGGTTGCGGATCGCCGCATCCAGCGCCGTGAAGTCATCCCGCGGCGCGATGGCCCGGAAGCCGTAATTGAGCAAGCGTGCGCGCAGGGCCGTGGTGCGCTCGTTGAGGTCGGCCACTGAGTGACCGCGCAGGTACACGGCGTACTGGGCCCGGTAGAACTTCTGCCGGGAGGCCAGAATCTCCCGCGCCGTCTCGCAATCCTTGCGTACCTGGGCTGACTCGCTGTTCTCGCCAATGGCCGAAGCGTCAATGGCCTGGATGTGGCTCTCCACCGTGTCCTGGGGGATCACCACCAGGGTGCTCACGAACACACTGCCTGGCGGCAGGAAGTCGATCAGGGTGTTGTGCGCATCCCCCCGCCGGGTCTCCCCGGTCACCTGCCCGACCGCGGGGCGCCGCCGCAGGCCATCGATCGACAGGCAGCGCAAGGCGGACGGGCCGAACCACCAGCACTGGTTGTCCTGGTCACTGCGCGGGTGATCATAGAACAGGGTTTCGGCGAAACGGTCCCCGTAAGGCAGAGTCTCGTCATCGCAGCGGGTTTCCCGCAAAAAGGCCTTCAGGTCGCCGCCAAACAGCTCCGTGCCATGGTTAAAAAACCCTAGCAGCCAGTCGTGGAATTCAGCGCCACTCAGCCGGCGCACCTGGACCCCGGCGGGCTGCAGGGCATGGGTAAACTTGTCCACCGCATCGGCCAGGTCCAGTAGCGCCATGTCGCGATCCATTTGGGGCTCGTGCTTGCCCCGTCGGCGCTTGTGGGCCGGAAACTTGCGGTACAGCACCAACAGGTTGCGGCGCACCGCACCGCGCCAGGGACTGTGGGTCACCACAGTGTCCGTAAACAGACCGCCGGGTTTGCTGATCCCGCGGTAGTGGCGGTTGAGCAGGGCCAGGTAGGCCTCGGTATAGTCGCTCCCGCGGGCGGCGGGACGCACGTAGTTCGCCACCGCGGTCGCGGGCCCATCGAGGTCCGGCTCATCGAAGGTGTAGGTCTGGATCACCCAGGGCGCGGTGTCGTGTTCATCAAAGCTGTCCTGCAGGGCATCCTGCACCGTGTCGCGCACCTGACCCAGGTAGTCTGCGGTACGCCCCTCGGTGCCGATCGGTGTCACTTCCAGGACCGCCCCGACACTGACCCCATCCGCCAACAGGATCGCCTTGTGCTCGGGCAGCGCCTCCACCCAGGGCAGGAAGTCCACGAAGGAGCGCTGGCGCCGGTAAAGACCCCGCTGCGTGGATTTCGACAGCGGCCGCTTGCGTACCGCGTCCGCGCGCCGGGGTGTCGGTTCCGAGGCGGTCATTGCTCGTCCTCCACGCTGGCATCCAATGGCAATTCCCCGGCAGCGTCATCCGGTGCGGTTTCCGGTGCTGTTTCTGGTAACAGGGAGCGCCCCTCCAGGTGACTGCTCTTGTGATAGCGCGCTTCGGAGGAGCGGGTGTTGGGCGCACGCTGGCCGGTACCCGTCGGGGTGTCCTGGGGGTTGCCCGTCGTCACTGCGGCCCCGGCCAGTGCGGTCGGTGTGGTGCGTTGCGACTCGCCCGGCAGGCGGTAATGCACCTGGTCATACAGCGGGATCACCGTGCTGTAGCCGGGAATCGGCGCGCGAGTCCGGGTCGCCAGGTGCGGGTAGACGTAAATGACGATGTCCGGATTGTCGAGGCGCGGGAACAGGTTGTCGATTTCGGTGGCGACTTCGCGGGTGTAGGGGAGGTAATCGAGATCCTCCCCGGCCGGTTGTGCATCGATGTGCCGGTACATCGTGGATGCATGCTCGCGCACCGTGTCCTCGCAGTCCTTCATGGACGTTGCCGCGTCGGCCAGGGCGAGCTCCTTACAAACGTCCACCGCCTGCAGCGGATCGAGGTCGTTCTGCCCTTGCACCGTCATCGCCCCGCGATAGATGTCCAGCATGGTGTCCTCCGTCTCGGGGAGGATGGTCTCCTGACTGGCGCAGCCGACAAGCGCCAGCGCAGCAGTCAGCAGAGCGGGGGATTTAATCCAGTGCACGGTAGTCTCCTTGCCGGGCACTCAGGTGATTGGTGCGCCGACCGTTGGGGTCGTAGTCGATTTCCAGTTGTTCGGTGATGTGCAGGCTGACCCGGGCGCCGGGATCGACGTAAATGGCGTCGAACTGCTGGGCCTGGCGTTCATCCAGCCAGCGGGCGATTTCCAGGCTGCCGTCGGCGATGGCCTGGCCGAGGATGTACTCGCCCATATCCCCGGTGACGATGGTGCCCACCCCGGCGCCACCGCCGTCGAAGGTGGTGATCTGCGTGGTCTGACTGGCGGCCGCCGCTTCCGCCGCCGCCGCGGCACTGACCACACCAATCCGCTGGGCGAGGTAGGTGGAGGCGTTGGAGATCCGCTGTCCCACCACACAGGGGTTGCCGTACTCGTCGGAAAGCTCACCGATAACGATGTTTTGTTGCTGGGTGTTGCCCTCGTAGACGTTCTCCGCCTTCGGCACCGTCCGGATGGTTCCGTCCTCGAATACGAAGGTGATGGAGTGCAGATCCCCGCGCACGCAACCGAGGGTCCAGTCCCCCACCGCCTTGCCGCTGGCAATGGCGTAGGCCACTTCGGGGACCTCGATACCATTGGCGGCCAGGTTGTCGGTCCCGATGATGACCTTGAAGCTGTAGGGGTCGGTCACCTGCGCCCCGATGGGTACCCGGCCCACCAGGGCGGTCATGGCGGTGGCATTCATCAGGGTCGCGTTACGCGGCACCGTGTACCAGGGCACCGGGGCTTCCTCGGCGGCGGCGCCACTCGCAGGCGTCGGCAGGCCCAGGCCTTGGCCGCTTCGGCCGGTCACCCGGTTCAGGTGATCGCTCAGGCTGTTGCCCGCGCCGCCAATCCCGCTCCCCAGCGGCGCCACCCAGGTGATGGCGTCCGGGGCGACCGCCGCGCCGGTACCGCTGCCGGCAAAGCCACCGGCGGATAGACCACCACTGGCCAGGCGGCCCTCGACGTCCCGCGCGTGTTCCTCCAGTTCGCGCAGTTGCTGTCGCACCCGCTGCACATCGTCGTCCAGCTGAGCCTGTACTTCGCGGCGGGTATTGTTCAGCTCGGTATTGAGGCCTCGCCCCAGCCGGGATTCCATCTTGCGCAGCTCGGCGTTGTCCTTGCGTAACGCGACATTGGAGTCACGCAGAGCATCGGCTTCATCGCGCAGGTTTTTCACTTCCGCCACCAGGGTTTTCACCGTGTCCGCCTCGGTGTCGCCTTCGACGCCCAGATCAACGGCCAGCCCCCGTGACACCGGAGCGCCACCGGCCACCCGCAGGGCCTCCTCCGTGGTGCGGTGCTCCCGGCCGCAGCCCCGAAACAGCAGGAGCATCACCAGAAGCAGCAGCGCCGTGCTGCCGACCTGCATCCAGCGATTCGCGCCGATCGCACTCATTGGCCTGCCCCCCGGATCACGTTGCGGATGGGCCGGTCCGTGACCACGAACAAGGTGGTGCGGTTGTCGCCCGTGGTCCCGGTGTTGCGACCTGGCAGGCTTCGGGTATAGAACGCGCTGGCGATAAAGTGGGGATCAACCCCGGTGCGGTGGGCGTGGGGTGTGTGCATCACCTTACGGTTATCCAGCGCCACCGGGTGGCTCGCTTCATTGGTCACCACGAAGGCCGTGACGAAGAAGTCGCCCGCGGACCAGGCCTGATAGGGCTGGATCACCAGTGGATGACGGCCCGCGTCATAGAGCCGGCCCTGGTTGCCCGCCAGTCCCACCGGGACTTTTTTGACACCCGGCAGCGGTGCGATCAGGCGCTGGGGCGCATAGATCGACTGGGCGGCATAGCGCAGCAACTCGAACAGATTGGCCTCGCCCGGCAGCGGGCCGCCGGCGTTTAAGCCCGGCTTACCCAGGAAGGTCTCGCTCCCCGCCAGCACCACCTGCAGGGTGTCCGCGGTCGCAGGCGGTTGTTTGAGGGTGCGGGCGCTGACGTCGAATAACAGGAACTCACCGCTCTCCAGACGCAGCTGCACCCGCTGGGTGTCGAAGGGCTCCAGCGCTGTCCAGTAGGCCGCGCCACCGGTGACCAGGGTCCGGAATACGTTGGGATTGGTGAGTGCTGGCGGCAAGCCCACCTCGGCGTTACCTGGCAATATCAGCAGCTGTTCAACGCCGACCACCAGCTCCACCGCGATGGGTGTCTTGCGCCACACCACCGTTTCCGCGTGCGCCGCGCCACTGAGTACGCTGCCAGCCGCCAGGCACAGCAGCACCAGGCATTGCAGCCCTTGTCGCATCCGTCTCATGTGGCACCCTCCCTTTCCGGTTCGTTGATCTCGATGACCCGCGGCACATCGGCCAGGCAATCCAGCGCCAGTCCCCAGGGATTGGCCTGCGGATCGACGTCGTAGGCCACCACGCGCAGGGGATAATGAATCAGGCGATCCTTGACCCGCTCGCCCCGGTAGGTTTCCTGCACGTGCAGGTCGAGGCCGACCACCCACTGGTTGGGGGCCACCACCTGCACCCGGGCATTGGAGAAACCCCGGCCGGGGATTTCCCAGACGGAACGCTGGCGACCGTTGATCTCGCGCTCGCGCTCGTCCAGGTCCTGCAATCGCTCCTCAAAACAGGCAGGCGTAAAGAACGCCCGCAGGCTGTGAATCTGGTTGTAGTAGTCCTCCTTGCCGTCCGCAGGCCAACGGTTGAGCTGCTGAAACACGTAGTGGGCAAAGACATAGATGCTGGCCTTCGGGATGTCGCCGAGCTGCTGCACCGCACCGCGGCTCAAATCCGGTGGATAGTGCAAGCGGATGTTATCGGGCGCCCGGCTCCAGCCGACCAGGGCGACCAGCAGGAGCAGGCTCAGGATGGCGAGCACACCCAGCAGCAGGCGGATCATCGCGTCCTTGGAATGGACCAGGCTGTCGTAGCGGCTCATGGCGTTCTCCAGCGGTGGATGTCCCAGCTGCGGCTTTCCCGAACCAGGGTGCGCGGCGCCAGACCGCGATCCTGCAGCCAGGCCTGGATCGCGATAACGTGGTACTGCCGGGGTTTGCCGCGCTTGACGACCCGCAGGCGCTTGCCGATCAACCACAGGCTGGCGAACACGAAGGCCAGGGACAGCGCGAAACCCATCAGGGCAACTCCCAGCAGCGCGCCCACCAGCGTCGACACCGGCACCCAGACGCCCAGGCACAGCAGAGCGGCGTACTTGATCTCCGAGTTGGTCATCGACAGGAAGACGACCGGCTCCTCATTGAGCCGGTCGGGCAAAAAGTCGATGTCGCGGCGTGCACTCATCAGAGAATCGTCGCCGCCTCGGTCAGCAGAAAGACGATGAACACCAACAGCAGTACGCCGGCGCCAAAGTTGATGCCCAGTTGTCCCCAGGTGCCCTTGCCGTCCTGCACCTCGGAGTAGGCGCCCAGGGTGTTTTTCACGACGACAATCATGGCCAGCGTGGCCAGCGCCAGGCCGATGAAGACGCCAATATCGAAGGCGTAGTCCTGCATCAGCCCGATATAGTCACCGTCCGTGCTGCCCCGGGACGGCGGCGCCGTGGTCGGCAGGCCCTGGGCGAGTGCGCCGCTGGTACCGGCGCCCAGCAAGAAGCCGGTAACGTACAGCCCCAGGCGCTGCCGGCTGGCGCGCCAGCACGCCTGGATGCCTTGATAGGCGGTGATCAACAAGTTCTCTCGTTGCATAGTCAGGTCCTCTCAGGTTCCCCACACGATGTTGGCGATGGCCATAATGACCATCGCGATGAATGCCGCGCGGACAACCTTGCCGGCGGCCTCCGGGGTCTTGACCCCTGGAGTCTTGAGGAGCTGGTAGGCACTGATCGCGACCCAGGCGAGCCATACCAACATCAGAACAATCAGCACCGATACCACCAGGGTGTGCACATCCGCCGCGCTGTGACCGCTGCCATTGGCACCGTCGAAGGCGGTCTGCTGTGCGGGGCTCATCAGTGGCATGGCGTCCCTGTCTCCTACACGAACTTCTTGAACCGACTGGCGGCGATGTAGACCATCCCGGCGGTCAGCAACAGGGTCGGTGCGAACAGCAGCGCCGGGGGCACCGACCAAGGCAGCATCAGGTACAACGTGACCGTCAGCATCACGCTCGGGGCAATCCAGCGTTTGGCTTTATGGAACACGTACGCGCTCTCGTGGCCGCCGGTGAACTTGCGGATATCCCGGGCCACCAGGCCCTCGAACAGGCCAGCCACCATCGCCAGGGCGTAACCGGGCAGAGCCAGCGCCACAATCACCAGACGCAGCAACAGCAGCTTCACGGTGTTGATCGCCGCCACCCCATACACGCCCGCCGACGCGGTGAGTCCGACAAAGGACAAACCCCGGTCGAATTGGCTCCAGGCCATGGCGGTGAGCTGCGTGGGCCGTAGCGGTGACAGCGGGTAGTCGTCGATGGCCTCGACATAGCCTCGCTCGGTAATGAGCAGGTCACGGCTGTGGGTACCCGGCCACCAACCCAGCGCGATTCCGGCCCATTCCAGCAGTACCGAGAGCAGTGAAGCTGTTAGTGCCGCACCGATCAGCGCACCCAAGATGGCCAGCGTCATGCCGATCGGACCGCGCTTTACCGGTCTTGCCGGTGCGTCATCCCGCGCAGTACGGGCGGTGGCATCGCGGCTCATGATTGCCAGCCCAGGGGCGTCGGGGTCGCCCAGTCGGTGCTCGCGGTATAGCTGTGCTGGTAGTCCCGGCGCATGGCCTCGACCATGGCCTGCAGGCCGCTGGGCAGCTCCGCGTCGTCGGAAAACAACGGCAGACGCAGCTTATAGAGACGACCGGCGATCAGGGCGAAGGCATGGCCTTTCGGTAATGCGTCGAGGTCCCCTGCGTGGATCATCGGCACCCGCTGGCTGGAGATCCGCTGGCGGGTGCTCGACGTGAAATGCACATCATTGGTGGGATCGGCGCTGTCAGTGCTGCCCGAGTCCAACATGAGATGGTTGATCTCGACGTCCTTCAGGCGTGTGGTCAGCAGTTCCGCAGTGGCTTTTTCCTTGACCCGCAGCATGATGATGGTGCCGAGGTTGCCCACCACTTGCCCCGCCCGCGCCGGGTTATCAAAGCGGGCGATGATGTCCGAGAGAGTCTGGGTATAGACGGTCAACTGGAAGCCGGCACCGCCGGCCTTGTTGGCCAGCGGAATGAACTCCCTGCCCACCAGTTCATTGAACTCATCCGCGTGCACGCAGACTTTTTTCAGGGGCGCGCCGCGCTGTGCGTCCTTATAAAGACTGCCCGCCACCGAGGTGAGGTCCGCGAACATGGCGTTGCCCACCGCACTGGCGACATCCGGGTCAGAGAGCGCGTCCAAACCGACATAGACGATACCGCCGCGCTCGATCACGCGCTTCCAGGACAGCCGCTCCGTGGTGTCCTCGGGATTGCTCTCCGGGGAGAGCAGGCGCGCCACCGGACCCGAGGTGAGTTTTTCCAGCAGGGGATAGAGGCTGGCCACCAGCTTGTCGAAGTGGCTCTTGTCGTGCTCGAAGGTTTTGATCAGCGAGGTCGCCGTGGGGTCACTCAGGCCATGGCGCCGGAAAAGCTCGACACTGGCCCAGGCGGTGCGATCCCGGCCTTTATATTGCGTCGGCATTTTGGCCTCGCTCTCGACCAGCTCCGCGAGCTGTTCGGCCCATTCCTCGGCCTGTTGTTGCCGGGCCACGCAGGCGAGGTAACGCACCACCAGAGCGTCGATATCGGTACTGCACTCCAGCAGCACCTGGTAGTTGATGGGCTCGCCGAGGACATCGAGCACCTTCGCCAGCACATTGACGTAGCGCCAGGCGAACTCCCTGAAAGCTGCGGAATTACCTTCATTGGGCAGTTGCCCGGCGATGCGGCTCGCGACTTCCGTCACCCGGGAAAACGAGCCCACCGGGTTATAGGCCACCGACTGTTCGGTAAAGCCCAGGTGAAACACCTGGAACTCCCCAGCCCTGCCCGCCCGGCGGGCCTCGGTATACAGGCGCGCCAGCAGATCGCCGTCCCCTTTGGGATCAAACACGATGACCACGTCGCCACTGCGGATATCCTGACTGGCGATCACTTCCAGCAGGCGGGTTTTGCCGACCCGGGTGGTGCCGACGACAAAGGTATGGGCGACTCGTTCGGCCTGCTGCAGGGTGACGTCCTGTTCCTTTTCAAACAGTCCGACCCCGTGCAATTCCGGGCTGCCCTCCACATAGGGCCGCGGCGGGAAGGGGTTCAGCAGCCACTGACTGTTCAGCGGTGCCATCAGCGGTTTCAGGGGTGTGGTACTGACGGCGTCCACCGTCGCCCGCGCGCTTCTATAAAACAGGCCGCGGCGGTCGAAATAAGTGTGCTCGGTGCGCTGGGTATCGGCGTAGCGCTGGGTATGTCGTGCATCCCACAGAAAACCCCGGCCCAGAAACAGCTCGCCTAGCGGGGCACGGAGTTTTTTAGGGTGGATGCGGTAGCTCGGCAACACCCGCAAGCGACGCTGGTAGCGCAACAAGCGGGTCATGCGCCGTGACAGCCACAGGGCGCGCACGGAGCAGGCAGCGGCCAGACCATAACCGACGCCTCCCGGCAACAACAGCACCTGGGGCGCGCCCACGCCCAGCAGGGCCAGCGCAATGTGTGTCGCGATGGCAGACTGTTCCACCGGGGGACGCAGCAGGGCTTCGATCGGCGCGCTCATGGGCCGCCCTCCCCTGCCCTATCCAGTTCCAGGATACCCTGCGGTACCACCAGCACGGGGTAGGTCGTGATGCCGTAGGCTTCCGTCAATCCGGTGTCGGGATACAGCGCCAGTGACAGACCGGCGGCCTGCGCCTTCTTCTGCAGTAGCAGCCAATCGTCCCGGTTCGCCGCCTGCACCACCATGCCGGTCGCATTGATCGACAGTAAGGTCGGGAGTGTCCTGACCAGCCAGTCGAGGCTGGCGCGATCCATGCCCATTATAAAGAAGGGCTGTACCGGTGCCTCGGTCCGCTGCAGCGCCGGCGATCCGCGCTGCAGTTGCCGGGGCATGAGGGGCAAACGGGTTTCCAGGGGCATCACACCCTGCTTTGGCATACTGTTCGCGCGGCTATCGCTTTGCGGCCGTGGTTGGGCGAGCGATTGAATATAAGGAGCCGTCGGCACCGCTTGTGCCCCGCTGTAAACCACCACCGGTGCCCTGGTGGGTTGTACGGCCTGTACCGGCGCAATCGCCTGCCCGATGAGTAGCGGTACGATAAAAAGCGGCCTAATGCGCATCGGCCACCTCCCGTGCAATGGGCTCGCTCATCCCGGCGGACTTCTCGGCGTAGTGCGTATGCAGGGACCTCACCCGTTCGCGATAGGCCGCTGCTGTTGCCCGATCCCCGTCGGTGATCTCACGGGGGCGGTGATAGTGTCCTACCGCCAACCACCAATCACCGGACCGCTCAAAGCGTTCCTTGAGGAACGCGGCAGCGAGCTTGGCATTCACCACGGGGTCAGTAAGCCGCCAGGGCGAGTCAATCCGCTCGAACTGCCAGTACCAATTGAGTTGCAGCGGCCCCACATCGACGCGCAACTGACCGTTTTGCAACGCCATCATCAGGGCGGCGAACATGGCGTCGCGATCGGGGTAAAAATGGGCGTCGCCCGCGATGTTCAGGGTCCAGGGCCACGGCGCGAACTCCCCGTCCCGCTCCCGCCCGGACTCTGCCAACGCCATCGCATAGAAAATATCCCTGGGTACGCCGACGTAGTCAGCGACTACGTCATAGTGCGCACGGTCGGCGATCGCGAACGTTGCAACGCCTCCCAGGACGGCGCCGACCAGCGCTTGCCTCATTCGACGCGGGCCCATTGCCCTACCCCATCCCTGCGGTAGATGGCCGGCAGATCGACTTCCGTGCGGAATTGATCGCCGTGATTGAGTGTTGCCCTGCCCTCGGCGAGCGCCTGTTCCAGCCGTGGGAAGTCTGCGGCCCAGTCACGCAGCGCGGCGTCATCGCCGCGAGCGCCGACCACGTGCACATCGAGTGGGCCCGGGTAGCGCTCGAGCAGCTTGATCAAACGGTTGCGGCCCGTCGTACTGCCCAGTCGGAGAATCAGCGCGGTGCGTTGAGAGAATGGGCCCCCCGTCTGCGCCTGTTGGGGTAGGCCGTTGGTCGCGAGGCGCGGCGTCTGTGGGTAGAGGCGTTGCCAGGCGTCATCGACGGCGACTTGAAAGGCGAGCTCCTTGCGAGTGCGTTCAAACTCGGCTTTGACGAACAGCTCGGCAAAACGCCGGCGTTCCGCGGCCGAATCCGTGCTCACCCCAAGCGCCGTGATGGGATCGAGGCCCGGCGACCATTGCCCGCGCCGGCCCGCCATGAGGCCCTGATAGCGCCGAAATTCGGCTTCACTGAGGCCCCACGTCCGGGCGCCTTCAGCCAAAGGAATCTCGCGGGTGATGACGACCTCGGGAGATTCAGCGGCCACGACCCCGGACAGCACTGCCAGCACTGCCAGCCATCGCCACCTCATTGCGCCAACGTCCGCCCAATCGCCAGGTAGTCGACGTCGGGGTCAAACCCATCGGCCTTGAGGGCGCCGCGGGTCTTCAGGTGCAGTTCATACTGACGGCCCCGCGGCACCTGCCCCTCGCGACGCCAGCGGTAAATGTTGTGCGGCGTGGTGTTCAGTGCGCGAGCCGCCGCCGAGGCGTTGTTCCCGAAATAGCGAATCACTTCCTCCACGGACATACCCGAAGCTCCCTGTCTGAGGACGCGACCACCACCGCCGGTAGTCGCCACAGAAACTACTGCATTCTCGGCAGAGACCCGTTCACCGTAGGGTATCCCTGCCTCGATCTCTCCAGAGCAGGGACCGTGCCAATCCAACCAGCGCCGGATAACAGGATTCTATTGCATTGAATTTACTGAATTTTCTAGTATTCCATTGCCTTATACGCCTTCTCGCTGGCAGGAGGGGCAGCGCGGACGATCACCCGCGGACGCGTCCGGACGTGTCCGCCGGTCGCGGGCATCTCATCGGACTCACCCCACTCGGCGCGGTAGCGTTACCAGGCCCGCTCACGCATACTCAAGACGTCCCCTCTCGGGGACCCATGAGAAAAACACAACCCGGAGTGCAATCTATGGCAGGTAAATTCGACCTGAAGAAAAGTCCAAGCGGTAAGTTCATGTTCAATCTGAAAGCCGGCAACGGCCAGATCATCCTCACCAGCGAGCTGTATGAGAGTAAATCGGCCGCCGAGAATGGCATCGATTCGGTCAAGAAAAACGCGGCAGACGATGGCCGCTACGACCGGAAAACGTCCAAAGCGGGCGAGCCCTACTTCACCCTGAAGGCCGGCAACGGTCAGGTGATTGGCAAAAGTGAGATGTACTCAGGGGCGGCAGCGATGGAGAACGGCATTGAATCGGTCAAGAAAAACGGGCCGACAGGTGAGGTTGTCGACAATACCTGATTACGCTCTCGTTACCTGGTCGGCCCCTGCCGTACCCGGGTTCCTCACCCTGGAACCCGGCGGGCATCCTCCTTCCGGTCGCTTTTCAATGAGAACGACTACACTACTCCTCTCTGTGTCAGGCCTACCCTCCCGGGCGCCAGCACTGCAGAAAAGGGGTTCGTGACATGCCAAGTATCCTGGACAACCCACCCAGTGATATCGCCAGTGAGCTGAATGGTCTTGCGCTAGCACTCGACAGCAGTATCCCCGCCAAGCAGCCCGGCAAGAATCTGCTGATCGCCAGCTGGAATATTCGGTCGTTTGGCTCGCTGACACGGACGTGGACTGCCTCCTCCAATGATTCTCCCAAACGAGACCTGCGTGGTCTGCGTACCATTATCGACATCATCTCCCGCTTTGACGTCATCGCCCTGCAAGAAGTCGTGGGAGATCTGAGAGCCCTGCGGGACATGATGAGGTTCCTCGGGGACGACTGGTCATTCCTGATGACCGATGTGACGGCGGGAGACCGTGGCAACAATGAAAGGATGGCCTTTGTGTTCGATCGCACCCGCGTCAAACCCTCTGGGCTGGCAGCGGAAATCGTTATACCACCAGAGTGGAAGGACGATTTGCAGCCGGATGCCCTGGTCAAGCAGTTCGCCAGAACACCCTATGCCGTCAGCTTCAAGGCCGGCGAGCAGACCTTCATTTTGGTGACCTTACATGTCGAGTTTGGCCACTCTTCGGCTGATCGAATCGACGAGCTTCGCAACATTGCGCGCTGGATGAGAGAGTGGGCGGACCGCTCTAACCGATGGCATCAAAGCCTACTGACCCTGGGGGATTTCAATATCGATCGCCGGGGCGACGATCTCTGGCAGGCTTTCACTTCGACCGGGTTGACGGTGCCTGACGACCTCCACCGGGTACCCAGGACGATATTTTCAGACCCGGCAAACCCCGATCTCGACAAATTCTACGATCAGATCGCCTGGTTCGAGACGGGTTCCAAAAAGCAAAGGATCGAGATGCACTACGTCCGAGGTGGGGGATTTGATTTCCTGCCGCACGTCTATACCAATACTGGCCTCAGCAAGGCCTCAATCTCTTACCGGGTGTCAGACCATTACCCTCTGTGGGCAGAGTTTCAAATCTAATGCAGTTACTGCTGATCAGGTGAGGCCAAGCTGCAACGCCCAATACCAAATTTCACTTCCTCATTTCTGATCCACGGGCCCGGCAGGTCATCCTCCGCACTCTCGGTGTACTCAAGTGACCGCTAGCGCTACCAGTCGCCGCAAGCGACTTGATGTTTTATATACACTGGATACCTTGCCCGCCTTAATATCTTCCATGCCTTCTGCAATCGCCTGATCCAGGCACTGCGTGTGAAGGGCATGGACCTTATCGATACGGACAGGAGATTGCTGTGCCTTACGCAGGGCTTCGTCAGCCCCTCGTTTCGCTTCTGTCGCCCTGGAACCTTTCACTGTTCCTCCCTCTGTGAATAGCCAGCACAGGCTCCCATTGCCCTGAATGTCCCCAAGACCTCAGGTCAGAGCCCGGGTAATGGCCACACTGGCGAGCGGCTTGCCCCAATCTGGCATTGGATTAACGGGTGGGCTGATGAACTGCTCGCCCTGGAGCGAAAACAGACAAACCGGGGTGGGGCCTGACCCCGTGTCCTCCGCCGAGTTGTCGAAGACACTGACCGCAGTACAGCGCGGGATCAGCCCCATCAGGTTGTGAATCGCGCTGATCCAGCGCTCGCGAATCTTGGCTTCGGGAATCGGGTGACCACCCCGACTGACCCGCGCCGCCACCCGCGCAATGTGTAGTTCAGGCGATGCCAGCCCGACGAAAAATACCCGAACCTCCTCGCCCCGATCAATCGCATCGTGCAGGGTCTGGCAAATGGTGTTGCCACCGAGGGTCGTTTCGAAGATATAGTCCTGACCTTCATCAATCGCGCGCAGGAGTTGCTCGTAGCCCATCTGCCAGGCCTGGCCGTTGGCCTCGGCCTCCGACAAGGCCGGGTTGTCAGCCCGCAGATCCCGGGCCACTTCGTCCGGGTTGAAGTAATCGGCCCCCTTGTGACGGATGTTGGCGCCGGCCACCGAGCTCTTGCCGGCACCGTTCACGCCGGCGATAACCGTGATCACAGGGTTTCGGTCTTGCCTGGCGCGTAGGTTTGCCGCAGTTCCTCACCCGTCACAGCAAACAACGCATCTGCCGCACGACGCGAACCCGGCGCAGTAATCCGTTCATACAACGCCTCATACTTGTCGGTGGCCCGGGCAATCTCCTTTTCTTTCACCTGATCCACCAGCTCGGCACACAAGGCCTTCATCCGTACCATCTCCTCATAGTGATCGACACTGACAACCACCGCGGCATCACGCTTGCGAATCTGCAGGCGCAATACGCCCTCTCCCTCACTGATTTGTGCGAGTGAGGCCTCTATCTGGCGGCCGAAATCACGACCACCCTTGCTGCTCAAGGTCGCCGCCGGCGTCAACCAGGACAGGCCTTGCATCAATCGCAGCGCCTGGGCAACGACTCCCCGTTTCGCGGACTCTCGCTTCTGGACCTTTACCGCCTTGCTTTCCATCTCGGATTCCTCGCTCAGTCACCCTTGCCTGGATTATAGCGCGAAAGCCCTCTTATGGCACTAATGGCACTTATCGCCTTATATGGCACTTTTCAGCCACAATAGACTGCCACCACCGCGAGGCGTTCGTGGCCGAGCTCGCGGGACACCTGCTGCCGGGCCTCCCGGTCTCGCTCGCGCTGCTCGGACGTCAACGATTGCCGCGACGGACCTCCCGCAGCGGGACAGGGCCAGCCGGCAATCTGCTCGTAGCGTGCCTGGGCATAACGGTGCCGCAGACCGTGGTTCCTGTCGAGGCCGGCCCGCACCGTCGCGCGTTCATAGGTACGCAGGTGCTGCACATAGGTCTTGTTGGCCGGGATCAGGGAACCCCGGCCGGCCAGGCGCCGGGCCTCATCCAGCAGCGCGCGTTGTTCCGGTGTTCTGACGGGGATCTCCCGCGCCCTGCCCCCTTTGCACCAGGAATCCTTGAGTTGGACGTGATTCCCCCGGTCAGCGTAGGCGGGGCTGAACTTGAGCGATTCCTCCCGGCGCAGGCCGAAGGCCGCCTGCAAGCGCAGGGACAGGCGGATGTGTTGGTCGCGGACCTGGGCGAGCTTGTCGGCCTCGAGTTGACGGCTTTTGTCCTCACCGGTGACAAACCGGCGATTGTCGATGCCGTAGTTGGCATTTTCCCGGGCCACCACGGGTGCCTTGTTGATCGCATTTGCCCACCAACGCAAGTGGGACATCCGGTTTTTCATGGTGCCGGCCGAAAGCCCCTGCTGCTTCCAGCGCTCAACCAGGGCCTCGACGTGTTTCGGCTTCAGGCTTTCCGGCTTCATTTTCCGGAAACCCATTTCATGCAGTGCCCTCGCGGCCTGCATGAGGACATCCTCCCGGGCGGCCCGGGTCCCGTAGGCGGTACGCGATGCCCGGCGCACCATCCCGCGCAATTCGTACTCCAGATCCTGCATGCTCTGCTTACCCTCCTGCCACTGATCCATCCAACGCCGTGCGCCTTGTTTCGGGCACGTCTCTCGGCACTTGTCTTGCCCGCACTGTCGACCGGTTTTTTATTGGTACCGACACCGATGCTTAGTGTTTATGTCCAGCACCTTCGCCGTGGCGATTGGTGATCCCGCGTTACGGGAAACGAACATAAGCGTTTTATGGTTGCCTGACATTGCAGACAAACGGCGGGTTGCCCTGTGGGGAATCCCTGCCGTTCAGCGGTCGAGGGCAATGCCCTTAACTGCGGTTTGATGCTGACTTGCGGTGCAGCACACCGTGTTGCCGTTAACGACGGCCTGGCCTCCTTCACCATTTCCTGTTGCCAAAAAAAATGTTGAAGCGCGCCCCCGAAGGGATGCGCTTCAACCCCTCGGGTTTGCGTCGGCTTTGCTGTTACTTCCTGTTGATCAGGCCGACGTGGAACCTGCCATACCAGCTGTTCCAGTGCTGGATATCCAGCCGATGCGGGCGTGGCCCGCGCGCTTACATGCAGCCGAAGGCTGCGCTAAAGCCCGATCATTTAGCCGTGGGACGGCCGGGACTCGCAATAGTCATTTTTCTTCCAATCATTGCGGTGTCACTACGGATGCGGCCGTGTGGCGGCCGCGCGAGCCCAGGATTCACCGGGCTTGCCAACGCCAGTGAACTGGCGTCACTACACCACTGTCGGCTACGCCGCGTTCGGTAGTGACGCCAGCGGCGTCAGCAAGCCCTCAGGGTTTTTCGGGAATTAACCCTTGGTTAACCAGTAGGGAGTTCCAAAGGTTGGCCAGGGAAGTTGCCCGGCCCTCAGACGACCTCGTAGCCGATCACCCGGCCGGTCTCGGTGAGGATGTTGGCCATGACCGCATCGCGCAGTTCCCGGTGGAAAACGGGGCGCTTCGGGATGGCCCTGGCCCCGCGCTCGAACAGGGCGACGGCGGGTGCATTGCCGTACATCGAGGCGCAGTAGAGCAGGCCATCGATGTCAGGGTAGGCCTCATAGAGCTGCTGCGCCCAGCGCCGGGCCCGCGGTCTGGGGCCTGAGTGGATCGCCATGGAGGCGCCGATCGCGGTCGCAAAGGGACCGGTCAGGTCGAGCAGCGTGAGGTCGCCGGCGAGGTTAAATCCGCTGAGTACCGGGTCCCGGGCCCGGCGGTCGATCAGGCGCGTGGCCTGAAAGACCTCAGCCAAACAGGTGGGGATGGCTTCCTCGCCGGTGGCCAGGTACATGATGCCCCGGTCCTGGACCCGCGCCCTCCCCTGCTCGTCCGGCAACTGGTGATCGAAGCGGCTGGTGGTTGGGCCGTAAAAGCGAAAGGTGTCCCAGGATGTCGAAAACTCACTGCCCACAAAGCACAACCGGGCCATGGTGGTGCCTTGCGGCAAGTGATGCAGCACAGGCGGGATGGCTCGCAGGGCTTCCACGCCCGGCGGTTCGGGAAACTCGGCCATCAAACCTCGCGGGCCAGGACGATGACGGCCTCCGGTGGATGGCCGGTCAGAAGCCACTCGTGGGGGCTCAGGGCGCGATTTAGGGTCTCGGACTCAAGATCGGGGTGCACATCCATGAAAAAGCGCTGTACGGCCACTGGGTGGGCCTCAGGGCGCATGGCCCGCAGCACGCCCTCCAGGCCCGGTAGCGTGCCGCTGGGACCGAACTGGAAGCGCGGGCACACCCTCCCGCCAGTCGTGCGTACCGCATACAGCTCGCTCGCCTCGAGCTTCTGGCGGATCCGGCTGGCGCTGACGCCCAGCAAATCAGCGACTTCCTTCTGGCTGAAGGCCGTGGTCACCATCTGGGCGAACTCACCGGCGATGACCGCCACGTTGTCGGCGGCGGCCTCATCCGACCAGGAGCCGACGCCGCGGGCCCCTGCACCGCGCAGGAAGGCTTCCTCGGCTTCGGACAGGGCATTGGTCAGCGGCGGCGCCTCGTAGATCGGGTGCGCGCGCAGGAACGCTGCGGCAGCAGATGCCAGGCGGTCGATATTGGTGATACCGGCCTTGGCCAGTGTGGTGCGATCGGCTTCGGACAACATGACTTACTACTACTAACAAAGATAATGATAGTTAATTATAGGCCAGCCGATGTCTGCTGTCACGCCGCAGCATCGGGTGGGGATTGCGGTGATTGACTGAAGCCATGCCGGGTCAGGTGACGGATATAAAACTGGTCTGCGGGGGGTTCGCCGTCCCAGAACAGGCTCGGGTCCTCGACCACGAAGCCCTGCTGGTAGGCTTTCTGATTCCGGCGACCGCCGCGCAAGAGATTCTGCCCTTTGCGGGTCCGGGTGCAGATGTTGAGGCGGCCGAACTGGTTGACCAGGGTTTTCGGTGGGACCCCCGCGTTTAGGCGCTCGTGACACCACTCAAAGACCTCGGGAACCTGCAGGAAGGTTCGCCCTTCCGTGTCGACCTGCACCGGAGCCTGCTTCCGATTGTAGGGGAGCGAGCCATCGCGGAGTCCTTCACGGATGGCCTCCACCAGCACCCAGCCTTTTGATAGCGGGTTGGCCCACTGGCTGCTATGGGGCGTCAGGAACTTGTCTGCCGTTGCTTCAGGGCTCGGTTCCTTCTGCTTTTGCGAAGTCGCACTTCTACCCGGTTTCGGACTACTGCCAGAAGCGGGTATTTCAGTGACGCGCCCCGGCAGCGCCGACCGCCCCGCCACTTCACGTAAACCGCCATCGTCGCGTCCTTCGAAAAACGCCTGCCAGTGTTCCCAGACCAGCGCTTCCTGGCGCAGTCGCGCCAGCCCTGTAGGCGGTATCAAGGTCTCGGCGAGCGCTTGCTGCCCTCCCTGTTCCAGCTCCGCTGCGTCCATGTGCCAGGCGATCGCCATCGCACTGATCAGGGCATAGTTGTACAGGGTCTCAAAGCGGCGGTAGTCGGTGACCTGCTGCCCCTTGGGTAGGCGGTGATTCCCAGCCCGTTGGCAGGCCTGGGCAATCGACATCAGTAGCGTTGTGAGTGTCTGGTCGGCGGTACCGGGATCGCGCTGCTGTGCGGCTAAGTGCAGTGCCTGAAACAGGGGCAGCGTCTGTTGCTGGAATTGTGCTTCTGACTGGGTACCGTCGGCCCGATGCAGAGCGCGTATCGGGCCATCAAGGGGATGGGAGGCGGGCGCGTTGGGGCGCGCCCTGGGATCTGCTGGCGCTCGGCGCCGGAAAAGGCTTTTCAGCATATCTGGCACCCCTTTGCGGTCGATATTTAGACTTTTCCCTTTTAATTCAGTCGGTTACGAGAGTTAACCAGTGGTTAACTCCCCTCCCCTGTCGCGAGCAACGACCGAACCGCCTCGGCCAGCAATTGCTCGGCCTTATCGCCAGCCCTGGCCTGAAAATCAGGCTCCAGCGACAGCATGGCCTTGCCATTGGGCTTGCGGGTCGTCACCAGCAGGTTACGCTTACCATACCTGAAATGCACAGTCTCCTGAACCTCTGGCTTGACTTGCTCTGTTGCCGCCTTTTTCAGTTCCGAGAGAATCTGCGGCAGGCCGGCGACCTTCCCTTTGCCAAGCTGCTCCGCCTTGCTCAGGAGTTTGGACTGCGCGCTCTCGTCTTCCAGCATGACCACCAGATCGGTCGCTTTCTGCAGGCTGAGCTCCCGGGTATGGGGCTCAAGTAACACCTTAAACGCATCGTGTTCAAACAAACGGGCGGCGCGCAGCAGCTTGGAGATGTAGGGCTTCTTCACGCGAAGGGAGTCGGCCAGTTCGGTCTGGGTCTGAAAAACGCCGGCGCTGATCAGTTCGTCAAAGGACAGGGCCTTCTCGAACTGACTGATGTTTTCGGATTCCTCGTTCTCGATGTGCATCAGGCGCGCACATTCCTGATCGTCCGCATCGGTGACCCGGGCTTTAAACTTTGCTCCTTCGATCTGCGACGCGGCATACCAGCGACGCATACCGAAGATGATTTCGTAGTCGACGCCCTCCTCGCCTCGGACTTCCCGCACCAGACCCAGCTCCTGCTGCCCCTCTGAACGAATCGATTCAATCAGTGTGGCGCAGGCCTCCGGCGTGAGCCACACCCGCTTACGGTTATGGTGAGCCCAGGGACGGCATTTGCCGGGGTCGATCTCCTTGAACTTGAGGGTTTTCTGGATCGCGGTATTGGTACGTTGCACGGCATCTACCGCGGGGATCACGGGCTCGGGCGGTTTGACCGGTGCCTCGTTACGCGGCTCACGTGTTTTGACGGCGACCAGCTCGGACAATTTGGGTTTTTTACTCATCAGACCACGTCCTCCCAGGCTTTGCGTATCAGGGCTTCAATTTCTCCGAACACCTCATCGAGCATGTCGATGGTCGCGTTATCTCGCTCGCCTTTTGGCAGATCGTACAGGGTCTTGTACACACTTGCCGCATTGGGAATCGCCGACGCCGAGGTGAAAATGCTGCGCAGCATTGACAAGCCGAAGCGGTCGCGCATGATGTCGAGAAAATCCATCTGCCGCGATTTGTTGCGTTCCACCTTGGTCGGCATGACCTTGATAAAGTCGAAGCGCTTTTCCGGGGTCACCGATTGAATGACACGTTTGACCATCTTGAAATACTGGGTGGTCGAGGCGAAGTCATACATGCTGGGCGGGGTAGGGACGATGACACCGTCTGCCGCAGAAAGAATGTTGATGGAAATCATGCCCAGGGCAGGGGGGCTATCCATCAAGACCACATCGTAGTTGACTTCGACCGTCCTGATCGCCTGACGTAGTTCCTGGTAATAGCTGAGGCGCTCTTCTTCGGTATCGGCGTGCGTAACGGCATTGAACAAGCCAAATTCGACTTCGTACCAGGGTAGACAGCTGGGCACTAGGTCGATACCGGGGAAATACGTCTGCCGGACCGCATACTCAATGGAGTCTTTCTTGCCATCGATGTAGGGGATCATGGTGTCTTCTTCAGTAAAATCATGATCGGGGATATAACCAAAGCTGCTGGTTGCCGAAGCTTGGGGATCACAATCAACCACCAAGACACGATAGCCGCGTATCGCAAGGTACTGAGCGAAGTACACCGTGCTGACCGACTTGGCGACACCCCCTTTGAAGCTCTGCATGGAGAGTATTTTGCAGGATTGCCCTTCCTTGCGCCGCGGGGAGGTGCCAAAAATGTCGCGCAGTTCGTTGATCTGATCCAGTGTGTAGCCACGGACCCGGCCCGAGTTGGCGTGCTTCATGGGGACCACAGGTCGGTCGGGGTCTTTTTCCTGGCGGGAGAGGGTAGCGCGCGAACGGCCGACCATAGCCTCCGCCTCGGCCACAGTAAACTCACGTTCGATGTGCTTTTGCATCTGGGGTGACATACCATGGTCGCGAAGGATCTCCAGGGTCTCTTCGCACTTGCCGATGATTTCATCCAGTTGTTCGATACCAGGAGAAAACATTTTTTGAGCTCCACAATAATTAGTGCATGACGAATATTTCTATTAAAGCACAATTATTTTTCAGCTTTAAGTTAAGAAAGCTTCCATTGCGGAATAACTGTTCATCGTGTAGGGCAATTGCTCAGAATTGCGCCGAATTTTCCTCTAAGTAAGTAGTATTAGTATTTAACACTGTTATTAAACCCTGTTATTTACCTTGTTATTAGAAGTTATCCACGGCCCATTTATTGTTTTATAATCAATAGGTTGGAGTGTACCGCCTTGGGCAAAGGTGACATGGAATGTCGTTAAAGGTGACCAGCAAAGTCGTTATGGTGACCAGCAAAGTCACTAAAGGTGACCTAAAGCGTCGTCGCGATTTCAGCTGCAATCCGGGAAGAGGGGAGAGGGATCGCGGCACTCAGACCCCACTATTTGGGGTGTCTGGGAGACCAGAATCAATACCACAACCCTGAGAACCGCGAAAGGTGACATAGAATGTCGTTGGATTTCCTGCTTGCCTAACGATGGGAATCTACCTATATTGGTGACACCAAAAAAAATGGATGTCACCTATGGGGTTTCTGGAGCCTAGACCGGAGAAGTCCGTTACTCAGGACTATGAGCTCATCCATTCGGTGCAACGACTGGATGTGCGGCCAAAGCAATTGCTGCTGACGGCGATCTCTCATGTTAACCCGCAGGTCCCCCTGGCGAAACAGCCTAAACCGTTTTCAGTGGACATTACCGCTCAGCAGTGGATAGAGACCTGGGGCGAGCGGTTGAACCCGTACCGGGATCTCAAAGAGGCGGCGGAACAGTTAAACGGTAAACGCTTCTGGCTGCGGAACGACAACAAGAAAAAGTCCTGGCGGAACTGGATTACTGGAGCGGAATACCATGAAAGGGAAGGGCGGATTACCGTCCAGCTGCATCATGAGCTGATGCCCTACCTGTGTGGGGCCATGCCGCTGTTCTCGACGCTGAAGATCCTCCACATAAAAGGGCTGCGCTCCTTCGCCAGTATTCGCCTGTACGAGTTAACCAATCAGTTCCGTGCCTCCGGTGTTCGCCAGATTTCGCTGGCCGAGCTCCGAGAATTTCTCGCGACCAAGGATGCACACCCGCGGTTTGCGGATTTCAAGCGCAAGGTGATCGATAAGGCGGTAGCGGAGATCAACGACAAGACGGATATGGATCTGTCCTGGCAGCCCGTGAAGAAGGGGAGGGCGGTCTCTGGGATCAAGTTCTTCATCAAGACCAGCAAGCAGTCGGACTTATTTCCCACCTGAGGTAGATTGACCTCCACTGGCAGGATGGCCCGCGTCAAATGGTTCCAAAGAGGATTACTGTTTTCATCGATTCGTTACTAGGCGGTGTACGTGGAGAGTTCGAAGACTTTCTAACCAGCAGAACTCTTGATGTGCAGGCATCTACCCCTGGTAAAGAACAATGGGTACCAGATACTCTGATCTAACTTTTACTGGAGCTTCTGGAGTCCGCACTCTGGCTAACGACTTTTACCTAATCCACCAGCAATTGCAGCGTCTGGGTTGCGTAATTGAGGCCCGGTTCACACTCAATACGGATGCCAATTATCCTCAAATAGCTGAAACTGAACGATTGAGCCGGCACCTTAGTGTGGCTTGGCAAGGGAACGTCAGTAAGAGCGAACCTCCGCTTATTAGTTGTATGGAGTGATAGGCTAAATGCAGGGGGATAGAACTATTCAACATGTCGATCGTGGATGATTTTGAACGTACGCAGGTGCGTAGGGAGGATGGCTTGTCCTCTTCGCGTCCTGGCGGTCCCGGTTCGATCCAGCGACCGGATACCACGTGTAACGATCTACGTGAGTGGGAATTAACCAAGACGGAGGTTATCGCTGCGATGTTTCGCGGCACTTTCAAAGGAGAGCATTGGGCACTGGGTCGTGATGGGTGGGTGGATTTCACCGGCGGCCGCTGGCGCAAGCAGCAGTTCAAGGCTCCTGATGACATACTACAGCAAGCTCAAGCTGCTTGGCAGGACGAGCAGCGCGCACTTATTATCAGAAGGAAAGCCATCCGGGCGGGAAGATCGGATGGGGTAGCTGAGCAGGCGCCTCCTCGAGAAGGCATCCATTTTGGTGCGGGTTTCTGGTTCTCTCTACTTGGATGGCCTGCTGCGGTGACGTTGGAGAACGATACGCTACGCCTCGCGACGCGGTCCGGTATTTCGGATTTCGTGGTGTCTCAGCTTCGCAACACCCCGGAGCGTGTATCGGGCTGGTTGTGGGATACCCTTGTTTTTGATGTCAGAGGCCGAACTGTCCGGGTGCGCGGTTTGGCGTTAGGCAGTGACGCATCAAAACTCCGACAATTCCAGGAGCGCTGTTCAGTCTGGATCGGTGACCAAGTTGTTGCCTTCAAGTCTGATATGTCCGCTACGCTCGCAAAAACCTACCTGCGTGATTCCCATATCCAGTCTTTGGAGGGCCGTATAGAAGAGGTGCTCAATCGGTCTCGCGGGTTTTACGCAGCCTTGCCGCAGGATGCGCGGAAGGCCTATGACTGGGTGGATAGCATCTTTCCCCTCAGCGAACACAAGGGCCGTTTGCGCGAGGCGTTTATAAAACGGAAGTCGGTCGAGTGCTCGATGTTTTTCGCTTCGGCCGAATCTAATCCGCTGACTGAGGAGCAAACACGCGCCGTCATTCTCGATGACGATCGCAACCTGGTGCTGGCCGCGGCAGGCACGGGGAAGACATCGGTGATTGTGGCCAAGACCTTGTACATGATTCTCGAGAGTATGACCCGACCGGAGGAGATTCTGGTTCTGGCGTATTCCCGCAAGGCGCGTGAGGAACTGCAGGAACGCCTGGATCAGCGCCTGGGTGCCCTTCAAAAAGCAATGCCAGGCAGATTCTCGACGGAAGCCCGGCCCCAAGTATCCACGTTCCACTCGATTGGCTTAAACATCCTGAGACAGACGGGCTACATTGCCAAGCTATCCCAGTTTGCCGAACACCCGACAAGCCGGAAGCGTTGGCTAACCCAGCAACTGGATGAATACCTGAGCGGTGGCGCGGAGCCGATCAACCAGTTCCTGGGCGCTATCTATCCCGTGTGTGACCCGTTTGAATTTGAGAACCAACAGGCGTTTGAACGCTTTCACCGGGACAATGTGTATGAATCGCTGAATGGCGACAAGGTGCGCTCCTATCAGGAACTGCTTATCGGCAACTGGCTCTATATCCAGGGTGTTGAGCACACCTACGAGCCCAACTACGATAGAGTGGCCTTCGCCTCACTGGGGTATCTCTACAAGCCCGATTTTCATATCAGCGGGACCCGTATTTATCTGGAGCACTTCGGAATCAACCGGGAGGGTCGAACACGACCGGATATTGACGCTGAAGCGTACAACGAAGGGATTCGCCAAAAGCGTGAAATCCATCAGATGAACGGTACCGTGCTATTGGAGACCTTTCATTACGAATGGTGTGAAGGTCAACTGTACGCATCGTTGGAACGACAGCTGCGGGAAGTGGGAGTGGCCTTCAAGCCGCGCTCTTGGGCGGAAATACACGCCCGTCTCAATGAGCTCAAGCGGGTATCCCAGTACGCTGAGGTATTCGATGGGGCCATCGCCGCGGTGCGACTGGAGCGCTTGTCCCACGCGGATATCACGACGCGATTCAAAAGGGCACAGTACAAGAACGCGGAGTATTTCTACCCGATACTGACCCATCTTCTCGACAAGTACGTTCAGGTTTTGCGAGACGCCGGCGAAATAGATTTTGAAGACATGATCATCCACGCCATCGAAGCGGTGGAGAAGGGGCTTTTCAAACCACCCTGGAAGTATCTGCTGGTGGATGAGTTCCAGGATATCTCCCAACTGCGCATGGACCTGCTAAATGCGATTCTTGGTAAGGTCGATCAACCGTCGCTGTATTGTCTGGGAGATGACTGGCAGAGCATCTACCGCTTCAGCGGTGGTAAATTAGAGCTTACGACGCGCTTTGAGGCGCTCATAGGATCCGCTTCCACGGCAAAACTGCAGAAAACCTATCGCTACAACAACTCCATTGCGAAGGTGGCCGGCGATTTCGTGATGCGAAACCCGGAGCAGTATCAGAAACAGATTACCACTGCGGTCTCTGTCGACGCCCCGCAAGTCTTTATCGTAGATACCCGTCTGTCCGAGGAACCCAACCAGACAGATGAAGGTGCCAAGGTGAGGGCCATCGTGCGGAAAATACGGGAGCACGATTCGGGTGGCTCAATCGCCATCCTGGGTCGGTATCACATGGTACTGGATGATATCCGCGAAGCCTTTGCGGCATCAAAGGATCAGGGACACGATTTGATTTACTGGACCTTCCACGGCGCTAAGGGTCTGGAGGCGGACTATTGTATTCTTGTGGGTTTCAGGCAGGGGCGGTTTGGGTTCCCTTCGGAAAACCGGACCGAGGCGCCGGTGGAGGCGCTGCTACCCTCGCTGGACGGGTATGCGTACTCGGAGGAGCGTCGGCTGATGTATGTGGCGCTCACGAGGGCCCGCAAAAAATCCTATATTGTGGCAGACCCACTAACACCGTCGTTGTTTGTCGAGGAGTTGATGCGCGGCGACGACGTCGATATACGCTCGCGCAAGTTTATGGAGGAGTATCGCAAGAGCTATAAATGCTCTCATTGTGTGGATGGGTACCTGGTCAAGCGGTACACCCACGGGAAAGCCTATTATACGTGTAACGGCTACCCGGGCTGTCGAACCATGACTAAGGCTTGCGAGGATTGTGGCTCCGTCATGGCAGAGTCTGATTTGGAGCGGCGATGTCGTGGGCTGAACTGCTCAAATATTGAGCATATCTGCCCGCAATGTGGTCGGCCCCTTCGTCTGCGACGTGGCCGTTATGGGGAGTTCTGGGGATGCTCGGGTTACGGGGCACCGGAAAAGGAACGGTGCACGTACAAAACGAACAGACCGGGGGAGGCGTCTGTACATGGGTCCCGATTGAGCCGCGGTCGGTTGACGCGTCCGTCGAAAGCAAGAACGCTACACCACGAACATTGACGGAAGCCCAATAATGTCCGCCAAACGTATTCCGCTTGCCGCTCTGTTTCCCGACATGGACTGGGCTGACTGTAAGATGCACATTGCACAGAAGTCCGAGTCTGGTGAGCAACCGCTGGAGACCTTTACACGAGATTTCGTTGATTGGCAAAACCGCTGGACCGGTAGCTATCACAGCGCGCAGGTCTGGAACAAACGCCGGGTGTTTACACTGATCGAGATGCCTAAGCGCAAGAATCGCTGGTTATTTGGAGGCGTGTTCGACGTGGTGGATTGTAAGCCCCAGGTGAATCGGAAAACCCGACGCCCGGGCTATTTCTATACGGTCGAGAAAGCCCGTGTAGGCGAGGGGTTGATAGGTCGCCTGATCGTTACCTGGGAGAAGGACCAACGCAGCAAGCACCGGATCCCACTCAATCATGGCTTGTTGGACAGCATGACGGTCGCGGAAGTCCTCCCGGAGTCTTACGTTGGCGAGGACTTTCCGGGGCATGCCAATATCAATCATGGGCACGCTGCACTCGCTGGTATCTGGCGCGAAGGTAAGCCCGACTGGCGTAGTGCGCTGGAACATTGCCACGGTGTGTACCTCATTACTGACACGAAAACGGGGCTTAGGTATGTCGGGTCCGCCTATGGCGATGAGGGCATATGGTCCCGATGGGCCACCTATCTGCGAGGAGGCCATGGCGGCAATCGACTCCTGCGTGAGTTGTTGGTCAGTAAACGCGCAGACTACGCGCAACAGCACTTCATGTACGCCCTATTGGAAGTCGCCTCAAGCCGTGATTCTGACAGGCAAGTCATCGAGCGAGAGTCCTACTGGAAGGAAGTCCTGATGACGCGGGGCAAGTTCGGATTGAACGATAACTAGTGAAAGCCATGACATTGACTCACGAGGCACTGAAGACCCGCCAGCGGGCCGAGCGCGAGCATTACCCCCCAGGGTTGACCATGCGCGTCCATCGAGCACTCAGTTGGCTTGACCGGGCCGAACAATGCGAGGACGAGGACGGCCGCTTCATCTTCCTCTGGATTGCCTTCAATGCGGCCTACGCGAACGACCTGGGCGATGGTGACCGATTGCATGAGAAACACGCCTTCGGCCAGTTTCTCGATAAGCTGGTCGAGCTGGATTCGGCGGACACCCTCTACAAATTAATCTGGACTGAATTCCCAGGCTCCATCCGGGTTCTCCTCAAAAACCACTACGTCTTCGAGCCCTTCTGGGAATTCCATCGGGGCCAGGTCGCTGAATCGGAGTGGCAGGGGCAGTTTGAACGGGCGAACAAGGCGGCCTTCCAAGCGCTGGCCGAGCATCGCACCGCGGCAACACTGTCCATTGTTCTGGCCAGGATGTACACGCTTCGCAACCAGCTGATCCACGGGGGCGCGACCTGGGGCTCCAAGGTCAACCGCGACCAACTGCGCGACTGTGTGGATTTTTTGAGCAAGCTGGTACCTCGCGTCATTCTGCTGATGATGGATAATCCGAATACGCTATGGGGTGACGCCTGTTATCCCGTGGTAGTGGACTGATATGCGCGAAAAGCCTACATGTTCGGGCATACAGCGTATACATGTCGTAGCCAGCGACATAGCCTACGCACGATTCTATAAAACACAGGAATGCACGTGCGCAGACACGACCATGCACCGGAATTGCTCTTTAGTCCATCGGACCTGACACGCTTTGTCGACGCGCCTTTCGCTTCCTGGATGGCTCGCTACCAGCTCGAGGTGCCTGACTCTGGCCTTGCGAAGGACCCCCCCGATCCGTTATTGGGTTATCTCGCGGGGAAGGGGCTGGAGCACGAAAGCGCGTTTCTCGGCGAGCTGCGGACACACTTCACTGACGTCGTCAGTATCGACAACCGTCTGAGTGATACGGAGAAACTGGAAGCAACGCGAGCCGCCATGCGCGAGGGCGCCCACGTCATCTTCCAGGCCTGCCTGGAGAAGCTCCCGTTTCGTGGGTACGCAGATTTCCTGATCCGCATTGAAACGCCGTCCAGTCTGGGCGACTACGCCTATGTCGCGTGGGATACCAAGCTTGCCAAGGAAATGAAGCCTTACTTTGTTTTGCAGCTTTGCTGTTACAGTGAAATGCTGGAGGCGATGCAGGGTTACCTCCCCGACACTGCAACCGTCGTGCTCGGCACTGGCGAGGAAGTGTCGTTTAACGTCAGCGACTACTTCCGCTATTACCTCGCGACAAAAGACGAGTTTCTTGAACAGCAACGGGCCTTTGACGCACCGGCAATGCCGGATCCTTTCCAACACCCCCAACACGGGGAGTGGTCAGTATATGTAGAATCGCTACGGCAGGAACGCGACCACCTATCGAAGGTCGCGAACATCACGCGTAACCAGATCGCCAAGCTCGAACGGGCGGGGATTGCCTCAATGCGGGGGTTAGCAAGTGCCTCGAATGGTCGCATCCCTCAACTTCACCTGGAGATTTACCGCTCACTGCAGGAGCAGGCAAAACTGCAGGCGCGCTCTGAGGACTCGGGTCAAACCGAATGGGCACTACGGAAGCCGGCGGCTGATCGTGTGAATGGGCTGGTGCACCTCCCGCCTGAGAATCCCGCAGATCTTTACTGGGACCTGGAAGGATTTCCGTTGGAGGAGGGTGGCCTTGAGTACCTGTGGGGTTGCACCTACTTTGACGAGGAGGGAACCCGCTGCTTCTGGGAACGCTGGGCACATGATCACGATGCGGAGCGGCAGGCCTTCACGGACTTCATCCAGTGGGCCTACCAGCGCTGGCGGGAAAACCCCGGCATGCACATCTATCATTACGGGCACTACGAAGTCAGCGTCTGCAAACGCCTGATGGGCCGTTACGGCGCATGTGAATTTGAAGTGGATCAGCTCCTGCGACACGGTGTATTCGTCGATCTGTACCGAATTGTGCTGCAGGGCCTGGTGGTGGGCGAGCCGGCATACTCCATCAAGAATATCGAGCACCTGTATCGCGGCAAACGAGAAACTGCCGTTGCCAGTGGTGGTGAATCTGTGGTGGTCTACGCCAAGTGGCGCGAGGCGCCCGACGGGCCGGACTGGCGGTGCTCTGACATATTGCGCAACATACGCGACTACAACGTCGACGATTGCAATTCCACGCAGGAGCTGACCGCCTGGCTGCGTCAGTTACAGACAAAATCGGGCCTTGTATGGCAGCAACCGGCCGGGAGCGAGGATGTTTCGCAGGAGCGCGAGCCCGACGATCTCGAGAGGCTCGAAAGTCGCCTACTGGCACTATCCCAGGATTATCGCGAGACCGAAGAAACGCGTTTCCTGGCCCGGCAACTGGCGCATCTCGTGCTGTTTCACCGTCGTGAAAACAAGCCCACCTGGTGGCGCTACTTCGAGCGTTGCGCGATGTCCTTTGAGGAACTGTATGACGATGCGGATAGCCTTGCCGGCTGTGTCCGCACTGATCGAAAGCCGTTCAAGTATTCCTCCCGTGTACGCAACCTCACCTACGAGTACCGCTTTGATCCTGGCCAGGAATTTCGTAACCGACGTTTCGAGCAAGTCCATATCCTGGGGCTGGAGGACAAGGTCGCTAAAGTCGCGGAAGTCGATGCTGAAAAGGGGCTTTTGCTGCTGTCGAGGAAACATGCGCCGCCGGACCAGATTGATGTCATCGCTCATGACTACGTCCATCCAGGTGCCATCGAGGAATCCATTAGCGCCATTGGCGAGCGTTTCCTCGAGTGCCGCCAACTGGACAAGCCACTGCGTGAGTTTCTGCTTCGCGTGCACCCGGATGTGGACCCGGCACTACTGCGGCAGGTGGAAGCGGCCACCGGTGCTGAACGACTGCCTGCCACCATTCAGGCGGTATTCGGCCTCAACAATACGGTACTGACCGTGCAGGGCCCGCCCGGTAGCGGCAAGACCTATACCGCCTCCCATGTGATTCTTGCCTTGCTGCAAGCGGGTAAGCGGGTGGGCATTACCTCCAACAGTCACAAGGCCATCAATCACCTGATGGTCTCGACGTTTAAGTTATGCGAAGCGCAGGGCCAGCGTTTTCCCTTCACCAAGGTACAACAGGGTGACGATGAGCTGTTCGAACTGTACCCGTTTAAGCAAATCAAGTCGGGCGGCGATATCTGGGGTGGGGTGTATCCGGGTGCCTGTGTCATCGGCGCCACTGCCTGGGGCTTCTCGACTTCCGGTGGCAAAGTAGATTACCTGTTCATTGATGAAGCCGGGCAAGTCTCGTTGCCAAAACTGGCCGCAATGTGCCCACAAGCTTCAAATATTGTTTGTCTTGGCGACCAGATGCAGTTACCTCAGCCCATACAGGGTACGCATCCTGGCGACAGCGCCTGCTCTATATTGGATTACTTCCTGATGGAGCGTGCGACGGTGCCCCCTGAACTGGGGATCTTCCTCAACCGGACATTCCGGATGCACCAAGAGGTAAACCATTTCATCAGCCAGGAGATCTACAGTGGCCGGCTGGGAAATGACCCATTGTGCGACAATCAGAAGATATTGCTGGATGAGGCTGCTGCAAAACTGATTCCCGCTGGCACCGGGATACACTATCTGGAGATTGCCCATACCGGTAACAAGCAGGCCAGCTCAGAGGAATGCGAGTACATTGCGCAGTTGGTGGAGGCACTCGGGAACTGCCACTGGGTAGATAAACAGGGAGTCGAACAGGCCCTCACGGCTGAAGATATTCTGGTGGTGGCGCCGTTTAATTATCAGGTCAATGAACTCCGCAAGAGCATCGGAGACAGTGCCAGGATGGGTACCGTAGACCTTTTTCAGGGCCAGGAAGCGCCAATAGTGATCATCTCCATGGCCGCAAGTGTCGCCGCAGATTCAGCTCGTGGCGTGGATTTCCTGCTCAACCAGAATCGGCTAAACGTAGCCGTTTCCCGAGCCAAGGTGCTGGCCATCGTGGTGGCCAGTCAGACGTTGCTGGAGGGGCCGCCCGGCCGCTTGCAGGACATGAGGCGGTTCAACCTCTTTTATCGGTTGAAGCGGGAGCACAGTCCAAAGTTATCCGTGTCGGGCAGAAAATATGACCTAGGATAGCCCACGTGGGATATTTGCCCAGGTGGAGGCCAGATAGGCTTATGATCCCACATTCAGCCATACTCGAACAAAGGGAGCACCGCCACGTTGACTAGCCATCATTACTCTGATTTCGAACGATCACCGGTTGTTGATCAACGATTCGGTGCCCCTGATTTTGACGCGTGGCGATTGTTTGACCAAAGCGGTTTGAAGAAAAAGGATGCAGTAAAAGTACTGCATCTTCTATTCAGATCTATAGGCGGATCAATTGAACAAACGCGCACTTCGATTAATACCTATACCACGGTTGCCTATAAGCTAGCAGACCGCAATCTGACAAGTGATGCTGTAAACAATAAGAATTACACTGCTGTCCGGTTAAAAGTTAGATGAAACGGATATTTTCTTTTTAACACAATGAGTTACGGCGAAATATGGGTGTCCCCGACTTGAACGCAAATCCGGCACAATCTCCTCTTGGCAGACGACTGGTGCTGAGAGGATCGGATGTATACCGGGAAGACACTGTTCGCGCAGATCATGGACTTTCTTCCATGGAAAACCTTTCACCGGCTCGTTTCTCGATACGAAGGAAATCATCGTATTCGCACACTTCCTTGCGCCGAACACTTTCGTGTCCTCGCGTTTGCACAGTTGACGTATCGGGAAAGTCTGCGCGACATCGAGGCCTGTCTCTCGGCACAATCCGCCAAGCTGTATCACATGGGCCTTCAATCGTCGGTCAAGAGATCCACCCTGGCCGATGCCAACGAGCGACGGGACTGGCGAATCTACGCGGAGTTTGCGCAACGGTTGATCGCACAAGCCCGCAAGCTCTACGCCGAAGAAGACTTGGGGCTGGATCTCGCGAACACAGTTTATGCGCTGGATTCGACTACGATAGACCTCTGCCTTTCGCTGTTTCCATGGGCGCCGTTTCGAAGCACCAAGGCCGCAGTGAAGATGCATACGTTGCTGGACCTGCGCGGAAATATCCCGAGTTTTATACATGTTTCCGACGGCAAGCTGCACGATGTCAACATGCTCGACTTGATGATTCCGGACCCTGCGGCGATCTACGTGATGGACCGCGCCTACCTGGACTTCGAACGACTCTTCAGATTGCACGAAGCCGGCGCGTTCTTTGTAACCCGAGCAAAATCGAATACCGACCTTCGGCGAGTCTACTCGGCGCCGAGCGATCGGGCGCAGGGGGTCATCTGCGATCAGACGGTGGCCCTCTCGGGATTCTACAGTCACAAACACTACCCCCATCATCTGCGCCGGATTCGTTTCAAGGATCCAGAAACAGGAAAGACACTCATCTTCCTCACCAATCTCTTTGGTCCTCCACCGGCCACCATCTGCAAACTGTACAAAGCCCGCTGGCAGGTCGAGTTATTCTTCAAGTGGATCAAGCAACACCTCCGCATCAAGAAGTTCTACGGCACATCGGAGAACGCCGTGAAGGTGCAAATCTGGACTGCCGTGTCTGTGTACGTGCTGGTTGCCATCATCAAAAAGCGCCTCAACCTGGATGCCTCGCTCTACACTTTGTTGCAGGTGTTTTCAGTCACCCTGTTCGAGAAAATCCCTTTAAACAAGGACCTTTTCGATACCAAACCGCCACCGGAGGACGCCATGTTTTCTAACCAACTGAATTTATTCAAAAATTAACCGGACACTAGTGTAAGAATTATTATTCTGAAGATAAGCATTTTGGTTTCCTTTATGCACACCCAATACAGCTGCCTGACACGGAGAGGCTCGGGATTAAACAGGCGTTGAATTCCGAATGGGCGATGTATGTAGCAAAAAATATAGGAGCGGATATCCAACAGGTTTTAAATATTCTAGATGACCAAAATGACGTGTTAAGGATCACTTTGAGCGCGGGGGCGATTAGTAACGGGTACATACCTATTCCCAGTGATCAATCGCTATTCGACAGTCGCTACTTGGGTGGCTCAAGTGAATCCGAGGTTGCCGATGTCTTTAGCCTCCAGCTTCCGAATGGAGAGACGATAGAAACGGATATTCGCTCGCCATCCGGCCGGGGTGGCCGGATTAGGGCGCGCTTCTACCAACTATTCAAAGATTACGCGCTAGCTGCTGGAGCGATGGCTACCATCAAAGCCTTAGCTAACGCCGATGTGTTTGAATTGACATTTGAGTCTGAGACTGCTCTAGAGACGTTTATTACACCGGGAAGAAAAGCGATGAGTACTGTAAGCCTTAATCAAATACTTTATGGCCCACCAGGAACAGGTAAGACCTGGTCAACCACAGAGTATGCGGTTCGATTGGCAGACCCCGCATTTTTCGACAACCTGGGCACCTCAGGTTCGGAATCCGCTGACCTTCGGGAGAAGCTTCAGCAACGTTACCAAGAGTTGGTGGACGCCGGACGTATTGTATTCACGACGTTTCACCAGAGTTTTTCCTATGAGGATTTTGTCGAGGGTATTCGTGCGGAAACCAAAGATGAGTCACTGAGCTATGACGTGCAGGACGGTATCTTCAAGTCGCTGGCGTTGTTGGCCGATGCATCCAGCGCTCCGGAAGGCGGTCTGGAGGAGGGCATCGACCTGGTCGGCCGGCGCGTCTGGAAAATGTCGCTTGGAAACACGTTGAAGGGCGAGGACGAAGCCTACGAAGATTGCATCGAAAAGGCCTACATCGGTCTGGGTTGGGGCGAGGACATCGATTTCACTGGCTGTGATAGCCGTGAATCCGTTTCGGCACGCTACTCTGAAAAGACCGGTGAACAATACAACGGCATGGCCTATAACATCACTGCTGTAAATACATTCAAGAACACGATTAGCAATGGCGATATTGTGATCGTATCTGACGGGAACCATAAATTCAGGGCCATTGGTGAAGTCATCGGCGAGTATCACTATTCATCTGACCCCGAAATCGACTACTTCCATCAACAGCGACCGGTTCGCTGGCTGCGGGTGTTTGATACGAGTGTTCCCAAGGAAGCGCTTTTTCACAAGTCGCTCTCTCAAATGACATTGTACGAACTCAAGTCAAAGACCGTGAAACTGGATCAACTACGGACATTCCTGTCGACAAAGACCACAGAATATTCCGCACCGGAAAATTACGTCCTGATCATTGACGAGATCAACCGCGGTAATATTTCCAGAATATTCGGTGAGTTGATTACTCTGCTGGAGCCCGACAAGCGCAAGGGGGGCGCTGACGAGCGCAAAATTGTGTTGCCGTATTCCAAGCTGCCGTTCACGGTTCCCGCAAATCTGCATGTCTTGGGCACCATGAATACCGCTGACAAGTCGCTTGCACAGATCGATCTGGCGCTGCGCCGCCGTTTTGAATTCGTCGAGTTGCTCCCGGATCCTCAGAAACTATCAGGTGTGTTCGTACACGGCGTAGCGATGTCCGAAATTCTGGCGGTGATCAACCAGCGTATTGAGGTCCTGCTGGATCGGGATCACACCATCGGTCATGCGTACTTCTGGCCTATCCGCGCCGCTGCGACGGAAGAGGAACGACAATGGCATCTTGCCCAGATTTTTGAAAAGCGGGTGATTCCCTTGTTGCGGGAGTACTTCTTTGCTGACTGGGAACGTATCGGCTGGGTACTCAATGACCCCGCGAAGCCCTACGATGTCCGATTCATCCAGCAGGGTAAAGTTGGACGGCCCGTTCAGGATCTGTTCAGTGCCGAAGTGGCAGGTCAACTCAATGACCGGCGTTACGCTATAAACCAGGCTGCTTTTTCTAATCCCGCTGCCTACAGCGGTATTCTATCAACCGCGTTCGCGGAAACATGATCCAGGTCCGGGAGTACGCGCTGCTGTCCGCTGATTACGGTGCTACGCCGTCGTTGGATCACGGAGTGGTATCCCCGGCGACCTTTGAGTGGTTGTCGGCCCTGGCACAGTCGAAAGCCGGTGAACGTATTCTCTCACTGAAGGGGTCTCATCACCTGAAACTGGACAGCTTCGTCGGCTATTTGGAAAGCCCGGCCGGAGAAGGTATCGAGGTATTGCCGAAGACCGGCTTGGGGACACAGAACCCTGAACATGCGCGCCAAATCCTGTGCAAGATGCTCTGCTCAGCGCTGCACCTCAAGCCGCAGGAGGCGCAGGACGCGGCACTCCGGCGCATGGATACGCCGCTGCACGAATGGTTATACGCGCAATTCCTGCAGGCCTTGAATCATTTAGTCGCGCGTGGACTGCGATTTGACTACGAGCGGGTCGAGGAGGAGTGCCAATTCATTCGCGGGCAGCTCGATATGCCGGCGCAACTGCGGCAGTCGCCAGGGCGGGCCAATATCTTCCACATTCGTCACGATATCTACAGCCCGGAGCGCATCGAAAATCGCCTGCTCAAAACCGCTCTGGAGTACGTGTATCGGTATTGCCGGCATCCAGAGAACTGGCGGCTCGCGAATGAATTAATACATCTACTGGAGCCCGTTACTGCAGTGCGTGACCCGCTGCGTTACCTGCCCCAGTGGAGACACAGCAAACTCCTGCAAATCTACCAGCCGGTCAAACCCTGGTGCGAGCTGATTCTCGAACAGCTGAACCCGAATTTTCAGCAGGGTTTACACCGGGGTATTGCCCTGATGTTCCCAATGGAGAAACTCTTCGAAGCCCATGTAGCAGCCTGGTTCACTGCTCGAGTCCAACCTCCCTGGAGAACCAAAGTACAAGCAGCCTCAGAGTACCTGGTGACGCACCAACCCGAGGAGAGTCCAACTGGACAAGACTGGTTCAATCTACAGCCGGACCTCGTATTGCTTCGGGGTGACATTACTCAGGTTTTGGATACGAAATGGAAACTGCTGAATAGTCAGGCGGCGAACGGCAAAGACAAATACGGCCTGAGTCAGCAGGATTTCTATCAAATGTACGCATATGGTCAAAAGTATCAAGGGGGGCGTGGAGATATGATGCTGATCTATCCTCGACACGCGCAATTCGATTCACCAATACCCAGCTTTTCTTTCGATGAGGCGCTGAGGCTATGGGTGGTGCCGTTTTGCGTTGAGCAAGATTGTCTCGCTTCCGGCGTATGGGGAGAGGTGTTTCCTGCGCTGGCCAGTGGTGCGGGGGAGGGTGCTGATCTTCATCTAATCGCCGGGTAGAATGAAGCTGTCTAAAGATTTCACCCATTTTCACAGATTATAGCAGCGGCTCGACAGTGTCGTTTGTGCCTAGGGTTTCAATAGGGGAGCCAGGAGCTAGAAACGTATGTTGCCGATGAGAGGGGGTTAGTGCGCCAATCATTTAATCGCCGGCTTTGATCATTGCGCCTTCGGTCCGAGGCGTGATGTTTGGCGTGGGCCTGCTTTCGGCGGGCGCATAGGCGTCGAAAAAGGCCAGGCGGGCACGCATTTTGTGGTTGACACATTCTGTGAACGCGGCGGTGGATTGGGGGTTTTCGCAGCCGCTGGGTGCAACGTACTGCACATCAAATGCGGTGCGGCGTTCGCGCTCGAACTCGGCTTGTTGGCGCCGTTGCTCTGCCTCCCATTGCTGCTGTGACCGGATGGCCAGCTGTGTTTGTTGATGACGCTCCGCTTCGAGTGATCGTGCCTGCTTCTGCTCTGCAGCCTTCGCCGTCAGTCTGTCTGTCAACCGGTTCATGCTGTGCGTAGCGGCCCGGGTCATCAAGTAGGCGGATGCCAGACCAAGGCAGATGAGTAGGGCGCCGGCGATCAGTGCCCGTGTGATTTTTTGGGGTAGTCTTTTCACAGTGACTCTACTTTCCAAAAGGTGTTCCAAAGGATAGCGATATCCGCACCCTCGCTCAATTTCGATTGAGACATCAGCGTCGATTGGCAACGAGACATGCTTGAGGACTGTACATGTATAAAACCACAGGGTGTATTGGAATTGTCTTGTGGGGTAGATTGACTGGTAGTTGACTGATATTGCGGCCGGATCGGTAGCCGAGTGACATGCCAGCTAAGAAGAAAAAAATCTCTAGGATGACTACATCCACGAAGGTATCCGGGTGGTTGGCATTACGCGCGGTGATGGCTTCAAACGGGTTGATCTGGCGTTGTCGAATATGCTCCCAGATTCGACGCGCGGAAATGGTCAGTCCAATGCCCGCAAACCTCAGTCGGCAGTTGCCTTCATGGATATCAGTCATCGTGATAACTGTGAATCGTCCTCAAGATCTCACCGGCCTCGTCGGACATTGGGGTGTCAGTCTGGCCAGCAGCTGCGGCGTGTTCACCGACCATACCGTCCGTGTCGCCCTGTTGAGCGAATGACCAAGGCACGCTTACTCACCCAGCCGGCCCAGATCCCTGACTTCGAGGGTGGTAGGATTGACCAGGACATGGGGTGTCGCGCCGATATACAGCTCGGTGGTATCAATGATTGAGAAGGCGATCCAGCCGGCTGAATCGAAGGTGCGATACCAACCATCGGGAATGTCGGTACACAACGTTACTTCGAATCTTTGTCTACTGGGGTCTCCCAAGAACGTATAAACTGCGGCAACCACCTCTTCCGCTTGTGCATTTTGACTTGGTTGGAGATGAGCTGCCGAGTGGTTGGTGTTTTTTTGATCGGCTTCTGTGGCGAGGCTCCCAAGGACAAAAGCGGTGTTCATCATTGTTAGCACTGTATCGCCGAATTGTCCTTCGGAATGGAAGCTGTTGGAGAGGATGGCCAGATGCACGCCATTGCTACATAGCGTGAAAATCCGGTTCCATAATCCGGGCTCTGCGGCCTTGAGGGTGTCGAGGTCTGTCAGTACGAGCGTATCGCCCGTTTGCAGGTCTTCCAGTATCTGGTAGTTGTCAACATTGCCTGATATATCCTGCCCCGCGCGCATGGTTTCCATGTAACGCCACATGGACTCGGCCTCGGCAGCGTGCTCGCGTGGGACATGCTGGTCGAGATACCGGTTAACGAAATGGCGGTCAAACAGGATGACGTTGACCTCGGCATCGCTGAGTTGGCCCCATTGATGCTGGATCTGGTCGAGGGTGTTCCCGCTGATATAGCCTATGCCCCGCATGCTGCCTCCGGTTGTTTCCTCATGTTATTGAATTGGTATAGCCTCCCGGCGCTTCCAGAGGGTGGCTTTGCTGTCAGGGCGCCGCCTCGGGGTCGAGGGAGGACCAGGAGACACGGGCTTTGGCGCCTGTGCCCTTGGCGAGGCGTTTGCGGTCCAGAAAGCGGCCTTCGAAAGTGAAGTCGTTGCTGATCTTGATGACCAGCAGCTTGCTGAAGTTGCCGGCCCGTTTGACGTGGATGTGGTCGGCGCCTTTCTCCGGGGAGATGGTCTTGATCTCGACGTAGTCGTTGCCTAGCTTGCCGTCGGAACCCTGGGTGTGGGGTTTGTGGCGGGCAATGCCGTACTTGACCTCGGCGTAGAGTTCTCCGAGTTCGCCCCAGATTTGCAGATAGCGGCCGGTCATGTGGTGGTAGAACTGGGCGTTTTCCACGAGCTCTCCGAATAGCATCGCCAGTTGCGGGTCTACTTCGGGGTATTCCTTTTGGACCTCCTGCTGGTGCAATTGACCGTTGATCCAGTCCCAGCTGATCCATTCGCCGTCATCGTAAATGCCGTCACCGGTGTCCATCGGTCGACCTGTCATCGCGCATCGGATCATATTGTTGTCCCGGGGTGGAATAAGAAAACACAGCCATGGTTCTGTATATCACAGAATCCCCATGGGCTTTGGGGAAACTGGTGGAAAGGTGATCTCTATCCCGTTGGGGTTTCGACGAGTGGCATACTGGGGCGCACGGGTGGGCTGGCTCCGGGTTCCGCATCCGCTGCATCCCGCTGGGACAGGCCCTGCGCATCCCTGGCGCGGGGAGGGCGATGGTGTGATTTGGCTTGCTTTGCGCGCGGCGCCGCCTGTCGGCGGCGCGGGTTAATCAGGGAAGGGCTGCGCCTTTGCTGCGGTGGGCGCAAGCGCCTGCGTGTTGATGTATCCCTCTGGGGGACCGTTTAGCCTGGCATCCGTTGTGGCTTGCGCCAGGCATCCCCCACCTTTCACTCGTTCGCGTTCTTTTTATTCTTCGTGGCGGAGTCGGTGCTGTTCCGTGGCCATTTTTGCGGTTTTTTCTCGCTCTCTCGCTGCAAGGCGGGTGGTTCCCCCTGCCTGGCGCCGCCAAAGCCGGCTGCGGGGCTCGTACCTCGCCGGGTGGGGGCTTCTCGCCCCCAGAGGGATGGGGGTTGGGGCGACCCAAAACACCAATCCATGTGCGAGGAAATTTCTATGTCTATTCAGATGATCGGTCTGGACCGGCTGGTGGCCAGCCAGAGCAATGTGCGGGTGGCGAAGGCCAGTCGTGTGACCCATGCATCCCTGATGGCGAGCATTGCCGCTGAGGGGGTACTGCAGAACCTGGTGGTGGTACCGGAAGGGGAGGGCTTTGCGGTGATTGCGGGCGGGCGCCGATTGAAAGCCCTGAGGGGGCTGGCGCAGGCGGGACGGATTGCCGGGGATTACCCGGTGCCCTGTGCGGTGCGTGGGGCGGAGGATTCGGTGACCGCGATCT